>JAAUYD010151003.1_pt1 | contig 45202 bp, 38 predicted proteins | sample 7278101 | NCBI WGS metagenome assembly JAAUYD01 (sample SAMN14350128, study PRJNA611818) | marine sediment metagenome | isolation source: surface marine sediment (0.6m) | place: French Polynesia: Moorea | collected 2018-08
TCGCGCTCACGGGCTCTCCTGGAACGACAGGAGCGTCACGCACTGGGCCGGGACGCGGGTGTGCGAGCTCCGCAGCAGCCGCTCGACGCTGCCGCAGGAGCAGAGCTTGCGCCGCCAGACGCCGGCCCGGCCGGTATCGGGCAGGCGGAATCGCACGCCACGCCTCGCGGCGTTGAAGATCAGCAGCAGCGTCTCGGCCGCGATGAGCTGGCCCCTCTCGTCCTCGTCGCGGTTGGGGCCGTGGGGGATCCACATGCCGAGGGAATGCGCTTCGCGAGCTTCCCAGTCGGCCCCCTTCATCTCCTCACCGTCCGGCCGCAGCCATATGACGTCCTTCTCCCCGGTCTCGGGGTCCAGCTCACCGTCGAAGAATCGGGGGCGGCGCAGCAGCGGGCTCTCGGAGCGAAGGTCGAGGAGGCGAGCGACGTAGGAGCGCAGGTCTCCCGGGTCGTCGGGCTCCTGGCTCCAGTCGAGCCAGCTGATCTCGTTGTCCTGACAGTACGCGTTGTTGTTGCCGCGCTGGGTCCGCGACAGCTCGTCGCCGTGGAGCAGCATGGGAACACCCTGGGAGAGGGTCAGGGTCGCCAGCATGCAGCGCGCGAGGCGCCCGCGAATCGTCTCCACCCCCTCGTCGTCGGTCGGCCCCTCGACGCCCCAGTTGCGGCTCCAGTTGTGGGTACTCCCGTCGCGGTTCTCCTCGCCGTTCGCCTCGTTGTGACGCTCCTCGTAGCTGACCCAGTCCCGCAGCGTGAAGCCGTCGTGACTCGTCACCATGTTGATGCTGGCCGAGGGCAGGCGATCCCCGGGCTCGAAGACGGGCGCGCTGCCGGAGACCGCCGAGGCGAAGGCCCCGAGAACGCCCTCATCGCCGCGCCAGAAGCGGCGCACGGCCGTACGGTACGAATCGTTCCACTCGCTCCACTCGCCCGGGAAGCGCCCGAGGGAGTACCCGTCGGGTCCCAGGTCCCAGGGCTCGGCGATCCGCTTCACCGGCGCGAGCACGGGATCCTGCTCGATCAGGGCGAAGAAGCGCTCGACCTGGAGCTCCCCGGAGCTCTGACGCGAAAGCGTGGGCGCCAGGTCGAAGCGGAACCCATCCACGTGCATCTCCTCGACCCAATAGCGAAGGCAGTCGAGGATCTGCTGCAGCGTGCGCGGGTTGGACGCATCCACGCTGTTGCCGCAGCCGGTGTAGTTCGCGTAGCGCGTGGGCTCCGTCGGGTCGCGATGGTAGGTCGCGCGATCGTCGAGCCCGCGCCAGCACAGCACGGGACCGTCCGCACCGCCCTCGGCCGTGTGGTTGAACACGACGTCGAGGATCACCTCGATGCCCGCCAGATGGAAGCTGCGGACCATCTGCTTGAACTCGAGCACCTGCTCGCCCGTGTCCCCCTGTGCGAAGCGGGAATCGGGGGCGAAGAAGCCGACGGGGTTGTAGCCCCAGTAGTTGTCGAGCCCTCTACGGACGAGCGGCGCCTCCGAGACCCGGTGCTGTACCGGAAGCAGCTCGACCGCGGTGACACCGAGATCGAGCAGGTGATCGATCACGGGCTCGGAGGCCAGCCCCCGGAAGGTGCCCCGCTGCTCCTCGGGGACTTCCGGATGCAAGGCGGTCATTCCCTTGACGTGGCACTCGTAGAGGACGGTGCGGCTCCAGGGCGTCCGCGGGGGGCGATCGTCTCCCCAGGGAAAGGAGGAGTCGATGACCACGCTCCGCGGCACGTAGGGCGCGCTGTCGGAGAGGTCCCGGCGCCCATCGGGCCGGGCACCTGCGAGCGAAGAGTCCCAGTGCAGGTTTCCGGCGATGGCCCGGCCGTAGGGGTCGAGCAGCAGCTTGGCCGGATTGAAGCAGTTCCCGACCTCGGGCTCCCAAGGGCCGTCGACCCGGTAGCCGTAGACCTGGGATGGCTGTACTTCGGGCAGGTAGGCGTGCCAGACCCCGTGCTCATGTCTGCTCAGCCGGGTCTCGTGGGCCGGCTCCGCATCGCCGGGTGAGTCGAAGAGACACAGGCGAACCGAGGTGGCCCGCTCGCTGGCGAGTGCGAAGTTGGTCCCGAGGCCGTCCCAGTGGGCGCCGAGAGGCTGAGGATTTCCGGGCCAGACGCTCAAGGCTTGCTCAGAGCATTCGTTCTTCGAGGGGAGTCGGCCTGGAGGCGCGCCCCCGGGCGACAGGATAGCGCGCGCCCGCGCCGCAAACGACGACCGGGGAACGCGAATCGCTGCCCCAGGGCCGAGGTTCCCGGTATCCTTCGCCGGGGCGACAGATCCCGGGGGCGGGTCCGGCGACACCAGGGCACGCGTCCGGAAGCCGAGCAGTCTGGAGGGACGAGGGCCGATGAGCGAGAAGCTGGCGGGAGCGGACGACCTGCGCGTTGCGGCGGATCAGCTCGCCGCGCGGCTTCCCTCGAACATGGCGCCCTTCGCTCGCATCGCGTTCAACTACCGCTGGTGTTGGACGACCGGCGGGGACGCGCTCTTCGCGGCGATCGATCCCTGGCGCTGGGCCGCGTGCGGCCGGAATCCCGTGCGGCTGCTGCAGGAGGTCCCCACTTCCGCCCTGGAGGAGGTGTCGACCAACCGCGAGCTGATCCGCGAAGCCTACTCCCTCGAGGAGTGCATCGCCGTCGAGTCGAGCGCGCCACGAACGGTCGACGGCTTCGACCCCGATCACCCCGTGGCCTTCCTGTGCGCCGAGTTCGGAGTCCACGGCTCGCTGCCGATCTACTCCGGCGGTCTCGGCGTGCTGGCCGGAGACCTGCTCAAGGCCGCCTCCGATGCCGCGTTCCCGTTGGTCGGCATCGGCCTGCTCTACTGGCAGGGCTACTTCCGCCAGCGCATGGACATCTCGGGCTGGCAGAACGAGTACTGGGTGGAGAGCGATGCACCCAGGCTACCCGGGGCGCGGATCACCCACGACGGGGCGCCCCTCGAGATCCACGTCCCGATCCGCGGCCGGGACGTGACCGCCCACGTCTGGCGCTTCTCGATCGGCCGCACCCCGCTCTTCCTGCTGGACACGAACGTGCTCTCGAATGCGCCCATCGATCGCTGGATCACGTCGCGCCTCTACGCCGGAGATCGGGACACGCGCCTGGCCCAGTACGCGCTGCTCGGCATCGGCGGGATCCGCGCCCTGCGCGCGATGGAGATCGATCCGGCCCTGATCCATCTCAACGAAGGGCACGCGGCGCTGGCCTCGCTCGAGCTGGCGTCCGAGCAGGTTGCCGAAGGCTTCACCTTCGAGGAGGCCCTCGGGCGGGCGCGAGCGAGCACGATCTTCACGACTCATACGCCCGTACCGGCGGGCAACGAACGCTACTCGGCCGAGGAGATGCATCGCGTCTTCTCGGGCCTCGACGAGCGCCTCGCGACCACCTGGTCCGAGCTCGAGGGGCTGGCGCGGGTTCATCCCGGAGACGCGGAGGAGCTGCCGGGGATGACCTGCCTGGCACTGCGCATGAGCGAGGTGCGAAATGGCGTGAGCCAGCGCCACGGTGCCGTGGCCCGAGGCATCTGGCGGCCCCTGTTCGGAAGCAAGAGCGACGAGACGGTGCCCATCGGCCACGTGACCAACGGAGTCCACGTGAGCACCTGGATGGCGGAGCCCGTTCGCAGCCTGCTCACCCGCTACCTGGGCCACGACTGGGAGCAGCGCAGCCTGCAGCCGGAGCTCTGGGAGCTTCTGGACGACGTCCCGGACGAGGAGCTGTGGGCGGTGCGCTGCGAGCTGCGACGCCGACTGGTCGACTACGTCCGCGAGCACGCGACGATGGACCGGCTCGCCCGCGGCGAAGCTCCCGACTACGTGGAGCAGGCCCAGCACGCCTTCGACCCGGACCGCCTGACCCTGGGCTTCGCCCGGCGGCTGGCCACCTACAAGCGCCTGCACCTGTTCAGCATCAACCTGCCGCGAGCTCTCGACCTGCTCGAGGGCCCCGAGTCGATCCAGATCCTGCTGGCCGGCAAGGCCCACCCCTCCGACGACGAGGCGAAGCGAGTCGTCCAGGGGCTCTTCACCGTGCGCTCGGATTCGCGGGTCGGTGAGCGCATCGCCTACCTGCACGACTACGACATGCACATGGCGCGATTCCTGGTCTCGGGGTGTGACGTCTGGGTGAATACGCCGCGGCCGCCTCTCGAGGCCAGCGGCACCAGCGGGATGAAGGCCGCCCTCAACGGCGCCCTCAACCTGAGCGTCCTCGACGGTTGGTGGATCGAGGCGCACGACGGGACCAACGGGTGGGGGATCCAGGGAGACGAGAACCTGGATCCGCACGACCAGGACGAGCGCGACGCCCGCGCCCTGCTCGACCTCCTGGAGAAGGAGGTGATCCCGCTCTTCCACGACCGCGACGAGAACGGCGTCCCCCGCGCCTGGATCCAGCGGGTCCGCTCGTCGATCCGCGTGGCGGCCCAGGGCTTCTCGGCGCGCCGGATGCTCGCCGACTACGTGGATCGCGCCTACTCGAGCGGCTAGCCGCGGCGCGCCGGCCGCGCGTAACGTTCTCGCGAACTCCGCATCCACCCGTCTGCACGCCGTGTGAACACCGTTCCATCCGGCCCCAGCCGGCCCCATCCGGCCGGCTGCGAAGAGGAGAGCGAGAATGACCTTGAACGAGAAGCAGGAGCAGCTCTGCGAGAACCATCGCTGGGACTTCTCCGACCTGAAGGCGATCTTCCTGAACTGCACCCTGAAGCGATCCCCCGAGCTCTCGCACACCGAGGGCCTGATCCAGATCTCGAAGCAGATCATGGAGAAGAACGGCGTCGCGACCGAGCTGATCCGGCCGGTCGATCACGAGATCGCCTACGGCGTCCAGCCCGACATGAAGGAGCACGGCTGGAAGCAGGACGAGTGGCCGGGGATCCTCGAGAAGGTGATGGCCGCCGACATCCTGGTGATCGGCACCTCGATCTGGCTCGGCGAGAAGACCTCCGTCTGCACGAAGGTGATCGAGCGCCTCTACGCCGCATCGGGCCTGCTCAACGAGCGGGGGCAGTACGCCTACTACGGACGCGTGGGGGGAGCGCTCATCACCGGCAACGAGGACGGCGGCAAGCACTGCGCCATGAACATCCTCTACTCGCTCCAGCACCTGGGCTACGTGATCCCGCCCCAGGCCGACGCGGACTGGCTGGGCGAGGCGGGGCCCGGGCCCTCCTACATGGATCCCGGCTCGGGGGGACCCGAGAACGACTTCACCAACCGCAACACCACCTTCATGACCTGGAACCTGCTTCACATGGCGCGCATGCTGAAGGACGCGGGCGGCATCCCGGCCCACGGCAACCAGCGCTCGGAGTGGGACGCCGGCTGCCGCTTCGACTTCGACAACCCCGCCTATCGCTAGCGACGCGCACCCACCGTGGACCCCGCGTCGTTCGCCGTCGTCGCGCTGGCCATCTGCGTCTTCGCGGCCATCTCCCGCAAAGCCGAGCGCAGCCCGCTCACGCCTCCGATGTTCTTCGTCGGAGCGGGGCTGCTGCTCGGGGGCGCGGGGCTCGGCTGGCTGGATCTCGATGTCGAGGGCGAGGGAATCCATCTCCTCGCCGAGATCACCCTCGTCCTGGTGCTCTTCACCGACGCGGCACGCATCGACCTCGCCTGCCTGATCCGCGAGAAGAGCCTGCCGGCCCGGCTGCTCGGCATCGGCATGCCGCTCACGATCGCGGCGGGCGCCGTCACGGCACTGCTGCTCTTCCCGGGCCTCTCGGCGATGGAGGCCCTGCTGCTGGCTGCCATCCTCGCGCCGACCGACGCGGCGTTGGGCCAGGCCGTCGTGAGCAACCCCCTGGTTCCGGTGCGGATCCGGCAGAGCCTGAACGTCGAGAGCGGGCTCAACGACGGCATCGCCCTCCCCGTGGTGCTCGTGCTGGCTTCCCTGGCCGGCGCCCGCGAGGAAGCCGGCGACGCCGGCTACTGGATCCGATTCGCCGCGCTGGCGGTGACCCTGGGCCCCCTGGTCGGCGCGGTGGTCGGATTCGTCGGCGGGCGCGTCGTGGCCTGGGGAACGAGCCGGGGCTGGATCAACGATGCCTTCCAACGCATCTCCGGAATCGGCATCGCATTCCTCGCCTTCGGAGCGGCCGAGGTCGTCGGCGGCAACGGCTTCATCGCCGCGTTCGTCGCGGGCCTCACGGTGGGCAACACCGCGCGCGAGGTGTGTACCTGCCTCTACGAGTTCGGCGAGGCCGAGGGGCAGCTGCTCACCCTGCTCGTCTTCCTCGTGTTCGGCGCGATGATGGTGCCCGAGGCGCTCCACCACGGGAGCGGTGCCGTCTGGCTGTACGCCCTGCTGTCGCTCACCGTGGTCCGCATGCTCCCGGTCTCGCTGTCACTGCTGGGCTCGGGCCTTCGGCCCGCGAGCTTCGCGTTCCTCGGCTGGTTCGGCCCGCGAGGCCTGGCCTCGATCCTCTTCGCGCTCGTGGTCGTCGAGGAGGGCCGGCTCGAGACCGGCGCCCTGCTCGAGGCGGTCGTCGTCACCACCGTCCTCCTGAGCGCCGTGCTCCACGGCACGACGGCCTGGCCCTTCGCGCGGCGCTACGGCGAGTTCGTCACCGCCCTCCGGGAGGCGGAAGCCGAGCGCGCCCACGCTTCCGAGATGCCCGTGCGCATCCGCCACGTCGCGATGGGAGGGGCAATGGAATCGGAGACCTCTTCATGATCGCCGTCTTCTCGGTGCTGCTCGTCGTCACGCTCTCGATGCTCGTCACCCGGGTCGCGAGCGTCGCTCTCGTGCACACGGGCATGGGCCGTGAGGCGGCCCGCTTCCAGGCGCGCTCCGCCTTCACGGGAGCCGGCTTCACGACCACCGAGTCGGAGGACGTCGTGAGCCACCCGGTCCGCCGGCGGATCGTCGCCTGGCTGATGCTGGCGGGGAACGTCGGCATCGTCACGGCCATGTCGTCGCTGCTGCTCTCGTTCGTCGACATGCGCGGCACGCCGGGCCCGTGGCTCGCCCTCGGCGTGCTGGCGGGGGGCATCGCGCTGCTCCTCTTCGTCTCCTCGAGCGCGTGGGTCGACCGGCACCTGTGCCGCGCGATCAGCTGGGCGCTCGGACGCTTCACCGACATCGATGCGCGCGACTACGCGCGCCTGTTGCACCTTCGCGACGACTACGGCGTCTCGGACCTGTGGGTGCGGCCCGGCGACTGGCTCTCGGGGCGCACCCTCGCCGACGCCGGCCTCGCGCGGGAAGGCATCCTGGTCCTCGGCATCGAGTGCCCGGGCGGGAGCTTCATCGGCGCACCCGCCGAGGACACCGAGATCCGCGATCGCGATCGGCTGCTCCTCTACGGTCGCACCTCGCGCATCGCGGAGATCGATCGACGCATCCCCGACGCAGGGGGCGAGGAGGCCCACCACGCCGCGGTCGCCGAGCATCGACGCATCGCGGGCGACGAGCGATCCGCAGCGGGGCGCTGAGCTTCAGCCGAGCTTCCGGATGCTCACCACGTTGTCGAACCAGCTCTGGCCGCCGACCAGCGGCGTCGGGTTGATGGGCAACGCATCGTTGAGCGCGCGCCCGTTCCCGGGGCCGCCCCGCGCCTCCGACCACCACACCGGCTCGTCGAAGTCCGGGTCCTTGCTCGCCGGGTCCGAGCCGAAGCCCACCCGCGCGGGCGAGGGCCGCGCTGCGTCGGCGCGGGCGACCGATCCCTGCTCCCAGTGCCCCATGTGGTGGGAGACGCAGACCACCTTCTCGTGCAGGCCCTCGAGCAGGCGCACCCGCTGAGTGAAGGTGCCGACGGTCTCGCCCTCCTTCTCGGCCATGTGGCTCGGCCGCTCGACCGTGAGCTCGACCTCGTCACCGTCGCGGATGCCGAGGCGGGCCGCCGTCCCGGCGTTCATGAAGACGGGGTTCGTGTGCACGATCTCGGCCTGATGCTTCCACGACATGCTGCGACCCTGGGTGTGCACGTTCCACTTGAAGGTCGTGAGGACGAACCGGTCGTCGGGCAGGCCCTCGTGGTCGGGGACGGGCCCCCAGGAGGGCAGGGGCTGTGCGTTGACGTCGTCGAGAGAGAGGCCGGTGAGGGCGGCCGCCTGGGGGAAGAGCTCGTCGCGCACCTGGATCAGGCCCGACGGCGTCGGAAACCCGCGCAGCGCCTTCCCGTCGCGCTCGACTCCGATCGTGCGGCGCCGGCCCTTCGACACGACCTCGATGCGCCCCGTCTCGGGATCGACCTCGGCACCCGCGAGCTCCTCGGCCGGGATCTCGCGCTCGTACAGCTCGTGATCGAGGGGGCGGGCCGGGTCCGTCCAGATGCCTCGCCGCTTGAGCTCCTCCCACTCCATCGGGACCTCGCGGTACCACTCGCGGTAGTAGTCCTCGAGATCCTCGAAGTCGAAGTGGCGCTCCATCCCGCCGCCGATCCGCCGGGCCAGATCCCGCAGGATGATCTGCACCGGCCGGGCCTCGCCGCGCGGTGCGACCAGCGGCTGGCGGATCGCGGTATAGGGGCGGAGCCCGTAGTTGTTGGTGCTGTGGGCGTCCCAGCGCTCGAGCGCGGTGGCGTCGGGCAGGATGTAGTCGGCCAGGGCCGCCTGCTCGCCGTAGCTGATGTCGATCGCCACGTGGAAGGGGATCAACGACTCGTCCAACAGCACCTCGCGCGCGACGTTCGCCTCGGGATAGCCGAAGGAAGCACCCAGCGTGAAGCTGAAGTAGGCCCCCACCTTCTGGCGTCCCTCGCGGATGTAGGGATACACGAGCTGCCCCACGCGCATCTTGTAGAAGAGCCAGGACAGGGGGTACTCCGAAGGCGTCGCCAGCTCTCCGAAGTACTGGTCCTGCCAGGCCTCGGGGAACGCCGCGACCCGCTGCTGCACGTCCTCTGGCAGCAGCGCGAACTCACGCGTCCCCGGCTTCCACGGCCGCGGACCGGCCGGGGCCGGGTCGGGCTGCACGATCCGCGGGAGCCCCCATTGCCCGTAGCGCTCCTTCCACATGCGCAGGCTCGAGAGGCAGAAGCCGCCGGGGCGACCCACGTTTCCCACCAGCACGTCGAGGAGCCGGATCGCGCGATCGGCCTGCACGCCGTTGTAGTGCTTGGCCGAGCCCCGGTTCGAGAGCGTGGTGCAGGCCGGCGCCGCCTCCGCGAAGCGGCGGGCCAGTCGCTCGATGTCGGCGGCGGGCACGCCGGAGAGCCCGGCCGCCCACTCCGGCGTATGCGAGGCCAGATGCGCCTCGATCTCATCGAACGGAACGTTCACCCAGCGCTCCCAGAAGGCCCGATCGTGGAGACCGTCCCGCACGATCACGTGGCCCATGGCGAGAGCGACCGCTCCGTCCGTGCCCGGGCGGATGGCGAAGTACTCGTCGGAGACCGAAGCGGTCGCCGAGGGCCGCACCTCGAAGCTCACCATGTGGGCCCCGCCGTCGACCCGGGCGTCCATGATGCGCTTCACGGTGAAGAGCCCGCCCTGGTGCGCCTCCATCGGGTTGGCGCCGAAGTTCAGGATCATCTTCGTGCGCTCGAAGTCCTGGGACTCCCACTCGAACTCGCGCCCGTAGAAGCTCATGAGCGGTACGCGCCGGTTCGACGAGCAGATCGAGCGGCGGTTCAGCCGGTGAGGCGTCCCGAAGGCGTCGGTGAAGCGCTTGGTGAAGCCCTTGGTCTTGTCGCGCCCGTAGTGGAAGACGAATTGCTCGGGCGTACCGGCCTCGCGCAGCGCGCGGAGCCGCGCGGCAATGTCGTCGAGCGCCTCGTCCCAGGACACGCGCTCCCACTGCCCGCTGCCCCGCGGACCGCTGCGGCGAAGGGGATACACGATGCGTTCGGGGGAGTCGGTCGCCGAGATCAGGCCGTTGGCCTTGCCGCAGATGCCGCCCTGGGTGTTCGGATCGAGGGGGTTGCCCTCGAGCTTGCGGACGCGCCCGTCCTGCACCCAGCCGACCACCCCGCAGTGGGTGGTGCAGCCGAAGCACACGGTGGGGACGGCACGCGCACGCGCGTAGTCGATCGGCCCGAGCGCCGCGGCGTCGGTAGCGAGCGGCTCGACGCCGGCCGGAGGCACCGTGCCGCAGCCGAGGAGGGGCCCACTCGAGGCGACGGCGGCCGTCTTGGCCGCGGTCTTCAGCAGCTCGCGCCGGGTCCATTCGCCACTCATCGGGGGCCCTGCTCGTAGAGGATGTCCTCGTCTTCGGGGTGCAGGGCGGCGCCGGCGTTCAGCTTGGTCTCCTGCCAGGGCTCATGCGCCAGATACAGCACATCCGCCCGCGTCGAGCCGGGGCGCTCGAGGGGCTTCGCCTCCGCCGGCGCGCCCTTGGCCTCGATCAGGTCGAGCGCCCGGGTCGGGCACGCGTTCACGCAGGCGGGCTCGAGGCCGAAGCGCGCCCGGTCGCGGCCGTAGTCGCAGCTCTCGCCGTCGAAGACGGGGAGGAAGGCCATCCGGCCGTCGTCCGGCCGCTCCATCCAGCGGACCCGCATCCGGAACTCGCCGAGCGGTACGCCGTGCTCGACCTTGCACGCAACGCTGCAGGCGTGGCAGCCGATGCAGCGGCGCAGGTCCACGAGCATCGCGGGATCCTGGATCTGTCGAGGAGCGCGTCGGCGCTCCCACGGAACGTCTTCCATGGAGACTCCTGGCCGCCGAGACGGGCAGGAGCCGAGCGGACCGCCCGTGCTAGTGCGGCCTCCGCTCCGACGTCCGCTCGTGCGGCTCGGTTTGGGCCCCGAAGACCTCGGGGCGATTCAACACTCAGCGCACGGTGGGCACGTGGCACTCCTCGGCGAGGAGTCAAGCACATCGGGCACCGACCCGCAGGCCCGGCTCGATGACGATTCGAGCGTCCGTCACTCGGCCTCTCGCGAGTAGCGCCACAGGGCAACGACCCCTCCGCCGAACATCACGGCGGGCGCGATGCCGAGGCACGCGCGGATGGCGAGATCCGAGGCGGGGTTGAGCGGCGCGTTCGGCTCGAAGCCCGCTGCCTGCAGCGCGAGCCCGACCCCGAGCACCACGCACGCGCCGCTCGCCTTGCCGACGAAGATCCAGGCCGCGAAGAACACCCCTTCCCTTCGGATGCCGGAGTCGCGCGCATCGCGATCCACGACATCGGCGAGGAGTGCCGGGCCGAGCGGCCCTCCACATCCGGAGAAGGTGCCCGCGACGCTGAGCATCGCGATCGCCGTGCCGAGCTCCCCCTGGCCGAGGGTGAACAGCGACGCATACGCCAGGGAGCCGCCGCACTGGGCGAGGATCCAGGTGCGCGCCTTGCCGAGACGACGCGACAACGTGATCCAGAGCGGGACCGAGAGCACCATCGGAGCGATGAAGAACGCGGGAACCACGCCGATCATGTCCGCTCGCTGCAGCACGTAGATCACCATGTAGGGTGCCACCGCTCCTTGTGCGCCCATCGCCATGTCCTCGGCGAAACCGACGAAGAGGAGACGTCGCGCCTGGGCATTGCCCAGAACGGCGCGAACGGACTGGAGCGGTGACGGAGTGCGACGAGCCGGCGACCCGCGCGCCTCGTGCAAGGAGAGCGGCGGGATCCAGAGCAGCAGCGCCATGCCGGCGGCCGCGAACAGCGCCAGGATGCCGGCCTCGGCACGAGGATCGTCGGCGTTCACGATCTCGTGCATCGCCCCGAAGGAAGCGGCGACGCCCGTGATGGTGCACATGAAGCGGAGCCCGAAGATCCGGGTGCGCGTATGGGGGTCGCGGCTGAGCTCGGCTCCGAACGCCGCGTGAGGAATGTTCCATGCCGTGGACGCCGTCGTGAATGCGAGGAGCGCGAGGGCGGCCCAGACCCACAGCGCGAACGGCCCCAAGGCCTGTGGAGGATTCCAGACCGCGACGAAGGCCACGGCCACGAACGGGGAGGCCGCGAACATCCAGGGGCGCCGGCGCCCGAGCCGGGAGCGCGTTCGATCGGTGAGGTAGCCGGTGACGGGGTCGGAGACCGCGTCCCAGACCCGCACGCTGGCCAACAGGATTCCGACGGCGGCCGGCGCAAGCAGCAGCACATCCGTGGCGAAGTTCAGGAAGTAGGACTGGATCAGGAATCCTGGCCCCGCCACGGCACAGGCGGGAAGGCCGTAGACGAGCACCTGGCGCCAGGAGAGACCCGGAGCTTGCGGCTGATCCCCCGTGGGGATCGAACGCCTGACCGCTGACCTGCCTGATTCGCCGATTGTTCTGGACTCCACTCCAAAAAGTTTTAGACTGGAGTCCATATGAGCGTCAAGCCCGCATTGCGAGGGGACGCGGCCCGGATGGCGATCCTGGATGCCGCCCACGTGCTGTTCAGCGCGCGCGGCGTCGATGCCGTGACCATGGCCGAGGTGGCCGAGGCCGCCGGCGTGGCGCGCGCCACGGTGTTCAACCACTTCGGCTCCAAGCACTCCCTCGTACAGGCGATCACCGAGGGCGTCTACGACGGCTACACCGAGCTGCTGAAGAACGCGCTCGCCGAGCGCACGACGCCGACGCCCGTCCTGATCCGCGCGCTCTTCGAGATCATGGGCGGCGGCATCGAGTCCGATCCCGGCTTCTACCGCGGCGTCTTCCGCGAGATCGCTCTGCTCACGGTCGGCCTCACCGAGGGCGGCGTTGCGCACGAGGCTCGCCAGCTGGCGCTCGACCGCCTGGTGCAGCTGCTGACCCGAGGCCAGGCTCGCGACGAGCTGACCCGCGAGCACACCCCCGAAGACCTCGCCATGGCCTGCGACAGCCTCGTCTTCGGAACCATCACCCACTGGCTCTACGACGACGCCTCCGAGTCCCTGAAGGACCGCATGCGGCGGGCGTCCGACGTGTTTCTCGGAAACGTCGCCCTCGTTTCGCCCGACGCGTTCGAGGGTCCCGTCCCGGAGATCCGGGTCCCGCCGCGGTCCGGCCCGCTTCGCGTCGTGGCCGGCTCAGGCGAGAGGAGCGAGCCATGACGACGGCCCCTGCAACGATCCACGTCGACATCGATCCCCGAGCCCGCCGGCATCGGCCCCAGTGGCGCCGCGCCTTCGCGGCCCTGCGCCAGCTGCTCCGGGATGCCGAGCGGACCTACCTCGCCTACGAGATCACCCTGGCACTCGACGGCGGAACCGGTGCCGGAATTCTCGAGCGCATGCTGGCCCATCGCGAAGGCCGGCGTCTGCTGCGCGAGCAGCCTTCGTTGCTCGACGCGCTGACCGATCGCGCGGCCCTGGAGGCCATGCCCGACGAAAGCTTCGGCCGCGCCTACCTCGATCACCTCGACCGCTACGGGCTCCGCGTGGACAAGCTCGTCGAGCTCGGCCGCGAGGCCGGCGGCGACTTCGAGTCCGAGGACCCGGACATCCGCTGGGCCTCCCAGCGCGGCAACCTCTGCCACGATCTCTGGCACGTCCTCACCGGCTACGGCGCCGACCCCGTCGGCGAGGCGACGCTCCTTGCGTTCAGCTGGGCGCAGACGGGCAGCCGCACGAACGCCCTGCTCACCCTCGGTGCCACCGCGCGCACGGTCTCCCAGTACGGTCCCTCGTGGCTGCCCTACGTCTGGAAGGCCTTCCGAAGGGGCCGCTCCGCGGTCTGCCTCGCTGCCCTCCCCTATGAGCGGCTGCTCCCTCTGCCGCTCGACGACGTGCGCGCCGTTGCAGGGATCGAGCCGCCCGAGGTCGCCCATCCCAAGGGCGTCTGGAGCGGCACGCAGTACTGAGAGCTACCCGTCGCCGGGAGAGCCGGGGGAGCCCGGCTTTGCCGCGGGAAGCGAGAGGGGGAGCGGTCGCCATCCCTGGCTCGACTGGGTCCACTCCCGCACCGAGAAGACCCACACCACGGCGCGCTTGCCGGCCAGCGCCTCTGGCCCGCGGCGCAGGAGCGACATGCGCGCGGCGGTCGAGGCGGCGCCGCGAACCGCCACGAGGTCGACGGCGTAGCCGAGCTCGAGGGCCAGCTGGTCGGGCAGGCCGGCTCCCTGGGCGAGCATGTCGCCTCCCGCGTGGAAGACGAGGCCGTGGCTGTCGGCGAGGAGCAGTACCGGGCTCTCGCGATCGGGTGCGATGGGGACGAGTCCACCGGGGCTCTTCGTCCCGACGAAGCGCAAGGAGAGCGTCTCCGCCGGGATCGTCTCGCCGCCGGGGAGCCGGCTCAGGTCGCCCTGGATCGCGACGTCGCGAAGCTCCGACTCGAAGCCCGAACGCGGCACGGCGTCGAGCCCCGGCACGTCGCGGAGCGCCGCGGCGATGCGGGCCGCCGCGAGCTCGGCGCCGGCGCCCGACCAGTGGGAGTCCGTCCTGCAATAGGGCGCCGCGCGAACCTCGCCGGCGAGATCCGTGGTGAGGTCGAGCACGCGCACACCCGCGCCGCGAAGCTCGTCGAGGAAGGCGCGGTCGGCACCGCCGCGCTCCTCCTCGGCCACGTGGGCGGGAACCGTCTCGGGCAACACCACGATCTTGGCGGGCACGGGAACGAGCAGGAGCGCGATGCCGGCGGCCTCGAGCTGCTCGTGGAAGTCGACCACCACCGGCAGCGGATCGGCCCACTCCGGGCGCGTCGACCGCGAGACGGCGGCCGCCGCGTCGCCCCAGAAGCGGCCCGCCGCCACGTGTCGCAGCTCGCTGGTGAGGAGCCAGTGGCCGGCGCCTCCTCCGGTCGTGGCATACCCCTGCTCGTCGAGCGCCGCGACCCAATCCGCGAGGGGCTCCCCGCGGCAGCCTGTCGCGAAGAGCAGCACGAGCCCCATCGCGAGCGCGCGCGTCACGGGAGCACGCGTCCGAAGTAGGCGGGGAGCGCGAGGAGCGAGACGTCGTCGAGCTCGGTGCGGAACAAGGACCCGAAGGCCGCCTGGATGCCGGGAGCCTCCCACGGCTCGACCACGAGATGGACCTCCTGGCCCACCGGGAGGCGGGCCGCCGGGGTGAGACGCTGTCCTTGCATGCCCAGGAGATAGACGACGATCTCTCCCGGAGCCGCCCTTGCGCCCACTCCCCGCACGCCGGTCACGTGCACGGCGAAGACGGCTTCGGCGTAGGGGCTCGTGCCCGGCGTGGGCAACGTCGAGCGCGCCGCGATCCGGCCCCGGACGCGCAGCGAGCCTTCGGGCTCGGCCTCCGGCGTCGACGTGGCGGGCGCGGCATCCGGCGTCGACGCCGCGGGCGCGGCTGCGGGCAGCGCCACCGGGTCCCAGCTTCCCTGGGAGAGCTCACGGGCGGCGAACTGCAGCACCACCACGCGTACGCCGGCCAGCGGGTCGCCGCGCGAGAGCTCGACCGCCAGCGCGCGCCGCGATGCAGCCGCGCCCCCGGCGTTGCGGGTGATGCGCCGCACCGGAACGCCGAGAGCGTGCGCCAGCTGATCCGGAAGGCCGGCATCCGCGCCCCACTCGAGGCTCGGATCGAACACCCGCCGGAAGGCCTCGCGCTCGGAGTAGATCGCGGAGAACGAGTCGCCGAGGAGCAGCACCGGGGCCGGGGCGTCGCCCGGCAGCACCAGGGAGGCGAGCTCGACGCTCTCGGCGGAGTCGCGCGCGCCGAGCAGGGCCGCGAGATCTCCCACGTTGCGGGCCTTCTCGCGCTGGCGCGGGAAGACGCTCCGCGGATGCCCCTCGAGCCTTGCGGCCACGTGCCGCGCCAGCCCGGCCGCCACGGCCTCCACCGCGTGGGGTCGCCAATGCGAGTCGCGCTCGAGGAAGACGGGCCCGCTCTCGCGCAGGGACTCGAGCACCGGTCGCGGATCGAAGACGTCGACGCCGGCTTCGACGAGCGCCCGCTGGAAACGCTCGCTACCGGGGTTCGCCAGGCCGGCCCCGGCGGCCCCGAGCCGCTCCGGCTCCGTCGCGAGCTTCCCCGGAGTCGGCACGACCACCAGATGGATCTCGCGCTCCCGCAGCTGCTGCGCGAAATCCGCGAGCGCCGCGACCGGATCGGCGTGGACGGGCGCGCTGCAGTCGCCCGCCTCGAGCTCGCGCGCGCGCTGACGCTCTACGTCCATGAAGTCGGGGCCCGTCAGGTGCGCGAGCTCGGCGCGGAGCGCGAGCCCGCCCGCACCGGCGTTCACCACGCTGGCGTTGCCCTGGCCCAGCGCGGCGAGACCCGCCTGGATCGGCCGGCCGAGCCGGGTGGCCAGGGCCGACTGGGTCTCGATGGCGTGGTCGAGCTCTCGCAGCGCGCACTCGCTCGGCAGCCCGCCCGCGCGAAGCGACGCCGGAATCAGCCCGGCCGGATCCCCCGCCCCGATCTCGAAGGCGACGCCCAGGCCGAGCAGCAGCCCGAACGCGCCGCACGCGAGCCACGCCGCACCGGGGGCGACGTCGGTCTCGCCGACCTCGCGGCGGGCCTGCTCTTCGCGGCTCAGATTCAGGTTCGGAGCGGTGGGCATCAGAAGATGAAATAGATGAAGGGGTTGAACTGCTGGGTCAACAGGGTCCCGGAGGCCACGGCGAGCAGCGCGAGCGCGACCAGGACCCGGGGAAGGGAGAGACGACGCGTCCAGTCCCACGTCTGGGGAGCGCGCCAGACGACGAGGCCTGCGACGGCGAGGATCGCGAGCGCGTCGGGCCGGAGCAGCACGGCCCGTACCAGGCTGGCCGCGGGCGCCACCTCGGAGAGCCCGAAGAGCGCGGCGTAGAACGAGAGCGCGGCCGGGAGGTCGGCGGCCCGGAAGGGCACCCAGAGCAGGGATACGACGATGAACGAGAGCGCGACCCGCGCCCCCTGCGGCAGGCCCTGCCACAGCGCGCGGCGTCCGTAGGCCCGCTCGGCCGCCAGCAGCAGGCCGTGGGCCAGGCCCCAGATCACGAAGTTCCACGAGGCCCCGTGCCACAAGCCGCCGAGCCCCATCACGATCATCAGGTTCGCGGCCGTGCGGCGGCGGCCCTCGCGGTTGCCGCCCAGGGGGAGATAGAGGTAGTCGCGCAGGAAGCTCGACAGCGAGATGTGCCAGCGCCGCCAGAACTCGGTGATCGAGGCACTCCGGTAGGGCGAGTCGAAGTTCTTCGGGAAGACGAAGCCGAGCATCAGCCCCAGGCCGATGGCCATGTCGGAGTAGCCCGAGAAGTCGAAGTAGATCTGGAAGGAGTAGGCGAACACGCCGATCCAGGCCGAGACGACGTCGAGCGTGCCGGCCTCGAAGCACAGGTCGGCGAGGGCGCCCACGGGATTGGCGATCAGCACCTTCTTCGCGAGCCCGACGGAGAAGAAGGCCACGCCACGGGCGAAGCGCACGGCGTCGTGGGTGCGCTCCCGGAGCTGATCGGCCACCTCGGAGAAGCGCACGATGGGCCCCGCCACGAGCTGGGGGAAGAGCGAGACGTAGCAGGCGAAGTCGACGGCACTCGTGGTGGCCCGCGCGTGCCCCCGGTACACGTCGATCGTGTAGCTCATGGACTGGAACGTGTAGAAGCTGATGCCGAGGGGCAGGGTGATGCGCAGCACGTCCTCGCCGGCCGAGCCGAGGCCGAGCGCCGCGCTCACCGACGCCACGCTCGACGCGAAGAAGCCGCCGTACTTGAAGAACCCGAGGACGCCGAGGTTCACCACCACCGACGTCGCGACGGCCACTCGCTGGGAGCGCGTGCGCGGGGCGTCCGGCGGACAGAGCTGCGGGCCGCCTTCGTCCGGCGGCCCGGCGCCCGGCTGGGCTCGCGCGATGAAGAGCCCGCAGCCGTAGTCGACCGCAGCCGAGAGGAAGAGCAGCGGCACGAAGAGCGGGTTCGCCCAGCCGTAGAAGAGCGTGCTCATCCCGATCAGGACGAGGTGCGACAGCGTGCGGGAGACGCGGCGGGTGAGCGCGTAGAGCAGGAGCGCCGCGGGGAGGAAGAGGAAGAGGAAGGTGGGAGAGGAGAAGACCACGAGCGCGCCGCGCGGTCAGGGCCGCACGTCGAGGTACAAGGCGGCGGCGGGGTCGAGGGCCAGGGTGTCGGAGAGATACAGCGCCTCGACCTGGGGTTGGCGATCGAAGGGCTCGATGGTGAGGGTCTGCACCACCCCCGGCTTGAACCCCGCCTCCGGCTGGCCCTCGCCGTTGAGATACGCGTAGTGGGCGACGCGCACCGAAGGCATGCCGGACTCGCCCTCGAGCACCTCGAGCACCTCCCACTCGGCCGTGAAGAGCCCCTCGCGATAGGGCTGGATCGCCTCCAGGGGCGGTACGTCCGACCGCTCGACGAGACGGGCGCGCACGCGCATGACGGGTACCGGCTCGGTCTCCGCGAGCACCTCGAGCGCCGCGTGGGCGTTGTTCTTGGCCTCCGCCTCCCCCATCGCACGGCAGTAGAGGGCGAGGCGCTCGATGCGTCCGCTCCAGCGCCCGCCCTTGGCACCGCGGCCGAGGAAGAGGCGGCTCGCCTCCTTCCATTCCATGGAGCCCTGCAGGCGATCGGTGTCCTGCACCTTGAGCCCGTCCCGATAGGAGATGAGCTGCCCGTCTTCGTAGGACATCACGAAGTGCTTGCTCACCGTCCCCTCGAAGAGCCCGACGCCGACGATCAGCGCGTCGTCGGTGCGGGCCGAGAGCCGGAGTCGCTCGCCGTCCTGGGAGAGCGCGAGGTACACGCGCTCGTCGTGCTCGAGGCTCAGGATGCGGGAGCCCTCTCGTTGGCTGCCGCGCAGAGGCCGGAGCACGGCCTCGACCGTGAAGGCGGCGTCCTTGCACTGTGCGCCGACGGCCTTCGCGACCCGTTTCGGCACGCGGTAGGCGCCACGCTCGAGGATCAGCGCGCCGTCGTGGTCCGGCCGCGCGCGCCCCTCGCCCTCGAGCTCCACGGGCGACAGGGCGTCGCGGTCGGGATCGAGGAAGCGGGCCCCCTCCTCGGGAGAGAACGCGAAGACCAGGCCGTCGGGGTCCATGGGCCAGGTCGAGGGCTCGACGGAGAGACGCTGGGTCGGCATCACGCGTTGGATCGCGCCCTGGTCGCGTACGCCCGTGAGCTCCAGCACCTCACCGACCGGGAGCTTCCGGTCGACCCGGATGTGCAGGGTGTGGCCGTCGGGTCCGACGAAGTGCTCGAGCGCCTGGGCCCCGGAGTCGAAGCGCAGCTCGATCACGCCGTCGTCGATGGGCTCGTCGAAGGCGATCAGCAGCTCGTCGCCGCGCTGGAACGTGCGGAGCGGATGCGGCGGCTTGGGCTCGTCCACGTCCACCGAGGCCGCGACGCGGAGGGCGTCTTCTCCCTCCCCGAGCCTCGCGGTCACGGTGTAGCGGCCGGCGCGCTCGAAGACGTGCCGGCCGATCACGCCACGGCTGGTCGTCCCTTCCCCGAAGTCCCAGTCGAGGACGGCGCCCTCGGGAAAGTCGAGACGCATGCGGCTCGGGTCGAGCGAGACGGGGAAGGGCGCCTCCCCCTCGTGGTGGCCCATCTCGACCCCGGCGACGAAGACGTCGGGGAAGCGATCGGTGGCGCCGTCGAACGTGTATCGGACGGGATCGCCGCGGAGCTGGAGCGTGCGCGGGTCGACGCGCGCCAGGAAGATCTCGTAGTCCGAGCGGAAGTGGTCGTGCTCGTCGTCCGACGCGGCGAACGCCATCAGCTGCTGGCCGGGCGAGACCATCGGGAAGTAGACGTACCCGAAGTCGTCGGGCATGCGCGGGTCGCCGCGTGCGAGGACGGTGCTCATCTCCTCGCTCGCGAGATCCATCGACTGGATGGGGCCACCCGCCCGGGTCGTCCAGAAGCCGAAGCGCCCGTCCCTCGTGAAGTAGGGCTGACAACCGTCCCGGAAGGGGCGCGGCACCAGCTGCCCGTCCTCCGGATCGAACAGCGAGAAGGTGGGAGAGTTGCTCGTCGCGTGGCTGAGCGTCGGGTTCAGCAGGAAGGGGCCGCCGTGGCCGTTGGCCAGGAGCGGCGTCCGGGCGCCCGTCTCGACCTCGAGCTCCACGGTGTCGCCGTCCGCGTCGAGGTAGAGCAGCCGGTGGGCGTCGATCCACACGGCCGAGCGGCTCGCCCCGTAGGAGCGCGCGGGCTCGGCGATCACCCGGGGCTCGCCGCCGCGCAGGTCGAGCAGCATCAGCCGCGCCGTCTTTCCCGGCTCGTCCGGCTCCCGATAGGAGTGGAAGGGCCGCGGGTAGCTCAGGTAGACGAGACGCGTTCCGTCCGGCGACACGTGGACGCCGAAGTGATCGCGCTCGCGCTCGTCGGGGCTGATCTGACGCAAGCCGCTGCCGTCGAGGTGGCGCATCCAGATGCGCCACTCGCCGCTGCGGTTGGACTCCCAGACGAGGAAGCCTTCGCCGAGCTCGGCCAGGCGCGCCTGGGCGCCGCTCCAGTCACCGGGGTCGTCGGAGTCGCGGTGCCCCTGGTCGTTGGCGCAGGCGAGGAGCCCGAACCCACCGGCGCTCGTCAGGAGCGCGAGCCAGGCGACGAGGAGGAGCCGGGTCAGCGCAGACTGCGGAAGCAGGTGCGGACCTCCTCGAGATACAGCTCCGGCTGCTCGAAGGCGGCGAAGTGTCCGCCCCGGTCGAGCTCGTTCCAGTGCAGCAGCCCGCCGAAGTGCTTCTCGGCCCAGCGCCGCGAGCTACGGAAGATCTCCTTGGGGAAGATCGAGCAGCCGACGGGCACCTTCACCGGATCGAAGGGCGGATTCCGGAAGCTCTCCCAGTACAGCCGCGCCGAGGACGCTCCGGTGGCGGGCAGCCAGTAGAGCATGACGTTGTCGAGCATCTCGTCGCGGCCGAGCGCGTTCTCGGGATGCCCGTTGCAGTCCGTCCAGCTCCAGAACTTCTCGAGGATCCAGGCCGCCTGCCCGGCGGGCGAGTCCACGAGCCCGTAGCCCAGGGACTGCGGCCGCGTGCTCTGCTGCTTCGAATAGCCCGAGTCCCAGTCCTGGTAGTGCTTGATCCCGGCGAGCGCTGACTGCTCCTGCGGCGTGAGCTCGCTCATCGTCTCGGGATCCGGCGGCACGATCGGCATGTTCAGGTGGATGGCCCGACAGTGGCCGTCGCCCTGCATGCCGATGGCGGTGGTGACCATCGCCCCCCAATCACCGCCCTGGGCGACGAAGCGCTCGTAGCCGAGGCGCTGCATCAGCTGGGTCCAGGTCGCCGCGATCTTCTGCACGTTCCAGCCGGTGCTCGTCGGCTTCCCGCTGAAGCCGTAGCCCGGGAGCGAGGGGCACACGACGTGGAACGCGTCGGCCGCGTCGCCGCCGTGGGCCGTCGGGTCGGTGAGCGGCTCGATCACCTTGTGGAACTCGACGATCGAGCCGGGCCAGCCGTGGGTGATGATCAACGGCAGGGCGTTCTCGTGGGGAGAGCGCACGTGCACGAAGTGGATGTCGAGGCCCTCGAGGTTCGTCTGGAACTGGTCGAAGCGGTTGAGTGCCGCCTCGCGGGTGCGCCAGTCGTACTTCTCGGCCCAGTAGGCGCAGACCTCCTGGACGTAGGACAGGGGGATGCCCTGGGTCCAGTCGTCGACGGTCTCGGGCTCGGGCCAGCGTGTCGCCTGGAGGCGGCGCTTCAGATCGTCGAGCTCGGCGTCGCTGGCCTGGATGCGAAAGGGGGTGACGGCGTCCGACACGGTGGGGGCTCCGGGTGAAGGAGGACGCGCTCCCGGCCAACGGGGTCAAGGGTCAACGGGTTCAACGATCAACGGGCTCAAAGGTCGACCGGCTCAGGGCCAGACGATTGCAAACGTGGGGTCCGGGGCGTCCAACAAGCCGAAGAACGATAGCAGCTCGAGGCGGCTGCCCTCGATGTCGAGCGCGTCTCCCATGACCACCTCGCGGATGCCGGCCTGGCCCGTCATCAGGCGGACCATCAGGTCCTTGGTGATGCGAACCGTCACGCTGGCGTCCGGATCGGGCTCTGCGGCGCGGTGACGCAGCACGGCGTTCTCGAGGGTCAGGACGTACGACTCTCCGACGTCGGGGAAGACGAAGTTCAGCTTCATCTGTTTTCCATCTGCCTCTTCGCCCTTGACCCGGGCGGCGACCGCCTCGAGGAAGCGCTCCATCGGCGTGTTGGCGAGGAGCTCGGCCGCGATCGCGAGGCTGAGCGCCTCGCCGGGATCGGGCCCGCCGTGGCGCAGCTCGTAGGCCGCCGAGAGGTAGACGTCCCGCCAGGGCCCCGACTCCGCCTGGTAGCCGAGCTGGTCGTAGGTGCGCGCCAGCAGTGCCCGGGCCTCGGCGTTCCCGGGGTCCGCGAAGACCACGTGATCCAGGACCGTCGCGACCCAGCGGTAGTCGCCCTCGTCGAACGAGACCTGCGCCCGTTCCAGCACGGAGGCGGCGCCCCCCATGTACTCGACGTAACGCCGGGCTTCTTGGGCCGGGGGATGGGGGTTCAGGTGGGCCGGGTTGGCGTCGTACCAGCCGAAGTACCACTGGTACACCGCGCGGCTGTTGTGGCGCACCGTGCCGTAGTAGCCGCGGTTCGGAAACGAGGGCGCGAGGGTCGAGGGCAGCTCGAGCCGATCGGCGATCTCCTTCGGCGTGAGCCCCTGGTTCGCGAAGCGCAGGGTCTGGTCGTGGATGAACTTGTAGGTGTCGCGCTGCTTGGCCAGGTAGTCGCGGATCCGGGCGTTGCCCCACATCGGCCAATGGTGGCTCGCGAACATGACTTCCGCCTCGGGGAAGAGCCGCAGCGCCTCGTCGACGTACCCGGCCCAGCGGAGCGCGTCCCGCACCTTCGCGCCGCGCAGGGTGTAGAGGTTGTGCATCGTGTGCGAGACGATCTCGGCCCCGCAGAATGCCTGCTTGTCCGGCAGGTAGAAGGTGAGCTCCGCCGGCGCCTCGGACTCGGGCGCGTACTGGAAGACGAAGCGCACGCCGTCGAGGGTCATCTCCTGGGGCGTGCGATCGACGAGCCGGTTCGGCGACCGGATGCCGACGGTGCCGTAGGCCGGGGTCTTCCCGAGGCCGGAGTCGACGTGGCCGCGCTCGCTCCTCGCGAGCCTCCGCCCGTACATGTAGGTGGCGCGCCGGGCCATGGCGATCCCGGCCAACACGTTCTCGCTCGTGGCCTCCTCCACGAAGCCCGCGGGCGCCACGATCGGGATCTCGCCCTCGGCCAGCGGCATCACGCCCGACACGCCGCCGAAGTGGTCGACGTGGCTGTGGGTGAAGATCACGGCGGAGACCTTGCGCGCGCCGAAGTGGCGGGCAGCCAGCTCCATGGCTGCGGCCGCGGTCTCGGCGGTGGTCAGCGGGTCCACCACGATCCAGCCGCTCTGCCCCTCGATCAGCGTCAGGTTCGAGAGGTCGTAGCCGCGCACCTGATAGACGCCCGGCACCACCTCGTAGAGGCCGTGGAGGTTGTTGAGCCGCGCCTGTCGCCACAGCGAGGGGTTCACGCTCGGAGGAGCCTGGCCGTCGATGAAGGCGTACTCGGCGGTGTTCCAGCTCGCGCTCCCGGCGGGCCCGGCCACCTCGACGTTCTCGTCGCGCAGCAGCAGGCCACGCTCGGCGTCCTCGAAGTCGACGGGATCTTCGAGCGGGAGCGCTTCGGCGACCGCCGCGTTGGCCGCGACCGTGGCAGACGTCGGCGCCGAGTGCCCCTGCGCGTCGGCATCGGGCCCGACCTCCACCGTCGGCGTCGGTTCCCCCCCACACGCCACCGCGAACACGAGCCCCAACACCCAAAGCCGATGTCGTCTTCCCATCGCGCCATCCTACCCCAGGGGAGGGGACGGTCCTTGCCCCGCGAGGCAAGGACCGTCCCCTCCCCACGGGCGGTGACTTGCAAGTTGCAAGGACCGTCCCCTCCTAGAGAGAACGAAGTGGGGCCGCATGCTGGGTGGCATGCGGCCCCGGTCCCCGGTAAGCGGGTGGGCGGCTCCGGTGGGCTAGAAGCCCAGGCAGAGCTGCTTGCCGCTGACCTCGACGCAGACCTCGGGGAGAGGCTGGAAGACGACGTCGGCGTCGGTGAGGGTCGTGCCGTTGAGCGTCGCGCTCGCGGATCCGCCGATGCCGCTCACGCCCAGCTGCAGATCGATGGCTGCGGTGAAGCGCACGTCGAGCTGCGGCACGTCGGCGTTCGACTGGCACTCGGTGAGCTGCACGCAGGTCTTGGGCTGCTGGCAGGTGCGCGGCTTGGTGAGATCGGTGCAGCTCTTCGGCGTCTCGCAGCACTCCTTCGCCACCGTGCACGACTTGGCGACGTTCTTGAGGGCGCAGGTGGGATCCCAGTAGGGCACGCACACGCCCCACTTGCAGGCGTCCTTCCAGCAGCCGCTCCAGACGCTGGTCACGCCGCAGATCGCCGCGTCGGTGATCTGCCGGGTGCCGCAGAGCACGGCGTCGGCCTTGAAGCTCCCGCCTTCGACGCTGCAGATGGCGTAGTTATGGACGATGTCGGTGCCGCAGAGGCCGGCGTCCTTCACCGTCTCGTAGCCGCAGACGGCGCCGTTGGTGACGGCCTCGGTGCCGCAGAGCGCCGCGTCGCTCACGGTCTCGGCGGCGCACACCGCGCCGTCGGCGATGTCGTCGAGAATGCCGGTGATCTCGGCGAGGTCGATGTCGAGCAGTGCCGAGCCCGTGAGATCCGGGCCGAACTCGTCGATGGTGCCGGTCATGGCGATGCGGGAGAGCGGCGTCACGTACTCGCCGTTCACCAGGAAGCCGTCGGTGCCGACGTGCAGGATCACGTTCTGCAGCCCGGTCCCGAAGACCATCATGTCTCCGATCAGCTCGATGTAGGCCGGGGAGCCGTCGGTGGGGATCCAGACGCGCACCAGCACGGCGCCACCCAGCGCGATGTCCGGGTGGATCTGGGAGGTCGTGCTGCCCTCGAGCAGGAAGCCGTTGCGGTCGATCCGCAGCTTCGCCTGCTGGGCGTACAGGGAGTTCAGATCCATCCCGAGCAGATCGCCGAGGACCGTCGCGTCGATGTTGTACTCGCCCCGCATGTAGTAGAAGGAGTCCTCGATCGGCTCCCCGAGGAAGCCCGAGGCCTCGAGCGTCGTCTGCGGATTGATCGGGATCGGCAGGCCAGCCGGCAGCACGCTGTCGAGGCCCGCGTACATGAAGCCGGTGAACGCGGCGTGGCTCGAGCTCTCGGACACCTCGACCGACACGCTCGCCGAGCCGAGCTCGAAGCCGAGGCTGAAGACGTCGAGGAAGGGCACGCCCACGCTCAGCACGCCGTTGCCGGCGTAGTGCAGATCGGGGCTCGTCACGAACTCGACGGGCGTGAAGGGGTTGTCGCCGTCGTCGTCGGGGTCGAGGTCGTACACCACGGTGCCTTCGAGCGAGAGCGGGAGCGAGCCGAGCGGGCCCGAGGCCTCCTGCACGAAGTGGCCGTCGAAGGGCGCGATCCCGGGCACGTCGCCGTGGGTCTGCTCCGGGTCGAAGGGGATCAGGCCGAGGTTCGAGAGGCCGAAGCCGAGGCCGCCGCTCGCGTCCTCGCTCTCCCCCGTGTCCTGGTTCTTGCCGACGGGCATGCCCTCGACCGAGCCGTTCACGTAGAAGAAGGGGTCCGTCGGGTCGAGCACCATCAAGAGCGACCCGCCGGGCGTCGAGAACGTGATCGGGGCGATCTCCGCCTCGAAGCCGGCCTGGGCCTTGAAGAAGAAGTAGTGGCGCTCGGGGCGGATCGGCGCGTCGAGGCACCAGTCCTCGCAGGAGCCACCGTCGGCCGTGGGGATCAGGTTGTCGCCGAGATCGAGCCCCACGTCGACCATGGGCTGGCGCGTGACGTCGGCGGCGGCCAGGAAGCCCACCGTCGGGAAGGGCAGCCGTGAGCGGCCGCGCAGGGTCTCGACGCCGCCGTGCGGGCTCGAGCCGGCGAGCTGCACGATCAGCTCGGACTCGCTCAGCAGGATGTCGCCGGCGGGCGTCGGGATCGCCACCTCGTGGCGCATGGTGAAGCCGCTCGAGTCGGGATTGACGGACACGTTGCGGCGCACGGTCGAGAGCGCGAGGCCCGGCGCCGCCGTCACCGAGCAGACGTCGTCGGGCGCGCCGCCGCTGCACGAGAGCGCGCTGATGTCGTCGAGGGTGAAGCTCGGCCCCTGGGCGCCGGGCCCCGGCCCCGGCGAGCTGCCGAACGAAGGGCGCATCGAGGTGAAGAAGTCGCTGCCGCCGACCACGCCGTCGCCGTCGAAGTCCGCGGCCGCACACTCGGGGCGGCTCGCGACCTTCGCGCCCATGCAAGGCCGGAAGATTGCGAAGAAGTCGGCGGCGCCGACCAGGCCGTCGCCGTCGAGGTCGGCGTCGCAGGCGTTGCCGTAGCCGTCGCCGTCGCTGTCGATCTGGGAGGGGTTGTGCGCGAGCGCGCAGTTGTCGGCCGCGTCGTCGACGCCATCGAGGTCGCTGTCGGCGGCGAAGGCCGGAAGACTGAAACAGAGCAGGGTCAGGGTCAGGATCGCGACGGCGATGCGGCTCTGCGCGATCGGGCCGGGCGCGGTCCGGAAGTCGGGGGTGCGGGTCATCTCTTCTCCTCGTCGAGCGGGTGGGTCGGGTCGCTCGATCGAGGGGCAGAGTGCCTGCGCTCCGTGGCCGCGAGAATTGGCCGGCTCACCTAGTCTGGCGGCCTACACCTGGACTAGTCCCCCCGCGGGGCCTTCTAGCGGCTTCTCGTGGCCCAAGAGCCGATTCTAGGTGCGTGCTTGGGGGCGAGCGGAGCCGGCCGAGGCCTACGCCAGGCGCTCCCGGAGCCAGCCGCCGATGCGCTCGATGGCCCGATCGGCCTCGGGCAGCAGGGGCGAGAAGGCCTGGAAGACGTGGATCATGTCCTCCCACTCCTCCAGGGTGACTTCCACGCCGGCCGACTTCGCGCGCTCGGCGAAGCGGGTGCTGTCGTCGAGGAGGGTCTCCGCCGTGCCGACCTGGATCAGCAGCGGCGGCAGCCCGTCGAGGCGCGCGTGGAGCGGCGAAGCCAGGGGGGCGCGCGGGTCCTGGCCCGCCAGGTAGGCCTGGGCCATCCGCTCGAGGCCGTCGCGTTCCACCATCGGGTCGACCTCGGCATTCGTGTGCATGGAGTCGCCGGTCGCCTCCATGTCCGTCCAGGGCGAGATCAGCACGGCCGCCCCGGGAAGCGGATCTCCGGCGTCGCGCAGGGCGAGGAGCGTCGCCGCCGTGAGTCCACCTCCGGCGGAGTCCCCCGCGATGGCCAGGCGCTCGGGCGCGTGGCCCTGCTCGAGCAGGAAGCGATAGGCCGCCGTCGCATCGTCGACCGCCGCCGGGTGCGGATGCTCGGGAGCCAGGCGGTAGTCGACGGAGAGGCAGCGCAGACCACCGGCCCGGGACAGGTTGGTGACCAGGCCCCGGTGGGTGCTCACCGACCCGATGGCGTAGCCCCCACCGTGCAGATAGAGAAGCACCTGGTCGTCGCGAACGCCCGGGACGGAGGTCCACTCGCAGGGGACACCGGCCACCTGGATCGCCTCGAGCTGCATGTCTTCGGCGAGCGGAAGGATCCCCGTCATCTGGTCCATGCGTTGGCGCAGCTCCTCGAAGGTGGGCTCGGCGTCGGACAGGGGCTGCTCGCGGAGCATCCTCATCAGGGTCTCGAACTGCTCGCTGGGCATGGGGATCTCCCTCCGATCGGGATCTCGGAGGCTACCACGGCCGGTCTCCCGTGGACCGTTCGGCGCCAGTGTGCCTAGACTGCGGCCCATGAAGGAGTGGCCCGATTCCGACGGCGCCTTCCAGCGGCGCTTCCTGCTGTTCCTCGTCGCCGGTGTGAGCCTGCTCTTCCTGTGGATGATCCGCGGCTTCGCCATGACGCTCATGGTCTCGGCCCTGGCGACCGCCCTCGCCTATCCGGTCTACCGCTGGCTGCTCGAGCGGCTCGGCGGCCGCAGCGTCCTCGCCTCGGCCCTCACGGTGCTCGGAACCCTGCTGCTGGTGGTCGGGCCCGCGACGGCCCTGATCGGCGTGGTCGTCGCCCAGGCCGTGCAGGTGACCGCGGCCGTCGGCCCCTGGGTCGAGCACCAGATCCAGAACCCCGACGAGTTCGGCGCGATGATCTCGGGCATCCCCATGGTCAGCACCGTCCTCGAGATGATCCCCGCGAACGTGATCCCCGACCGCGAGCGCCTGCTCGCGGCCGCGGGCAACGCCGTGCAGGCCATGGGCTCGGTGCTGATCGGAAGTGCGGCGGCGGCGGGGCGCCTCACGGCGATCTTCTTCCTCCAGCTCTTCATCTTCCTCTACGCGATGTTCTTCTTCCTGCTCGAGGGCCCGAAGATCATCGAGCGCATCCGCTACCTGGCCCCCCTCGACAACGACGACGAGGAGCTGATCCAGGAGCGCTTCGTCTCCGTGACCAAGGCCACCCTCAAGGGCTCGCTCGTGATCGGCGGCCTGCAGGGCTTCCTCGCCGGGGCCGCCTTCGCCGTGGCCGGCATCCAGGGAGCGGCCTTCTGGGGCACGGTGATGACGGTGCTCTCGGTGATCCCGGGAGTGGGCGCGCCGCTCATCTGGGTCCCGGCCGTCGGCTGGCTGCTGGCGACGGGCGAGGTCACGACGGGCATCCTGCTCGGGGCGTGGTGCGCGGTGGCGGTGGGCAGCGTGGACAACCTGCTGCGCCCGCGGCTCGTCGGCTCCGACGCCAAGATGTCGGACCTGATGATCCTGCTCAGCACCCTGGGCGGCATCACGCTCTTCGGCGCCGTGGGCTTCGTGATCGGGCCGATCGTGGCGGCCGTCTTCGTGACGATCTGGGACGTCTACGGACGCGCCTTCGCCCACGTCCTGCCCGACATCCACGCGCCGGGCGAGGCCGAAGAGACCTAACGCTCCTCGGGGAGCACGCGCCCCTCGGACAGGCGGTGCTTCTGCACCTTGCCGAGCGCGTTGCGCGGCAGCTCGGGGACGACGTGGAGCCGGCGCGGCCACTTGTAGCGGGCCAGCCGATCGGCGAGGAACGCGTGCAGGTCGTCCAGGCCCGGGAGCGCCTCGCCCACGGCGCCCACCAGGTAGGCCGTCACGGTCTCGCCCCACTCGGCCGAGGCCACCCCCACCACGGCCACGTCCGAGACGCCGGGATGGAGACGCACGGCGTCCTCGACCTCGCGCGGGTAGACGTTGTACCCGCCGCTGATCACGAGCTCCTTCGCGCGGCCGCAGATCTCGAGGTAGCCCGCCTCGTCGCGCCGGCCGAGATCGCCGGTGCGGAACCAGCCGTCCTCGGTGAACGCCGAGGCGTTCGCATCCGGCGCATCGGGGCGCTGCCAGTAGCCGGAGAAGACGTTCGGGCCCCGCACCTCGATCTCCCCCGGCTCGCCGGCGAGGCGCACCTCGACCCCGGGCAGCGGCAGCCCGACGCTTCCCGGTCGCCGCTCGCCGTCGTGGGGGTTGGAGACGAGCATGACCGTCTCGGTCATGCCGTAGCGCTCGAGGATGCGCTGGCCGGTCCGGGCCTCGAAGCGCCGGTGCAGATCGCCGGGAAGCGGTGCCGAGCCCGACACGCAGAGCCGGAGCCGCGAGAGCGCATCGGCCTCGGGGTGGTCGACGAGGCGGTGATACATGGTGGGCACGCCGAAGAAGAGCGTCCCCTCGCCCGACCGGATGGCGGCAAAGAGGAGATCGGGATCGAAGCGGGGCCACAGGCGGACCGACGCGCCGGCGTGCAGCGAGCCGAAGAGGCCGACCCCGAGGCCGTGCATGTGGAAGAGCGGCAGCGCGAGCAGCAGCCGATCCGACGGCACCCAGCGCCAGGCCCGGCGCAGGGCCTCGGCACTCGCGAGCAGGTTGCCGTGGGAGAGGACGGCGCCCTTCGGCCGGCCCGTGGTTCCCGACGTGTAGCCGATGAGTGCGGGAGCCCCGGCAGGCGGCGGCGCCAGGGGCGGGGCCTCGGCCGGCTCGCCTTCCACCTCGGGCCCGCACACCACGAGCGCCGCGTCGGCTGCGCGCAGCCAGCCCACCCGCTCGGCGTCGTCGACGAGCGCGGCGCGCGGCCCGGCATCGGCGACCACGTGATCGATCTCGGCCTCGCGGTAGGCGGTGTTGGCGGGCACGAGCACGAGGCCCATCCGCAGAGCGCCGACCACGGCCACCACCAGCTCGGCGCAGCTCTCGGCCGACACCAGCAGCCGGTCTCCCCGGACGAGCCCCAGCGCCGCGAGCCGCCCGGCGGCGGCGCGCGAGGCGCGCTCGAGCTCGCCGTAGGAGAGCCCTCCCGAGGCGCTCTCGAGGGCGGGCCGGTCGGGGCTCGCGGCGAAGTGCCGCTCCCAGGAGCCCGGCAGGCTCCCGGCGCCTCCTGCGGTCGGATCGAAGGCCGCCTCCCCCTCGAGGTGGTCCCCCGAGCCCCCGACCGCGACGCGCTGCTCCGACATGAAGCGAAAGATCGCAGGTTCGCTCCGGATCCGGCAGCATCCGTCCGCCCATGGCCGACGCGCTGACCACTGCCCTGTTCGTGCGCGCCGCGGAGGAGAGCGACCCGGAAGGCCGCATCCTGCCGCTGGCGACGCGTGAGCGCGCCGGCCGCGAGGCCGGCGGCCCCCCGGTGGGCGAAGACCCCGAAGCCGCCCGCGCCTGGATCGAGTCGCGAGCAGCGATCCTCTCCCGGAGCCTCGAGCGCGACCACCCCGGCCTGGCCCTGGCTCGCGACTTCGCCTCGCTCGGTGTCCCGGTCTTCCCGCTGGTCGGCCTGGCGTTCGTGCTGGGACTGCTCGCCGACGCCCTGGGACGCAGCCGCGAGGTCAACCTGTTGGCGCTCTCGCTCCTCGGCCTGCTCGGCTGGAACGCGATCGTCCTGCTCGGCCAGCCCCTGGCGATCCTGGCCGGCCGCCGGGCGGGCGCCGGGCTCTCGGCGCTGGCGCGGCGCGTGGCCCTGTTCGTGTCCGGGCGGGGCGCCTCCGGCGACGCACGCCGCTTCCAGCGCGACGCCCTGCTGCGGGGGATCGCGCTCGTGAACGAGCGGGCCGGAGCCCTGATCGGGCTGCGCGCGCGGGCCGGGCTCCACGCCGCAGCCGCCGCCTTCGCGCTGGGCGTGATCGTGAGCCTCTACGCGGCGGGCTTCGCCTTCGAGTACCGGGCGACCTGGGAGAGCACCTTCCTCTCGGCCGAGGGAACCGCTCGCCTGCTCGGCACGCTGTTGGCCCCGGCCTCGATGCTGCTCGGGCTTCCCACTCCGGACACGGCACTCCTCGCCCCGCTGCGCGCACCCGCGAGCGGCGAGGCCGCGAGCTGGATCCACCGCTGGGCCGTGACCGTGGCGCTCTTCATCGTGCTGCCCCGCATCGTGCTCGCGACGGTCGCGAGGGTGCGCGCCGACGCGCTCGCCGCCCGGCTCGGCCCCGATCTCGAGAGCCCCTACGCCCTGCGCCTGCTCTCCTCCGTGCGTGGGGGCCGCGAGGGCATCCTCGTCCTGCCCTACAGCGCCGCCCTCTCCCCGCGAGCGGCCGACCGCGTTCGCGACCTCTGCCTCGAGCTCTTCGGTGCGCGGGCCGGGCTCACCCTGCACGACATGGTGGCCTACGGAGACGAGCTGCCGGACCTTCCCGAGGCCCACCACTGCGTGGTGGTGTTCGACGTGGCCCAGACCCCCGAGCACGAGGTGCACGGGCGCTTCGTGGAGGAGGCGATGCGCGCGGTCGACGGGCCGGGACCGGAGCGGCTGCTGGTGCTGCTGGAGGAGGAACGCTTCCGCCAGCGCAACGGCGAGGAGCGCGGAGAGGAGCGACGCCGGAGCTGGCTGCGCCTGCTGCGCGAGTCGGGCCTCTCGGCGGCGCCGCTCCCGACCGACGGAGCCGGCGGCGATGCGCTGGCCGCCGCGCGCGACGCCCTCTGGCCGGAGGCCGCATGAGCGCGGCGGCCATCCTGCGCATCGCGCTGATCTCCCACACCAACGCCGGGAAGACGACGCTCGCGCGCACCCTCTTGCGCCGCGACGTGGGCGAGGTCGTGGACCAGGCGCACGTGACCCAGGAGGCCTCCTCGTATCCGCTGCTCCGGCTCGAGCCCGGAAGCACCGAGGCGCCCGAGGGCGGCGAGATCGTGCTGTGGGACACGCCGGGCTTCGGCGACTCGGCGCGGCTCGTGCGGCGGCTCGAAGAGCAGGACGACCCGCTCGCGTGGCTCGCCGGTCAGGCGTTCGGGGGCGCGGACGAGCGCTCCCTGCTCTTCACCAAGCGGGCGACCCTGACCGTCCAGGAAGACGCGGACGTCGTGCTCTACCTGGTGAACGCCAGCGAGGAGCCCGAGGCCGCCGGCTACGTCGCCCCCGAGATGCGGCTGCTCGAATGGACCGGCGTGCCCGTGATCGTGCTGCTCAACCAGGCGGGGCCCCCGGCCGACGCCGAGACGCGACGGCGCGCCGAGGAGCGCTGGCGCTGGCACCTGGCCTCGCACTCCGCCGTCCGCGACGTGATCCACCTCGACGCCTTCGCGCGCTGCTGGGTGCAGGAAGGCCTCCTGCTGCTGCGGCTGCAGGCCTTCGTGCCCGAGGCGCGGCGGCCCATGATGGACGCGTTGATCGAGCAGTGGCGCGGAGTGCACATGTCGGCCATGCAGCGCTCGCTGTCGCGCCTGGCCGGCGTGGTGCTCGAGGCGGCGGCCGATGCCGAGCCCGTGGCCGAGGCCCTGCTCGAGCGGCGCGCCCGCAGCCAGGCGGCCGCCACGCTCTCGCGGCGCCTCGACGCGAGCACCCGTGCCGCGGTGGACGACCTGATCGCCTGGTCGGAGCTCGAGGGGCAGGCGGCGGCCGGCGCGCACGGCGCACTCGACGACGTACAGGTTCCTGGCGACCGCCCCGACCCGCGCCGCATGGGCCTCGTCGGCGGCATGGCCGGGGGCGCCCTCGGAGGGCTGGCCGCCGACGTTCTGCACGGGGGCCTGACCTTCGGCGCGGGCACCGTCCTCGGCGCCATCGCCGGCGGCCTCGGTCTCGGCGGGCTGGCCTGGGGCTTCGAGCAGATCGCGGGCGAGCGCGAGCCCCAGGTGGTGTGGTCGGTGGCGTTCCTCGAGCAGCAGGTCCGCGACGCGGTGCTGCGCTACCTGGCCGTCGCCCACTTCGGCCGCGGCAGCGGCGCCTTCCAGGAGCGCGCGCGCCCCGCCTACTGGGGAGCCGCCGTCGACGCCGCCCTCGAGCCCCACAAGGGCACCCTGAAGAGCCTGTTCCGGCGTGCGCGCGACGCCGGCGAAGGCTCGCGCGCCGATCTGCGGAACGATCTGCGATCCGAGCTCGACGCCATCCTGCGCGGCGCGGTCGAGCGGGTGCTCCCCGACTTCTATCCGGGCTGCGAGCGGTTCCTGCGCAGCACGGATCCGAGCCGAGATTGATCGGCGCTGATCCGCCTTGCGGATTGATCGGCGCTGAGGCGCCTTACAGCTTCCCGTTGCGCACGTCCTCGAGGGACACCACGCGGGTGCGCGGCTCGGGGTGGTGCTCGGCGCGTACCCAGCGCACGCCCATGGTGCCGCGGTGGTGGCCCGCCGTGTCGAGCCAGTTGGGGACGCCGGGATCCTCGGCCGCGACGACCAGCCGGAAGGAGCCGTCGTCCTCGAGCACCGCGCTCCCGCTGTTCAGGTGCACGTTGCGGTTGCGGTAGTCGAGGGACTCGGCCCAGATGTTGCCCAGCTGGAAGTTCCAGTAGTGACAGGGGGGCGGCGTCGCCTCGATCACCAGGGCCTGGTCGGGCTCGAGCTCCCAGAGCCCGAGCCACAGCCGCACGTTGGGGTCGCCGCCCACCAGCCGGTGGTTCTCGGCATCGGGCAGGTGGAAGGCGTTCACGGGCGCGTGGTTGCGGAAGTCGACCACCCAGTTCGCGAACCACTGGGCGCAGCCCATGGCGTAGAGCGCGGCGCCCTGGAGCGCGCCCGGCACCCGAGCCGGGTCGAGGGGATCGGGAGGTGCTCCCTCTGCGTCCAGGCACTCGATCCGGATCGTCACCTCCTTCTCGTTCGCGCGGTCGAGGAAGGTCTGGCGGACCAGGATCTGCTTGGTGTCGGGCACCATGCGCAGCCAGTTGCCGGCATGCTCCTTCTGGCTCGCGATGATCTCGAAGCGGCCCTCGGAGTCGAGCACGAGCTCGGAGTCCTCGAGGTGGCCGGCGCCTCCGGTGATCTTGTCGGTGGCGGCGAAGTTCTGGTTCTGGGCGGCGAAGCTCAGGTAGTGGATGCTCCCCCGCGTCCCCGTGAGCCGGTAGGTGTAGGCGGGGTTGATCGCCGCGCCCAGGTAGTAGTTGTCGGGGTTGTCGAGGCCCATCTTCACGCCCTCGGGCATGGCGCGCAGGACGGGATGCTTGGGCCCGAGCCCCTCGGCGAAGTTCACCAGGCCGCCGCGCAGCAGGCGCGACAGGTAGCGGAGGCCCTCGCCCTTCTCGAAGGGGGTGGCGTCGATGTCGTCACGCAGGAGGACGGCGCCGGCCTTCTTCAGGGTCTCGCAGAAGTCGTCCCAGGCCTCGGCCGTCTCCACCCGGGCCACCGGGTCGTCGCTCATCGCTGCCTCCTCGTTCGGGTCGAAAAGCTACCGCAGGCGGCCCGGACGCAGGCGAAGGACGCGGCTAGAAGAAGCCGCCGAAGTGCCCGATGGCGGCGATCCCCCCGGTGAGGACCCAGAGGCCGACCACCATGCGGACCGTCGGGCCTCGAAAGCCGCTGCGGCGACTCACGTCGAAGCTCATCCAGGCCACACCGGCCAGCGCGGCCAGGGCGAAGGGCCGGCGCTCGAGGGACATGAGGACGATCGAGGCCAGGAAGGTCGCCATCACCAGCGCCATCACGACGAGCAGCCCCCAAAGGCTCGAGTCCTCGTAGAGCGGGGCCAGCAGACGATCCACCGAGCTACGGGGGTCGTCCTGGGGGACGTCGGGCGTCTCGTCGGGTTCGCTCATCGGCCGGCGTGGAGGCCGCGCGCGATCAGCGCGTCGGCGCCGCCACGGGGCGAGCGCCGGACTCCTGGGCGCGTCGCTCTTCGAGCTGCGCGCGCTGCATGGCGCGGCGCAGCCAGATCACACCCCCGCCGATCGCGCCGAGGGGGAGCACGCTCAGGAAGACCGTCGTCCAGATGAAGGCGCTGCGCGACTCTTCACTGTTGCCGCCGGTGCAGACGGCGCAGGCCTGGGCGAGCTCGGGCGCGGCCACGACGAGCGCCGCGAGGACGACGGGGAGCGCGGCCCTCACCAGTAGACCACCCCGTACACCACCGGCCAGACGCCGACGACGAAGTACCAGAACACCGCTGCGGTGGCGAGCTGGCTCGGCTGCAGCCAGCCGCTCAGCATGCGGCGGCCGGTGCGCGCCAGCATCCACAGGGCGGCGATCGCGTGGGCCGCGTGTACGCCCACGATCAGGTAGAAGAAGCTGCCGAGCGCGCTCGACTGCAGGGTGAGCCCCTGGCCGATCAGCTGCACCCACTCGAAGCCCTGGAAGAGCACGAAGCCGGTGCCCAGGGTGAGCGCGGCGAAGAAGGGCTTCCTCGCGGACTCGCGGTCGCGCGAGAACTGCCGCTGCGCGTGGATCAAGAGGGCGCCGCTGGCGAGCAGCACCAGGCTGTTGGCGGCCGTCGCCTCGATGGGAAGCCGCGGCTGCCCCGGCGGCGGCCAGACGGTGGCGCCGGCCTTGGCGATGGCGAAGGCGCTGATCATCCCTGCGAAGAGCATCAGCTCCGTCAGGAGGAAGAGCATCATCCCGAGGACGCCGTCCGACACGACGGGCGTCCGCGGCGGGACGTCGACGGCCTGGATGTTTCCGATTCCGCGACTTCGCATGGGTCTTGGGGGGACTCCGGGCGCGCGAGGTGGGATGGGGCGCCTGCTCGAGCCTAGCGGGCTAGTGGTGATCGTCTCCGTGGCCGTCCTCACCGCCGTGGGCCAGGGCGGCCTGCCGAGCGGCATACTCGGCCTCCTGCTGCTGCCAGAGCGGCTTCTCCCAGCCGGAGCCTTCGCTCTTCATGACGTCCGGAGCGGTGCCGGCGTAGAGCAGGAACATGAACACCAGGCAGGTCACGACGATGTAGGAGACGAAGGCCTTCTCCGCCGTCATGTGCATGAAGTTCTTCACCACCAGGTAGGCCTTGTAGGCCGCGATCCCGAAGGCGGTGACGAGCGTGATGGCCTGGATCTCGGTGTACTCGCCGATGAAGGGGCCGACGACGGAGATGATCAGGAGCACCACCAGGATGCCCCAGATGCGGATGTAGTTGTGCTCGTGGCCGTCGTGGGCGTGGGCGTCTTCGCTGTGTTCTGCTTCGCTCATGGTCTCACTTCGCGATGTAGAGGAGCGGGAAGAGGAAGATCCAGACGACGTCGACGAAGTGCCAGTAGAGGCCCACGTTCTCCACCCGGTGGAGGTGCTCGCCCTTCGCGGCGCTCTTCGCGACGTAGTACATGCAGATCGCACCGGCGAGCACGTGGGAGGCGTGGATGCCGGCGGCGGTGTAGTAGAACGACCAGAAGGTGCTCGAGGCGATCGTGTACCCGTGGGTGATCTCCTCGGTCCACTCGAAGGCCTTCACGATCATGAATGTCACGGCGCCGACGATCGTGGCCCAGAGCAGCTTGGACGCCTTCTTGCCGTCGCCCTTCTCGGCGGCCTGGTGGGCCAGCACCGCCGAGAGGCTCGAGGTGAGCAGCACCATCGTGTTGAGGGCGCCGATCCACGTGTTGGTGTGGGCGGCCTCCTCCGACCAGCCGCCGTGGGCGAGCCGGTGCATGATGTAGGAGGCCAGGACGCCGCCGAAGATCACGATCTCCGAGCCGATGAGCCACCAGACGGCGAGCTTGCCCGTGGGCATGCCCGCCGCGCTGCGGGTGGTTGCGATGGGTGTACCGGACATGTGCTCTTCCTAGGCCTTCTGCTCGGCCGGCGGCTCGTTCTGAGGCCAGTAGTCCTCGTCGTGGTCGGGATGACTGAACTCGTAGGGGGCCCGATAGACGGTCGGCAGGCCGTCGGGGAAGTTGCCGTGGGGCGGCGGCGAGGGCGCCACCCACTCCAACGTGTTGGCCTTCCACGGGTTCTTCTCGGCCTTGCGTCCCCGGAACATGCTGTAGAAGAAGTTCCACAGGAAGATCACCTGGAACGCCAGCATGATCAGCAGGGCCACCGTCGCGAACTCGCGCCAGGGCTGCATCTGAGCCAGCTCCGGGTAGACCGTGAAGTCCGCGATGCGGCGATGCTGGCCGCCCGCGCCCAGGAAGAAGAGCGGGATGAAGATGCCGTTGAAGGGGATGATCGTTCCCCAGAAGTGCACCTTGCCCCAGAACTCGTTCATGTGCCGGCCGAACATCTTCGGGAACCAGTAGGTCACGCCCGCGTAGGTTCCGATGATCGCGATTGGGAAGAACGTGTAGTGGAAGTGGGCGAGCACGAAGTAGGTGTCGTGCATGTAGATGTCGCCACCGCTCGCGCCCAGGTAGATGCCCGTCACGCCGCCGATCAGGAACTCCACCAGGAAGGCGAGGGCCCAGAGCATCGGCGTCGAGTACTCGATCGACCCCCCGTAGAGGGTCGCGATGTACACGAAGAGCATCTCGGCGATTGGCACCGAGATGAGCAGCGTCGTCACCGTGAACACGTGGGCCATGCGTGGATCGATTCCGGCCACGAACTGGTGATGGGCCCACACCGTGAAGCTCAGCACGCCGGTGCCGAACACCGTGTAGAGGATCGTGCGGTAGGCGAAGAGCTTCTTGCGCGAGAAGGTGGTGATGATCTCGGCCACGATGCCCATGGCCGGGAGCAGCACGACGTAGACCTCGGGGTGCCCGAAGAACCAGAAGAGGTGCTGCCAGAGGATCGGATCACCGGCCCGGTCCGGGTCGAAGAAGGCCGTCCCCAGGTTCTGGTCGAAGAGCATCATGATGGCGCCGGCGATCAGCGGCCCCACCGAGGCCATGAAGAGGATGCTCGCCACGACGATCATCCACACGACCATGGGCACGTCGTAGAGCTTCATGCCCGGCGCTCTCGAGTTCATCGCCGTGGTGATGAAGTTGATGCCGCCCAACAAGAAGGCCACGAATTCGAGCGCGACGGCGACCACGAATATCGTCGAGCCCAATTGGGTGAGGCTGTACTCCGCCTTGGTCGAGAGTGGCGGGTACATCGTCCAGGCCCCGCCGAAGCCGCCGCCGGAGACGAAGAACGACGACAGCAGCACCACCGCCGAGAGCAGGAAGATCTGGTAGCTGAGGCGGTTCAGCTTCGGAAACACCATGTCGTCGCAGCCGAGCATCAGGGGGATCAGGTAGTTCCCCATGGCCGCGATCAGCACGGGCATCGCCACCCAGAAGATCATGATGGCGCCGTGGTTGGTGACCAGCTGGTTGTAGTCGTTCGGCGTGACGAGGCCCCAGCCCGGGACCTCCATGCCCGGATACGCCAGCTGCATGCGGAAGGCGTAGGCGAAGAAGCCGCCGACCAGCGCCATCGCCATGCCCGTGAACATGTACTGCATGGCGATGACCTTGTGGTCGGTGGAGAAGACGTACTTCTCCCAGAAGCTCTGCTCGTGATGACCGAGGTCGTGCTCTTCGTGGGTGGCGGGTGCGGTCGCCATGTCTACTCCTGAGCCAGAACGGTGGAAGAGGCGTCGTTCGCCGCCACGCCCGAGGGCAGGTGCCGGTTCATCCAGGCCATGTGCTCGGCATGGGTCTCGATGAAGATCCGTGCGGGCATCAGGCCGTGGCCGATGCCGCAGATCTCGGCGCATTGGATGTCGTGCTCACCGGTGCCGGTGGCCTTGAACCATCCCGTGATCACCCGCCCGGGGATCACGTCCTGCTTGAGGCGGAAGACGGGCACGGAGAAGTTGTGCAGCACGTCCCGCGACTCGAGCTTGAAGTGGTACATCGTGTCGACGAGCACGTGGAGCTCGTCGTTCATGGCGATGTCGTCGGCGGTGTCGATCTCGCCGTCCGGCCCGGGGTGGATGAAGGTCCAGGCCCACTGCTGGGCGACCACCCGGATCGTCTGCTCGGCCGGCGGCAGGGTGATCTTGACGTTGTGCCAGGTCATCACCGCGAAGACGAGGATCGCGACGTCGAACACGAGCACCGCGTGATGGGCGTTGGAGACGATGTTCTTCGGAAACTTCTCTTCACCCGTCAGGTAGAGCGCCTTCACGCCCTCCTGCCGGCGGAAGCGCCACATCAGCCAGAAGAACACGCCCTGGGTCAGGATGAACCAGCCCGTGGTGATGTAGAAGATCAGGTCGAAGACGAAGTCGATGTCGCCTGCGTAGGTGGAGAGCTGGGGAACGTACTGCTCGATCATGCTTCGCCTCTACAGGATGAAGATGAAGACGACGGCGATGAAGGCGCCCACGCCGGCCATGGTGATGTAAAAGGTCCGTTTGACGAGCTCGTCTGCGGGCCAGGGCTTGGCCATGGTTGCTCCTTGAAGTCGCTCGAGGTCGGTCAGTTCGACCCGCGAAGGGTCTCGATGTACGCGATGACGTCCTTCATGGCCTGCTCGTCCTCGAGCGTCATGGCCATGGGCCACATCGTGGCGCCGGCCGAATCGCGCGGATCGCGGCCTCGGATGCCGTTCTTGTAGTTCTTGAGCTGGGTGAGCGCGTACCAGTCGCTGATCTGCACGATCGGCGGCGCCTGGAGCGCCTCGTTGCCCAGGCCGTCGGCGCCGTGGCAGGCGATGCAGAGCGAGTAGGAGGCCTGGCCCTTCTCGGGATCGCCGCCGCTCAGCAGCGGCTCGGGGTACTTCGGCTCGAGGCTCGCGACGTAGGCGGAGACCGCCGCGAAGTCGGCGTCGCGCGTGTCCGGCCGGTTGAAGTAGAGCGTCATCGGGCGCATGCGCATGCCGCCGATGTCGTCGGGATGGCGTCCGCGGATGCCGCCGTAGAACTTCTTCAGCTGGCTCTCGACGTACCAGGCGGGCAGGCCCGCGATCGACGGCGCCAGCGAGAGGGGCACGCCTTCGCCCTCGACCCCGTGGCACTGGCTGCAGAGGCCGTAGAGCTTCTCGCCGCGCTCGAGGTCGCCTTCGGCGAAGGCACCTCCCGAAAGTCCCATCACCAGTCCGATCGTCGCGGCGGCGGCGAAGAGGATCCTTCGCGCGGACCTGCCTGCGTGCGGACCGGATCCAACTGCGAATCCCATCTCGGCCCCTTCCGTTCTCGGCACCGTTCTCGCCACTCCCTCTGCGGCTCGGGCCCCTCGGTCACGACCGAAGGGGCCCACGACTTCTCGGGACGAGCGCGTTTGGGCGCGCGTCCCCGGCCGGAAGGAGCCGCGAACGCACGGCACCCTCCGAGGCGCATCGCACGCACCCGGGTTCCCTACACCCGGGAGGCGGATCGGGGCGCCTGCTGCGCTCGGGAGTTAGCCCACTACGGAGCGATCCTCAAGCACCCCCGGACTGATTCCAAGTCAGCGAAAACACGGGGAAAACCGGCGATGGAAGGGTGCCGGAAAGTGGACTTCGGGGTCCCCTTCGAACCCCGTGGGGGTGTCCAACTTTCGTCCAGCCGACGTCTATGTCGCCGTCCAAGGCCAGTGATAGAGCATCGCGTAGATCACCACTCCGGTGATCGAGACGTAGATCCAGATCGGCCACGCCACCCGGGCCAGTCGGCGGTGTGCGTCGCGTCGATCCTGTCGGCCGAGCCAGATCAGGCGGATCGCCAGCACCGGCACGCTCATGGCCAGGACCACGTGGGTGAGCAGGATCCCGAGGTAGATCCCCCGCGCGATGCCCTCGCCGGGGAAGGGCGTGTTCTCGAAGTCCTTCCACACCTTGTGGGAGACGTAGAAGAAGAGGAAGAGCGCCGAGACGGCGAAGGCGGCCGTCATCAGCCGGGCGTGAGTCACGTACTCGCGGCGCTTGGCGAAGCTGCGCGCCACCACCAGGAGCACCGTGGCGGTGGCGTTCAGGGCTGCGTTCAGGGCGGGTAGGAAGGAGAGATCCATTTCGGCGGACTCGGCGGGCTCGGCGGCGGGCTCAGGCGGCTTCGTTCTGGGGCTGTGCCATGGGTAGCGCCGTCCCGAGCAGTGCCACGCCGAAGAGCAGCCCGCCGGCCACGTGGAAGGGCGCGATCTGGCTCAGGTCGTAGAGGCCGGCCACCAGGGGGCCCACGACCCGCGCGAGCGAGGCGCTCGACTGGAAGGTGCCCATCACGATGCCCTGGCTCCCGGCCCCGGCCTCGAGGGAGGCCAGACCCATCAGCGAGGGCTGGGTGATGGCCCGACCGACGACGGCCAGCACGAGCACCGCGACCAGCGGCGCGAGCCCCTCGGTGAGGGGGATCGCGATGAAGGCGACGCCGAGGAGGAGGCTCCCGCCGATCACCAGCGAGCGCTCGCCGAAGCGCTTGACCAGGGCGCGGGTCCCGCCGCCCTGGATGCTGCCCATCAGGATCGCCATCGCGACGAGCAGCAGGCCGAACTGCTGGGCGTTCCAGCCGAACCGGTCGCGCACGAAGTACGCGAACACGACCTCGAGCTGGGTCACACCGACGGTGAAGGCGAAGTACGCGAGGCAGAGCCGCAGCAGCGCCGGCCGCCGCAGCACCTCGAGCCGGCTCGACGGCCCCGCCTCCTCGCTGTCGGCGCGCCGCCCGGGCTCGGGCAGCGCGACCAGGGCGAAGATCCAGTTCAGCGCCGAGAGGCCGGCCGCGGCGGCGAAGGGCACCCAGAGCCCGAGCGGTGAGAGCAGCGCCCCGAGCGCCGGGCCGAGCACGAAGCCGACGCCGAAGCTCGCCCCGATCATCCCCATCCAGCGCGTGCGCTCGCCCTCGGCGGTGACGTCGCCGACGTAGGCCGTGGCCACGCTGATGTTGGCCGCGAAGGCGCCGGCGAGCAGGCGCGCAACGAAGAGCCAGACCAGCGACGTCGCGAACACCAGGCCGAGCATCGCGAGGCCCGTTCCCGCGATGGTCGCGAGCAGGACGGGGCGGCGGCCGTGGCGATCCGAGAGCCGGCCCCAGATCGGCGCGAAGACGAACTGGGCGGCGGCGTACGCCCCGAAGAGCAGGCCCAGGGAGAGGGCGCTCGCGCCGAACGCGTCGGCGTAGAAGGGCAGGACCGGCATCACGATGCCGAAGCCGATCAGGTCGGTGATGACCACGCCGAAGATCGTGGGCAGCGTGGCGCGCGAGCGAGTGGGGCCGTCGCCAGGCAGGGCTCGGGTCTCCCGGGGCTACGAGAAGAGGAGCTCGAGATTCATGGCGAGGAAGAGCGAGAAGAGGAAGGCGAGCGACACCCGGAAGGTGTTGCGCGCCGCCTCGTCGGTGCGCTCGCGGAGCAGACGCACGGCCGAGAGCGTGAACCAGAGGTTCGCTCCCACGGCCACCGCACCGTAGACGGGCCCGAGCAGCCCGAGGGCCACCGGGGCCAGGGTCACGGGGATGAGCCCGAGGGTGTAGGCGAGCACCCGCCAGCGGGTCTTCTCGTCGCCGATCACGCTCGGCAGCATCGGGATGCCCGCCGCCTCGTAGTCCTGCTTGCGATAGAGCGCGATGGCCCAGACGTGGGGCGGCTGCCAGAAGAACACGATGCCGAAGAGCAGGAGGCCCGCGGGACCGACGCTCCCGTTCACCGCCGCGTCGGCGATCAGCGGCGCGGCCGCGCCCGCCGCCCCGCCGATCACGGCGTTCCAGGCCGAGCGGGGCTTCAGCCAGATCGTGTACACGAACACGTAGAAGAGGATGCTCGCGACGCCGAGGCCGGCGGCCGGCGCTCCCGCGATCACGTAGAGGAGCCCCGTCGAGAGCAGGCCCAGGGCGAGGCCGAATCCGAGCGCGGCACGCGGCGAGATGCGCCCGGCGGGGAGCGGGCGGGTGCGCGTGCGCTCCATCAGCGCGTCCGAGTCGCGTTCGATGTAGGCGTTCAGGGTGTTGGCCGAGGCGGCGGCCAGCGCGATGCCGAGCAGGGTCAGCACGGCGAAGCCCGGCGACGGCCAGCCCAGGGGCGCCATCCCGAGGACGGGCAGCCCGGTGAAGAGCACCATCGGCAGGAGCCGGGGCTTGGTCAGGTCCGCATAGGTGCGGAGGGTGTTCCAGGCGGTCTGCGCCATGGCTCGAGGCGGGTCCGAGGGGTTGGAGTCGCAGGGAGTCGAAGGGGCCCGCGGGGCATGGAACGCGCCGCGAACCCCTTGGAATTGCGGGCTGATGGGTAACACACGGCCGGTATCCGGTCGACTCGCGCGGGCTATGCTCGACCCGCGCCCAGAGTGGAGGATCCCATGCCCGCTTCCATCTCCCTGTCCGGCAAGACGGCCGTCGTCACCGGCGCCTCGAGCGGGATCGGGCGCGCCATCGCCGAGCGGCTCGGCGCGGCGGGGGCCCACGTGGTCCTGTCGGGACGCAGCTCCGCCCCCATGGAGGCGAGCGCGAAGAAGATCGAGGCCGCGGGGGGCAGCGCGAAGGTCGTCCCCATGGACGTCCGCGACATCCCGGCCCTGCAGTCGCTGGTGGCCGATGCCCTCGCCGACAAGGGCCGCCTGGACATCATGGTCAACAACGCGGGCCTCTCGTACCCCGGAGCGATCGCCGACGCCGAGCCCGAGCACTGGCGCGACATGCTCGAGGTGAACGTGCTCGCCCTGCTGGTGGGGTGTCAGGCCGCCATCCGCGCCATGCGCGAGTGCAAGGCCGAGGGCCACATCGTGAACATCTCCTCGATCGCCGCCCTGCGTCGCGACTCGGGCGTCTACGGCGCCACCAAGCACGCCGTGAACTGCATCACCAACACGCTCCGGCAAGAGCTCGAGGACGACACCATCCGCATGGTGAACATCATGCCCGGGGCCATCGCGACGAACTTCGCCCGCAACTTCGACCCCGCCTTCCTGAAGGGGCTCGGCGCCATGGCCGGCGTCACCGACTTCGAGCCGGTGCAGGGCGAGAAGATGCCCGACGAGATCCTCGAGAAGATCCAGCCGCTGATGCAGCAGGTGCTCTCGACCCCCGAGGACGTGGCCGAGGCGGTCGCCTACGCCGTCAGCGCTCCGATCAACGTGAACGTCTCCGAGGTCGTGGTGCGCCCGGGGAAGTCCATGGACTTCTCCATCTAGGCGGCGTCATGAATCCGATCACCGACGAGCTGCTGGAGCAGTACCAGCGCGACGGCTACTGCGTCGTGCGCGAGCTCCTCGACCCCGCCTCCCTCGAACGCTGGAAGACCCGCCTCTCGGCCATCGCCGATGGCGAGGTGGCGCCCGCCGAGCGCATGCTCGTGATGAAGGACGTGATGGTGGCCCGCGGCGCCGTCGAGGTCGGGTCGAAGCTCGAGGCCGTGGCCAAGATCCAGGACTACGAGAACGATCCCGAGCTCTGGTCCTACGTCGACGACGATCGCCTGCTCGATTGCGTCGAGCGCTTCATCGGGAAGAGCGTCTTCACGCTCCACACCATGCTGATCAACAAGCCGCCCAACGTGGACGGCCGCCATCCCCTGCACCAGGACCTGCTCTACTTCCCCTTCCGCCCGGCCGATCGGATCGTCGCCACCTGGACGGCGCTCGAGCCCGTGACCCGGGAGAACGGCTGTCTGGTGGTCGTGCCCGGCAGCCACGAGGGCGAGCTCCTGCCCCACGAGAACATGGACTGGGAGCACGTGAACGCGGCCTACTGGGGTGCCAAGGGCGTGGGCGGCGACGCGCCGCGCGTCCATCTCGAGATGGAGCCGGGCGACACGGTCTTCTTCCATCCCATCCTGATCCACGGGTCCGGGCGCAACCGCACCCAGGGCTTCCGGCGCGCGATCTCCGCCCACTACGCGAGCACCGATTGCGTGTGGGCCTGGAACACCGACGCGGTGCTGCAGCGCCCCTACAAGGTGGTGCGCGGCGAGGGCGCCGGCGGCCCGTGGAGCGGCCCGGTCGCCAGCGAGGGCCGCATCAATCCGCTGGACTACGTGCCCGTCGACCGCCCCGTCGCTCCGGGACGTTCCGACTGACGTGGTGACGTTTCCGCAGGCCGGCGGCTGCCTCTGCGGCGACCTGCGCTTCGAGCTGTCCGAGAACCCGATCTCGGTGTACGCGTGCCACTGCACCGACTGTCAGAAGGAGACGGGCTCGGCGTTCGTGGTGAGCGCGACGGTGCGGAGCGAGGCGTTCGAGTGGACGACGGGCGCCCCGGAGACCTGGCACGTCACGCTCCCGGACGGCCGCATCAAGGGCAGCGAGTACTGCCCGAGATGCACCAGCAAGCTCGGCGGCCAGTCGCGCTTCGAGGGAGTGCGCAGCGTGGACACCGGCGCCTTCGACGACACGAGCTGGCTCACACCCCCGGTCCACATCTGGACCCGCAGCGCCCAGCCCTGGATCCGCTTCCCCGAAGGCGCCCTCCTCTACGACCAGTCCCCGCCCGACGAAGACCTCGGCGCCATCATCCGAGCCTGGCGCCACCCCTGAGGGAGGGGACGGTCCTTGCCCCGTAGGGATAGGACCGTCCCCTCCCTCAGGGGCTAGCGGCGGTGGTGGCGGTAGTGGGTGATCA
>JAAUYD010121897.1_pt1 | contig 45171 bp, 37 predicted proteins | sample 7278101 | NCBI WGS metagenome assembly JAAUYD01 (sample SAMN14350128, study PRJNA611818) | marine sediment metagenome | isolation source: surface marine sediment (0.6m) | place: French Polynesia: Moorea | collected 2018-08
AGTGGCAGCCTATTAATAGCGGTTTTCAATTGGGTGTATCAAAATTTTAGTTAGTTGAGTGTGGGGAGTGTGGGAGGTGTGGGAAGTGTGGGGGGAATTTTTATTTTCCTGGTTAGTCCATTGATCTCAAAACAGCTATAAGAAAACAGTTTCTAATTGCGTTAAGATAACATAGGTAGAGATTAGCTTTATTTCAGTGGAGAGGGGTGGTAACCATGTTTAAATATTTTCTCTCAATGACAGCGTTAATGGTATCTGTCGGAGGGATAGGGGTTTCCTTAGCAAGAGAAGAATTTAGATGTTATTTAGGGTTAGTTTCTGCTGCTTGTGATTCATCAGAAGTTAAGTCAACATCACCAACTAAAAAAGTTGAATCGATATTGAACCAAGAAGTTACAAAAAATAGTGACTCTAATCATCAAGAAAAATTAGAACAGCAACCCATATTAAATACGAAATCCTCTGATAGTTTACTTCCTAAAAATTCTGAGCAACAAGAAACAGATACTTTTATTAAGGAAAGTTTTGAATCAGATAGTCAGTTTATATCTGTTGAAGAACTATCTCGTATTCCTGAGAAAAAACCCGATGTTAACTTGGATAATTCTACTCCTTCTGGAGAAGAGGGTTACGTAGGAATTCCTATTGAAGTTGAACCCTTTAAGGAGGAAAATAATTAAGGGATTTCAGGAACATCTACCATGAATCAACAATGTTAGAACAAATTTTAATCTTAATCGTTAGTGGTTTAGGTTCAGGACTACTAGCCGGAGTCTTAGGGATTGGAGGAGGAACGGTTTTAGTTCCTCTTTTATTGATTTTGAATTATACACCATTACAAGCAGTTGCGACCAGTAGTCTTGCCATTGTTATTACTTCTTCATCGGGAAGTATTCAAAATTGGCGCATGGGATATTTAGATTTTCAACGAGTAATCTTATTAGGAATTCCGGCTATTATAACGGCACAATTGGGGGTAATTGTTGCTAATTTTATTCCTGAATTTGTTTTATTAACGGCGTTTGGTTGTCTTTTGCTTTTTAACATCTTTTTAAGTAACATTCGTCGTCAAATCGTTACCACCTCTCATCAACCATCTAATAACCAATTATCGGAAAAATTTGCCTGTTTATTTACAGGAGGGATCGGGGGATTTTTAGCAGGTTTATTCGGTATTGGAGGCGGCGTAATCATGGTTCCTCTGCAAATGTTATTGTTAAAAGAAACCATAAAAGTAGCCATACAAACCAGTTTGGGGGTGATTGTAATTACTTCTATTTCGTCTTGTTTGGGTCATGCGTTAAATAATAATGTTTTATGGTTAGTAGGGATTATTTTAGGGTTGGGGGGATTAATTGGGGCGCAAATTAGTGCTAGATTTTTACCTAGATTACCTGATAAAGTTGTCCGTTTTTGCTTCTATGTTATGTTAGCTATGTTATCGGTTTATACTTTTTGGGAAGCTTGGAAAATTTATAATGCTAGTTAGTTAATTTGAATAACTTTAGCCTTCTTTTATCTAGATTTTCTGAATATTACTTGATAATTCATCTTCACTTTTTAAACATATATCTCCTATTGCAATTGACCCAAAACCTTCTTTTAAACTCAGTTCACCATAACCACCAAATTTTACCCCTCTTCTGTCACTCTCCGAAAATCAAAGTAAAATATAAATAGCTACAAACGGTTAGAAAGCAGAGGGGACAATGGATGTAGAATTCAAATTCTCAAACATTTGGCTAGAGATGCACAACCAACAGTATCAGTCATTGATCAATATTGTGAAGGGTACAAGTCTCTTTTTAGTGAAGTCAGAAGCTACGAATGTTTTAAATATTTACATTTAGAGTTTAGCTGGATATTGCATCCAGTTGCAATAATACTATTGTAAAAGTTATGGTTACTCAACTCAAAAACGAAACTACTTCAAATATTATTTATCCAGACAGTGACGGGAAACCTATGGCAGATAATACCCTTCAGTTTCGTTGGATTACCATGATCAAAGCTAATTTAGATTGGTTATTTAGCAAAGATAATAATGTATTTGTAGCTGGTGATTTACTTTGGTATCCCCTAGAAGGTGACAATAAAAAACGACTTGCACCTGATGTTATGGTGGTATTTGGTCGTCCCAAAAGGGAACGAGGTTCCTATCAACAATGGAAAGAAGATAATATTGCACCCCAAGTGGTTTTTGAAATACTTTCCCCAGGAAATACTCAAACCGAAATGAGCCGAAAATTGCTATTTTATGAGCGTTATGGAGTGGAAGAATATTATATTTATGATCCTCATAAAAATGAACTGAGTGGACTATTAAGAGGAGAAGAAGGTTTAGAAATTATTGAGAATATGGATGGTTGGAAGAGTCCCCGTTTAGGGATTTGTTTTCAACTTTCAGAACGTGAATTAAAACTATATTATCCTGAGGGAAATCCTTTTACAACTTATACTCAAGAAAAACAAAGGGCTGATAAATTAGCTGCTAAATTAAAAGAATTAGGAATCAACCCAGATGAATTATGACATAATTTTAGTTATCCTTAAGGGCTTAATATTATTAAGCTCTTACAAATATATATTCTAAATTTTCATCCTTGCTTTAGAGAGTGTTGGTTAAAGGAACATTAAACACCAATTTTGTAGGGTGGGCAAAGTTTTCTAATTTACAGGTAGTCCAGATAAATCTCTGAATTTGCCCACCCTACGGTCTTTAGAAGACTTGGTTAGAAATACAAAGCGCAGTGGGGCAAGCTTTTTAGAACAAATTATTAGAGATTTACTGTTAATTGAATATTGGGAAACAGAAAGAGATTATAATTATCGTCATTGGGCGAGTGAAATTGTTAATTTTCGTAACCAATTAGAAATAGATATGACAACTAATTTATATCAGTATCTTGAGGAAAATCTTGAAAAGATATATAGACGTGCGGTTAAATATGTAATCGTTAAAACAGGATTTCAAAAAGAGACATTTCCCGCTCAATGTCCTTATACTATAGAACAATTAACTAACAGTGATTGGTTGCCCTTCTGATATAAATTCTGATAACTGAGAAAACGGAGAATTGATAATTAAAATGACGAACTCTACTAAAACTGTCTGTCCCTACTGTGGTGTTGGTTGCGGTTTAGAAGTCTTACCCCCAGCACAACCTGGAAAACCCGTTAACCGAGATAGTGAAGGGAACCCTATCTGGCAAGTCAGAGGCGATCGCCAGCATCCTTCTAGTTTAGGGAAAGTCTGTGTCAAAGGAGCAACAGTAAGCGAGTCTTTAGCAAAGTCTCGTCTGAAATATCCCATGATGCGAGACAGTTTAGATGAAGAGTTTCGTCGAGTGAGTTGGGATGAGGCTTTAAATGCTATTGTAAATCGTATACAAACGGTACGCTTTACCCAAGATCCAGACGCATTCTGTATGTATGGTTCCGGACAGTTCCAAACGGAAGATTATTATATTGCACAAAAACTCTTTAAAGGGTTCCTAGGAACGAATAATTTTGATGCAAACTCCCGTCTCTGTATGTCTTCTGCGGTGGCTGCTTATACCCAAAGTTTCGGTAGTGATGGGCCTCCGTGTTGTTACGAAGATTTAGAGTTAACAGACTGTGCATTTTTGATCGGTACAAACACAGCAGACTGTCATCCCATCGTCTTTAACCGTTTGCGAGTGCATCATAAAAAGAACCGTAAAGTCAAAATGGTGGTGGTTGACCCCAGACGAACCCAAACCGCAGAAGCAGCAGACTTACATTTAGCCATTAAACCTGGGACGGATATCGATCTATTTAACGGTATTGCCCATTTATTGATGCGTTGGGGTCGTATTGATACCTTTTTCATGGATGAATGTACCCAAAACTTTTCGGCCTATGCGGATGTTATCCGTCATTATCATCCTGAGTTAGTGGCCCGTAACTGTGGTATTCCTATCGATGAGTTAGAAAAAGCGGCCAAATACTGGGGCGAGTCGGAACGGGTGTTATCCTTATGGTCAATGGGGATGAATCAATCTTCTGAAGGAACCGCTAAAGTTCGCACCCTAATTAACTTACACTTAATGACAGGAGATATCGCTAAACCAGGGACTGGACCTTTTTCCCTCACCGGACAACCCAATGCAATGGGAGGTCGAGAAGCAGGAGGACTCTGTAATATTTTACCAGGGTATCGGGTGGTAAATAACCCTCAACACCGCGCCGAAGTAGAACAGTTTTGGGGGGTTCCCAGTGGGACTATTCCAGCGCAACGGGGTCGTACCGCTTGGGAGATGATCGAAGGGTTAGAAACCGGAGAAGTGGGATTTTTGTGGATCGCAGCCACTAACCCGGCTGTCACTATGCCGGATATTAAACGGACTCAAGCAGCTTTGAAGCGATCGCCGTTTACTGTGTGTCAAGATGCTTATTATCCCACGGAAACCGCAGCCTATGCCCATATTTTATTACCCGCAGCCCAATGGAGTGAAAAAACAGGGGTGATGACTAACTCGGAACGGGTGGTTACGTTATGTCCCCAGTTTCGTGATCCTCCCGGAGAAGCAAGGCCCGACTGGGAAATATTTGCCGAAGTGGGACAACGGTTAGGGTTCGAGAAGCCATTTAGCTTTAAAAACGCTGCTGAAGTCTATGCAGAGTTTGTACAAATAACGCAAGGCCGTCCCTGCGACAGTTCGGGGTTGAGTCATGAAAAGTTACGCACCTACGGGCCTTTACAATGGCCTTATGCTGATAGTTGGCCTTGTCTCGAAGGAGAGGAATTAGAGCAACAAAACCGCCACAATAAGCGACTTTATACCGATTTTCACTTCAATACCCCAGATGGAAGAGCGAAGTTTGCAGCCTACCATTCTAAAGGGCTGGCCGAACCCACCGATGAGGCTTATCCTTTTGTTTTAACCACAGGAAGACTTTACGGCCATTGGCATACCCAAACCCGTACCGGACGCATTCCCAAAATTCAAAAGATGCACCCCGATCCCTTTATTGAAATTCATCCCCAAGATGCTGCAAAATTGAACATTGAAGAAAATACCCTGGTAGAAGTGCGATCGCGTCGAGGAAAGGCTCATTTTCCTGCAAAAATTACCAAAGCGATCACCCCTGGTACCGTTTTTGTACCTATGCACTGGGGCGCACTTTGGGCTGATGATGCCCAGGCTAATGCTTTAACCCATCCCACTGCTTGTCCAACTTCTTTGCAGCCTGAGTTAAAAGCTTGTGCGGTGCAGGTAAGTGTTGCGACAGAAAAGGAATGGGTAATGGTTGCTGATAGCAGTTTTCAATTGGGTGTATCACGATTTTAGTTAGTTGAGTGTGGAGAGTGTGGGAGGTGTGAGAAGAGGGGGTGATGGGGTGACCAATCATTGAACATTAAACAATGAACATTGAACATTTAGGTTTCAAGCCTCTCCTTTTAAGGAGTCCTGGATGCGGAGGAAACCTCCGCATATAGAAGGACGTGGAGAAAAAGGGTTTGGGAGAGGATTCAAGCCTACTTCCAAACCAATGATAAATGGTCAATGATAAATGATAAATGAAATGACGGGGGGAATATATATCTGAACTTCCCCTTTGACAAAACCCCATAACGTATGCTGTCTCAGGGATACACCGAATGAGTAAGGGGTCGTTACTGGGTACAAATAGAAGAAATATCTAAACTTTCTCTATTTGACTTTCTAATGTGCTAGTATCTGAGGTGTTTCCTTCAAAAACTTCTACATAGTAGTTTTGTATGAGGGAAGTTCAGTTATAACTCAGTTTTGCCTGTATTTTAGATGCGTTTGCCCTGCTCTTTGACGGGGTTTTCTCTGATTCTTAGAATTATCTGCATTAACTTGTTTTTCTAAGCTTTCTAGCTGCTTCAGTAACCTTTGTATTTCATTAGGGCGTGCGCGCTCGCTTTAGCGAGATCCCCATGGGATCGCTTCAACCATTTCCTTTATCTATCATGAGCTTATCAGAAGAAAAAACCAAAAAGTGTGGGCTTCATCTTATTTTTACCCAAAAATCTCTCAATTATGGTCAACTTTGGATTTAACCTTTGGGCTTTCTCTTCGATAATTATTTTTTGGATCACTATGACAGGTACACAAGCTTGGTGTTGGAGAAGTTGGTTTAACACTCCCATCTGGTTATGGATTAGCATTAATGTTGCTACCTTCGGAGTCGCCTTGCTTTTCACTATTATCCTAGTCTATATATTTCAACAGTTTCTCCCCTTTGTTCTACTGCTTCTCGGAGCCATTGTGTGCTTCAATGGAACCATCACCCTGATACAGTGGCTTGTCCTACGCTCACAAATAGATTCTCCCCTATTCTGGAGCTTTACTAACGTTCTTTTTGGATTTTTTGCCTGGTGCATTTTTCAAATCCTGTTAAGCTATTTTAGTCTAGACAGTAACACCACATCTATTCTACTTTCCGTAATCGTTGGTGTTGTTCTTGGACTGGGAAGTTCCTCTTTGATTAACAGCCAAGCTCGTTCGTGAAAGCTATGGGAGTGACACAAAAAAGTGTATTATGCTGGGTAAAGTGGCTAACACCATCAATAAATATATCAATGATCATAACTTAGTCCCACAAATCTTACAAAAGTTAGCATCTCGATCATGAAACTTTAAGCCACAATAGGAACAACTTTGATTACCTTGTTGACTATTTTGCAAAAACTTTTGAGTCAAAATACTGAGTTGCCAGGGAATCAAAAGAATACCTGAAAAAATCATAATTACCGTTAAAATTCTTCCTGCTTCTGAAAGAGGGATAACATCACCAAACCCCACAGTTGTCATGGTGACGACGGAAAAATATAAAGCATCAAAAAAGGTTTTAAAAACCTTGGGATTACTATAATGTTCAACTTGATAAATAGCTCCAGAATAAATAAAAATCAAGGAAAATAAAATTAAAAATATTCTTACTAAAACAATTCCATCTTCTGATTTTATTTTAAATAAAGATGTTTCAAACTTGATTAATCTTAGCAGTCGCAAAATTCTGAACCAGCGAAGAATACGAATAAATCGAATATCAATAAAACCAATGAATAAAGGTAAAATAGAAAGTAAATCAATAAAGGAAAAAAGGCTAAAGATAAATTTTAGTTTTGATTCTGCACACCAAAAACGGATTAAATATTCAAGAGTAAATAGGCCTAAAATAACATCATCTAATTTTTCCAGTAACTTCAAACTAGATGCAGATAAAGAGTAAGTTTCCAGGACAAAAATGCCAGAAGATAAGAAAATAAGCCCCAAAATCATCAAATTGATAGTAATTCCAATGGGGCTATTAAAATTGTCTAAATAATAAGATATTTTTTCTTTAACCTTAAACTTTTCGGCTGCCATTATTAGTTAAAAATGATCTTTCATCCCCCTAATTTTACCAAATACCCTCCCAGGATCATTCATTCCTGTTAGCTTTTGCAATGCAGGTTGATCCCATCGTAAAAAAGGATTGGTTTTTTTCTCTTCTCCTAATAAGGAAGGAACAGTCGGTTGATTATTTTCACGGGCTTTAATAACCCCTTGATAACGAGTTTGTAAATCACTATTATCCTTATCAACAGTAACAGCAAATTTAAGGTTACTTAATGTATATTCATGAGCGCACCAAATACGGGTATTATCAGGTAGGTTTCTCAGTTTAGTGATGGATTGAACCATTTGCGCTGGAGTCCCTTCAAATAATCGGCCACAACCTCCAGCAAAAATCGTGTCCCCGCAAAATAAGTCTCCTATTTCTTCTGAAGTATTGGGAGGAAAATAATAGGCAATATGTCCCTTGGTATGACCAGGAACAAAGTAAACTTGAGCGGTTTTGTCGGCAAATTTTACTGTGTCTCCTTCTTCTAAAAAGACTTGTTGTCCAGGAATTCTTCCTTTATCTTCTTTACCTCCATAAACACAAAGATCGGGGAATTTTTCCATTAATTTTTGATTGGCTCCCACATGATCCGCATGGTGATGGGTGTTGAAAATAGCAACCAATTTTGCTCCTAATTGGTCTAAACAATTTAACACCGGCTTAGCCTCCGCAGGATCAACCACCGCAGCTATATTATTATCAGGATCATGTAAGAGGAAAATGTAATTATCAGATAATGCAGGTAAGCGTTTAATTTCCATAAAAATAATGGTTTACTTCTCTTCTATTTTATAGTGTGAACTACCCCAACTTGCTCACGCTGAAGTTGGGGCTTCTAACTTCATTGGGGATTGCGTCTGACAAAACCGAAGTTTTACCAGTCCGTCTTACATCCCCTCCATTAGCAGTAGAGCTAGTTCCTAACTCTAATATCCGTAAGGCTTCATTCCTAATGTTTATTGATGCGTTTATGTCACGGTCATGAGTAGTTTGGCAATGCTCACAAGTCCATGTTCTAACATCAAGAGGTAAACTACCTACTTGATTTAGACAGATATTACAAGTTTTAGAACTAGGGAAAAATCTATCAACTTCAATGTAAGTTTTCCCTTCATTTTCTGCCTTATACTTTAACATCGTACAAAACATTCCCCAACCACAATCACTAATCGCTTTAGCTAAATTGTGGTTTCTAACCATTCCTTTGACATTGAGATTTTCTACAGCAATAACTTGGTTTTCGTTGATTAACTTACGGCTTAATTTGTGTAGAAAATCCTCACGACATCGAGATATTTTAGAATGGACTTTAGCAACTAATTGTCTTGCTAAGATACGACGATTACTACCTTTCTTTTTACGAGAAAGCTTTTGTTGTTTACGTTTTAAGTTACGTTGATACTTAGCAAAATGCTTAGGATTATTATATTTTGAGCCATCAGAAGTAATACAAAAATGAGTTAATCCTAAATCAATCCCTACCGCTTTACCTTCTGCTGAGGCTTCTGGCTTATCCTTCCCATTATCAACTAATACAGACGCATAATATTTACCGTCAGGATTCTTTGAAATAGTAACGGTTTTGATTGTCCCCTCAAATTCACGATGACGTACACAGTAAACTAAGCCAATTTTAGGGAGTTTTAGATAATCTCCTTCAAATTTGACGTTAGCAGGATAACTAATACATTGCCTACCGTGTTTTGATTTGAATCTCGGAGTTGAGCATCGTTTATCAAAGAAGTTTTTGTAAGCTGTTGATAAGTTTAAGGCAACAACCTGCAAACATTGAGAATAAGCATCAGTCAACCAAGGATATTCCTTTTTAAGCCCAGGCAATAATCCCTGAATAACTCTCCTGCTAAGCCCTTTTCCCGTTGCTTTATAGGTTTCTTGGCATAAATTTAGACTATAGTTCCAAAACCACCTTGTACAACCAAAGCTCTTGGCTAAGGCTATTTCTTGCTCGGTATTTGGTTTTATCCTAAATTTATATGCCTTATACATTATCGGTATTTCACAACACTGATAAAAATATAGCACAAGATAATAGAAAGTCGATGCTTTGCGGTTTATTTATTGGTCGGGCATTCATGAGGTGCTGTGGGCGGAACTATTTCCGCCCTTTAAACGCGCCGTCCCTAACCTGTAGAGGATACGGGAATTCTGCCCGACATTAGGTTAAACTCCTCAATATGTATTATATTTGTATTTTTAATCTTATATTTTTGCAGCCATTTTCCAAAAAACAGTAACATAGACTACAAAGCGATCTGAAAACGGTTCAACACTACCACAGAATTATTGCTAAATATTTTCATTAAGTAACGAGACAATGGGGTTGACAGACCATACTACTTTTTTATACAATAATGGACAGTGTTAGGTGTATGGGTCAAAAATCTGTCTGCCTATAAGGTCTTTTCAGGTTGGTTAAATAGTAGTCTAGTAAACAGTAACCACTTATTAGGTATTTCAGCTTAAGCATAGGTGTTAATCAATTATGGTAGTTAAGAAGGTGGACAAACTCAAAGAGTTATATGAAATAGACGATTATTTATGGATAGAAGAGACGGTTAAGCTATTGAAAGAGAGAAGGTTTGATGAATTAGATCTAGAGAATTTAATTGAGGAGTTAGAGGACTTGGGAAGTGAGAAGAGGCATAAGGTAGAGAGTTTATTAGAACAGATTATCCGTCATTTGCTGTTACTGGAATATTGGCAAGATGAATATGACAGAAATTATAGACATTGGCAAGCAGAAATTGTGGGTTTTCGTAACCAACTTAACGATCGCATGACAACCAACTTTTATCATTATCTAGAGGAAAACTTATCGAAAGTCTATCAAAAAGCACGTAAATATGTCCAGGCTAAGTCAGGGTTAGATACATTTCCTAAAGACTGTCCTTATACGTTACAACAACTATTAGATGAAGATTGGTTTCCCATTAAATGAGGGAATATCCCATTTTCGCAGAAAAAGTATCTTTGGAGTTTGACGGGGAGATGGGGAGACGGGGGGAAATTCATAACTATAAACTATTTAAAGAAATTTGACGTTTAGCATAAAAACATTATTGTTACAAAAAGTTTAACTAATACAAATTGTTTTTATGATGCAGAGTAACTTGTTTGAACTCAGTTAAATGGGAAACCCCTGCACAAAAAGCCGTAATTTTGAGGGTTTCTAACAAAATTGAGAACTTATCATACACCGCTTGAGATTGATGGGTAGCAGCATCTAATAAAGGGGCTGCACTTCCCACTAACGTTGCGCCAAGGGCGATCGCTTTAGCTGCATCGATTCCGTTACGAATACCTCCACTGGCAAACACGGGTAACTCTGGAACTGCTTTTTTGACCTGCATCAACGACATAGCGGTAGGAATGCCCCAACTGGCGAAACAATGAGCAATTTGACGACGGCGAGGATCGTGCTGTCGATGTGCTTCTACCTCACTCCAACTGGTTCCTCCGGCCCCGGCTACATCAATGGCAGACACGCCACAATCAGCCAAACGACGGGCGACTTTACCACTGATCCCGTTACCTACTTCTTTAGCGATGATAGGGACTTCTAATTGAGTGGCGACAGTAGCAATCTTGTCGTAGAGTCCTTTCCAGTTGCGATCGCCTTCTGCTTGGACAGCTTCTTGTAGGGGGTTGAGATGGAGGATTAAAGCGTCTGCTTCGATCATGTCCACGGCTTTTCTCGCTTCATCGATCCCGTAACCATAATTAAGCTGTACAGCACCTAAATTAGCAAATAAAAGAATATCAGGAGCAACTTGTCGTATTTTATAGGTTTTGCCCAAGTTAGGCTGTTCAATGGCTGCACGTTGGGAACCCACTCCCATAGCAATACCCAATGCTTGTGCCGCTTCTGCTAAATTGAGGTTAATCTTGTGGGCGGAGTCTGTGCCGCCGGTCATACTACTGATGAGGAGAGGGGCTTGTAAGGTTTTGCCCCAGAGTTGTACGCTAAGATCGACTTCATCTAGATCCACATCAGGAAGGGCATCATGTTCCATAAAAAATTGCTCAAACCCTGTGGTAATACCTTTACTTGCTACGTCTTGCTGGAGAACAATATTAATGTGATCCGCTTTTCTATTTTCGATTAAGGTAGGGGGAATCATGGAAGATTCATTGACAGGGTGAGACATGGGTTAAAGTAGGGTAGATCAGTTTTTTTAGCTTATCTTAGCAAAAATAAGAAAATAGGTAAGTCTCTCAAATGTTTCAAGGTTTACAAAAGTCTTTTCCTCAATATTGGACAGGAATTTATCTTAGATTTTTGTCTATCTGTTTAGTTTATGGTGCTTTGGTTCATTGTGCCAATATTTTAAGTTTAGGGGATGTTTCTTGGTTAGAGACACCGCTTCATTGGCGACTGATGGATATTATTTTATTCATCTTTAATGTTATTACCGCTATTACTCTTTGGTTTCAATCTTTTTATGGAATCATCGCTTTTATTATAGGAATTATTTTCTTACAAGTTATTCCTTATACGTTACTTCGTCAATATTTTCTGATTAATCCAGAAGATATCGAAACTTTAAACGGGTTAGTGGGGACTGAAATACTTTTGATAACGATTCTAATTATTTTAATTGTTGCCAAGAAATGAAAATTACTGAAACTATCAATAAATTACGTGAACTTGTACAAGTTAATGTCCAAGATAATTGGTTAACGACTTCAGAAGAAGTAGATATCAATCATATTAATGTTGATACCTTAGAATTAATTACACCTAACGAGAAAGGTTATTTAACCTGGGAAGCAGGAAGTAAAGTTAAATGGTTAATCCAAAAATTTGTTATTCCTGAACAATTAAATGGTTATCCTTTAAAACAAGTTTCGTTAAGATTATCTTTGGTTTGGTGGGCAGAAATAGCTCAAATTTTTGTCAATGGTAAGTTAGTCCAAGAAGGGGATTTATTTGATTGTTTAGCGAGAGTATTATTAACTGATTCTGCTGAAAGAGGACAAGAATTTTTAGTTTGTTTACGGTTAGTTAGTCCTGGTCATGATATTGGGGCGTTAATGAAATCTCAATTGATTTATGAAAGTAGTTATAATGCAATTGAGCCTGGGTTTGTCGCTGATGAAATTGCTGTTTTATCTAACTATTTATCCACATTTTACCCTGAAAAATTAGATTTTTTAGAAAAAAAAGTTAATGATATTAATTGGCATGATGTTTACAGTCAAAACAAGTTTAATGATGAATTAAGCAAGGTACGTCAACAGTTACAACCGCTTACTGATGAGATTAAACAGCGTCACTTTAATATTGTAGGTCATGCTCATTTAGACATGGCATGGTTATGGACAGTAGACGAAACTTGGGAAGTTGCAGAACGAACATTTAGGTCAGTTATTGACTTACAAAAAGAATTTAATCACCTCACATTTTGCCATACAACCCCCGTTCTTTATGAATGGATAGAAAAAAATCGTCCAGAACTTTTTAAGCAGATTCAAGCCTCATATAAAGCAGGTACATGGGAAATTTTAGGAGGGATGTGGGTCGAACCAGAGGTTAACTTAGTCTCAGGGGAGTCGATTGTGAGACAGCTTTTATATGGACAAAAGTATATTAAAGAAAAATTTGGAACTATTACAGAAATTGCTTGGCTACCTGATAGTTTCGGATTTTGTTTACAGTTACCACAAATTTTCAAACAAAGTGGCATTAACTATTTTGTCACAGGTAAACTTCACTGGAACAGTACCGTAGAATTTCCCTATGGTGCCTTTTGGTGGCAATCTCTTGATGGTACACAATTGTTAACTGTAATCTCGCCCCCAAATGTAGAAGGAGTAATGACAACCCATCCTATTACCATGACGAATTATAGTGTTAAATGGGAACAACAAACGGGGTTAAAAGAGATACTATGGATACCAGGTGTTGGAGATCATGGTGGTGGTCCAACCCGTGACATGATAGAAGTTAGTCAACGCTGGAAACAGTCTCCTTTTTTCCCAAAAGTTGATTTTACAACCGCTAAAAGTTACTTGGATAAGGTTAAAACTACCATTGAAAAAGGTTTAACAGTTCCTGTGTGGGACGATGAACTCTATTTAGATTTACATCGCGGTTGTTATACTACTCATGCCGATCAAAAATATTATAATCGTCGTAGCGAAGAATTATTATATCAAGCCGAGTTATGGTCTTGTATAGCAGCTATGGTTGAAGATAAAGTTATAGAGAATGAGGTCAAAAATAACATAGAAATTGCTTGGAAAAAAGTCTTATTTAATCAATTCCATGACATCTTACCAGGAACCGCTATTACAGACGTTTTTGTACAAGCGAATGAAGAGTGGAAACAAGTTCAAGTTATAGGTAACAATATTCTAGAATCTGCTCTAGAAAAGATTGTATCTTGTATCAAACTTCCCCATATACCTAAAGCTGAGGCGAAACCTCTGATTATTTTTAACTCCCTGAACTGGGAAAGATCTGAAATAGTAGAAATTGATGATATTGATCACAATTATGAAATTTATGACTGGGAAAGAAATCAATTAGAAACTCAAGTTTCCCATGAGAATAAGCTTTTATTCCTAGCTGAAGATATTCCTTCTCTGGGTTATCGTGTCTTTTGGCTAGTTCCTAGGAATCCTGGAATAGAAGTATCAAAAATATTGCAGCAAAATGAAACTATTTTAGAAAATGAATACCTGAAAGTAAAGATTAATAAGAGTACAGGAAATCTTGATAGCATTTACGATAAGATCAATGAGATTGAAATTTTAAAAAGAGAAGGCAATCAATTACAAAGCTTTCAAGATCAAGGACAGTATTGGGATGCTTGGAATATTGATCCAAATTATAACAATTATCCTTTACCAGATACTGAATTAATATCCATAGAAACCTTAGAAACTGGTTTGCTTCAATGGAAAGCGAGAGTGATCAGAAAAGTAGGAAACTCAGAATTCATCCAAGACTATATCTTACAGAAAAATTCAGCAATTTTAAAAATAAAAACTAAAGTTAATTGGCAAGAAACCTACGTCTTAGTTAAAACAGCATTTCCTTTTAATCTAACAGCAAACTATACCAGCTATGAAATTCCCTTTGGAACCATTCAACGGACAAATTTTCCTCAAACCCCTCAAGAAAAAGCTAAATGGGAAGTTCCTGCATTACGATGGGCAGATCTAACTGATAATAGTAAAAACTATGGGGTTAGCTTATTAAATGACTGTAAATATGGCTATGATAGTCAAAGCGATCGCCTGAGACTTACCCTATTAAAAAGTCCCCGATGGCCTGATCCAACTTGTGACATTGGCTGTCACGAGTTTACCTATGCTATCTATCCCCATCAAGGGAGTTGGCAAGACGCAAAAACAGTCCAAAAAGCCCGTGAATTAAATATGCCCTTGCAAGTGATAATTTCTAATAATAAAATTAATAATCAAGGAACATTACCTCCCGTTTTTTCAGGGTTAAAAGTACAACCTGATAACTTGATTATCTCTGCATTAAAACCCGCAGAAGATGGAAGCAATAATTATATTTTACGCTGTTATGAATGTGAAGGAAAACCCACTATAATTGCAATTGACAGTGATTTAAACTTAAACTTAGGTCAACGAGTTAACTTATTAGAAGAAGCAACAGATCATAATTATCAGGTCAAACCTTGGGAAATTGTTGGTTTTCAAGTGAAATTATAAACTATGAAAAATTACTATTTTATAAATTTAATGTTTGGCTGAAAACTCATGTGCCTTGTGCCTTGAGATGAAAGCCAAACCAGCAATAACATCGCGTAGCGATACCACCTAGACTTTTTCCTTCTGAGTCTCAATATATTTTTTAACTGCATCTTCGCCAAATATGTCCAACAGAAGCATAATAAGTTCCTTGGCTCCGAAAATTATGTGATACCCAAGGCTGTGTTTTGCATGAGATGAACTTAAAGTTTGCATATTGACAGAACATATAAAATTTGTGGTAATATAACCATATCACTCTTGTTAAAGAAGAGGGAGCAACGGCGAACGGTTCCCTCGCCAAAGAAATGCCCGACGATGCTAAGAACAGTTTCAATCCCAGTTAGTTTACCAAGTGAAAGATTTTTTTCTCTTATGGCTCAATGTGCCGAGATATTTAACGCGCATATTGACTGGGCATTGGAGCATAAAACTTACAACAAATCGAAGGCACATCAGAATTTGTACAGTCAATTAAGACTTACTTATCCTGATGTGCCTTCTGCCTTACTACAAGCCACTAGAGACAATGCACTTGAAGCTATTAAACAATGCAAATTTAAGCGTACACCGCGCAAAAAACCGAATTCTGGATTACGTTACGACAAACGCACCATGACTCTTAGAGGAGAGCAGTTAACTCTTAGTTGTATTGGTAAACGAGTAAAGTTAATCCTTAATGTGCCAGATTATTTTCGAGAAATCTATAATAATTGGGATTTTCGAGGGGCGACAGTTACCTATAGCAAACACACTAAACAATTCTGGGTGCGGTTAATTTTTGAACATCCCGACCCAGAAAAACTAGAGCATGGCGACGTACAAGGTATAGATAGAGGTCTGTATCATCTCTGTTCTACCCACGATGGAAAATTCTTTTCCTCAAATAAAATTAGAGCGACTCAAAGACGCTACTTATACAATCGAAAACAGTTGCAGCAAAAAGGCACTCGTTCGGCTAAACGTAGATTAAAAGCTATGTCTGGTCGTGAGAAGCGGTTCATGCGAGACGTTAACCATTGTGTCAGTAAAGAGTTAGCCAATCAACCCGAATATCGTATATTTGCACTAGAGGATTTACTTAGAATCAGAAATCAACGACGAGGCAAGAAACTGAATAAATGGCTTTCTAGTTGGCCATTTTCCATGCTGGAAGATTTTTTAACCTATAAAAGCGTAGCATTAGGAAAAGAAACAGCTTTTGTAGATGCTAGGTATACCAGTCAACGGTGCAGCCGGTGTGGCAATGTAAACAAAGCTAATCGGAAAAAGTCTAGGTTTCACTGCCGTTCTTGCCACTTTGAAACCCATTCCGATATTAACTCAGGTTTGAATATCCGAGATAATTACTTCCTTTCCTCTGCCAATTGGTCGGAGGAACAGGCTGTCGTCAATCAGCCAATCGTGACAGCTTGGTGCTAGTTACAAGCGACGTGGGCTTGTCCCCGTCGTAATTGACTTCTATTCTGACTCCTGAGTGCTCTGTGCTGAATCATTGTCTGATTTAAAGTTTCCTCCTTCTACTACTGAAACTCTCTTTTACGCAGGGTTTCAACGGGCTTGTCACCCCGTGAGCTTTTAGTTTTTCTTTGCGATCGCTTGATTTAATTGTGGTGTTCTCATCAGAACGGAGCAAGACTGATCGGGAGCGAGCAGGTAAGCTTTTCCCAAAACCCCTATCCCCAGTCGCTAGAAAGGGCTTCAGGTCGATGCGACTATTTTGCGTCGCTCCCTCTTTTCTTCACGGCTAAATTGAAAGCAAGCTGAGGAGATTGCCAAATGTGAGTTTCTGGAGTATCGTTGATTGCCACTTTCTGAATTAACGTGTGAACTGCCCAACTGGGGGAGGTTTGGGGATAATCACTGCGATAATGTCCGCCCCGACTTTCAGTTCTAAACGCCGCACTTTTGAGAATTAAATCAGCAATCTCGACCAAATTCAAAGTTTCCGCTACAGTCCGAATTTGCTCTGGGGCTTTGGCTGATTCCAATTGTACTGTTTGGTTTGGCTGATGGTTAGATAAATACTGAGTTATTTCTAAAGTCGCTAATTCTGAATGCCAGGAAGCCACTTGGGCGATTGCATCGGACAACAGCACTTGAGAACGACAAATACCAGCACTTTGCCACATCAATGGCGGGAGACTTTGTCGAATCAATTTAATCTTATCAAAATCTTGGCTCCAGTCTTTTGATTCTGTCGTAAGTGACAGGGGTTGATGTTCGGCGCGGTTACCATTAGAGTTGACTTTCAGGTGCGACAATTGACTGGCAAAAACAATACATTCAAGCAGTGAGTTACTCGCTAAACGATTCGCACCATGAACGCCTGTACTGGCAGTTTCGCCAATGGCATAGAGTCCAGGAATAGAGGTGCGACCCTCTAAATTGGTGACAATTCCCCCCATCCAGTAATGAGCCGCAGGAGAAACGGGAATGGGTTGTGTGAACAGATCAACACCCCACTGTTGACAGACTTGAATGATATTGGGAAAACGATAGCGAATCCGTTCTGCTTCTATCGGTTGCAAATTCAGGTAAACACAATAGGGGTCGCGTTCAGTGTTCTGCAAATGACTAAAAATTGCCCGACTGACGACATCTCTGGGGGCTAGCTCTCCCTTTGGATCATAATTAAAAGCAAAACGCTCTCCAAGATCATCTATTAAATGTGCCCCTTCTCCTCGCACGGCTTCACTAATCAAAAAACGAGGAGCACCGGGTATTGTTAAAGCTGTCGGATGAAATTGGAAAAATTCGAGATCCCGCAGCAAAGCCCCTGCGCGCCAAGCCAGTGCTACGCCATCCCCTGTACTGACGGTGGGGTTTGTCGTTTGGGAAAAGACTTGACCACCCCCGCCCGTGGCTAAAACCACCGCAGCAGATCGAATCCAGGTAATCTGCTGTTGATAGAGGAGACTAATGCCCTGACAATATCCTGTAGATTCATTCAGCCACAAACTCAAGGCGAATGCAGGGGAGAGTACCTGAATATGGGGACGCTGTAATACTTGCTGTGCCAGGGTATCGATAATGGCTCGTCCAGTGGTATCGGCCGAATGGAGGACACGGGGACGAGAATGAGCGGCTTCTAGGGTGGTGGCTAATTTTTGACCGTGTCGATCAAAGGCGATTCCCAACTCCACTAGAGATTTGATGGCTTCTGGGCCATTCTCTACCAAAAATTGTACGGCTTCCGGGTTGCAAAGACCTGCACCCGCTTTTAGGGTATCTTCAAGGTGTAACTTGGGAGCATCTGAAGGGTTGATGGCTGCCGCAATTCCTCCCTGTGCCCAGTTACTCGAACCCGTTTTGAGGGTGTCTTTAGTAATTAAACCAACTTGTAAATTAGCTGGCAAACACAGGGCGGCGTAGAGTCCGGCCGCCCCACTACCGACAACAAGGATATCGAACTTAGAAGGTATATTGGGGAATTTTGAGGAATTACAAGGAATCTTTGGCATAATTTTGCCCTTATTTGGGCAGTGGAGACTACACAGAGCTTCAGAAGATGAATGTGGGGAAAGTTAATTTATGCGATTGTACCAAAACAAGATTCTTTTAGACAAACTCCCTTACTCACTTCTTTATCATCTATTTCTAGAATGGCGGGTCTGTATTCCAAGCTGAGGTTACTTTCCATTGTTGATGTTTGATTGCGCAGGATGCTCGACCAAGTTGCAAAGCTATCTATCTTAAAGTTCAAGTGGTAATTTTTGTTTTGAATGCGGGCATGGGCACTTGTTTGGCGATGGTAAGAATCTTCTCCGTGTAACAATATTGGCTTTGGTGTTTGAGAGGTTTGGATTAGCTTGAAATAGTTGTATTTTTCTTGACCAAATGTGGCATCAGCACTCCAAACAATTCCGTAATCCGAAAAAAAAGCGTGAACAAAATGGTAGCCCCAAAATTTGGGATAATTTCCCTGATAAATTTTGCAATAACCTATAGCTTTCTGAGTGCCATTATTTGTGTGAACTGTGCATATAAGTTGTGGTTGGTGGATAACGGCACGATGATTTTCTTCAGCAGGAACATCCCAAGTGAATTGGGTTGCGACTTCAAATTTTATTTCTAAATCGGCTTCTGGTAAACGAATAGTTCCGCTTTGATTATCTTTTTGGAACACAATATGTTTAGCCGCTCCTTTTTCTTTTGAGGTATTAATAAGTTCGCGAGAATGCCCCTGGGTGTCGCTCCACCAAGCGGAGTAATGTTCAAGGGTTTCGGTTTGGAAATATCTCAGAGCAACCAGAGAACCATCTTCGAGAAAGAAATGGTATTGCTCGCTATAAACTCTTGTGAAAGGAGAGAAATAATTGTCAGGTACTTGGTGTATTTGTGGAGCAGAAGGTTTCTTTGCGGTTATCAATGTTCCACCAATTTTACCACTCTTAAATAAGTCTCCAACAGTGCGATAAAATTCACTGCGGTGTTCAAAAACCTCTTCACCGAAGATTTTGATTGATTCTTCTTTAGACTGGATAAATTTCTGATAGCGTTCTTCTACCCAAGGTTTCCATCCTGTTGTTAAATCGATGAAACAAATGTCAGTAAATCCTGCACGCTCGAAGTGATTTCGGTAGGTTTTGCGGGTCGGGACATAGGAGGACTGAAGGACTTCTTTTAGAGTGCTTTGTATCTCTGGTGAAAGGGTGCAATTCGCAACATAATCTTCAATATAGATACAGCCATTGTCCTTCAAAGAACGAAAACAAATTTCAAGGACTTTGTCACGGTCTTCAATGTGTAATAAGCAGAGAAAAGAAATGATGCTGTCAAATGAATTTGCTTCGAGAGCATCAAGAACTTGGGAACTTAGAATGCTGCCAGTGATGTATTGGATGTGTTTGTGGAGTCCCATCCGTTGGGTTAGTTCCTGGGCTATTTCATTGAAGTCATTTCTTAATTCTACACATTGGAAGTGACAATTGGTTTTATAGCTAATATATCGAGCCGGCCCACCAACACCACTGCCAATATCTAAAACGTGAGAGTTTGGATTTAGGGACAAATAATCTATGGCGCGATCGCAAGCTTCAGTCCCAAAGTAGTGGTATTGATCCAGATGACCTAATTCTAGCAAATCTTGGATTTCTAAAGTCCCGGTAGCTTTTCCTTTTTGCTTTAGCGCTTGACGAATACTATGGAGACGCCAATCGTAAATCAAAGCTTCGTTTTTTGAGAGATAATTTTGATTCTTCGGTTGTGGCAATGTCATTATTATTTTAAAAGAGCCTGTTTGACTGGATTATTCCTGGGATTAAGGTTTATTTATCAACTACAATTCACGACATCTCCAACATTCGTTGAATGGGTTTGAGTGCGGCAACCCGAGTGTCTTCAGTCAACGTAATTTCTGGCTGCCGATTCTTCATCGCCAAATACAACTTCTCTAGGGTATTCAGCCGCATATGGGGACATTCATTACAAGCACAATTATTCAGGGCTGGTGCCGGAATAAATTGCTTGTGGGGTGCATCCTTTTGCATTTGATGAATGATTCCGGGTTCAGTTGCGACGATAAATGCTTCGCTCTGACTTTGCTGACAATACTTTAATAATGCTGTGGTAGAACCTATATAATCAGCATGGCGCAAAACCTGGGGTTCGCATTCGGGATGGGCAATAATTTCCGCTTCGGGATGTTCAATTTTAAGCTGAACAATCTTTTTCTCTGAAAAGAGCTCGTGAACCAGACAAGCCCCTTCCCACAGCACTAAATCTCGTCCGGTTTGCTCCATCACGTAGCGACCTAAGTTTTTATCTGGAGCAAAAATAATCGGTCGGTCTTCAGGAATTTGATTAACAATTTTTACAGAATTAGAGCTGGTGCATATAATGTCGCTCAGGGCTTTAATGGCAGCAGAACAGTTAATGTATGACACCACGAAATGATTGGGATGGGCGGCTTTGAAAGCAGCAAATTCGTCGGGCGGGCAACTGTCTGCCAGGGAACAACCGGCATCTAAATCGGGTAATAATACTAATTTATTCGGGTTGAGAATTTTGGCGGTTTCTGCCATGAAATGAACTCCCGCAAACACGATGACATCTGCATCCGTGGCGGCTGCTTGCTGGGATAAACCTAAAGAATCACCAATGTAGTCAGCAATATCTTGAATATCGGGTTCTTGGTAGTAGTGCGCTAAGATTACTGCATTGAGTTCCTGCTTGAGCTCTTCAATAGCGGTAAATAGATCGTCAGGTAGAAAGGGTCTAGAAATACCTGCTGTTTTGGATTGAGTGATAAACATAACAAGTTGTTTTGTCGATTAAAAAACGGAATTTTTGTTGAGAACAATTATGTTTTTTTTGGGTTTTTACAGATTTTTACAAGCCTTTAGCCATTAATGTATATCAACCAACTATTTAGAAAATTAGTCAATTGTTTATCATATCATAATTTTGAAGCAAAATTATGATCTGGAGTTTAGAGTAACTGCCCCAAAATCATACCGTACAGTCTAGTCTAATGAGGGGATAAGATGTTCTGTGCGGTCTCGCTTCCCTGAGTGCGACAGCATCGCCATACCCAAAATTGGCTCCCTACCTTACCACAATAAAATTTTTCATTTACAAATATTAATAAATCGAGAAGAGTAAGAAGACTTAGACCAATTTTTTAGTTAATTTATGCCCTTTTAGAACCCAAAACAATGTTGGGGAATTTTGTCGTAGTCTAAACTCCAGGACTCCTGATACCTAATTTATCGTGTATAATTGTGATAAATATATTAAAGAATGAATCTTCTAGTTGCTATTGATTGTTCTGAGTCTACTCAGAAAGTCGTTAATAAAGCCCAAGAAATGGCTAAACTCTTATCAGCAAAACTCTGGTTAATTCATATTGCCCAACCAGAACCCGATTTTGTAGGTTATGATACGGGGCCACAAACTGTCAGAGATTATGTAGCCGAAACATTCCACGCTGAACATTCTCAGATTCAAGAAATCGCTACAAAATTACGGAAAGAAGGCATAGAAACAACTGCTTTATTAATACAAGGTTCAACCGTAGAAACCATTATCAAAGAAGCAAAAAAATTGAAAGTGGATATGATTATTATGGGTTCTCATGAACGTAACCCTATTTCTGAACTGTTTTTAGGGAGTGTTAGTAAAGGGGTGATTTCCCAGTCTGACTGCCCTATTTTAATCGTTCCAACCCATTAAATGAAGTCAAAAGTCAGAAGTCAGAAGTGAAAACTTTTAGTTTTGACGAGATATTTCTTATCTCCAGAAAAACTTAGTTAACTGTAAACCCTAATTAATAATAAGTTATTTTCCACTCAATTTAACCAAACCAATACCTCCAAAATATAACCCTAACACAGCAGATGCTAATAAAGATTGAGTCAACGGATCAGTAGAAGGCGTTAAAACTGCCCCCAAAATAACCGCCCCTAAAACCACCACACGCCATCCTTTTAACATCTGATTTGACGACACAATTCCCAACTGTCCTAAAATTAATTGAATGACCGGAATTTGAAACGCAATGCCTGTACTAAACATCAACAATAAAACAAATTCAAAATAACGATCAATAGACCAAGATTGTTCAACAACATCTGCCCCATAACTAATAAAAAAGTTTAAAGCAGCCGGAATTAATGCCCAATAAGAAAAGCCAATTCCTGCAAAAAATAACACACTCGATCCCAAAACCACAGGACCCAATAAACGGCGTTCTCGACGGGTTAAACCGGGTAAAACAAACTGAATAATTTGATAGAGAATAAAGGGACTAGCCACCAATAAACCACTATAACCAGCGACTTTTATTGAGACAAAAAAGAACTCACCTGGGGCTAATTGTAAAAATTTGACCCCTTGGGCGGGAATTTCTAACCATCTCACTAAAGGTTTGACGATAATAAAACAACCGATCATAGCGATCGCAACTGAGATTAAAGCATAAAAAATACGCATCCGCAGTTCTTCGAGATGATCAAACACAGACATCTCTACTTCATTGGGTATTTCGTCGAGATAGGTTTCGTTTTCTGCTGGGTTAGAAGGTTTACTGTTGGTTTGGGTCATAATTTATCTACAATGGCGTTGCTTACTCTCTATTTTAATTCTTTCTAACTCTAGTTATCAAACAATAAACAAACTAACCATCAGATGGCATCAGCACAAATTACTCATATCTTGCACCTTCAACAAAACTAACGACTGAGGATAGGCAATAGGGTTTTATTTAGACCATAACTATTTAAAAATTGATTATCTTTGTTTTTTGCTGAAGTTTCATAAAGAAAATAAAATAACTGAACCTTCGTAAAATTCCTTAACCTAAAATAAACTAAGAAGTTTAATAAGTGTTATGATTTAGATGAGAGTTCATAAAATAAAAACTTCAAATGGCAGATTTTTTATTAGTCACTGATCTCGATCAAACCCTACTGGGTGATGATAAAGCCTTAATTATTCTTAACGAAATGTTAGAGAAAAAACGCCGAGAATATGATATAAAAATTGTCTATTGTACAGGGCGATCGCTAGAACTTTATCATCAACTTAACCGAGAGAAACATTTATTATCCCCTGATGCTTTAATGACATCGGTAGGAACAGAAATCTATTTTCATCCTATCAAAGATAACTTTGATTTAAAATGGGCAAATTATGTCTCTGAAAATTGGGATCGAGAAGGGGTATTCTCTGTGGCCAGTCACTTTTCTGACTTGGTGTTACAACCTTTATCAGAACAAACTCCTTTTAAAGTAAGTTACTATTTATCCGATAAAATAGCACAAGAAATTCTCCCTCGATTAAAAGCGGATTTAGCAAAAGAAAATTTAGAAACCCAAGTCATCTATAGTGCCAGTTATGCCTTAGATGTTTTACCTAAAAATGGAGGCAAAGGATCAGCTTTACAATACTTACGAGAAAAATGGAAAATTCCTGTCGATAAAACCGTTGTTTGTGGTGATTCAGGGAATGATATTACCCTATTTCAAGGAGAAGAGAGAGGCATTATTGTCGCTAATGCTCAATGGGAACTTCTACAATGGTATTATCAGAATAAAACCCCCTTTCGTTACCTAGCAAAACAACCTTTTGCTGAAGGTATCTTAGAAGGGTTGAATCATTTTGGATGGATTACAACTTAAATTAAGTAGGTAGACAGAATTAATTATAAAATGGTGGTGACAAGACAATAGGGATTAGAATAATACTGTTTCTCCTGACTCCTGTCTCCTGACTTCTGACTCCTATCTCCTGTTTTAAGTTTATTTTTACCTAGCTACTTAAACCCCTGTGATTAGTTACTTAAAAGGCAGTCCCATCGAAGTAATTAAAAATACCAATAACCGTGTAATATTGGTATTAGAAGTCAATCAAATCGGCTATGAACTTCAAATTCCTTCAAAATTAGGACGAGACATTTCTCAAGAAAAGTCTGATGGAATTCAAATTTTTACCCATGTACAAATCAAAGACGATCAGCAAGTTTTATATGGGTTTTCTACCGCAGCAGAACGAGAATTATTTCGTCAATTAATTAGTGTCAGTGGTATTGGCGCGCAATCAGCTATTGCTTTGATCGATACGTTAGGATTAGAAGAATTAGTACAAGCCATTGTTACAGGTAATATTAGAATTTTATCTCAAACCCCAGGCGTTGGCAAAAAAACTGCCGAAAGAATTGCTTTAGAATTGAAAACCAAACTATCACAATGGCGTAAATTAGTAGGGGTAACAGTTACATCTTCTTCTGCCATGCCATCCTTAGATATTTTAGAAGATATTGAGATGACCTTGTTAGCTTTAGGGTATACTAATGAAGAGATCAATAAAGCCATTTCTACCTTAAGTCAGGATAATCTCATGTTAAAAAATACGAATACGGAAGAATGGATAAAAGAAGCGATCGCTTGGTTAAGTCAAGGTTAGTGATTAGTGATTATTAAACAGTTATCGATGATGGCATTATCAAGAATACAACAACTAGAACAATATACCATTCAACATCCTCAAGAGGTTTTATTAATAACAGTTAAACTTGAGGAAGAAATAGATCAATTAATGATTTTTAAAGGATTTTCCAGTTCGTTAATGCGTCCAACAGAATTCGATCCGGATGTTCCTATGTTATCAGAAGAAGCTGAAATTATTAGCATTGATCGTATTCAAAGTCCTTATAATCCTAATAACCCTAGCTATATTGAAAAAAGATTAACTTGGGAACAGATGAAAAACTTATTTTAAAGTAATTCTAATCTGTCTAATGTAGCTATCAATTAATTATGAATTTTACTCCAATAAAATTAACAATTGTTGACTTTTTAGGTGTATTTCTTCCAGGAACTGTTTGGATTGTGTTATTTGCTTCTTTGAGAGATACGATTATTTTAACTTATCATCATTTTGGATATATATTAGTAAAATGTCCTAATCAATATCCTAATCCTCTCAATGAAGGGCTATGTATTCTAAAATTATCTAATGATGAATATGGTACTACTTTTTACTTAGGATTAGCTTTAGTCGCCGTTATTTTAGGTTATCTGAATATGTCTTTATCAACTGAATTTACAGAATGGCTTTCTCACTTAGACGTATGGATAAAATCTTTGTTCAATTTTAATAAATACAAGAAAAATGTATTTCCCTATAAAAATAAGTTTCAAGATAAGCCTTATTTTAAAGTCATAAATAAGTATATGGTTAATAGTTTTAACAGTTTTTTGTATGATCAAAAAATAACTATAAACGAAGAAATAAAAGAATTCTCAAAGTTGAAATTGCCAATCTATCAACCCTTTGAAAGCTGTAAGCGTTTTCTTAAACTTAATGCCCCTACTTTATGGGAAGAAGTTCAATATAGAGAAGGACAAGTTCGATTATTATCATCACTATTTTTATCATCTATTTTTAATTTTATACTAGCTATTTGGAACTATTTACTGATAGAAAAATCTTCTCAGAATTCTATTTGGATATTCATATCAGTGTTGATCATGCTTTATTTAGGATACATTTTTAGATGGAGGAGATTACGAGAAGTTCAAGATGTTTATTTATCAACCTTTATTGTTTTAATAGACCAGAATTGTGAAAAAAATCAAAAAAATTAATAAAAAACTAACTTAAATTAACAATTACCGATACAATAAAATGTGGTTGCCATAACAACAGCTAAAATAAACCCATGAATGCACCCTTTAGCCCCGAAGAAATAGCAGCAGAAGGCATCAAACCCTCTGAATATGAAGAAATTGTCAAACGGTTAGGAAGACACCCCAACAAAGCAGAATTAGGGATGTTTGGAGTGATGTGGTCAGAACATTGTTGTTATAAAAATTCTCGTCCTTTATTAAAGAATTTTCCCACAGAAGGCGATCGCATTTTAGTGGGGCCTGGGGAAAATGCAGGGGTTGTTGACTTAGGAGAAGGGTTAAGATTAGCCTTTAAAATTGAGTCCCATAACCACCCTTCTGCCGTGGAACCGTTTCAGGGTGCAGCCACTGGCGTTGGAGGTATTTTAAGAGATATTTTTACTATGGGGGCGCGTCCCATTGCCAGTTTAAATTCTCTGCGGTTTGGAGACTTAGAAAATGCAAAAACCAGACGCATTTTTTCAGGCGTTGTTGAAGGAATATCCCACTATGGTAATTGCGTCGGCGTACCAACCGTTGGAGGAGAAATTTACTTTAATTCTGCTTATAATGGCAACCCATTAGTTAATGCAATGGCCTTAGGTTTAATGGAGACAAAAGACATTGTTAAATCGGGTGCTTCAGGCATAGGTAATCCTGTATTATATGTAGGATCAACCACGGGAAGAGATGGCATGGGAGGGGCAAGTTTTGCCAGTGCAGAATTAACCGATCAATCAATGGATGATCGCCCTGCTGTGCAAGTTGGCGATCCCTTCTTAGAAAAGTCCTTAATTGAAGCCTGTTTAGAGGCATTTAAAACCGGTGCGGTGGTAGCAGCACAAGATATGGGAGCAGCCGGAATTACCTGTTCCACCTCTGAAATGGCTGCAAATGGAGGGGTTGGCATAGAATTAGACTTAGATAGAATACCAGTACGAGAAACAGGAATGGTTCCCTACGAATACTTATTATCTGAGTCTCAAGAACGAATGTTATTTGTCGCACAAAAAGGAAAAGAACAGGAATTAATTGACATTTTTCATCGTTGGGAACTGCAAGCAGTGGTAGCAGGAGAAGTGATACAAGATCCCATTGTTAGAATATTATTTAAAGGAAAAATTGCAGCAGAAATTCCTGCTAATGCCTTAGCAGATAACACCCCTATTTATCATCGAGAATTATTAGAAACTCCTCCTGAATATGCTCAAAAAGCGTGGCAATGGACAGAAGATAGTTTACCCAGTTGTACCGTAGAAGGAATAGAGATTAAGGGAGAATTGAAAACCTGGAATGATATTCTTTTAACCCTCCTAGATACCCCTTCCATTGCTTCTAAAAAATGGGTGTATCGTCAATACGATCATCAAGTCCAAAATAACACCGTTATTTTACCCGGTGGAGCCGATGCTGCGGTGATTCGTATTCGTCCCATTGAGGCAAAACCTGATACTTGTAAAATAGGGGTGGCTGCTACCACTGATTGTAATTCCCGTTATGTTTATTTAGACCCCTTAGAAGGAGCAAAAGCAGCCGTGGCTGAAGCAGCTAGAAACCTCAGTTGTGTGGGTGCTGAACCCTTAGCGATTACTGATAATTTGAATTTCGGTAGTCCTGAAAATTCAATTGGTTATTGGCAATTAGCCTTAGCTTGTCAAGGTATTTCAGAAGCTTGTCGGGAACTAAATACGCCTGTTACGGGAGGTAATGTTTCCCTGTACAATGAAACAGTTGATGGTGAAGGAAACCCCACACCAATTTATCCTACTCCCGTCATAGGAATGGTTGGTTTAATAAAGGATATTACCAAAGTTTGTGGACAAGGTTGGCAAAAAGAAGGAGATATTATTTATTTATTAGGGGTTGACAAAAAGCCCACTTTAGGCGCATCAGAATATTTAGCAACTATTCATGAAATTGTGTTAGGAAAACCTCCAGAAGTTGATTTTAAAATAGAACAGTTAGTGCAGAAAACTTGTCGGGATGGGATTGATCAAGGTTGGATAAAATCGGCACATGATTGTGCCGAAGGAGGTTTAACTGTTGCTTTGACTGAATGTTGTATAAGTGGAAATTTAGGCGCAGAAATTGCCCTTGATTTTGACAATCAAATGCGCTTAGATACTTTACTATTTGGGGAAGTTTGTGGACAAATTATTGTTTCTGTTAGTGCCGAAAATCAACAACAATGGGAAAGTTATCTACAGCAAAATTTAGGGGATAATTGGCAAAAAATTGGTCAAGTTATGCCAGAAAAACTAAGTATTAGCTTATCTAATAATTCATCAGTTATTAGTGTAGAAGTGAAAGAAATGATTAATGTGTGGTCAAATGCCATTGAGAAAAGATTAAAAAGTTAACAATAGAAAAAATTGCTAAACTAAGATAATAATCATTTAGAGGTTGAAAGATATATAAGATGACAGTTACATCAGAAAAAAAATTTTATACACCTCAAGAGTATTTAAACTTAGAAGAAACCTCTACTGAGAAACATGAATATCGTAACGGGGAAATCATCCTTATGACGGGAGGAACCACGAATCATAATAAGTTAGCAGGAAAGTTTTATGCAAACCTTTTACTTGCGTTAGAAGAGAAAAACTATGAGATTTATATGGGAGATGTTCGTTTATGGATTCCTCGGTATTGTGAATATGTATATCCTGATGTTATGGTAGTTCAAGGAAGTCCTATTTATCAATCTCCAGGGACAACTACTATTACTAATCCTAGTTTAATTGTAGAAGTTTTGTCAAAGTCAACTAAGGGACGAGATAGGGGTGATAAGTTTCATTATTATCGCTCTATTCCTGAGTTTAAAGAATATGTTTTAGTTGATCAATATAGTATTTTAGTCGAACATTTTGTTAAAAGAGATGATGGGAAATGGATTTTAACAGAATATGAAACAAAAGAATCTATTTTAAGTTTGGAATCGCTTCAATTTGAGATGAGTTTAGAATCATTATATAAACGGGTTAATTTTGAGGAAGGAAATGAGGAGTAGAAAAGATAACTCCTCATTATTTAAAAGAAATTGATAATACAAAAATATACTTTTATTCCCGTAAAACAAGATCAAAGGATCTTATTTTTTCATCAAATGTTAAATTAAAATAATCTTTATCATTTTCATCAGATACTAAACCAAGTCTTATCTCTATATCTTTATCCACTATTCTCTCATATGTTTGATCTTTCTCCTCATCTCTTTTTTCTCCAAGTGCAATTTCAAAATTTTCTATGTCTTCTTCAGAATATTCATATTCAACAGATGGCAAACTTGAAGAAGCAGACCATATATCATTCTGCTTAACTCTATCATTAATATTTTGAACAAATCTTTTGCAAGCTGGCAAAATAATATTTACACAATTTTCGTCAGTACAAACTTCTTTATTTTTGAAACTTATAAATAAAATTAGTGCAACTTCTTTGTTATCTCTATCATCTTGTATTTCAGGGTTTTGATAAATATAAAAAGGTATTGTTAAACAACATTGAAAGTTATAAAACTTCATTTGTTTACTTTTAATATTTAGCTTACTCCAGAAATTTTCCCATCTTTTGTTATCTTCCTCCTCATTTCCAGTATTTGGTTTTGTCGCTCTTAATATGCTTTTTGTATAAAAACAAAGACTCGAAAATCCTTTATTTTTCGGCGAAACAATACCTGCAATATCCAGTGGAGTACTATTATCTCCATTAGAATTACTATCGTGGGCAATATACTGAATATAGCGTTCTTCATCAATTTTTAAAATTCTATGTAATGTTAAACTTAAATCTTTATTTTCAATTTTCATTTTTTTATTAGCATCTTTAATAAGATTTCTCAAACTTGATAGGAAGTTTTTTGAAATTAGTTTTGTTAAAGGTGCAGTAAATTCTCTGTCAAAATAATTACGATTTAATTTTTTCATTTTCTTTTCATAAAAACCTACATCCCATAATCTCTCCGCAGGAAGAGGCTTTTTATTTTTTAATATTTTTTCAAAAGTATCTTTTTCTAAACATAAGTCCATTAATACTTGGTTAGCATCTGGTCCATGACGAATAATTAAATGATCAAAAGTATAGGTATGTCGATGTTTTTTATTAATTATTAAAACTTCCTGTTTTGACTTAATAAAACATTTACCAGACATATAGCTAAACGCTTTCAGTTGATAAAGTCGATAGGTAATAAATGTATTAAATAAGGAAGCTTTATCTAGTCGAAGTGCAAGAGCAAATGTATCGCTACCCGCATTTAATATTGCAGCAGTATCATTACGTAATTTTCTCTTAATTTTGTAATCTAAATAATCTAAGAAAATATATTTATACTTTTCATCATGTTCTTCCTCTATCTTTTTTGGTAGATTTTTATATTGCTCAAATAACCATGTTCCATCATCTTTTTTTGATTTACCTTCTTTTGAAATATTGATTAATTTTTCGATTAATTCACCTCTTTGAACTATAATTTCTTCTTTCGTTATTTCTATAGATTCTTGCCTGATAAACGTAATAACCCTCCTCAATTTTTTAAATTTTAATTTTCGCTTCATCAATTCTTCTATTTGTTCATTCTTTAATTCTTGTGATTGTTCTTTTCTCGCTTCTTGTAATACTTCTTCCTTCAATTCTTGTGATTTTCTTTTAATCAATTCTTGTAATTTTCTTTTAATTAATTCTTGTAATACTTCTTTCCTTAATTCTTCTAATGGTTTTTGCCTTGATTCTTGTAATACTTCTTCCCTCAATCCTTCTAATTGTTCTACCGTCAACTCTTGTATTTTTTGGCTAATCAATTCTTGTATTTTTTGGTTAATCAATTTTTGTGATTTTTTTTCCCTCAATTCTTTTAATACTTCTTCCCTCAATTCTTCTAATTGTTCTACCGTTAATTCTTGTATTTTTTGGTTAATTAATTCTTGTAATTGTTCTACCGTCAATTTTCTTCTTTGTTCTACCCTTAATTCTTGTAATACTTTTTCCTTCAATTCTTGTAATACCTCTTCCTTCAATAATTCTTGTAATTGCGCTTTTTCTCTCTTTAACTCCAGAAATTCAAGTTGCTCGTCAGTTCTTGTTTCACAAAAGTTATCATATCCTAACTTTTGAGTTTCTGTTATTTTTATATAATTTGTGATTTGTTGTATTAATTCTTTATATTGTTTTTCTTCAAATTCATCATAGTATCTCCATTTATACTTTTCCTTAAAACCTTCAAAATCTCTTGCTTTTATTTGATTTATTTTCCCAAATTTTAATTGATATACTATCCAATGATTATCTAGCTCATCTGACATAATCAACTCATCTATAATAGAATTTTGATTGAAGTTATGCAGTCGCACACGCAGTAAATCAATTAAACCCCCATCACCCGTTCCAGATATTAAAAATGTAGTTGGTTTTTCTGAAGTTACACCAGGTTCAGGTTGGTTAATCGTATCATTACGCCAATAAGACATTGTATTACCGTTTTCTACCTGTTGTTCAACTCCAAAACCTGTTGCTAAAATAATAGCACCATAACTCTTATTTCCTCCCCTAGAATCTGGTTGATTTATATTTTTATCTTCAGAGATTATGGCATTATCCCAAAAGACGTGTAACTTATTATCTTTATGTATTAATTTTGCTGATGCTCCTAGATATAGGGTAATATAGGATGACTCTTTACTCTCATTTCTTCCATAGTTAAATTCAACAAAATTTTTGAAGAACTTTTGAATAATTTTATCAATCACTGATGCTGCTATACCAGAACGCCAGGTTAATAAAGGAAGTCTCGCATAAGGGTTATCTGAACCAGGTTCTGGCCAATCATAAATATAGGGATCTACCCAACGAGTTGTACAGCTACTTTGAAGATGACATAAGGAAGTTCTCTGCTCAAATAAATCAACTTTTATCCCTAGAACTGCTGCTGCTGCTGCTGCTGTAATTCCTGATAAACCTCCCCCAATAATAGCAATTTTATTACCTTCTTTGAATTTCTTATATTTATGAAGACAATAGATTAAATTTAATGCCCTAACTTGTTGACTATATAAAGTCACACGTTCTTCTCTCATACCAAGAGCGTATAAATATTCCTCTCCAAGATCCTTATATTTGAAACGGCATTTTTCTAAAAAATTTTTTCTACTTTTTTCTAAGTCTTGTTGTTTTTGTCTTTTTGATTGGTTCATTTTTGCTACTACTGATTGTATTCGTTTAGGTAAATATCTATAAATAGGTTCAATAACAAATTTTTTAATCAGGGAACAAATATAACTCAGCAAAACTGATAATTACCTATTTATGAACTATTAAAAACTGTACTTTTTATTGATTTTCTTGTCAATAGTTTACTCAAGCAATAATTATTACAAATCAATAATTATTACAAACATATTTGATGATAAATTAAATTTTGTATTGACTCTCTATATTTGCGTCTGAGATGTTGTGTTCAATTGTTCTGCATCTGCTGGACAAAGACTTTCCTAAAAATAAACGCTACAATTATTAATAGAAGTAAGTTCTTGATTATTGCTATTAATTAGCACACTTCTAGCTATCAGTCATCTAGAAAATCATGGAAAAATCGTGAGTATGTCCCAAAATAATCAAAACCCTGGTAAGATTAAGTTAAACATTTGTTAAGAATTCTTTATTATTTTTACAGAAGTTACCCTAAAACTATCCCTAACGCTGTTTTGCTGGAGTTCACCCCTAACATGACTGCTAAAAAAAAACCTTCCCCCATCGATCAGTTATTAGATTATTCTTTTGATAGTGATAATTACCCTTTAGATAAACCAGAAGAAGCTTGTGGCGTTTTTGGGGTATTCGCCCCAGAAAAAGAAGTGTCTAAACTAGCGTACTTTGGTTTATATGCTTTGCAACATCGTGGCCAGGAGTCAGCCGGTATTGCGACTTTAGAAAATGATATCATTCATCTCCATAAAGACATGGGTTTAGTTTCTCAAGTCTTTAAACAAGAAATCCTAAAAACCCTGACTGGAAACCTAGCAGTAGGTCACACCCGCTACTCTACCACAGGATCCAGTCATAGAGCCAATGCTCAACCAGCCGTTTTAACCACTCGTCTTGGCCATCTTGCTCTAGCACATAATGGTAATCTTGTCAATACCTTAGAATTGCGTCGAACCCTTGAGCAACGAGGGTGTAATTTTAACACCACCACCGACTCAGAAATGATTGCTGTGGCGATCGCCCAGGAAGTGGATCAAGGGAAGGACTGGTTAGAGGCTGCGGTTGCTGCATTTCAACTATGTTCTGGAGCTTATAGTTTAGTCATTGGAACCCCTCAAGGGTTAATGGGAGTCAGAGATCCTAAAGGTGTCCGTCCTTTAGTGATTGGAACCTTAGACGATGATCCTCTACGTTATGTTCTCGCTTCAGAGACTTGCGCCTTAGATATTATTGGGGCTGACTATTTACGGGATGTTGAACCAGGTGAACTGGTGTGGATCACAGAGGAAGGATTATCTTCTTTTCATTGGGCAAAACAACCCCAACGAAAACTCTGTATTTTTGAGATGATTTATTTTGCCCGTCCTGACAGTTTGATGCACGATGAGACATTATATAGTTATCGGGTACGTTTAGGGCAGCAACTGGCCAGAGAATCCTGTGTCAAAGCAGATTTAGTTATGGGAGTTCCTGACTCTGGTATTCCTGCGGCCATTGGCTTTTCTCAGGTGTCTGGAATTCCTTATGGAGAAGGACTCATCAAAAATCGTTACGTGGGACGTACTTTTATCCAACCCACGCAACACATGAGAGAGTCGGGGATTAAAATGAAGTTAAACCCGTTAAAAGACGTTTTGAATGGTAAACGGGTAATTATGGTAGATGATTCCATTGTACGAGGAACCACCAGCCGAAAAATTGTCAAAGCATTGCGAGATGCTGGGGCTAAAGAAGTTCACATGAGAATCTCTTCCCCTCCTGTTACCCATCCTTGCTTTTATGGTATTGATACGGATAACCAAAGTCAATTAATTGCGGCCACCAAATCTGTTGCAGATATTTGCGAACAGATCGGGGTTGATTCTTTGGCCTATTTGAGTTGGAAAGGAATGTTAGAGGTGACTGGAGAAGATCCCAATAGTTTTTGTTCTGCTTGTTTTACGGGAGACTATCCTATTACAGTTCCCGATGATATTAAGGGATCTAAGTTAATGCTAGAACAAGTGCAAGTTTGAAGTAAGCCGAAGTAATAGAAGACACAAGAAATCTACTACTACGCTTATCTCTGGGTAGGAAGCCCGCCCCGTACAAAGCTGGATCGGGGTCGGGTAGTTCGTTATGATATGATTCAACAGAATGCTAGAGAAAACTAATAAATGCACAAAATCCCCGTTACAGTCATTACAGGCTTTTTAGGCGCAGGAAAAACCACATTAGTTCGTCATCTTTTACAAAATAATCAAAACCGACGCATTGCGGTATTAGTCAATGAATTTGGAGAAGTTGGCATTGATGGAGAATTACTCAAAGATTGTCAAATTTGTGAAGAAGAAACTAACCCCAACGCAAACATTATAGAACTTAATAATGGCTGTCTTTGTTGCACCGTTCAAGAAGAGTTTTATCCCACCATGCAACAACTTCTAGAACGAAGAGACTCCCTGGACTGTATGTTAATTGAAACCTCTGGTTTAGCCTTACCCAAACCCTTAGTACAAGCCTTTCGTTGGCCAGATATTCGTAACAGTGCTACCGTTGATGGTGTGGTTACAGTAGTAGATTGTCAAGCCTTAGCTAAGGGTACTTTAGTGGGAGATTTAGACGCATTAGAAGCCCAAAGACAAGCCGATCCTAACCTAGAACACGAAACCCCTATCGAAGAATTATTCGAGGATCAACTCGCTTGCGCTGACTTAGTATTATTAACCAAAACCGACTTAGTTCAAGAAACAGAATTAACCAAAATTAAAACCTGGTTATCCCAAGAATTACGGCCTGGTGTTAAAGTGGTTTCTTGTCATCAAGGTCAAATTAATCCCGATATTTTACTCGGATTTAATGCAGCCGTAGAAGATAATTTAGAAACCCGTCCCTCTCATCACGATCACGAAGAAGAACACGATCACGATGATGATATTAACTCAGTACAAATCACCCTCAAACAAGCTTACGAACCGAAAAAATTGGTCAAAACTTTAACAAAATTAGTGCAAGATAACGAAATTTATCGTATTAAAGGATTTGTCCATGTTCCTGATAAACCCATGCGTTTAGTCCTACAAGGAGTAGGCGATCGCTTTGATTCTTTTTATGATCGCCTCTGGCGTAATGATGAAACCAAACAAACCCGTTTAGTTTTCATCGGTAGAGCATTAGATCAACAAATCATCCAACACGAATTAGTTCCCATTGACTGAGACTGATGTCCCGGATGGCAGGAGGAAGATTCAGTAGATCAAAAAGTTGCTTGTTTGTTTGGTACTACAGATGAGCTTATATCAATGACGTGAGTTTGACGGAGGGAAAAAACACTTCCGTCTGATAATGCTTTATCTGTAGCCGGATTTTAGGAAATTGGTATAACCCTTATAAATAAACGCTCGCACCATTCTCCCATACAACCATGATTCATTGATATTGGCCGCTTAATTTGATTAGTCCCCTGGTTGCACTCTCATACTCCTCTCAAAATTAAGAAACACGGACGAAGGAAAAAAAGTCTTTTTCGTTATGGACTCGACTATTTGCGTTCTGTTGTTTATGATTTAGATATGAAACACCGTGAGTTTCTAGAGTGCTTACAATTTTTGTCCTGTACTTAGGTGATTATTATGTTTTTTTTAGAAAAAAATATAATAATAAGTAAAGAAATAAAATACATTGTCAAATACATTCTTTGCTTATTTATTACTACGAGAATATTGTTGACGCTAATGGGAATAGCTTCTCGCATCTTGCTGAAAGGTCTTCCTCATGTACAATATAATGGTTCTCCACATCTAATTTTATCTATTTGGGGAGTCTGGGATACAGGGTGGTATATGGATATTGCTAAAAATGGTTACTCTATTCCAGATTCAATTCCTCCTACTTACACCTATCAAGAAAATTGGGCTTTTTTTCCCTTATATCCTGTCATGATGAGGATCATAGGATCTATATTTGGAGAAAGATATTATATTGCTGGATTGATAATATCTAATATTTCCCTTATTGTTGCAAGTTTTTTACTTTACTACTTAGTTCGCTCATATTATAATTCCAAGATAGCTTTAAGCTCTGTAAAATTTCTCTATTTATTTCCTACTTCCTTTATTTTTTCTGGTGTGTTCACTGAAGCAATATATTTAGCTTTAACTCTGTCTTGTTTTGTTTTTTCTCAAAAAAGAAACTATTTATTAGTTGGCATATCTGGATTTTTTTTAGCCCTAACTAGAACTTTAGGTGTACTTATTTTGATACCCCTTTTATATGAATTATTAGAAGCTCATGATTTTAAAATTAATAAAATTAAATTTAAAGTTTTATATTTAATGTTAATTCCTTTGGGTTTAGCCTTATTTTCTATCTATAACTACCATTTAACTGGTGATTATTTTGCTTTTAAAAACATTCAAGTTGTTCCAGGTTGGGAGCGAAATCTTACTAATCCTGTAGTTGTATTAATAAATGGAATTCAACAAGGATTTACCAACGATCTAAATCTTAGAAAAATTGTAGAAGCATCTATGACTGTAATATCCTTGTTTTTTCTATTATTTTATTGTAAAAAAATAAGATTTTCTTTTTTGGTATTTGCTTTGTACTCTATAATCATACCACTATCAACTAGTTTAGATTCTATGCCTAGATATATTCTCCCTATTTTTCCACTTTATCTAATATTAGCAAAATTAAGTAATAATAAATTTATAGATCAGTTTATTGTCATATCCATGAGTTTAATACAAGGAGCTTTGATGATTTTTTGGAGTTATGGGATGGCAATAATTGTTTAACTTTCCATTCTCTCATACCTGAACTTCCCCCCACGAAAAATGACAAAAGCCTTATCTGAAGGTAGTTGTAGCGATTTTTGTACTACCCGTTACTGGGTACAATCTCTCTGAAGACTATATGAAGTGGGTTTGGGCAAACTGCACCTATGTAGTTCAATAGTACAGCGGTCTCGCGGGAGCGAGTGCGGCTGCACCGCTAAAATCTTGTCAACATATCTCTTTTGTGTCCATGTATGGACACAAAAGAGATATAGGCTAAAAGCCTTTATAGATAGGGTTTGCAGTTAAAAGTAGTATATATATATGGGGGGAAGTTCAGATATACATGGCTCTTGACAAAACTTTACACCGTGGCTGATTTTGCACAGAGTATCCGTATTCTTTCCATACCCCCATAACTATAGCTCAGCAAGAATAATTCCTCAGACTCAAAAACTTTTAATTTGTGTTCAAAGAGGTTTATACTACTGGTAAAAATTTTAATCAATAGATTGACTTAGTTAAAAAGAAGCTATGAAAATTGTTTTAGTAACTGGCTCGGCAGGACTAATTGGGTCTGAATCAGTGAGGTTTTTTTGTAATCGAGGCTATACAGTTGTTGGCATTGACAACAATATGCGTCGTGTTTTTTTTGGAGAGGATGCCTCAACTGAGTGGAACCGTATTCGTCTCACGGAAGAATATGGAGATCGCTATATTCATTATGGGGCTGATATTCGTGATCAAGATGCGATCACAGAAATTTTTAAGACTTACGGAACAGATATCAGTCTAATTATTCATGCAGCCGCTCAACCTTCTCATGACTGGGCAGCAAAAGATCCTTATATGGATTTTAGTGTTAATGCCAATGGAACCTTAGTGCTATTAGAAAATACCCGTCAAATCTGTCCAGAAGCGGTTTTTATTTTCTGCTCAACCAATAAAGTATATGGAGATACTCCCAATTATCTGCCCCTAGTAGAACAAGAATTTCGTTGGGAAATTGACCCTAATCATACCTATTATCAGGGAATTGATGAATTGATGAGTATAGATCAGAGCAAACATTCTTTGTTTGGAGCTTCTAAAGTAGCTGCTGATGTTTTAGTTCAAGAATATGGACGTTATTTTAATATGAAGACTGCCTCTTTTCGAGGGGGATGTTTAACCGGTCCGAGTCATTCAGGCACTAAACTTCATGGTTTTTTATCCTACCTGATGAAATGTACAATGACAGGGGATAAATATCAAGTTTTTGGCTATAAAGGGAAACAAGTTCGTGATAATATTCATAGCTTTGATTTAGTGAATGCTTTTTATCACTTTTATGAAGCTCCCAGAGTAGCAGAAGTCTATAATATTGGAGGCAGTCGTTATAGTAATTGTTCAATGTTAGAAGCGATTCAACATTGTGAAGCCATTACAGATAAAAAACTGAATTGGACTTATGTAGAAGATAATCGTATTGGAGATCATATTTGGTGGATTAGTGACGTTCAGAAATTTAGGAATCACTATCCTAATTGGGAATTAACCTATAGTGTCACCGATATTCTCAAAGAAATCTACCAAAATAACTTAGAGCGGTGGGGATAAAATTAAATTTTAAGTTCAAGAAGTGGTAATTGTTTTTTTAGTTGAAAGACAATGAATAAAGTCTATTCAGCTTCTCTTGTTCAAGTTAAAAATTAAAGGATTGCTCCTGATGTTTAAACAAGTAGTTCGAGGCAAAATAGTCAAATTTTTCTTCGGAGGCAGTCTCACGGCTGCTATCAATATCATCTTGATGATAGTTTTAATTGAACGATTAGGATTTGACTCTTCTACTCTTAGAAACATTGCCAATATTATTTCAATTGAAATTTCTTTAATAGCCGGTTTTTTTATTTATCGTCTTCTAGTATGGACAGGGGGATCTTGGAATTTACAAGATGTTCTGTTAAGACAACTTCCCCTTTATCATATTTCCGCTAGTTCTGCGATATTGAGTCGCATTCTAATCGTTTTTCCCTTGCTTGATTGGGTAAATGTTAATTATGTCATTAATACCCTAATTGGTGTTTTAGTTAGTTTTTCGTTAAATTATGTAATTAGTGACCGCTTAATCTTTCGTTATCCTTCATCTGTTGGTAAAAAGGCAAGAATGGACAATGTTGATTATCCTGAAGGTTTAAGCCCGGCTTTATCAGATGATTTGAGAAAACCCTCCACTCATTCTTGTAGTTCTTCTCAACCAATTGGTCAATTTTCCATTGTCATTCCTGCCTATAATGAGGAAGGATGTATTGTTTCTACTGTGACTTTGATTTCTCAAACCCTAGAGAAAGCTGGAATTCCCTACGAGATTTTAGTCGTTAATGATAATAGTCGAGATCGGACTGAAGAATTATTACAACAAATAAATGCTCAAAATCCCAAAGTTCGTTATATCAATAATTACTATCCAAATGGGTTTGGCTTTGCTGTTCGCTGTGGGCTAGAAAACTTTCGTGGAGATGCGGTAGCGATTGTCATGGCAGATAATTCAGATTCTCCAGAAAACATGATAGATTACTATCACAAATTACAGGAAGGCTATGATTGTATTTTTGGCTCTCGCTTTATTAAAGGGGGGAAAGTAGTTGATTATCCTACCCATAAATTAATTGTTAATCGTTTAGCCAACTGGTTTATTCAAGTCTTGTTTGGTATTCCTTTAAACGACACTACCAATGCCTTTAAAGCTTATCGTAAAGAGGTTATTGAAGGGATTTCTCCTCTACTTTCTCATCATTTTAACTTAACCGTCGAAATTCCTTTGAAAGCCATTACCAGGGGATATTCTTATTGTATTATTCCTATTACATGGCGTAATCGAACCACTGGGGTTTCTAAGTTAAAACTTAAAGAAATGGGGAGTCGTTATCTTTTTATTGTGCTATCTGTCTTGTTAGAAAAACATTTGTCAAGAGGAGATTATGTAAGAAAGCAAAGACCACTTCTGAGTCAATCCAACAATCAGTAACCATCACTCATCAATCAGAAAAAAGAGACTTGACATTATGGGAATGAGGCAACAAGAATACTTACAAAAACTTTATGCGAATCGATTTGATCCCAGACAAAGAAAAGCCAAACTCTTATTATGGAAAACTTTGATTAAGGATTTTTTACAAAAATATGTAGCTCCTCATTCTGTGACCCTAGATATTGGGGGAGGATATTGTGAATTCATCAATAATATCAAATCAAAAGAGAAATATTTAATTGATTTAAACCCTGACGCTAAACTTTATGCAGATCCAGATGTTTCTGTTCTCAACCTAAATATTTTGGAGTTTTCAGACCAGGAAAAAATTGAGACTAAATTTGACATAATTTTTATTTCCAACTTTTTCGAGCATCTTGCTAATAAAGAAGAGCTAATTGAAATTTTAGGTTTTTGTTTTGAGATTCTTAAACCAGGTGGCTCATTGTTAGTGATTCAACCCAATTTTGCTTATTCTTATCGAGAATATTATGATTTTATTGATCATCAATTACCAATTACTCATTTATCCCTTAAAGAATTATTAGAAACTATTGGCTATGAAATTGATGTTTTAATCCCTAAATTTTTGCCATTTTCAACTAAAGGCCGTCCTTCCTCTCCTCTGTTACTCAGCCTCTATCTTAAGCTACCCATTGCCTGGCATTTTCTAGGAGGACAAATGTTTATTAAAGCTAGTAAACCTTACTAAGATATTCAACAATTATTTGTTAGTTATATGAAAAATGTTCTAATTACAGGGGGGGCAGGATTTGTTGGTAGTGGTTTAGGACTAGGACTTGCCAAACGTTATCCTGACTGGAAAATTACTGCATTAGATAATCTCAAGCGTCGGGGGTCAGAACTGAATATTCCTCGTTTAACTCAAGCAGGAATTGAATTTATTCATGGAGATATTAGAAATCCAGAAGACCTTGATTCTCAACTCTTAAAACCAGATTTAATTTTAGAATGTTCTGCGGAACCTTCGGTTTTAGCTGGCTATAATTCCCCTGGCTATTTGTTACAAACCAATTTAGTCGGAACCATTAACTGTTTAGAACTCGCTAGAGAAACTCACGCTGATTTTCTTTTCCTCTCTACCAGTCGAGTTTATCCCATTGCTTATTTGAATACCTTGAAATTTGAAGAACAAGCAACTCGGTTTCAACTCTTAGAAGAACAATCTATAACAGGCGCATCAAAAGAGGGAATTTCTGAAGAATTCCCCCTAAATAAAGCTCGTTCTCTTTACGGAACCACAAAACTTGCCTCAGAGTTACTAATTGCTGAATATGCAGATGCCTATGGACTGAGAACGTTAATTAATCGTTGTGGTGTCCTAACTGGCCCTTGGCAAATGGGGAAAGTGGATCAAGGGGTTTTTGCCTTATGGGTTGCTCGTCATTATTTCGGCAAATCCTTAAAATATATCGGTCATGGAGGTACAGGAAAGCAAATCCGTGACTTTCTTCATGTTGATGATTTATTAGATTTGATCGATCTCCAAATTCAAAAATTAGATCAGTTAAAAGGGGAAACCTTTAATGTGGGAGGTGGACTAGAAAACACTATTTCTCTGTATGAAATGACTCAGCTTTGTCAACAAATTACTGGAAATGAGATTGAAATTACAGGTGTTACTCAAACCCGTCCAGGAGATGTTCCTATTTTTGTCACTGATTCTCGCAAAGTTAAGAACATAACCGGCTGGAAGCCCAAAAGAAATGCCAAGGAAACTTTAACCGATATTTATCAATGGATCACAGAATATGAAAAACAACTAAAAGGTATTTTCTAATTATCCACCCCTCAAATAAACAATTAAACCTATTTTGAGAGGAAATCACCCCACTTTCGCAGCCAGTGGGGATATCAATCTTAGTTAAAGGAGTTCAAGCTCCAAACAATAAGTTTATATAACCCTGGATAGGGATAGTTGCTAAATGACTCCTGACGTTCTAATACTACAGAAAAAGAGGGTATCACAAGATTTAGGGTAGCAATTATCAATAATAAGCCTTGAACCCTTTTAGGTAACTGATGATGCTCATCAATCAAAATAGCAAGGACAATTAACATTCCAAAACAACCTAAGCCCATGAGTCTTGTTGTATCCCAACCAATCGGAAGTATGAAAATGGGAAATAACACCATGCTAGTGGTGGCAACTAAAGAGAATATGTGTTTATGAAACCACAAGCGAAAGGCCATATATAAAAAGATAATCCAAAACAATTTATAAGCGAAAAAGACTCCTGCTATTGCGTAGTCAAAATGCTCAATCAAAAGCTGTAAGCTTGTACTATCGTCCTGTCTGACTATATTGGGTGCTAGCGCACCTCCTATGCTGAGTCCATAACTAGCAAACCACAGTCCGAAATATAGGGTAAACAAGAGAAAAGTTCTTTTTATATCTTGCTTGGGAAAACAAAATAAAATAATAGGAATCAGAGAAAAAGCACTTCCTTCATGATTAACCATACAAAGAGCCACTATTGCCAGTCTTTCTTGGCTATTCATAGGAAGACACGCCATCAGAAAGATCAATATAAATGATAAATGATCAGCATATCCAGGCCAAAGAAAATCTGTTATTAAATAGCTACTCGTTGCGATTGATAAATAATATAAGTACCTTGAGTTAAATTCTAGTGTTTTTTTTGTTGTATTCTGAATCTCTTGAGAATGTTTAATTTTGGCTTCTATGAAAGCCAGCATCATAAATATCAATAAATAGGTGCCAAAGAGAGATAATAGATAATAACGTATTGGCTCATCTAAATAAAGAAAGTGAGCGATCGCTGGTTTAAGTAAACGTCGATAGTACCAACCAGTATTTTCAGCAAAAGGATTGCCACTCATACGAGCGTAGTCAGTTCCCATCCCTACAAGTCCCAACCCTTCCGAGTGAAGCCCTCCAGGAAATATCAGCACAGATAAAATTAGGAAAATGCTCAGTGCTGATAGAGCTATCCTGTGAGCTTTAAGCTGATTCCAGAAATGCCTTTCTCTCCAAATTGATTTGATAACTATAGAAAAAATCACTAAAAGAGCAGCATAAAAAAGAAATTCTTTGAGAGGAATTAGTAATTTGTTAACAATTCCTCCAGCCATATATTGAGCAGCTATATGCTGAGGATCATCCTTGTTAAATAACGCTTCGAAAAACTTAGCGGGTAGGGTTTGTAATAATTGAGCAATAAAATTTTGTAGTTTATCTTTAGGTAAGTGTACGACTCCAAAAATGACAATTACTGAAGACCAAAAAATAGTCCAAGGAATTAATTTTTTTGATGTAGAGTTATTAAACAGAATAAAATTACTATATTTATCTGATGCTTTAAATTGTTCTAACTGCCTGATTTTCATATCAATGATTCTGACGAACTCGTCAGTCAATCGTTTCAAATACAGAGTGATGGTTCGGGTAATTACCAATTAAATTATAATCACAATAACTCAAATAATACATTGAGTCTTGCGCCGATCAATACTGAGTGGCATCATCTAGCCGTTACCTACGATGGGAGCCCCTTTAAAACTTTTGTCAATGGTCAAGAAGTCTTAGCCCAAGAATTAGCAATGTCTTGGCAATTCGAGCTATAAGGTTTAAAACTCCTATCTAGTCTGTCTTCTAGTTTTATTCAGCAAACTCTAGTTACTCAAAATTAATCTTGCTAAACCCACCCCAGGATAATAATGGTCTAAGATTTGTTGATAATCGTAACCCTTTCTCGCCAATTCATAAGCCCCTGTTTGGCTCATTCCCCGTCCCTTGTGGGCGCGGGCAACAATTTCATCTGTTGCAGCATAAAGAGACTCAACCACCCCTCCTTGATGGCTTAAAATCTGTCCCTTGGTGCTTCGTACCGCGTGATGGCCTGTATTATATTCACTGTTTAACCCCTTATACACTTGCCAACGTTGGGTATTTCCCAAATCGTACCAAGCACTTGCCGGACGGATCATGTGAACTAATGCGTAGGAACGGGCTGCGATCGCTTGTGCTTTGAGAGCTTCCGTGGGAGCATTGGCGTGCATCTCACTTCCCACCACACTGTATAAATACTGCTCGAAATTGACATAATTGACCACCAGTAAACTGTTACCCTTAGACACCAGTAAAATTTTGCCCCGATACCAGCGATCGCCTACATAGATTAGACTTCCTTCAGTGGGTTGTACCCAAACGACCCCAGGTAAAGACGATCCCCCAAAGGATAAAGAACCCCCATTGGGTGCTACATTCCACCCCTGAGAACCGGATAGGGTTTTTAATCGTTTATTATGGCGATCGCTTACCATTGCTTGTCCTGATACCCCTAACGTTGTCCCTGGTGCATCCCGTAAAATGGCCACACGAATTTCAAGAGGAGGGGGTTGATAGTCCGCCGGGGCCGCAGCTAACGTCTTTGGAGAAGGAGGAGGAGATGGGGGTGACATTTGAGAGGGGAAAGAAGCAACTGGCTTTTTCACCTCTTGCTTTTTAATCGAGTTAGCTGAGTTTTGAGTTTTGACCTCTGATGGTTCTTGAGAGGGTTGTTTTAAATAAGGCTTTTCAACCTCTGACTTTTTATTATTAACCTCTGACTTCTTCTGAGAGGGTTGTAGTTGACTTAGAGGAGGTAAAGGGGTTGTCTGGGGTTTACTTTCTACAGAAGACTGAGACGGTTGCCACTGAATGGCAATAAAAGGAACAGTCACAGCACATACCAAAGGAACTCCCCACAGTTGGGGACGGTTGACAAATAAGTTTTTTAACAACTTTTTCATAGCACAAGGAGAGTGACAACCTTTAAAAATAAAAATCGTTAGAATATTGAACAGCAACTGCCTTCATTAATATAACAGTCTGACCATTAAGTAACAATATAGCGTAGTATATAGGGGTAAATAGTAATTAAACGGACAAAGTGTATCTAACCCCTAAGCAAGTACAAGAAAAATTTGGCTATCATCC
>JAAUYD010088562.1_pt1 | contig 45129 bp, 33 predicted proteins | sample 7278101 | NCBI WGS metagenome assembly JAAUYD01 (sample SAMN14350128, study PRJNA611818) | marine sediment metagenome | isolation source: surface marine sediment (0.6m) | place: French Polynesia: Moorea | collected 2018-08
CGGCGGGATATAGGGCGCGGTGGCCAATTGCGCCGGCCAAATGGTCTCATAGCGTCCGTTGCGAATCTGAAAAACCTGGGTCTCGGCGTCGTTCTGGCGCTTGAAATGCCCGTAATCCTTGAACGCGATCAGCCCGAAGGGTGTCTTCAACTGTGTTTCCCGCAGGGCGCGGCGGATGTCGGCCGGCACCAGCGACGCGGCGCGCCGGAGGGCATCGGCACACACCAACAGCGCCGAATAGGCCTCGGCGGCGTGATAGTCGGGCTCCTTCCCAAATTGCTCGACGAACCCATCGCGGAACGCGCCTGCCAAGGGGTTCTGGCCGGAGGTGGACCAAAGGGTGGCCGTCACGAGGTGTTCCGATGCCGGCCCGGCCAGGCGACTGAAGGACTCGTGGGTAAAACCGCCGGCGCCGCCGCTCAGCAGGGCATCGAGCTGCATCTCTTTCGCTTTCTGGGTCAGAAGAACGGCATCTTTCAGGTAGGACACCATGAAGATGACATCGGGCGGGTTGTCGCGGATGGGGTCGAGTACCCGCGCGATGTAGTCGGCACTGGTGGCGTCCTTGAAATAGGGGTGAATGCTGTTGAGCGCGATCTCGTTGGAGCGGCAGAAGGCCATCATCCGCCGCGCGCCGCCCGTACCATAGGGACTGTTTTCGTATACGATCGAGATCGATGTCGGTTTCACCTTTTCGAGCAGGAAGGACTCGAGCGCCTTCGTATATTCACTGGCGGGGGGATTCAGGCGAAAGACATTTTCCAGGTCGTGCTGGGTGATATGGTCATCCGCGGCGGTGCACACCAGAAAGGGCGTGTTCAGCCCGTTGGCCGCAAAGGCCATGTTCAAGGTATTGCTGCTGGAATAGCCCCCCACCAGCATGACGGCTTGCTCCTGCCGAATCAGCATCTTGACCGCCTGGGTACCGGCTTCCGGCTCTCCCCGGTCGTCTGCGAAGCTTATCTGCAGCGGACGTCCCTTGACGCCCCCGGCGGCGTTGATCTGTTCGAGCGCCATACTCAAGGCATGTGCCATCATCTCTGCGTAGGCAAAATCGGCCCGGTGAAGGACGCCGATCGTGATGGGCGGCTCCGCTGCCGTCACTGGGCCGACCCCGGCGACGACCACTGTGAAAATGCACACGATGACACAGGCGATTCGATGACTTGGACGACACATGGCGGGCACCTCCATCTCACGGCTTGCGGGTGGTTTCATACGGGTGGCCATGGTCGCCGGCGGCTGGCGCCCATGGCACGGTCCTTAAGGGAGGGATTGGCATGTTCGGACGCGGGTGGTGTTTCAGAGCGACGGGAGACGGTTAGCGGGAGAGCGCCACAATTATACTCGTCGGTGCGCCGTCAAAGGCGGCGATGCGCGGGTGGATGCGGGCGAATTCGAGGTGCTTTCGGGCCGGCGGCTGCGGAAACAGGCATTTTGCCCAACGATGCCAACACGTTTTTTGCGAGCTACGGATCTATTCTTTCACATTTGGCCGGCGACATAAAGCGAATTTCGAACGCCCCAGAATTCAATCCGCTACGGTGCTTCGCCGCAGGCCGCAAACGTCAGCGACCCCGCCCTGGGGGCGGGGTCGCAACTTAAAGATTGTATCGATTAATGCGCCGGGGCGCGTTTGAACATGCGCTTGATGGAACCGATCCAGATGCCGCTGAGGAACCACGAGTAGGCGTAGGTACCCAGGATGATGAAGACGAAGGCCTTGATGATGTCCATGGCGCTGCCGTCCAGACTGAAGCCGGGTACGAAACCGAACAAAAAGGGCCCCAGGTAGAGAAACTTGGCGAACTTGAAGGCTGAAAAGGCGGTTCGCCACATGTTGGCCTTGGCGATGGTGGCCCCCGCAAAGGCGGCGATGCACACCGGCGGGGTGATGTTGGAATCCTGAGAGAGCCAATAGACGATCATGTGGGACGCAATGGGGTTGACCCCCAGGTGGGTCAAGGCGGGCACGGCCACCACGGCGGTGATCAGGTAGGCAGCTGTGACCGGTACCCCCATTCCAAGAACCAGGGAGGCCAGGGCGATGAGAAAGATGGTCAGCACCAGGGAGCCGCCCGCCAGCTCGATGACGATGTCGGCGAAGGTCAACACGAGACCGGTGAAGGTCAATACCCCGATGATGATGCCGATGACGCCGATGGTGGCCCCGATCTTGAGGCTGTTTTCGGTACCCTGTCGGGACGCCTCCACGAACTGGCGCAGCCCATAGTGGATGTCGGCGCGTTTGTCCTTCTTGACGATATACCAGATGACGCAGAGGGCGATGCCCACAAGGACCATGCGGTCAGGTGAAAGGATATTGCCAAAGGTCTGGGCGCTGTCGGGTCCGGCGACATTCCCCACGATCATTTTGATCAGGGAGACAATCACCACCAGGGCCATCACGACGGCTAGGGTGTAATCGATGCGGTTCTCCTTGTACTTGTAGCTCACCACGATACAGGTGGCCAGCCCCAGGATGGCCGAGTAACCGGGAGAGTAGCCGGTGAGCATGAAGATGGTGATGATGATCAGCGGCAAGGTGTAGAACCACTCCTTCTTGAGAATCTCCGAAGCGCTGTGCTCGTAGCGCTCGCCCACCACGTTGTGCATCTTGGCCTCATAGTGCACCATGACGAAAACACTGAAGAAGTACATGAAGGCGGGGAAAAGGCCCACCAGCATGATGCGCGAGTAAGGCACACCGGTAAGCTCGGCCATGATGAAGCCCCCGGCGCCCATGATGGGGGGCATGAACATGCCGCCGATGGAAGCCGCCGGCTCGATACCGCCGGCGATATGGGGGCGGAAACCGGCCTTCTTCATCATGGGGATGGTGAAAGCGCCGGTGGAGACGGTGTTGGCGATGGCTGAACCACTGATGGAGCCGAAGAGGCCGCTGGCGATGACCGAGACCTTTGCGGGGCCGCCGATCTTGTGGCCCACGGCGGCCAGGGGGAAGTCGATGAAAAATTTCTGTGCGCCGCTCTTCTCTAAAAAGGCGCCGAAGAGCACGAAGAGAATCACGTAGGTGGCCAGCACGTTGGCCATGATCCCGAAAACCCCGTCGCTCATGTAATAGATGGTGGTGCAGAGGTTGGGAAAGGTGTCTCCGGGATGGGCAAAGAGGTCGGGCGCGTAGGGGCCGAAGACCCCATACAGCAGCATACAGCAGCCGATGATCACAAAGGCGTTGCCCACCACCCGACGGGCCAGCTCGATGCCGATGAGAACGCAGACAACGGCGACGGTCTTGTCCACCGTGTTCTCCGCCCCGGTGCGGTAGTTAATCGCCTCGAAGTTGAGTATCCAGTAGCCGATGCAACCGATGGAGAGCAGCAGCAGGACATAGTCCACCACCCGCATGATCTTGGATCTGGATTTGTAGAGCAGGAAGACCAGCACGTAGGTGATCAGGACGTAGATCCCCCGATGGTACTGGGTGGCAGCAGGCTTGACCACAGCCGCGTAAGAGTAAAAAAGAACCAAGAAGACCGAACAGAGGTCAAAGATCTTTTTTTCGATGTCTGTGAGTCGCTTATACACGTTTCTACCCGCTCATCTGTATTCAATGCAGCATGTTAAGAAAAAAGCCGAAGAGCCGGGGGCGGCGGCGTGCTGGTCAGCATCCGCCCCCGGCCGCACTACACTTCAGTATAGCTGAACTCAGGTCTATGTTCCAGCACCGTACACGCGCTCAGGCCTTATTTCAGCACGCCTTTCTCTTTCCAGAACTTCTCCGCACCAGGATGCAGGGGGGTCACGATCCCTTTGACGCCGTCTTCAACACTCATCGCCTTGGCGGTCTTCTTCACGTTGACCATGTGGGCCAGTCCCTCTGGCGTGTAGATCTTGGAGAGCAAGGTGTAGACCACGTCGGCCGGTACCTTGCTGTTGGCCACCCACAGGGCGGAGTCCTGAAACGAGGGGATGTCGCGCTCGACGCCCTTGTAGGTCCCCGCCGGAACGGCCAAGGTGGCAAAGTAGGGATACTTGTCAAAGAAGCCGGAAGCCTCGGCATCGGCCCCCAGGTCGACCATGTCGATGTCGTTCTGCTGGGCGGCCATGATGACGGCGCCGGAGGGGAAGGCGGTGAACAGCCAGAAGGCATCCAGCTGGTTGTTGCCGAAGGCGGCCGCGGCGTCATTGTACCCCATGGCGTTGCGCTCGATCTTGTCCCAGATTCCCATATGGGTGAAAAAGAGCTCGCAGTTGGCGAAGGCGCCGGAGCCGGCGTTGCCCACGCCCACTTTTTTACCCTCCAGGTCCTTGACGCTCTTGATGCCGGAGCCTTTTTTAATGACCAGCTGGGCCGGAGCGCCGTAGAAGTAGGCCACCCCCAGAACGTCTTCATATTTTTTGGTGTCGTTCTTCATGAGGCCGTTGCGCCCCAGGTAGACATGACCGGAGTAGACGACGCCCATGGCGTACTGACCGCTGTTGGTTTTGCGGAGATTTTCCACGCTGCCGCCGGAAGCGCCGGCCAATACGCGGAACTCCTTGATATCCTTAACCGCGGGGTAGGTGGCGATACCGCCCGCCATGAACTGAAAGGTACCACCGGCAGGTCCGCCGCCAAACTTGTAGATCGTCTTGGCGGTCGCGTCGCCGGCGCCGAGGGTCACACACAGGGCCAGAACCGCAAACAGGCCAACCAGGGTCATGAAGTACTTGTTACGCATACTCGCCTCCTCTGTAGGTAGTGGTGTAAATCCTTCTCCCTGCCGTTGCATCGGTCCCGCAGGGCACACCGGATGAACGCTTCACTCGGTGCCGGTGCGGCATTGGGCCGCACCCCAGCAGGGCTTGATCGGCAATTATCTACCTATCAGCCCGAAACCGCCTGAACAATTCGTACATTTCTGATTCTGCTGTAAGAAAATTTCTTACAAATTGAAGCGGCCAACCCGTCAAGATTCGACCAGGTGATTCTGGATGGCGAAGCGGGAGATCTCGGCGTTGTTGCGCAGCTGTAGCTTTTTGAGTAGCCGGAAGCGGTAGGTGTCCACGGTCTTGATACTGATGTTGTAGGCGGAGGCGATCTCGCGGTTGGTGTGTCCGAGGGCCAGCTTGCGGAGCACTTGGAGTTCACGGGTGGAGAGGCTGTCCAGCGGTGAGCGGCCCTTCTTGCCCTTGGCCACGCGCAGGGCGAGGGTTTCGGAGGCGGTTTCGCTGAGAAAGCGGGCACCGGCGTGCACCTTGCGAATGGCCACCACCAGCTGCTCAGGGGCCGACTGTTTCGTCAGATACCCCATGGCGCCCGCTTCGATGGCCCGCACCACGTACTGCTCCTCATCGTGCATGGTGAGAATAATAATGGGCAGATCGGGAAACTCGCTCTTCAGTCGGCTGATCACCTCCAGGCCGTCCAACTGGGGCATGGAGATGTCGACCACGGCCACATCCGGCGGTGTTTCCCGCACCAGACGGATCGCCTCACGACCGTCGGCAGCCTCATTCACCACCGTCATGTCCTCACTCTCCTCCACGATGCGTCGCAGCCCGGCGCGTACGATGCTGTGGTCGTCGGCCAACAAGACCCGAATCATGACATCCTCCCCAAGCTAGGTGCGACCCACCGGGGCCGAGCAGATGGCCCGAAACAGCCGCTATCCATGAGTATCAGCCACACCCTGTCGTCAACCAGGATCAGCGGCAGCCGACCGCCCCGACGGGGCCGTCTCCGAGTGCGGGCGGGGGCCATCGGACAGCGGCGGCTCACATCCCGAAGCCCAGCTCACGGGAAACGCCGTCGAAGCGATCCGTCAACGGCACCGTCAAGACCACTCGGGTTCCCTTACCCGGCAGCGACAGCACGGCCAAATCGGCACCGATGAGGGTCGCGCGTTCGCGCATGCCGGCCACCCCCAAGCCGGGCACCTTGTCCAAATCATCGGCAACGAAGCCGCAGCCGTTGTCGGCCACGGTCACCAGCAGCGCATCCCCCTCCGCGGCGAGGCGCACCGCCGCAGTGGTGGCGGCCGCGTGGCGGGCCACGTTGGTAAGGGCCTCCTGAACGATCCGATAGGCGGCGGTGGCCACGGTGTCGGGCAGCTGGCCGACGGGCGTGTGTTTGAAGACGCAGGCGATGCCGGTGCGCCGTTCAAAGTCGGCCGTGTACCACTCCAGCGCCTCCATGAGACCCAGATGGTCCAGTACGCCCGGCCGCAGTCGGATCGCCAGACCGCGCACCTCCTCAATGGTCTGGTCGATCAAATCCCGCATGCCGCGGGTGCGCTCCTCTGCGGCGGGATCCGCGGCGGCGATCCGTTTACGGAGCCAGACGGCATCCATGCGCAGAGCGGTCAGCACTTGGCCGAGTTCATCGTGAAGCTCACGGGCCAGGGCGGTGCGCTCCTTCTCCTGACTCTCCATGATCCTGCCGGACAGGCGGCGCAGCTGGTTTTGGGCTTTCTTCATCACCGTGATGTCGGAGGCGATTCCACAGAGCCCGCTGACCTCACCATGCTGATTGTAGATGGGAAACTTGACACTCAGATAGGTATGTTCACCGTCGGCGTGGGGGATGTGCTCCTCCACCTGGTAGGGTGTCTTGGCGGTGAGCACGTGGTGGTCGTTGCGCTGGAATTGATCGGCCACGGCGGCCGGCAGAATCTCATGGTCGCATCTGCCCCGCACCGCATCGTTGCGCACCCCGAAAAGCTGCTCAAACCGATAGTTCACCAGACGATAGCGGCCCTCATGGTCCTTCATGTAGATCACCGCCGGCGTGTAGCGCAGAATGCCGCTGATCTCGCGCGTGCGATGTCGTACCTGGCGCTCCAGATCGCGGGAGTATCGGCTGAGCTCCTCCTTAGCCTGGCGCAGGTCGGCCTCGGCCCTTTTTTGGCGGGTCACGTTCATGGAGACCGCCAGGGAGCGCAACGGCCGGTCATCGTCATCCACTTCGCTGATGGCCGATAGCAGCACGTCCATTACCGTGCCGTCCTTTTTGACCAGCTGATAGGGGACATCCTTACACGAGCCCCGCTCGAAGAAGCGGGGCATCACCTGATTTTCCGCCCGATGGCGGGACTCCGGGGTCATGAAGTCGGTGAGGGGCCGCCCGATCACCTCCTCCCGGCGGTAGCCCAGCGCCTGGGCCCAGAAGCGTGAAACGCTCACCAGGCGAAACTCCGGGTTGACGGAGTGCAGCAGGGCCGGCGTGTTTTCGTACAGCGAGCGATACCGCTCCTCGCTGGCCCGCAGGGCCCGCTGGGCCTCCTTGCGCTGCAGGATCTCGTCGCTGGCCCTGAGATAGAGCAGATACACCCCACCGCCCACCAGCAGGCAGAAGAGCAGCACCACCGGTCCGAGGATGCGGGTCAGGGGCCTGGAGACGGCCTTGGAGATCGCCGCGACCCGCCGCAGATGGACCACCTTCCAACCCGGATAGTTGTCGATGGCGATTTCGTGCAGCTGGTAAGCGTCCCCATTTTGATCGATGGCCCGTTCGGGGCCGTCGCGCCGCATGCCGGCCCACTGCCAGGGGCCGCTGCCGAATTGGCGCGAATTTTCAATGGCCTGAAGGGTGGCCGGCGGCTGACGCCACAGCAGCTTGTAGCGCCAATCGTCCAGGTTGCTGATGAAGACGACGCCGTTGGGATCGGTGACCAGTACGATGCGCTCTTCGGCCGGCGGCAGCTCCCGCTCAACGAAGAAGATGGAGGCCTTGATCACGACGATTCCCGATGGAACGTCCAGGTTGCCGAGATAGACCGGGTAGCTGTAGTAGGCCCCGCGGATATTGGAGGTGGTACCCAGCGCCAGGTAAGTGGCCGGCAGTCCCTGGATCGCCTTCTGGTAGTAGGGACGGAAGCTGAAGTCCTTGCCCATGAAGCTGTCTGTCGCTTCACGATTGCTGGTGGCAACGGTGATGCCGTTGACGTCCATGAGGTAACAGACGTCCACGGCCAGGGTGGTCTGAAAATGATCGAGCACCTTGTGGACGGCATCGAGATTGACCGTCAAAGGCGTGCTCAGGTAGGCCTGCACCGCCTCCATACCGGCCAGCACCCGCACCGGCCGAAGGTTCTCAGACAAGTAGGCGGAGAGGTTCTTGGCAATCGTCTCCACCTGGCGGAGGCCCTCCAAGCGGGCCTCCTCTAAAGCGTAGGTGCGCAGTTTGGCGTAGACCAGGTATCCGGCGGTGGAGGCGCTCACCACGGCGATGACCGAGATGATTCTGAGAATGGCGCGCAGCTTCATAGAACTATGGGAGTGCTTTGGCGCGGAGCCCGCCCGTGACGGGACCCACTGAAGGGCGGCTCCAGCTCCGCCGCACCTCCGATACCCCTTTACGGGGGACGTCGCCGGGTGACCGATACACAGAGAAAAGCCCTACATATCGGACTTGAAAAACTCTCCCGGCTCGGTGATGACGTCCGGTTTCTTGGTAAACTCGGTGGGGACGGTACCCTCCTTGAAGCACTCGAATCGCGTTTCAGCGGATTCGGGGATGGGCAGCAGGCCGGTCTGGGCGTCGATTTTGGCAAATACCACCCCTTCGGGAACCTGGAAAACCCGTTCCGGCTTCTCTGCGAGGATCTCCTGCATATATCCCAGCCAGATGGGGCTGGCCGCCCGGCCGCCGCCCTCGCCGCGACCCAGGGATTGCTCCTGGTCGTATCCCACCCATACGCCGGTGACATAACGGGGCGTGAAACCCACATACCAGGCATCGTAGACATTGTTGGTGGTACCGGTCTTGCCGGCCGACGGTCGTCCCAGGGCCTTGATGCGCGTGGCCGTCCCGGTCTGCACCACCTCCTCCATCATACTGGTCATCACGTAAGCCGTGCTCTTGTCGATCACCGGCTCCCGTTTGGGATTCATCTCTTCGAGGATGTTGCCGTAGCGGTCCTCGATCTTGGTGATAAAGGTCGGCTCCACCCGGTATCCCAGGTTGGCGAAGACCGAATAGGCCTGAACCGCCTCCAGTAGGGAGACCCCGGAGGAGCCCAGGGCCAACGAGAGGTCGTTGTTCAGGTGACTGACGATCCCCAGTTTGCGGGCATAGTCGATGACGTAGTCGATGCCGATATCCTGGAGCACCTTGATGGTGACCACATTGCGCGATTTGGCCAAGGCTTTACGCAATAGGGTCGGTCCATAGAATTTCTTGCCGTAGTTTTTGGGCTTCCAGGTGAAATCGGTCTGCTGGTCCTTGAAGACGATGGGCGAATCGATGATCTCGGTGGCCGGGGTGTAGCCTTTATCCAGTGCGGCGGCGTAAATGACGGGCTTGAAGGCCGATCCCGGCTGACGCCGCGATTGGGTGGCCCGGTTGAACTGACTCTGCTTGAAATCCTTGCCCCCCACCATGGCCTTGACCAGGCCGGTGCCGGCCTCCAGACAGAGCAGGGCCGCTTCGGCCGCCGGGGTCTGCTCGAGGGTCAACGACCAGCCATCGGTGCCCGTTTCCGGCGCGGCTTTGAGCCCCACGGTCACCACGTCGCCCACCGCCAGCACGGCCGAGAGCTTTTTCACCTTGGCCTGCCAGGGACCAAGCTTCGGATTGGGTTTGCGTGCCCAGCGCACCTCGTCCAGGGGCAGATTGCCCGTGGCGCCAGCGAGACGCAGCGTGGCGACCGCCTTCTCGTCGTCCACGTCCACCACCACGGCCTGAACCTGTTCGCCCACGGCGAGGGGGACCTCCCCGCGCTGAGCGTAGCGTTCAGCCACGAAGGCTTCGATCTCGGCGGGTGCCAGCTGTTTGACCGGCCCACGATACCCCTGACGGCGGTCCAGCTCCCGCAGGCCGGCGGTAATTTGCCGCCGGGCGGCCTTCTGCATTTCGATATTCACCGCTGTGTAGATCCGCAGCCCGCCGGTGTAGAGGGCGTCTGCACCATACTTCTGCTCCACGTAGCGGCGGACGTGCTCGGTGTAGATGGGCACCGCCTCCATGTACCAGTTGCGACGCGGCTTGATGTCCAGATCGACCTGAATCGCGGCACCCGCTTCGGTCTCGCTGATGAACGCCTCGGCCGCCATTCGCCGGAGCACGTAAATTTGGCGTTGTTTGGCGCGCTCCGGAAAATGGAATGGCGAGTAGCGGCTGGGCGCCTGGGGCAGCCCGGCGAGGATGGCGCACTCTGCGAGGTTGAGGTCCTCCACGTGCTTGCCGAAATAGTTCTCCGCGGCCGCCTCGACCCCGTAGGCGCCATGGCCTAGGTAGATCTGATTGAGGTAGAGGTAGAGGATCTCGTCCTTGGTGAACACCTTGTCAATGCGGAAGGCCAGAATGGCCTCCTTTATCTTGCGGTTGTAACTGCGTTCAGGGGTCAGCAGGAAGCTTTTCGTCACCTGTTGCGTGATGGTGCTGCCCCCTTGGACGATGGTGCCCGCCTCCAGATTCTTGAAGAAGGCCCGCACGATGCTGACCAAATCCACCCCACGGTGCTTGTAGAAGCGTGCATCCTCGGCGGCGATGAAGGCTTGTTTGAGCTGCTCGGGAATCTTCTCCAGGGGAACGACGATGCGCCGCTCCTTGTAAAACTCGCCGATCTTGGTATTGTCGTCGGCGTAAACGGTGGTCACCGTGGCCGGGTGGTAATCCCGCAGGGAGGTGATCCGGGGAAGATCGCGACTATAGATAAGATAGCCACCAATGGCGGCGCCAGCCGCCAGCAGCAGGCAGAGAAAGGCCAGCACGGCCAGCCACTTGAACCAGCGCCAGGGGCCCCGGCCGGACTTGCGGGCGCGCCGTTGGAGAATTTTGGTGGTGGTATCGTCCTTGGTCATGTGTGGTTCTCCTCAAATCGATGACCGGGTCGGCGTGGAGCGGTTGCTTCAGGTGGGGGTGGCGGGTCAGCGCATTGGCGTAACCGTATCCCTGGTTTCCTCGCCGGGGTCTGGGCCGTGGGCCACGCCCGAGGGCGAAGCCGGCGGCACCTCATCTTAAATATGCCCCAAAGTGCGCCATCGTTCAACTTAGGCATAAACTTGAGCAATTAGCAAAAGTGCGGGCGCCAGGCAAGCGCCAAGGCGGACGCAGGGACCCAAAAACAAATTGACTTTATTCCAAATTGCCAATAAGTCCCAGCTCTGAAAATCACCACCACTGATCAGAACGAAGGTCAGCATGATTGAACTCGATTTCGAAAAAACCGGCGGCCTGTTGCCCGCCATTGCCCAGGATTGGGAGAGCGGCGAAGTGCTCATGCTGGCGTATATGAACGCCAAGGCCTGGCAAAAAACGCTCGAGACCGGCATGGCCACCTACTACAGTCGCAGCCGTAAAACCCTTTGGGTGAAGGGACTTACCTCGGGCAACACCCAGAAAGTAAAAGAGATTCGCGTCGACTGCGACAAAGACACCATTTTGCTCAAAGTGGAGCAGGTGGGCAATGCGGCCTGCCACACCGGCCACCGTAGCTGCTTCCACCTGCGGGTGGCCGGCGAGACGCTGGCGGTGGAGGGTGAGCCCCTCTTCGATCCAAAGGAGGTCTATCGTTCATGAACCCGCCCCTCAAAATCGGAATCCCCAAGGGCAGCCTGCAGTCCGCGACCATCGCCCTCTTCAAGCGCTCGGGCTGGAATATCGAGGTCAATGGTCGCAGCTACTTTCCAGAGATCAACGATACCAGCATCGACTGCGCCATCTGCCGGGCTCAGGAGATGTCGGTCTATGTGGAGAATGGTACCCTGGACGCCGGACTCACTGGTAAGGACTGGATCGCCGAAAATCACTCCGATATTCACGTGGTCAGCGACCTGGTCTACTCCAAGGTCAGCGCACGTCCGGCCCGTTGGATCTTGGCGGTGCCCTTCGACAGCGAGATCAGGACCCTCGAAGACCTCGACGGAAAAAAAATATCCACCGAGCTGTTGCAGTTCACCAAGCGCTACTTCGCAGAGCGGAAGATCAACGTACAGGTCGAATTTTCCTGGGGGGCCACCGAGGCCAAGGTGGTCTCAGGCCTGGCCGATGCCGTAGTCGAGGTCACCGAAACGGGCTCCACCATCAAAGCACACGGTCTGCGCATCATCCATGAGCTCATGCAGACCAACACCCAGCTCATCGCCAACCACACCGCCTGGCAGGATGCGGCCAAACGCGCTAAAATCGAACAGATCGCCCTGTTGCTCAAAGGCGCCCTGCTGGGGGAAAAATTGGTGGGTCTGAAGATGAACGTGCCCAAGGAGCGCCTTGAGGCTGTCGTGGCCCTCCTGCCCAGTCTCAACGCCCCCACCGTGGCACACCTCTACCAGTCGGAGTGGCTTTCGGTGGAGACGGTGGTGAACACCAGCGTGGTGCGCGACCTGATCCCCGATCTGCTCACCGCCGGAGCGGAGGGGATCATCGAATACCCGCTGAACAAAGTGGTGTAGATCCGCACGCCGCTTGGCCGTTTGTGGTGTTGAAGCGACTGGCGATCCGGCGGACAGGGCCGACAGAACACAACGGCAGGGTATCTCTTCACCATCATCAAATGGGGCCGGGCCGTTGCCCCAGGGGAGTATCGCGATGGTCTCAAAACGCACCCGCGAAATGACCTCGTTTATCGTCATGGACGTCCTCGAACGGGCCTGCGATCTGGAGTGTGAAGGCAAGCACATCATCCACCTGGAAGTGGGTGAACCGGATTTCGACACCCCCCCTTGCGTCACGGAAGCGGCCTGCAAGGCGATGCGCGACGGCTTTACCCACTATACCCACAGCCTGGGGATGTTGGCGCTGCGCGAAGAGATTTCGGCCTACTACCACCGCACCTACGGGGTCACGGTGGATCCGGATCAAGTGATCGTCACCTCTGGCAGCTCACCGGCCATTTTTATGACGTTCGCCGCCCTTCTGGATCCCGGGGACGAGGTGATCATCAGCGACCCCCACTACGCCTGCTACCCCAACTTCATCAACTTCGTGGATGGCAAGACGGTCACCGTACCGGTGTTGGAGGAGGACGGCTTCCAGTACCGCCCCGAGGCGATCGAGGCCATGCTCAGCGATCGCAGCATGGCGATCTTCATCAACTCGCCCTCCAACCCCACGGGCAACCTGCTCAGCCCGGAGCGCATGCAGGCCATCGCCGACATGCGGCCCTACGTGGTCTCCGACGAGATTTACCATGGCCTGGTCTACGACGAGGGCGCCGAACACTCCATCCTCGAATATACGGACAAGGCCTTCGTCCTCAACGGTTTCTCCAAGCAATTCGCCATGACCGGCATGCGCCTGGGGTACGTCATCGCGCCAAAAGAATTTATCCGACCCATGCAGAAGGTCCAGCAGAACTTCTTCATCTCGGCCAACGCCATGGTTCAGAAGGCCGGCATCGCGGCCCTCAAACACGCCCAAGCCGACGTGGTGGCGATGCGCACCCGATACGACAAACGCCGCCGCTACATGATCGACCGCCTGCGCCGAATGGGTCTGGGGATAACGGTGGAACCCACAGGCGCCTTCTATGTCTTCGCCAATGCCAACCACATCAGCGGGGACTCCTACAAACTGGCCTTCGATATTTTGGAGGAGGCCTGCGTCGGGGTAACCCCCGGGATCGATTTCGGCCCGGGCGGCGAAGGCTACCTGCGCTTCTCCTATGCCAACAGCCTGGCCAACATAGAGGAGGGGATGAACCGTCTGGAGCGCTATTTGGGTGAACGGGCCTGAAGACCGGCTGATCGAGACGATCGGGCGCCACTGGTCCATCGGCGCCGTGGTAGCGCTCCGGCGCATCGACCGGGGCCTGGTCAACCGAAGCATTCGGGTCGAGACCCTCGACGGCGCCGCCTACATCCTGCGTCTCTACCACCCGGCGATCTCGTCGGAGCGTATTGGGCGGGAACACGATCTCCTTAACCGACTGGCCGAGGTGGACTTTCCCCTTTCTCCCCGCCTGATCCCCCCGGCTGAGCCGCCGACCTGGCGGACCCTGGTACCGCCCTTCCGCCACCACCGATACCTGGCCCTGTTGACCCTCCTGCCCGGTGAGGATCGCTACACCTGGGACAGGCCTCCCGGCACGTCACACACCGCGACGGTTCTGGGCAGGGCCCTGGCCCTGTATCACCTGGCCGTATGGGGGTGGAAGCCGGCGCGACGGAATGTGGCCGCTGATGAGGCCCAGCGGCTAGAGGGTCTCAGGGTGCGATTGAAAGATGAGCCCCTGGCTGCGGCCACCCTCGACCAGCTGACCACCAGCCTTGCCGGACACGACCGCAGTGCCTGGCCCGATTTGATGGTTCACGGCGACTTTCACGCCGCCAACGTGCGGTGGACCGACCCCGACGACGATCCCATCCGTGAGACCATATGCGGTATCTTCGATTTCGAGTACGCCGACCACAACTGGCGCCTGTACGATGTGGGACTGGCGGCCGCCTGTTTGGCCACTCGCTGGCAAGGGGATGCCTGCGGTGGGACGGCCAAGGGCGGCGTTGATCCGCAGCTGCTGGCGGCCTTTCTGGCGGGCTATGACAGCACCGTCGCCGCGAAGATGGGTCCCCGCGGCGCCCTACCGCCGCTTCAGCAAACCGAGCGTGCGGCCCTGTTCGACTACCTGGCCCTGGCACACCTGCTCACGCTGGACTGGGTCCAGGCGCCGACCACCGGCCACCGCCTGGACCCGGCCGATGCGGTTCGCTATGCCAACCACGCCCGTACCGCTCTCGCCTGCCTGCTCGACAGGCCTGCGGCCGCGGCGCCGGATAACCACATTTAAAGAGCAGCAACCGCCCTTTGCTTCTCGCCATCAGTGGGATATAGTGAGAGGCGCCAGGGTGCCGCGGGCGGCATCGTGAAGCCGTTGGCAACGCACTGGCGGTATGGGGGCGGACCGATGTTGCGGACGCTCTGGCCGCCGGATCCCTTCTGACCAAGATCGACTTTAGCCGAGATGATTGTCAAATCCGCAGATTTCATCACCAGCGCCGTCACACCAGAGCAGTACCCCCCCGATGAGGGGCCCGAGATCGCCTTCGCTGGACGCTCCAACGTGGGCAAGTCCTCGCTGATCAATTGTCTTGTAAACCGCAGGCGGCTCGTCAAAACCAGTGCCACCCCCGGCCGCACCCAGTTGATCAACTTCTTCCGCATCAATGCCGCCTTCAATCTGGTGGATCTGCCCGGTTACGGCTACGCCAAGGTGCCCGAAAAGATCCGCCGTCAGTGGGGGCCCATGGTGAGGCGCTATCTGAGCAGTCGCACCGCCCTGAAAGGCGTGGTGTTGCTCATGGATATCCGCCGCACCCCTCGAGAGGAGGAGATCGACCTCCTGGACTGGCTCCTCGAAAAGGCAATTCCCTGCCTGCCGGTGCTCACCAAGGCGGATAAATTGTCCAAACACAAGCAGAAGCTGCGTGCCCAGGCGATCGCCCAACACTTGGCGCTTGATCGGACGGACCTGATCCGTTTTTCCGCCAAGACCCGTCTGGGAAAGGAGCAGGTCTGGGCCGCCATCGAAGAGCTGGTGCTGCCGGCCGTCGTGTCCAGCAGGGACGCAGCCATGGGAGCACCCTTTGAGGAGAACGCGACATGAACGAGAGCCACCGCAGCGCGACCGGGCCCAACTTCAAATCGGGCTTTGTGGCCATTCTGGGAGCCCCCAATGCGGGCAAATCCACACTGCTCAACACCGTTCTGGGGGAGAAGATCTCCATCACCTCCAAAAAGCCACAGACCACCCGCAACCGGATCCTGGGCATCCACAATCGCGAAGACGCCCAGATAGTCTTCCTCGACACGCCCGGGGTCCACCGCGCCAAACAGCCCCTCAACGTGCGGATCGTTGAGGTGGCCCTGTCGGTCGTCGGCGATGTGGATCAGGTGCTGCTGATGGCCGACGTCAGCGCCCCCGATCCCGATGCGGAAGCGCTGCTGCTCAAGAAGCTGGCGGCGGTGAAAAAACCCATCATTCTGGCCCTCAACAAGATCGACCGCATCCCCAAAAGCAGCCTGCTGCCCATCATTCAGCGTTGGACCGAGCGCTTCAACTTTGCCGCCATCGTCCCCATCTCGGCCAAACACCGAACCCAGGTGGATCAGCTCCTGGCAGACATGGTGAAGCGCCTCCCCACCGGCTATCCGTTCTACGGCAGCGAGGATATCACCGACCTGCCCGAACGCTTCATCGCCGGCGAGATGGTGCGCGAGAAAGCCTTCCGCCTCACCGGGCAGGAGATTCCTTACGCCACGGCGGTCACCGTGGATGCGTTCGATGAGGATAGGGATGGCAAATTGGTGCGTATTCACGCCACCTTGCACGTGGAGCGCGACTCCCAAAAGGGGATTCTCATCGGTAAAGGGGGCGCTAAACTGCGTCAGATCGGCGAGGCGGCCCGCAAGGAGATCCAGGGACTACTGGGTACCAAGGTCTTTCTGAAGCTATTCGTACGGGTCGAAAAGAACTGGAGCAAGGATACGAAAGCCCTGCAGCGGTTCGGATATTGATGATACTCTCCTTTCATCCCTGCTACGTGGCGGATGAGAATCGCCTCAGCGCCGAGCGGCCGCCCGGCGCCGAGGATCTGGCCCGCATCCGGGCGGCGGATGCCGTCATCCTGCCGCAGGGCTGCAAACCCGATCTCTATGCCATTGCCAGAGCGAACGCCGCCCACCTTTTTCCCAACTACGATGCCCGCTTCGACTACCCGGGAAAATCAGGTCAGACACGCCTCTTCCATGAGCTAGGCGTGCCCCATCCGCCAACCCGGTTATATGACGATCTGGCGAATTTCGACTTCAGGTGCGAAGCGCCCGAGATCGCCGTTGAACTCGGTTATCCGCTGGTGTTCAAGCTTGACTTCGGGGGAGAGGGCGACACCGTGGCCCTCATCGAGAGCGCCGGCCACCTCCAGGAATACCGGCAGTGGGCCGCGGATCGTTACCAGGGCGCCTTTCTCCTCCAACAACTGGTGCCCAGCAACCAGCGTTCCTTGCGGGTGGTGGTGATTGGTGAGCGACTGATCTCCTATTGGCGCATCAATCCCGATGGCGATCGCTTCGGCACCAGCGCGGGCAAAGGTGCTGCGATCGACCAGCGGACCGATCCCCATCTCCAGCAGCGGGCCCGTAGCGCCACCCGTGACTTCTGCCGGCGAAGCGGCATCAACGTGGCGGGTTTCGACTTTCTCTTCGCCGCTGGCGATCATCGTCCCCTTTTTCTCGAGATCAACTACTACTTCGGACGCAGAGGGTTGGGCGGCTCTGAAGCTTTCTATGCCATCCTTACCGCAGAGATTGACCGGTGGCTGGCGCAATTGGGGCTCGGCAGCGGACGCTGAAGCGGGATTTTCCCACCCGGCAGCGATTGTGGTATAGCTTCCGTCATGGCGCACTGGTTCGATACAATCGACGATGCCGACATTCGTCGCGAACGTCACAAAGCCCGAGACCTGCGGCACTCTCAATGGTGGAAGCGGCGCTGCGCCAAAGGAATCTGTCATTACTGCGGGGCGGCCACGGCCCCGCGCGAACTAACCATGGACCACATCGTTCCCCTGGCCCGCGGCGGCAAGTCGACCAAAGGCAACCTGGTCCCGGCCTGCAAACGCTGCAACACCCAGAAGAGACAGATGCTGCCCATCGAATGGGAGGCATACCTGGAGCGCCTCTCAAAGCGTTGATTCGTGCGGTCGCGCGGGAGACCGCCGGAACCCACCACACCAGCCCCGCCATGGGGTCCGCAATCCACCCACCCAGCGTGCCGCTATAATGGGTTGACACCATTGCAGCGATTGGCCTTTAATTGGCCCGCTCTTCCGACGGCGGCGGCAGCGGCGCCCGCTTCACCATCACCCCCCGCTGATATTGGACGACGCACGAGGAGACGACCTGCATGGCTAACGCGCAACTGGACGAGATCAGCGTTCTGGTCGTGGCCGATGAAGAGGGGTTTCGCGATCGCACGGAACGGTTTCTGAGAGAGATGGGCCTCGCCGTTTTCACCGCCAATCACGGCGCTGCGGGCCTGGAGATCGTCGCCGACGGGGCGATCGACATCCTCCTGCTGGACCTGAAAATTCCGGGAATCGACGGCTTGGAGGTCCTCTCTCGGGTCAAGGCATCCCATCCCCACATACTGGTCATCGTCACCACCGGCGCCGCCACGGTGGAAACCGCCATCGAGGCCATGAAACGGGGCGCTCACGACGTCATGCCCGAGCCCGTCGACCCCGATCGACTGCGCCTCGTCTGCACCCAGGCCGCCGAGATGGTTCAGCAGCGCCGCAAATCCGAGCACCTCGCGGCGGAGAACCGGCGTACCCTCCGTGACCTGAACATGGAAAAAAGCCGCATGGCCGCCGTTGTCGACAGCCTGCCCAACGGGGTGCTCGTCACCAACGCCGACGGCGAGGTGGTCCTGATGAACGCGGCGCTGCGACGCCACCTGAACCTGGAAGAATCCCTGACGGCCGGCGTTGGCGAGAAGGTCTGCGATGTCATCGCCGACAAGGGGCTCTGCACGCTCGTCATGGAGATCTCCACCGGACGCTACGTGGATTACGATGACATCCCCACCTATGAGTTCAACCTGCAGGAGGACGCCTTTCTCATGGCCCGGGGGCGACCCGTCCTGGGCGAAAACCGGGAGTGCCTGGGAGCGGTCACCAACATCGTGGACGTCACCGCTATCCGGGTCCTGGACCGTCTCAAGTCCGAGTTCGTGGCCAAAGTCTCCCACGAACTGCGCTCACCCCTCTCCACGATTCACGAGCAGCTCGCGCTGGTGCTCAGCGACGTGGTTGATCAAGTATCGGAAAGCGACGCCCATCTGCTCGCGCGCGCCAAGGAGAAAACCAAGGGCCTCATCTCCCTCATCGGCGATCTCCTGGACATCTCCCGCATCGAAGCCGGAGCGGTCAGCCAGGAGATCAAGCCCATCCAGTTGGAAGCGCTTCTGGGCAATATCGTCGAGTTCATGCAGGCCCGCGCCCAGGCCAAGGATCAGACCCTAACCCTCCACACCCCCGACACCCCCCTGCCCCAGATCAAGGCCGACCCGCTGGCCCTGGAGAGCATCTTCGGCAACCTGATCGCCAACGCCATCAACTATACCCAAGCGGGAGGCCGCATCCAGGTGACGGTCGCCATTAGCGCTGTCAACCTCTGTGTCACGGTCACGGACAATGGATTTGGCATGGAAGCGCGTCACCTGGAAAAGATCTTCGAGCGCTTCTATCGTGTCAAGACTGATAAAACGCGCTTCATCACCGGAACGGGCCTGGGGCTGCCCATCGTCAAGGGGCTGGTAGATTCTCTGGGCGGTCACGTCAGTGTGGAGAGCGTAGCGGACGAGGGCAGCAGCTTCACGGTTCTGCTGCCGGTGGCGCAGTAACCGCCCGGCAGCGGCATCCCCATTGGCGGGGTGAGATCGCCCACGTGGAGCGACTGCTCCAGCGGCACCACCGGCAGCCGCTCTTCTGCGGTGCCGGAAATGGTCACCGTTCGATCTGAATCTCCCCCAGGACGACTGCGTTGTCGTCCAAAAAGCGTATCCTGCGCCACTCTCCGACTGGCAGTTTATACAGCACGAAGGGAGCGGTCATCACCTGGGCGACAGGGACACCGGCCGGGGGCGCCGCGGCACGCACCTGCACGACCAGGATGGATTCACCGCCGACACGGGTGACGGCGGCCGGTCCTAGGTCGATCCCATAGCCGGCGGTGGGTCGCTGGCCCAGGAAGGCGCCGAGGACCCACCAGCGTGCGAAATTCACCGTCGGCGTCTCGGGCGGCGGCAGGGTTGCCGCGTGAATCCGGCCGTACGCCGAGGAGAACCGGCCCGCATCGGTGTAGAGCCGAAACCGCATCTCCGTCCCCGGCAAGCGGGATGCCTGGCCGGTCTCCAGCCGCGTCAGCGGCACCTGCGCATCCGCACTTCGGTTGGCTGTCAGCGGTGTCCAGCAGCCTGTCAGCCAGACGATCCACAAAAGTGCGATCATGCCAGCGTGCATTTGCGCTCTTGTTGTTACCATCACGTTGAACCTCCCTCTCCCACCGTCGGAGCGGATCATGCATCCGATTGACCCGAAGCGATCAGGACTCAGCTCGCCGCGGCCTGATGCTGGCCGCCCTGCACCCGCTTGTGTGCAAACCTCATGGCGGACGCTGACGACGCGCCGAATGACGAAATGGATTGCGCCGAGGAATCGGCCGGGCAGGATCACTGTCGCGGTGGCACAGGACCCTTTTTGGCACAACAGGGGCAGCAGCGTCAAATGCGTCAAGCGGTGGGCCGGCATGGACCGAAGGGAGGGTTGCGGATGCATCAGGGGCGCCGGGCCAGACCGCCGCCGGTGGGTGGGGTGACGGGGCGATCGCCAACCTGTTGGCCATGGCGATCAAAAACGGACCCCGGCGGGTGAAGTAGGGCTGTTTCAATCAGATGGCCATTTCAGATCTCAGATGCCGCATTCTTGAAAAAAATGACCGCCGACCGGGGACCGGTCGGCGGTCTGTTGACCAAAAGTGCGCCTTAGGTGGGATTGGACACCAGGGCGGCGCCCTTGGCGATCAGTTGATCATCGGTGAAATGCGACAGGGTAATCGCCTTGCCGGGGCATTCGGCCGCACAGGTGCCGCAGCCGTGGCAGAGGGCGGGGTCGATAACGGCATGGCTGTGCTCGTCCACCTGTGGAATGTTGTAGGGACAGGTGCGCACGCAGGTGAGACAGGCGGCACAACGTCCCCGCTCCACCTCGGCCACCACCCCGCCAGCCAAAAGGAAGGGTTTGGAGAGCAGGGTCATGGCCCGGGCAGCGGCGGCTTGCGCCTGGGCAACGCTCTCCTCCAACGGTTTGGGGTAGTGGGCCAGGCCGGCCAGGAAGACCCCTTCGCTGGCCATCTCCACCGGCCGCAGCTTGGCGTGGGCCTCCACCAGGAAACCGGCGGCATTCACCGGCACCTTGAACAGTTCGAAGAGCTTCTGGTTGGCGTTGGGCAGGATGGCCGCGGCCAGCACCAGCATATCCGGCCGGATCCGCACAGGGCGGTCCAGGACGGGGTCCACCACCGTGAGAAGCAGGGTCTCGTCGGTGGCCATGGCGACGCTGGGGGGCTGTTTTTGGGTGTAGCGGATGAACAGAATCCCCTGTCGACGGCACTCCTGATAGAGGGTCTCGCGGAGACCATAGGCGCGGATATCCCGGTAGAGAATGGTCACCCGTGCGGCGGGATTTTTGCGCTTGAGGGCCAGGGCGGCCTTGAGGCTGTGGGTGCAGCAGACCTTGGAGCAATAGGGCCGTTCCTCGCTGCGCGATCCCACACACTGGATGAAGACCACACTTTTCAACCCCTCCAGACGCTCGGGTTCGCGCATCATCGCCTGATCCAGGTCCAGATGGGTCAGTACCTGCGGGTGTTTGCCGTAGAGATATTCCTCGGGGACGTACTCCCCGCCACCCGTCGCCAGGAGGGTGACGGCATGGGTGATCTCCTGGGTAGAACCATCGACCGTGGCGATCTCGGTGGAGAACTGACCCAGTGAGCCACCGGTGCGCGTCACTTCGGCCCCCAGGTGGAGATGGATGCGGGGGTGGGCCTCGATCCGGGCCACCTGATCGCGGCGATAGTCGTCCAGCGAGGCGCCCTGCCAGGTGCTCTGCAACTGGTTGAGATGTCCCCCCAGACGCGGGCCCTTCTCCACCAGATGCACTTCGGGACCCTGTTCGGCCAGCTCCAGGGCCGCTGCCATGCCGGCAGCCCCGCCCCCCACCACCAGGGCGGCCGGGGTGATGGGGACCTCCACGGGATAGAGGGGGCGCTGGTGCACCACCTTGGCCACCGCCATGCGTACCAAGGCCTTGGCCTTTTCGGTGGCTTTCTCGGGCTGGTCCATGTGAACCCAGGTGTTCTGGTCGCGGATGTTGGCCATCTCGAAGAGGTAGGCGTTGAGGCCCGCTTCGCGGATGGTCTCCTGGAAGAGGGGCTCGTGGGTACGCGGCGAACATGAGGCCACCACCACGCGATTGAGACCCTGCTCGTCAATCACCTCCTTGAGGTGGGCGATATTGTCCTGGCTGCAGGCGAAGAGGTTGTCCTCCACGTGGACGACGTGGGGCAGATCCCGGGCGTAGTCCCGCACCGCTGGCACGTCGGCCACACCGCCGATGTTGATCCCGCAGTTGCAGACGAAAACCCCGATGCGGGGTGCTTCGGCGGCGATGTCGCGCTCGACGGGCGTTTCTTTCTCACTGGTGAGGGACCAGCGCACCCCGGCCAGAGGGCGTGCCGCCTGTGCCGCCGCGGCCGAGGCCTCCATGACGGCGTAGGGGATGTCTTTGGGTTCCTTGAAGGCGCCGCAAACGTAGATCCCCTCCCGGTTGGTGGCCGTCGGGGCGGTGTCCTCTCCCTCGACGAAGCCGTAGCCGTTGAGGTTTATCCCCAGGCGGCCGGCCAGACTGACTGCGGCGGGATCGGCCGAGAGTCCCACACTGAGCACCACCATATCGAAGACCTCCTCCACGGGCGTGCCCATCTCGGTGGCGTATACGATCCGCAGGGCGTGATCGCCCTTTGGCAGGATGCTGTGGATACGCGAGCGGACAAAGCGCACCCCGTGGTCCTCCATACTGCTGATCTGGTAGCGGTCGAAGTCCTTGCCGAAGGTGCGCAGATCCATGAAGAAGATGGCCGTGTCCAGGGGAGCGTCGCTGTGCTCCTTGGCGATGACGGCCTGTTTGCAGGCGTACATGCAGCATACGGAACTGCAGTAGGCATTGTCGCAGTTCTGGATATCGCGGGAGCCCACGCACTGCAGCCAGGCGATTTTCTTGGGGGGCTGGCCATCGGTGGGACGGATCAGATGGCCCTCGTTGGGCCCGGAGGCAGACAGCAGGCGCTCGAACTCAAGACTGGTGACCACGTTGGGGTGGTGGGCGTAGGCGTAGTTCTCATAGACCAGGGGGTCGAATGCTTTGAAACCGGGGGCCAGGACCATGGCGCCCACGCGGAGGGTTTCGGTGCGGACCGCCTCGGCATGGTTGACCGCCTCGGCCAGACAGGCCTGCTCGCAGAGGTAGCACTCGCTGCACAGACCGCACTGCAGACAGCGTTCGGCCTCGGCCTGCATGCGGGCCTCGTCAAAGCCCAAGGCGACCTCTTCGAAATCGCCCACCCGTTCGGCACCGGGCCGCAGGGGCATCTTCTGTCGGGGCAGGAGGGGCTGGTCGCCGAGTGCCACCACGGCCAGGGGGGGCTGTTCACCCCGGCCGGCCTTGAGATCCTCCCCCTGCAGGAAGCGCTCGATGGAGTAGGCGGCCTCCTTACCGGCGGCCAGCGCCTCCACCACGGTGCGGGGACCGGTGACGGCGTCGCCGCCGGCGAAGATGTCAGGATCGGCCGTCTGTAGGGTGAGGGCATCGACCTCCAAAGTGCCCCAGTCGCTGAGGGTGCAGGCGCACTCGTCGGTGAGGCAGGCCCAGTCCGACTCCTGGCCGATGGACGGCATGAGGGTGTCGATCTCCAGGGTGAACTCGCTGCCGGGGATGGGCACCGGCCGACGACGGCCGCTCGCGTCCGGCTCGCCCAGTTCCATCTTCTGGCACTCAATGGCCGTTACGCGCCCCGCTTCGCGAATGATGCCAATGGGATTGGTGAGGGGCATGATCTCGATCCCCTCCTCGCGGCACTCGGCCACCTCGTCCATACCGGCCGGCATCTCCGCCTCCGACCGGCGATAGAGAATGAAAGGCTGCTTGGCCCCGCCCCGCAGAGCGGTGCGTACGGCGTCCATAGCCACGTTGCCGCCTCCGATGACGGCCACGCGGTCCCCCAGGTCCACCGATTCGCCGGCGTTGACGCGCCGCAGGTAGTCCAGCCCGCCCAAGACACCTTCCAGATCTTCGCCCTCGAGACCGAGAAGCTTGCACTCCTGGCTACCGACGGCCAGGAAAAAGGCGCCGTAGCCATCCTGGCGCAGGTCACCGATGGTGGTGTCCTTGCCGATATCGACCCCGGTTTTAAACACGACCCCCAGGTCGATCAGGGGCTGGACTTCGCTATCGATAATGGCGCGCGGCAGGCGGTAGGCCGGGATGCCCAAGGTCAGCATGCCGCCGATCGTATCTTCCTTCTCAAAAACCGTCACGGCATAGCCCTTCAGGGCCAGGAAATAGGCGCATGCCAGACCGCCGGGGCCCGAACCGATCACGGCCACCTTTTCCGGGAATTTATCGGCGGGTGGTGTCACCGGTTCGATGCCGTTTTCCTGAACCCAGTCGGATAGAAAACGGTGCATGTGACGGATGCTAAGGGGCTCATCCAGCTCGCCGCGGGTGCAGGCGATCTCGCAGGGGTGGTTACAGACCCGTCCGCAGATGGCGGGAAAGGGGTGCTCCTGGCGAAAGAGGCGGTAGGCACCGGCGTAGTCTCCCTGTTGGATCAGGGCGAAGCAGCCCTGGACGCTGGGACCCAAGGGGCAGCCCGCCTTGCAAGGGGCACGTCCTTTCTTGTCGATGGCGTAGGCCCCCGGCATGGCCTGGGGGTATTGCTTATAGGCCGCCCGGCGTTGGTCGAGGCCTTCATTGAAACCGTCGGCCAAGGGTACCGGACAGACCTTGGCGCACTCGCCACAGGCGGTGCATTTTTCCGTGTCGATATAGCGGGGGTGCCGTTTGACGGTCACCTCAAAATTCCCCGGTTCGCCGGCGATCCCCTCAACCTCGGTGAGGGTCAGCAGCTCGATATTGAGATGGCGGCCCGCCTCCACCAGCTTGGGACTGATAATACACATGGCGCAGTCATTGGTGGGAAACGTCTTGTCCAACTGGGCCATTTTGCCGCCGATGGCCGCCTGGCGTTCGACCAGATACACTTTCAAACCACTCTCGGCCAGATCCAGGGAGGCCTGGATGCCGGAGATGCCGCCGCCTACCACCATCACGGCGCCTGTCTTACCATCTGACTTCATGACGTCCTCCTCGCTCTCGCTGCATGGAGATTGCGGTTTCACAGACCCAGGTTCTCCAGATCGGGTCCCAGGTAGGTGCGTTCGTTCTCACCCAGGACGCCCATGGCCAGGCACATGAGGGTCCAAATGTGGACCACGTGGTAGTTGCCGCCATAGTGCTTGCCGATATCCTCGATCTGGGTGTGGCAGTTGTGGCAAGGGGCGATGACATAGGTGGCCTCGGTCTCCTGGATCTGATCGAACTTGACCTTACCGTAGGCCCGCCGCTGTTCGGTATACCCCCCTTGGAGGGCCCCGCCGCCGCCGCCGCAGCAGTAGTTGTTGCTGCCGCAGGGCACCATGTCCACCAGGTTCTCCTCCCCGATGATGGATTTGCAGACGAAGCGCAGTTCATCGGCCATCTCGTGACGCAGGGTCTTGCGAACGATGTTGCAGGGGTCTTGGATGGTGAACTTGACCTGGAGGTCACGGTTCCAATCGGACGATACGGGGAGCTTGCCCGAGCGAATCCACTTGGCGTAGAGCTGGATGATGGTGGTGAATTCGAAGTTGTGGGGAATGTTGTACTTGCGCAATCCTTCCAGGATCGCAAAGTAGCTGTGCCCTCACTCGGTGTTGACGACGGTCTCGCAGCCCAGGTTGTTGTCGATGTGCTGGACGAACTCCTCCAGAATGTAGCGCCACCCCTCGTCATCGGCCAGGAAGAGGCAGTAGTTCTCGCCGGCCCACATCACCGAGGGGTAGGTCCAGTCGGCCTCCACGATGTGCAGGATCTTCCACAGGGGCCCCAGCTCGTCCGGTTCGGTGACCGGCTCGCGGGAATTCTGGTTGATGGCCATCTTGGCGCCCTTGCGGTCCACCGTCACATGCATATCCTTGAATCTGGGATCGGTTTCGCGGATCTCTTCGGCCACATCTTCCACCGTCCAAATGAAGTCCTCGGTGGGGACGCCCATGGCGTTGCCGGCGCGAATGTGCTGGTCGCAGGAGCCACGGATCCCCTTGGGACGTTTGTCGCGGGGCCAGCTCTGCCGCATCTGATAGACCAGCTTGGGAATATCCACTTTCATGGGACAGGACCAGTAGCAGCGGGCGCACATGGTGCAGACCCAGGCCCAAGGGGTCTTTTTGACCTCCTCGTCCAGGCCGTAGGCCAGCATGCGCACCAGCTTGCGGGGGTCCATATCGAATTGGGCCGATGCTGGGCAACCACCCGCACAGGTACCGCAGGTGAGGCACAGGTCGAAGTTGGCCTGGGGCAGGCGCTCCGAGACCGTGTCGTGAAAGGCACGATCCAGATCATCCAGTTCGATGACGGATGCCATGAGACTTACCTCCTCCGATAGCGGGGCGGACGACCGGGGGCGAGCGCCCGGCCGAGCGCCGGTTGATAACGGGGCATGTGGCTCCTAGGGCCAGCGCCGGAGGGTTCGGGGGGCGGCGGTGCAGGAGAAACGCTCAATCAGTGCGAGATGCCGCGTCGATGTTTGGCAGTGACCCGATCCGCATGCCTATCTGAGATTGGCCGCGTCCAAGTAGGGCTGCAGCTTGTCCTCTCCCCCCAGGGTGATGATGTGAACCCCTTGGCAGAGCTCCCTGAGGCCTTTGACCAGATCGGCGAAGAGCTCGATGCTGGCGCGTTTTTTATCCGGGGCTTTGGCCAGTTTTTGGACCACCCACTCGGGCACCATACCCGCCCTGAAATGGCGGTTGATGAAGCGTGCCATGGGCGCGTTGCGGAGTAGAAGAACTTCTGCGATGACGGGTGTCCCGAAGGTGTTCACCTGTTCCATGAAGCGCCGGAACTGGTCCAGGTCGAAGATGGGGGTGGTAAGAAAATAGCCCGTCCCCATGCTGACCATTGTCTCGAGGGCCAGCATGCCCGGCTTGGGTACCGGCCTGCCCCAGGGGCTCTCCACCCCCGAACCGAGGGTGAAATCGAGGGGCGCTTCCAGCTCTCCCCCGTCCACGGTCCGGCCGTCGCGGGTGTGATCGAGAACGGAGCCCAGTTTGCCGGAGTCCACGTGGAAGAAGAGCTCCTCCTGGAGACTGTCGCCGCTGATGCGGTAGTCCTCGGTAAAGACCAGCACGTTGTCCACACCGGCGTCGTGGGCTTGGAGAAGATCCTGCTGAAGCTGAATGCGGTTCTTGTCGCGGGTGGTGGTCTGGTAGATGGCGTTGAACTGATTCTGGGTGAGCAGCTCACAGGTGTGGATGCTGTCGCCCACGATCCCCTCCAGTTCGGCATCCAGTACGGCGACCCCATCCACGCGGCCCCGGACCCGCCGAAGCGACGACACCATCTCCTCCGGGGAGATGTCGCCCAGGGGGGCCTGGATTTCAGACGTGACCACAAAGCGCTTGCTGCCCAGCGCATCCTTGAGTTTCATGTTGACCTCCTCTCACACTTGACGCTCGATCGCCGGCGGTTGTCGACCGTCGGCGCGAGGCGGTTCGTGATCAAATTCAGGTCGCCAATAGACGGGCCACCTCTTTCTTGAGCTGGGGCAGCGGCAGGGGCTTGGAGAAACAGACATCGGCCCCGAACTTCTTCATCTCGGCGAACTTCTCCTCGTCCAGATAGGCGGATAGCACGATGATCTTGGTGTCACAGGTTTCGGGGGTGCACTTGATCTTGCGGCACACCTCGTTGCCCTTGATGTCGGGCATCATGATATCGAGAATCATGAGGTCCGGTTTGAAATGGTTGACCTGCAGGCCGGCCTCGAAGCCGTCCCCCGCACTGATCACCTCATAGTCGTTCTCATCCTCCTCGAGGCTCTGCACGATGGTTTCCACAATGATGGGGTCGTCATCCACCACCAGGATCCGTTTGCGGCCGTTGGCGCCGGTCTCCTCGGCCGGGATGGGAATTCCCTGGCGCCGCATGAAATCTTCGAGATCGGCCCGCTTGATGCGACGGTGACCGCCCACCGTCTTGTACGCCTTGATGTGGCCGGCTTCGATCCAATTAATGATCGACTTGGAAGAAACCTTGCACATCTGGCTGGCCTTGTAGACCGTCAGGGTGTCATCCATATGTTCACCTCCTTGGTTTGATGAGGTTCCGAAGGGGAGCTTCCACCAGTATCGACAGCGGGACGGGTATCGAAGGGGGTCGATCACCGAGAGCGGTAGTGGCGCGCCGGTGCCGGAACTGGGGGTGTTGAATTCAGCAGACACAATAGATCGGCAGAAGTCAACAAAAAAATCAGAAAAATCTGAAAAATTATTCCCACGCATATACACCTGGCGGGTCAAAGCCATCGCTTAGACGGACGAACGCACACAAATAACTTCAATAAATTAAGCGCCCTGTACGACACCTGCCGGAAACGCCCCCAATAACCCTTGCTCAATTTTTATTTATTTTAGTTATTATAGTTATTATTAAAAATGTGCGGGTTCTGTCCCAGACTGTGAGATGGGTTGGGAGGGCCTGACAGAAGCCAAGGCGGTCGGCGTGCATGGGTGACGGCAGAGAAGGGCTCTGGGTGCCGCCCGGGTACGGGCGGAAAGTGCTGATCGCGATCTGAGCGAAGCGCGGAAACCGCAGGGCGGGTGTAGGGCGAGAACGGGGAGCGGAAGGGGCGGTCGCGGGATGGGGTCCGGCCACCGGCGCACGAGGCGCGTCAAGCGGCCGCGTGAATCGGCAGCGAGATGGTGAAGGTGGTCCCCTCCCCCAGCTGGCTGGCGACCTGAATATCGCCGCCATGGTCCTTGATAAAGCCGTAGCACACCGACAGGCCCAATCCCACGCCGCGGGCGCTGTCGACCTTGGTGGTGAAAAAGGTATCAAAGATCTGGTCCAAGTGTTCGGAGCGGATGCCGGTGCCATCGTCCTGAACCTGAATGCGGACCTGACCGTTGCCGGTGTGGGTGCTCACCGACAGGGTTCCCCCATCGGGCATGGCGTCCCTGGCATTGGAAACCAAATTGAGGAAGACCTGACGCAACTGGTTTTTGGATCCCCAAACCGGCGGCATCTGCTCGGCGTAGGCGGCGTTGATCTTGATGTCGTGTTCGCGCAACTGCTTCTCGTGCAGCAGCAGGATCTCGTCGAGAATAACATTCATATCCACCGCACTGCGGGCCTCTTGATCCGGCTTGGAGAAGCTGAGCATTTTGCGCAGCATGTCGGTGAGTCGATCGGTTTCACTGAGGGCCATCTCGAGGAGGCGCCGGCGCTTGTTCTGCGGCGGGATTTCGGTTTTCATGAGCTCCAAAGTGTTCATGATGCCATAGAGGGGATTGTTGAGCTCATGGGCCAGCTGAGAGGTGAGGCGCCCCATGGCGGCCAGTTTCTCGGACTGGAGGAGCTGCTCCTGGGTGCGACTGAGCTGACGCTCCATCGCCAGACGTTCGCCCAGATCCACGAAAAAGCCCACCGAGGCGGCCTCGCTGCCGTCCTCGTCGTAGATGAGGCTGGCCGATAGATTTCCTTCCACCAGATGGCCGGCCTTGTGTTTGAACGTCATGGGGTAGGCCCGCAGCCTGCCCTGGCCGCCGAAGTCAGACCCGCGCATGCTGGCCATCACCTCGTAGGCCTGCTCACCCTCGTAGAGCTCGCGGACGTCCATCTTGCCGATCACTTCGGCGGCGCTGTATCCCAGCGTTTCTTCCGCGCCGGGATTCCAAGTGATGATGCGGCCGGCCATATCTGCACCGATGATGGCATTGGGTGAACTCTGGACGATGTTGTGAAGGTAGTCGTGGGCTTCGCGGATCTCCTGGGTCAGGCGCACCACCTGGCTCTGGTCCACACAGAGCCCCTCATACCCGGTGATCTGGCCGGCGTGGTCGCGACGCAGGTGGCTGGTGAGGAGCACCGGCAAGGTGGTACCATCTTTGCGCTTGAAATCGACCGCATAGCTCTCCACGCGGCCGTCCTCTTCGATCATGCGCTGAAAGGCCAGGCGGTCTTCCGGCTTGCGGTAGAGATCCTCCGGAATGCGGATTTGCAGAAAGGCCTCCTTGTCATCATACCCGAGCATGTTGAGCAGGGCGGGATTCGCATCCAGGAAGTGGCCCTCCTTGCTGCTCACATACACCCCAACCCCCACATGCTCGAACAGGCGCCGATAGTCCTTCTCGGTGGCCGCCAGACGCAAGGCCTGGTCGCGCGTGGCCGTGATGTCGCGATAGATATTGAGTTTGGAGAGGGTCCCGTCCTTGTTCTGGACCGGCAGCTCGATGATGCGGTAGGTTTTGTCCTGATGGGGAATGTAGATCTCGGATTCGGTGCTGTCGCCGTCTCGGAACACCTCTTCGGCGCGGCACCAGGGACAGAGCACCTCGGTGCGGTTGATCACCTCGTAGCACTTTTTGCCCACACCCTCGCCGAAGCGTTCAACCATGGCGCGGTTCATGTACTCAACGGTGTAGTCATGACGGACAATGTAGATGCCGTCGTTCATGGCATCCAATACGGCCAGCAGGTCGTTTGGTTCAACAGGGGCCATGGCCACCTCTTTCAGGCAGGTTACCGGCGGCAGGTGTGACACGCGGTGCCCCACGCGCCACCGCAACGGGGGAAGCGAACGTCAGCAACAGCTTAAGGGGATGGATGGGGGGCTGTCAAGGAGAGGGGGTGGCCAGCGGATGGCCATGCACCTGTGTGGCACATCTCAGGCCACTTGGCTGCTGGACGACGCCGTCTCCTGGTGGTCAAAGGCCGAGCGGTAGCATTCCGGACAGTAGCCGTGGGAGAAGTCCACCCCCCACTGGGCTTTGAAATAGGCTTCCAGCCGCGACCAGCCGCTGGTCTCACCCGTAGTGACGGTATCCGGTGAAGCCGTTTCGGTGGTGACATCCTCCCGAATCTTCTTGCAGACGCAGCAGATGGGAATCATGCGCTTCAGGGCGGCTATTTCGGAGAAGTCTTCGATCACCAGCAGGGCCAGATCCCGCCCCTCGTAGGTAATGGCGGAAGCGGTCACCAGCGCGAAGAATTCGATCGTCTCTCCCGCCAGATGCAGCTCCAGGCGGGTGCGCCGCCGAACCGCACGCCCTCCCGCGAATACCGCCCCCACGGCCATACGGACCACGCATTGGGAACAGGCGGGAGCGTGTCCGCAGCCGGCGGGGCTGATGGCGGCGTTGAGGCAGCCCAAGGCTTCGCCACCGGGCTTTTTGAGGATGGCACCCTGTTTGGCGGAGAGGAGTTCGGCCGCCGCCGTGTTGAAAGCCTGGACACGGACATCGGCATCTACGACGAAAACCATGGCGGGCAGTGCATCAAAAACTTGTTGGATTAACTGATCGGGGGCAACCGTGGCAGCGTGCATGAAGTCGTCTCATGGAGGATTGGAACCAGCATTCGGTACAGATCGCACATCATTCCTGGATGTTTCTGTCCCTATCGCACTCGAGCGTCGGTGGCAAGGGGAGATCTCCTTGGCGGTGGCGTCTGGCGGGATGGACCGTTCTGACCGCCGCGGTGCATTTGGTGGATTGCGGGATGCCGCCAACGGTGGTGGCGGAAGGAGGGGTTGCCCGAGTCCCTGTGAAGCGTCCCCCATGGAGACAAACCCAGGACTGCCGGACGCCAGCGGCCCAGCAGCCCCGAGTGATATCAGCGCGCACTGCGTTATACGTCGTCGGCGGGATCCAAGACAGCATCGATCACATGGATCACGCCGTTGGTTGCCTCGATATCGGTGATGATGACCATCGCCTCACGGTTGCCGTCGTCATTGAGGATGACGTTGCCGTTCTCGATGTCGATATCGATGTCGTCCCCGTTGAGGGCCGTCACCTCACCGCCGTCCAATGCGATGACGTCGGTGGCGAAAAAGGCGCCCGACACCACGTGGTAGAGCAGTATATCGCTGAGAAGGGCCTGGTTGGCTGGGTCCAGCAAGGTGTCCACCGTGCCGGCCGGCAAGGCGGCGAACGCGTCGTCGGTGGGCGCGAACACCGTAAAGGGACCAGTACCGCGAAGATCGTCATCCAATCCGGCGGCTTGAAGCGCCGTGACAAGGGTGGTGAAGCGACCGTCGGTCACCGCCGTGTCGACGATGTCACGCAGGCCATCATTAGGATCCAAAACGGCGTCAATCACGTGGATGATACCATTGCTGGTCACAATGTCGGTAATGATGACCGTTGCCGGACGATTGCCGCCAACGTTGATGATCACGGATCCGTTGTCCACCGAGATGTTCAAAAGACCTCCGTTGAGGGCTTCGATGGCATTACCGGCCAACGCAATCACATCGGCGGCGGTCAGATCGTCTCCGGCGATCACATGGTAGCTGAGAATTTCGACCAACTCATCCTTGGCGGCGGGTTCGAGGAGTGCATCGACAGTGCCGGGCGGCAAAGCGGCGAAGGCGTCATCAGTAGGTGCGAGGACAGTGAAGGGGCCATCGCCCTGTAAATCGTCGTCCAGATCGGCGGCCTGGAGGGCGGCCACCAGGGTGGTGAAGCGACCGTCGGCCACCGCCGTTTCAACGATGTCTTCCGTTGGCCCGCCACCGGCGCGGTTGTTGTCGTCGTCATCGTCGGAGTCACCGCAGCCAATCAGAAAAAGGCTGAGGGCGACGGTGAGGAGGAGGAGGAGCGGTTTATGGGGAAAAAGCTTCATGGGATTTCCTTTCGAGATGATGGTATTGCCACACCCCTAAATGGGTTGATCGATTAAAATTATTGGAAAATTAGGTACGAAGGTGGCGGCTTCAATGGGGAGAACCCAGGGGATTGGTGGTAGGTTAAATTCCCCATTCGATGGGCCATGCATCCGTATTAGAAGGCAATTGGGGTCTGGCTGCGGATGCCGTCAGGAAGGTGTGGCGGTGCTCACCGCAGACGGCACCAGATGACGGATAGTACGGTAGCTGCGGGGAATGCCGGCCGATGGGCCCGGCGTACCCCGAGGAAACCGGCTAATGGGTTTACCGGCTCAATGCCCTGATGAATTCCTGGGAAGTGACGTCGATGCCGGTCCAGAGGGCGAGGGTGCGCTTGGCCTGGTGGGCCAGTGGAGAGAGACCGTCCATGAAGGGGATTGTGTGCCGCAGAGACCATTCCCGCCAGAAATTGGCGCTGCGGCCGTAATTCAGGTCCAGCGTGAGCCGGCAGCCCGGCGTGGTGAGGCGTTCCGTCAAGCGCGCCAGGTGGGGGGATTCATCCGGACCGCTGGCGGCGGTGGCGTTGACCACCAGGTTTACGGGCAGGGGTCCGCTTTCCAAGCGATGGACCTCGATGGCCTCGCCACCGATATGCTCGGTGAGGTCGCGCACCCGGTCGGGGTTGCGGCCGGTGATGAATATCTTCTCGGCCCGCAGCCAGTTGAGAATGAAAACGACGGCGCGCGCGGCGCCGCCTGTGCCGAAAACCAGCGCCCGGCAGCCGGGCACCTGGAATCCGGCTTCCGCCAGGGCGTCCATCACCCCGATGGCGTTGGTGTTGTAGCCCTTAAGCCCCGCCGTCGTGCAGACGATGGTGTCGACGGCGCCAATGACGCTGGCGCCCTCGGAGAGGCGGTCCAGGTGCGGAACCACCCGCTCCTTGTAGGGGATGGTCACATTGGCGCCGGAGATATGCAGCACGCGCAGGCTGCGAAGCGCCTCGCCGAGGCACTCGGGATCGACGCAAAAGGGTACGTAGCTGGCGTTAAGGCCGACCCGTGCCAGGACGTGGTTGAACATCTCCGGTGAAGGGGAGCAGTGTACACGGGCGTCACTGATGATGCAAAAGACCTTGCGCTGAAAATCGAATTTGGCGCTGGGAACAGCGGTCATGACAGCAATCTCTTCAACTGCCCGAAAACGGTAGGATCACGCTGAGACGGGTGTCGGGCAAGGCGTCCGCGGATCTATACCGATGGATATCCCTGGCGGTGCGCCTGCCGTTGAATGGCGGGCGCGCCACCGATATGCGATGGGGCGCGCCCGCCAGTTCGGTCTGGATGTGAATTAGCCCAGAAGCCCTTTGAGGCTGTCGGCGATCTCCTCGGCCGAGGCCGGCTTGGGCAGATAGTCATCGGCCTCCATACTCATGCCGTCGTAATGGGAGTATCGCGTGGAGGAGACGTGGGAGGCAGCGGCCGTCAGCATGACGATGGGGATATCGCAATACTTTTCATCCGCCTTGAGCGCCTTGCACACCGCGTAGCCATCCTTCTCGGGCATTATCACGTCCAGGACGATGGCATCTGGTGGGTTGGCTTCGACCTTCTCGATCCCCTCTACGCCGTCGTAGGCCACCTCTACTTCAAAGCCCTCCCTCTCCAGATTGCCCTGGACGATGGCGCAGAAATCGGGTTCGTCGTCAACCACCAGTATTCTCTTTTTTTCGCTCATGAGCGCATCCTTTTTGGCGACGGGTATCAGGGTCTGCGCACAGTGGACGAGTGATGCCACGCTGCAACGCTACCGCCTTCGGATGCCTTGATGGCGTCGCGCGCCTCCCAAACAGCACGGCCCGTTTAAGGGGCCCGATGTCACACTTGCGGTCGCGGCAGTACGCCTGCCCGTTCGGCGATTTCGGGCACCTTGTGCTCCCACTCGATGGCCATCAGGTGCACGCCGGCGACGCCCGCCATCTCCTTGAATTCGTCGATCTGTTCGATGGCGAAACGGATCCCCTCCTCGGCTTGCTTGCCCTTTCCGGCGCCCTCCAAGCGCTTGATCAACGCTTCGGGCACATCCATGCCGGGTACAAATTTGGCCATATATTTGGCCATGCGGGCGCTCTTCATGGGGGTTACCCCGGCGAGAATGTAGGCATTTTCGGTCAGCCCCATGTCCACCGCTTTCTTCATGAACTCTCGGAATCGCGGCATGTTGTAGATGCACTGGGTCTGGATAAAGTCCGCCCCGGCGTCGATCTTACTGGCCAGCCGATAGATGCGGAACTCTACCGGATCGGCGAAGGGATTTGCCGCTGCGCCGATAAACATTTTGGGTGATTCGTCGATATCTTCATCATTGAGAAATTTGCCCTCGTCGCGCATTTTCTTCACCATGGCGATGAGCTGCATGCTGTCGATATCGTAAACGTTCTTGCTCTGGGGATGGTTGCCGAAATGCTGGTGGTCACCCGAGAGGCAGAGCATGTTGCGGATCCCCATGGAGTAGGCCCCCAGGATGTCCGCCTGCATGGCCAGACGGTTGCGGTCGCGGCAAACCATCTGAAAGTTGGGCTCCAGACCGGCCTGCACCATAATGGCACTGGCGGCGGCGCTGGACATGCGCACCACAGCGGTCTGATTGTCGGTGACGTTGATGGCGTCCACCTGGCCGCGCAGGTGTTCCATCTTCTCCTTGAGATGCTCTACGTTGGCCCCCTTGGGGGGGCCGCACTCGCCGGTGAAGGCAAAGTGACCGGCTTCGAGAACTTTTTCGAGATTGCTGCCTGATTTGTAGCCGTTTTCGCTCATTGCACCAACTCCTCCCTAATGCTTGTGCGTGGGCCACCGTCTCGGGCCGAACGCCAGTCCTTGGCCGGTTTGAAGGTGCGCAGGTCTTCCAGGCGCCCCTGTTCCATCTTCTTCAGGACGATCTTGTCCCAGATACAAACGATCTCCTGGGAGACTTCGCATTTACCGTCGGCGCTGCCACCGCAGGGGCCGTGCAACAGACTCTTGGAACAGCGCGCTATGGGACACAACCCGTCATAATGATGGATAACGCAGGTACCGCAGCCGGCACAGCGCTCCTCCCAGATCCCGTGGGTTACCGCGCCCCCCATAAACTTGGTGTTGACCGTGGGGAAGAAGCGCTGACCGGGGTATGCTTCGGAGAGGAACTGGGGCCCGACGCCGCAGGCCATGGAAAGCACGGCATCATATCGGTCGTAGGTGTCGCGGATCTGCTCGATATACTCGGGGTCGCACTGGCGTTCCAGCAGTACTTCTTCGATCTGGAGGGGACGGTCGGCTTTCTTGCGGGCAATCTTGAGGGACGAAGAGAGGATCTGGACCTCTTTCAAGCCACCCACGTTGCACACCGTGACACACCCCTTGCAGCCGACGAGCATGATATTGTCCACGTCGGCGATCATCTCGAGGATCTCCTCCAGGGGTTTTCGATCGGCAATTATCATCTCTCACCTCTTGAAGTATTATTGTCGAAAAGAACTTCTTTGATCATTTCTTCGCTATTTGCTTCACCCAGATGATCCCTTGGCGATATTTTTTACGTCACCGTGCGTCGGTGCCAGTCAAATCGGCACGCCAAGGGGATTCTTATCGCCATTTGGATCAAGCACAGGTTCCTGGATTCAGCGGGCTTGGTCCCAACTCTTTCGCCTTGGCCGTCATCTCTTCCGCGATCTCGGCGAAACGGGGCCCCTGGGCCGAGCTGAGGTTGTACATCTGCACGCGTTCGGGCTCCATCCCCAACTCCTTGAGGGTGCGCTGGACATATTCGACTTTACGGCGGGTTTTAAGATTTCCTTCCAGGAAATGGCATTCACCCTCCAGTCAGCCGGCCACGTATAGCGCGTCGGCCCCGTCCTCGATCGCTTTGAGCATGTGGAGGATATCTACGCGCCCTGAACAAGGTACCTGCACGACCTTGACATTGGCCGGATATGACAGGCGCATGGATCCGGCCAGGTCACCGGCGGCATAGGCGCAATACTTACAGCAGAATGCCAGTACTTGCGGTTCATATGCATCGCTCATGGGTTACCTCTTCCTTTCGTCCGAGCCCAAGGAGGCGTGCCTCCTTGGGCCATCATTAGACTTAAGCGCACTCGGTAAAGAGCGCACCGGTTTTAGCGATCAACTGCTCATCGGTGAAGTGCTTGAGGGTGATCGCCTTGCCGGGGCACTCGGCCACACAGCAGCCGCAGCCATGACAGCCGGACGGTTCGATCACGGCGTAGCCCTCTTCGCCGATGTAGGGGGTGTTGTAAGGACAGGTGCGTACACAGGTCAGGCAGACGGCGCAGCGGTCTGGGTTGACCTCGGCCACCACACCGCCCACCAGAATGGCGTCCTTGCTGAGCACCGTTACCGCCCGGGAGACGGCCGCCTGGGCCTGGGCGATGGTTTCGTCGATACTCTTGGGGTAGTGGGCCAACCCGGCCATGAACACCCCTTCGGAAGCAAAGTCCACCGGTCGCAGCTTGGCGTGAGCCTCCACCAGGAAGCCTTCGCCGTTGATCGGCACCTTGAACAGCTCGAAGAGATCCTGGTTCTCGTTGGGCAGAACGGCCGCCGCCAGAACCAGCAGGTCGGGATTGAAGGCCACCGGCCGGCCGAGCACGTGGTCCCGCACCGTGAGGGTCAGACGATTGTCGTCGTCCAGTGTCGCCGTGGGCAGTTTGTCGAGGTCATAGCGGGTGAAGATCACCCCCACTTCGCGGGCCTGCTTGTACAGGTCTTCGCGGAAGCCGTAGGAGCGCATGTCACGGTAGAGGATGAAGACGCTCATGTCGGGTTTGGCCGTTTTAAGCTTGATGGCCGACTTGAGGCTGTGGGTGCAGCAGACCCGGCTGCAGGAAGGCCGTTCCGGAATGCGCGATCCCACACACTGGACAAAGGCCACTGTCTCGGCGGCTTCGATTCGCTCGTCTCCCGCGGCCAGGGCTTCATCGAAGTCCTTGTGCGTGAGCACGTCGGGGTGTTCGCCGTAGAGATACTCGGTTGGCTTGTACTCCTTGCCGCCGGTGGCCAGAATGGTGGCGCCATGCTCCACCACGGTGGTGGTCATGGTCCCTCCGCCAGTGGCCAGGGTGGTGGTGAAATTCCCCAGGATACCGGCGGTTTCAATGGCCTCCGTATTGAAGAAGATCCGCACGTTCGGATGCTGGCGGATCTTTTCGATCAGACCTTCGACATAGGGTCCGATGGCTTCTCCATCCCAGCTCTCCTTCATCCAGAGGGCGTTGCCGCCGAGCTGATCGCCCCGCTCCACCAGGTAGGCTTTATAGCCTTGTTCAGCCACCCCCAGGGCGGCTTCCATACCGGCCACACCGCCACCCACCACCAGGGCCGCGCCGTTGACGTCCATGCTCACCTGATGCAGCGGCTCCACATAGGCGGCCTTGGCAATCGCCATGCGCACCAGGTCCTTGGCCTTGGCCGTGGCCAGATCGGGATTGTTCATGTGCACCCAGGTGTTCTGGTCGCGGATGTTGGCCATCTCGAAGAGGTACTTGTTGAGACCCGCCTCCCGGATCGTCTCCTGGAAGAGGGGCTCGTGGGTGCGCGGCGAACAGGAGGCCACCACGACCCGGTTGAGGTTGTTCTCCAGGATCACCTCTTTCATCTTGTCCTGGGTATCCTGTGAACAGGTGAAGAGGTTGTCTTCCACATGCACCACGTACGGCAGGGTCTTGGCGTACTCCCTGACCGCGGGCACATCGGCCACGCCGCCGATATTGATGCCGCAGTTGCAGACAAACACACCGATGCGCGGATCCTCTTCGCTGACATCCAGCTCCGGCGGCAGCTGTTTGGTGCGGATCATGGTCCCGCGGGCGTCGGCGAGGGCTTTGGTGGCCGATGAGGCCGCGGCCGAGGCCTCCATCACCGACTGGGGGATATCCTTGGGGCCCTGGAAGGCGCCGCAGACAAATATCCCTTCGCGGCTGGAGGCCACCGGAGTCAAGCTCTTGGTGTCGGCGAACTGGTGATCGTTCAGGGCGATGCCCAGGGTGTCGGCCAGTTTGACGGCATCTTTCATGGGGCTGAGGCCCACCGAAAGGACCACCATGTCGAAGAGCTCGTCCACGATATCACCGTCCTCGGTGACGTACCGCAGGCTGAGCTGATCGTCGGCGGCGGGGTCGATGGTATGCACCCGCGTGCGGACGAAGCGCACGCCGCGCTCCTCTTCGGCCCGCATGTAGTAGCGCTCGAACTCCTTGCCGTGGGTGCGCATATCCATGTAGAAAATGGCCGTGTCCAGCTCGTAGTCGCAATGCTCCTTGGCGATAACGGTCTGTTTGGCGGCGTACATGCAGCACACATTGGAGCAGTAGCTGTGGTCGCATTTGTTGATGTCGCGGGAACCGATGCACTGCAGCCAAGCGATCTTCTCGGGCTCCTTGTGGTCCGATGGGCGGATCAAGTGCCCCTGGTTGGGACCGGAGGCGGAGAGCAGACGCTCAAACTCCAAGCTGGTGACCACGTTGGGGTGTTTGGCGTAAGAGTAGTGGTCATGCTGGCTGGGGTCGTAGGCCTCGAAGCCCGGTGCCATGATGATGGACCCTACATTGACCGTGACCTCCTCCACCGTCATCTCGTGGTCTACGGCTTCGGCCAGGCAGGCGTCCACACACTGGTAGCACTCGGAACAGATGCCGCACTTGAGGCAACGGTCCGCCTCTGTTTTGGCCTCCTCCTCGTTGTAGCCGTAAGATACTTCCAGGAAGTTGCACTCGCGCGCCTCGGGGTCGAGACAGCGTACCGGGACCCGCTTCTGAATGGGGTAGATCATATTGTCGGGCTTGACGAACTCCCAGTTCTCTTCGCGCCCCTCGAGGAGGTCTTCGCCCAGCAGGTAGCGCCGGATACTCTCCGCGGCGGTCCTGCCGGCCGCCACCGCTTCGACAACCGACTTGGGGCCGTGATGGGCATCCCCGCCGGCGAAGACCCCAGGAATGGGGGTCTGCAGGGTCACCGGGTCGGCCTCGAGCCCGCCCACGCGCGTCAGGCCCACGCCCATCTCGGCCAGGCCGGTGGTGTCGGTGCTCTGACCGATGGCCACAATGACGGTGTCGCCGAACATGGGCGTACAGGCACTCTCATCGTAGGCGGGATTGAAGCGCCCCTCCTCGTCGAAGACCGCCGTACACGTCTTGAACTCGATCCCCGACACGCGGTTGCTCTTGTCGATGAAGAACTCTTTGGGACCGAAGGAGTTGACGATCTCGATGTCGCCTTCGAGGGCCTCCTCGATCTCGTGCTCCCAGGCCGGCATCTCTTCGCGTCGCTCGAGGCATACCAGGGTGACCTTCTCGGCCCCCTTGCGCTTGGCGGTGAGGGCGACGTCTATGGCCACGTTGCCGCCGCCAACGACCAGCACCTCATCGCCGAGGGTGACCTCTTTGCCCAGGGCGGCGTCCCGCAGAAAATCGACCCCCTGCAGAACGCCCTCGATATCTTCGTTGGCCACGCCCAGGTTGCGGCCGCCATGGAGTCCGACGGCCATGAAGACCGCGCCGAAACCGTCGGCCTTGAGGGTGTCGAGGGTGATGTCGCTGCCGAAGGTGACCCCGGTCTTGATGGTCACCCCGAGCTGCTCGATAAAGGCGATCTCCTCGCTGAGGATGTCGCGGGGCAGCCGGTACTCGGGGATGCCCACCCGCATCATGCCGCCGGGCTCGTCCAGTTTCTCAAAGATGGTGACCTGGAATCCCTCCCGCACGAGGAAATAGGCGGCGGAGAGGCCGGCCGGACCCGAACCGATGACGGCCACCTTCTCGGCGCGCTTTTCGGCGGTCTCGATGGGCAGCTCCTCGCCGTGTTCGCGGGCGTAGTCGTGGAGGAAACGGTGCAGTTCACGGATCGCCAGGGGTTGGTCCACGTCGCCTCTGCTGCACGCCTCTTCACAGGGATGATGGCAGACGCGGCCGCAGACCGCCGGGAAGGGATGGGCGTCGCGGAAGAGCTTGAGGGCCTCTTGATAGCGGCCATCGTTGATGAGGGCGATGTAGCCCTGGATGCTCACGTGGGCCGGACAGGTGGCCTTACAGGGGGCGGTGCCCTTCTTGTCGATGGTGTAGCCGCTGGGCATCCCCTGGGGATAGAGCTTGAAAGCCGCCTTGCGCTCACGCAGATTCTCGTCAAACTGGTTGTCCACGCCGATGGGGCAGACCTTGGCGCACTCACCGCAGGCAGTGCACTTCTCCAGGTCGATGAAACGCGGTTGCTTGGTGATGGTCACCTCGAAATTGCCCGGCTCGCCGGTGACCTGGGTGACCTCGCTGAGGGTGTGCAGGTCAATGTTGAGATGGCGGCCAGCCTCCACCAGTTTGGGGGAGATGACACACATGGAGCAGTCGTTGGTGGGAAAGGTCTTGTCCAGCTGGGCCATGACCCCGCCGATGGCGCTCTTGCTCTCCACCATCTGTACCAGATAGCCGGAGTCCGCCAGATCCAGGGCGGCCTGAATGCCGGCGATACCACCGCCGACCACCATTACCGAACCCACGCCCTCTTTTGGTTTTGCAGCGTCTGTCTTGGAATCCATTCCTTGTCCCTCGGTTATGAGACACCACTGGGGTGCCCAGGTTAATGCCGTTACGTATACCAATTCCAACAGGTGATTCGCTTGGCCCATGGGGGCGGCCGCGGTGCCCCCAAATCCGCAACCGCCACGCGCGCGTCGTGCAGATGGATCCGCGGACGGTTCACAGGGCCGCCCCGGGTATCACGGCGGGGGGCCTGGAAGCGGGGGGTCGCCACCAGGATCGGGCACATGGGGGGCCTATTAGGGTGAATGTACCGTCGCATGCCAATCGAATTACATCGCTTGAGAGTGGGGACAGCCCGGAGGCCCTTTCACCAAATGTCCATCCCTTCGGGAATTGCCGTTCGACCACTGGAGCGAAGGCTCCCGAATCGCATCTGTTCTGAAGCAGTTGATTCAGCGCCGCGCCCGGGCCCCCTGCAGATGGTCAGTGAGAAGGTGCAGCGGGGAAGGCGGCACATGGAAACGATGTGCGGTGGACCGCGGAGAACTTGCCAGTTCGCCGGTTTGATCAGCAAAGAGAATGCCACCTTAAGTGCAAATTATGAAACCATTTGAAATAATGATAAATTCTAAAATATCATCCGCGTCGCCGGAGGGGTCTGGGTCACCAAAACGACCATATTGGAATGGAGTTCCATCCCATTTTGGGATATAAACAGGATAACCATTTTAGATTATTTGTTTTTATATAATAATCCAATTTGGAATACATGCCAAAATGGGGGGTTTCGTGGAGGAACGAATTCTGATCATCGACGATGATGCCGACTATATCGAGGTGCTGCGCCACAAGCTGCAGCAGATCGGCTACCCTGACGTAAAAGCGGAGGTGCAGTCCCGTAAGGCGGCCGAGCGTTTTCGCCAGGGTGCGGACTACGATTTGGCCCTTATCGACATGACCATGCCGGAGATGAGTGGTGTGGAACTGCTGGGGGTGATCAAAACCGTCAGCCCGAACACCGAGTGTCTCATGGTGACGGCCATCAATGAGGCGCGCGTCGCAGTGGAGTGCCTGCGCAAAGGGGCCTACGACTACCTGGTCAAACCGGTCACCAAGGAGGCGCTGGCCCTCGCAGTCCAGCGCGCCCTGGAGCGCAAGCGTCTGCGCGACATTCTCGATATGGAGAAGCGGGACACCCCCCCGCCCATCACCGCCAAAGCCCCTTTCCGGCCCATCATCACCCGCTCCCGCACCATGTTGCGGGTGCTGATGGAGGCCGAGCTCCACGCCGCCAGTGACGTGCCCGTTCTCATCACCGGGGAGAGCGGCACCGGCAAGGAGCTGCTCGCCCGGGCCATCCACAAGGCCAGCCCACGGGCCCAGAACCCCTTCACTCCGGTCAATATGGCCTCCCTGACCCCCACCCTTTTCGAGGCCGAGTTCTTCGGTCATACCCGCGGTGCCTTTACCGGCGCAGAATCCCAGCGCAGTGGATACCTGCGCCACACCGACAAAGGCACCCTCTTCCTCGACGAGATCGGCGATTTGCCGCTGGAGCTCCAGGGGAAGCTCCTGCGGGTACTCCAGGAGGGAGAGTACACCCGCCTGGGCAGCAGTCAGCAGATTCAGGTGGACATCCGCTTCATCGCCGCCACCAACGCCAACCTCGAGCAGATGCTGGCCCAGCAGCGCTTCCGGCAGGATCTCTACTACCGCATCCGCGGCAGCTGGCTGCACCTGCCGCCGCTGCGGGAACGTCGGGAGGACATCCCCCTACTGGCCAAAACCTTTCTGGCGCGCTACGAGGCCGGCCATGGGGAGAATCCCCTGACGCCGGCGGCGCTGGCGGCGCTGCAGCGCTATGATTTCCCAGGCAATGTGCGCGAGCTCGCTACCCTGCTGCACAGCGCCGCCAACCTCGCCCAGGGTCGCCCCATCGCCATCCGTCATCTGCCCGAGCACCTGCGCAGCTTGCAGGTGTCGGAGGAAGTGGACCAACCATCGCCGCGGCCGGTACGTGAGGATGGGGGGCGTCCCTTGCGCCCCCTGGCCGAGATCGAAAAGGCGTATATCCTGGAAGCCTATGCCCGTTTGGGCAAAAACAAGGCCAAAACCGCCAAGACCCTCGAGATCGGCATCAACACCCTGCGGCGCAAACTCCAGCGCTATGGGGTCGACTGAAGCCGATTGTCTCTCGTGTGCGCACCGCCCACACCGCCTAGCAGACCGGTCATGCCGGAGAGCGGGTGTCGCGTCGCCCACGGTTTGCCAGGCGGGTGGGGCGTTCCTATGTTGAAGCCTATGGTGAGTTGCCGGAAGTCCGCTCCACCCATTTGAGCGGTAGGTCCGGGGCGACCTAGGGGAGGGGGTACATCGATGGTGAGACTCAAAGGCTTCCTGGTGCTATCCGCGATGGCGCTGGTGGGCTGCCGTCTGCTGACATGGGACGGCGGCGGATCGGACTGGCCGGAGGAGTACGCCCGGATCCTGAGCCAATTGACCTATCCCCAGTCAGAGTGGCGGCATGACGATTTTGGTCGGCCCATATCGGCCAAGGATCGAGGCTTGCTGACCCGCTTCCGGCCGCGGATCCACATCACCCCGGGGGAGCTCTATCCCATCGATTTTTACGATCGCTTTTTGCCCCAAACGGTGGTCAAGAATCGCAAAGGCACGGTCATCCCGCGCGCCGTGGACCCCGCCTATCTCAAGCGCATTGAGCGGGACCATGGCAAATACCTCGATTTCGGTGGCGATCTGGCGACCTTTGCCCTGGGCGGCGATCCGCCAGAAGACGCGGTTCTCTATCCTTCCGTCTACCGCGAGCAGCTCCGCCTGCCGGGACGGGAACCGATCGATGTTATCGTTCTCAAGTACGCTGCGGTTTTCGCCGCCAGCGGTCTGCCGTATGAAATCGGCTGGCTCAGATCAGCTGCGGCCCGCCTAATGGGCGACCCGCGCCGTTGGCACGAACTCGACATTCACGGTGCCGTGCACGTGATCATCGATGCGGCGCACCGAAGGCCCCTCATGGTGCTTTTGGCCCAGCACAACCACTTCCGCTCCTTTCTGGTGGGCAGAGATCTGGAATGGCCTGCGGACGATCGGTTGCGCATCAGCTACGCCCGTCGCTCCAACGAACCCTATCTCTCCCCCCGCGGTGCTACCCCCGTCCGGCATCCCACTGCCGGCGACCCCTCTCATTTTCGATTTATTCTTACGGGAAGGGGCAAGCCCCTGACGGGAGGATACGATGTGGTCCACGGTCCGCAGTCGGGCGCGGTGGAGATCCCCTATCAGTTGATCTTCTTGCGCACCAAGGACCCGCTCTTCACCAGCTGGATCCCCCTGGGAGACAAACAGAAGCTCATGGGGGTCATCGATAGTTTCTATCGCGAAGGCCCGCCCGGCATGCACATCAACACCCACCCACAGATCCGGCGGTACACCGACACGGCCGCCGCCTACTATGTGCTGCCCGGGGATAGTGCCGGTATCGACCTGTTCGAAACCCACGTCAAAGGCTTCATCAAGGCCGACTTCGGGCCGGTTTTGGCCTACAACCGGCAGGTTCTGGCCCGCCGCTGGACCGGCGCACGAGCGCTGGTGCCGGGCTCAATTTCGGCAAGTCATCCCGTTAGCGCTCTCCGCGACGATACGGCTCGCCGAGCATGGCCGGCGCGTTGAGCTTGCGGGCGTCGCGCAGGCCGCCCAGGAGGAGGACCAACAGCGTGGCGATATAGGGCATCATCGCCAGAAAGTTGGGGGGAATGCCCAGCGGCTGGAGGAGGTACTGAAGCACAAAAATACCGCCGAAGAGAAAAGCGCCCAGCATGGCCCGCACCGGGTTCCAGAGGGCGAAGATGGTCAGGGCGATGACGATCCAGCCGCGACCGGCCGTCATCCCTTCGATCCACGACTTGCTGTAGGAGGTGGAGAGATGGGCGCCGGCCATGGCGGAGAAAGCGCCCCCCACCAATACGCAGAAGTAGCGGATACGGGTCACGTTGATCCCCTGGGTTTCGGTGGCCCGTGGATTTTCGCCGGTGGAGCGGATCATGATGCCCACCCGGGTGTATTGAAGGACAAACCAGGCCAACAGGGCCAAGATGACGGCCAGGTAGAAGTAGGGACTTTGTTGAAAAAAGATGGGGCCGACATAGGGAATGTCGGC
>JAAUYD010250629.1_pt1 | contig 45106 bp, 35 predicted proteins | sample 7278101 | NCBI WGS metagenome assembly JAAUYD01 (sample SAMN14350128, study PRJNA611818) | marine sediment metagenome | isolation source: surface marine sediment (0.6m) | place: French Polynesia: Moorea | collected 2018-08
ATCCCCCTGCCCCCTTTTTCAAGGGGGATTCTTTTCTGGCGATCCTACGCTATAAAAACACCCAAAAATCCTTAACCGAATGCCATTGCCCCTTTGCCAAAGGGGGAGGCTTTTTACCCGGCAGCATTGCTAGAGTCTTTTAGAAATTTATCCGTTCATCGAGGCCTGGACAAATTGTAGGGTCGCCCTGACATCCTCTCTAAAAAAACAGTGCAGCGCGTCTTTCCATGTCTCGTCCGCAAGGCCCTTGTGAATGCGCTCGACCGTATCCTGCTTTAACAACCCTTTCATGGTGATAAACGGTCGATTGGGCGTATCAATCCAAAGACCCACGATCTCTTTTGCTCTACTGATCAGCGCTTCATCATCATTGACAACCTCATCAATGATCTCCATTTCTTTGGCCTTATGAACGCCCATCATCTCCCCGAAATACATGACATCCCGGTATGCTTTGTCTGAATTGAGGCCAAACCGCACGATCTCATTTTGGGCAATGGAGAGTGAGAGACCGATTTTAATCTCGGACATGCCGATCTTGATCTTCTCATGGAATTTGGCAATGCGATAATCTGCTGCCATTGAAAATATCAAGCCTGCTGCTGCGCAATGGCCGTTTATCGCAGATACCACCGGCTTTTTACACGTAAAGAAATTGATCAGTATCTCCTCTTCCTTTAAGAAAAAATCAACTGCCTCAGCATGGTCTTTAAATCCCAAAAACATGGGGAGATGAAACCCGCTTGAAAAAAACCGTCCATTGCCGGTAAGCACGATCCCCTTGAGGGCGTCATCCTCATTTACCCGTTTCACGAGATCATCGATCTGGGTCAAGGTCTCCAAAGTAAAGGCATTGGTCCTTCCGTCGTTAAGTGTGGCAATAACAATGTTGTCTTCAATTCTTTCCTCGATCATGGTTTCTCCAGTTGTTATCATTTCATTCTCATGCAATTGGGTGTCGCGAGATGTCCTGTCAAAATCCCCCCAGCCCCCTTTTTCAAGGGGGAGCATTCGAAAGTCCCCTTTGAAAAAGGGGATTTAGGGGATTTCGTCTTGACGGCAATGCATCAGATATCCCTCTTCGCGACGGCCGCTTTTGCGGGAACGACGCCGACTATTGTCCCATGAAGGGGTAGACGAAATCGCGGGGTGGGTCAAATGTTTCCTTGGTAGTCCGCGGAGATGCCCAGCGCAGGAGGTTTAAAAGACTGCCGGCCTTATCGTTGGTGCCCGAAGCGCGCGCACCGCCAAAGGGTTGTTGACCCACGACAGCGCCGGTTGGCTTGTCGTTGATGTAGAAGTTGCCCGCAGCATCCCGGAGCATTTCACTCGCGGTGGCAATGGCCACGCGGTCCCGTGCAAACACGGCGCCGGTAAGCGCGTAAGGAGATGTATGATTGCAGAGATCGAGGGTCTCGGCAAAGCGCTCATCTGGGTAAACATAGATGGTGAGCACGGGGCCAAAAATCTCTTCGACCATTGTTTTGGACTTTGGATCTTGGGATAGGATAATCGTGGGATCGATATACCACCCCTTGCTATCGTCACACTTCCCACCGGCAATTATCTCGCAAGACGCGTCTTGTTGCACGTGCTCGATGTACCCGCGGATGTTCTTAAAGGAGGCCTCGTCGATAACAGCCCCCATAAAGTTACTGAAATCAGTGACGTTCCCCACGCGCACCCGAGCCACATCGGCGAGCAGCTGTTTCTGAAGCGCTGGCCACATGGATTCTGGGATGTAGGCCCGGGACGCAGCTGAGCACTTTTGTCCCTGGTACTCGAACGCACCTCGGATGAGGGCGGTTGAAAGCGCTGCCACATTTGCAGAAGCATGCGCAAAAACAAAATCCTTACCCCCGGTCTCGCCCACGATGCGAGGCCAGTTCTTTGCCGGAGCAATATGCTGGGAGATGGTCTGCCACATACGCCGAAACGTGTCTGTGGACCCTGTGAAGTGCACCCCTGCCATGTCCGGGTGGGTCATGGCGGGATCGCCCACGTTTGCCCCGGTTCCGGGCACAAAGTTGATCACCCCTGGGGGCAACCCTGCCTCTTCGAGGATCTGCATGACTATCCAGGCGGGATACACCGCGGTCGAAGCTGGCTTCCAGACCACTGTGTTGCCCATGATTGCCGGTGCCGTGGGCAAGTTGCCTGCAATGGAGGCAAAGTTAAACGGTGACACGGCAAAGACAAAGCCCTCAAGGGGTCGCCATTCAATCGTATTCCACGTACCAGGCGAGCTTATGGGCTGGGTTTTGTAGATCGTATACAAAAAATTCACGTTAAAGCGCCAAAAATCAGCGAGCTCGCACACCGCGTCTATCTCTGCCTGATGAATGGTCTTGCCTAAGGACAGCATGGTCACGGCATTGGCTGTTTCTCTTAGCTTTCCAGCGATAATGTCGGCGGCTTTTAAAAATATGGCCATGCGGTGCTCGATGGGCATGCGCATCCAGCTCGCCCGGGCTGCTAGGGCCGCGTCGATGGCCTGTCGCGTTATATCTCCGCCTGCCCGGTGGAAACAGCCGAGTTCCAAGGTGTGATCACAGGGAGCCCGCAGTGTGCCCAGGTCGCCGGTCTTGATGTGTTCACCGCCGATAACGATGGGAATCTCAACCCGGGTTGCTTTGATCTCTTCGAGTGTCTGTGCCAGTCGGTTTCGCTCTGAACTGCCTGGGGCGTAGTCTTTCACAGGTTCGTTTCGTGCAATAGGTGGGTTACATATGCCGAGTTCCATTTTTAACTCCCTTTCTGTTGCTTGGGATGCACATCATTGGGTGGTATCTCAAGCGTCTACATCAAAGCGGATACCCTGAGCCAAGGTGATATTGCCGCTAGCGTTAATAACCGAGGTTTGGCGACGCATATACGCCTTCCACGCATCTGAGCCCGATTCCCGGCCCCCGCCGGTTTCCTTTTCGCCCCCAAAGGCGCCGCCGATCTCTGCACCGCTCGTGCCGGTATTCACGTTGGCCAATCCACAGTCGCTGCCCGTCGCGCCTAAGAATCGCTCTATTTCCATGATATCATTAGAGAAAACAGCGCTAGAAAGCCCCTGGGGCACATCGTTATTAATGGCAATGGCGGTATCCACATCCCCCTGGTACTCAATGACGTAGAGGATGGGGGCAAAGGTTTCCTCGGCTACGATCCGCATGTTGGGCGTCGCTTCTACCACACAGGGGGTGACGTAGCAGCCGCCTTGCTTATCGAGTATTTCGCCGCCGAAAAGGATGCGTCCGCCCTGATCCTGAATGGTCGTAAGGGCTTCCTGCATGTTGGAGACGGCCTTGCGATCTACGAGCGGTCCCATCAGCATTGCCTCATCCCGGGGATCGCCAATGGACACCTGGCCATAGGCTGTTTTTAGCCGCGCCAGTATCTCGTCCTTGACGCTTTGGTGCACAATCAGGCGGCGGGTCGTGGTGCAGCGTTGGCCACTCGTGCCCACGGCGCCGAAAAATACCGCTTGAACTGCCATGACGAGGTCGGCATTGGGCGTAACGATAACCGCGTTGTTGCCTCCGAGCTCGAGGAGGGGACGGCCGAATCGCTCTTGTACAATCTTTCCCACGTGCCGGCCCGTGGGCACAGAACCGGTGTAGGACACCAGGGGCACCCGCGGGTCAGAGATGAGCGTGTCTCCGATATCCCGACCCGATCCCACCACCAGGGACGTAACAGCACTTGGATAGCCGCTGCGGGTGAGCACCTCTGCAGCGATTGCCGTGCACGCAATAGCTGATAGCGGCGCATTGGACGATGGCTTCCAAATAACCGGATCCCCACATACAAGGGCAAGGGCTGTATTCCAGCTCCACACTGCCACTGGGAAGTTAAACGCCGTGACCACTGCTGCCGGTCCCAAGGGATGCCATTGTTCAATCAGCCGGTGTGCCCGGCGCTCGCTGGGCAGGGTTAAGCCACCTATTTGACGACCGAGACCTGTTGCAAAGTCGCAGACATCGATCATCTCCTGCACTTCCCCTCTGGACTCGCCAATGGTCTTGCCCATTTCAAGGGTGACGAGGGCGGCGATGTTTTCCTTTGCTGCCCGCAGCTCAACGCCGATCTGCCGAACGACTTCGGCCCGCTCTGGCGCAGGTACTTCCCGCCATTTGAGAAACGCCTGGTGGGCGGATGCGATAACCCGATGGCAGTCTTCTGACGAGGCGGTGACCACCTCTGCAACGGCCTCTCCATCGATAGGAGATACAACCGGCACTATCTTGCCGCTGGCCTGCCAGGCACCGTCAAACACCCCGATGTGTTGCTTTTTTTGATCAAACTTATCGAAATAACTCACCTTTCTCTCCTTCCCAGGGATACGACCCACCTTTTATAAAGGATGTCGTTATAAAAGAGTCTGCGTCAATGAAACCTAACACTACTCTTTTATATAAAACAGAGAATATCCTCAGAAAGTCAATCTCAAACTTCGAGTATCGACTATAGCGCCGACTTCGCCAGTGGAAATTTATTAGTCCTGCAGCTTATTGAACAAATTACAGCGCTGGTTGGGATGCTTGTCGCTCAAAGACTCCCTGCGACTCTTACCGACGTGAGAGGAACGGCTTCGATATTTTGCGCCAGCTTGTACCGCGTCTTGCCGGGGTAGATGACATAGAGCTTTTCCAAATCCAGGTCTTCGGTCGCAATACGCATCGACTTGGTCAGCACAGGGGCGTCCACATACTTGATCTCCACACCGTAGCCCTTGCCACCACTTCGCCAAAACAGATCGAGCTCGGCCCCGGCGTGGGTCCCCCAGAAGAACAGCTCAGCGTCCTCCCTGGCCGTCACACGCGAGAGGTGCTCCAAGGCAAATCCTTCGAACGAAGCGCCCAGCTTGTTGTGGGTCATCAGCTGGTCGGCGGTGTCGATTGTCTGCAACGAGTGGAATATACCCGAATCCCTCAAGTACAGTTTGGGCGATTTCACCAGGCGTTTTGAGGTATTGTTGTGCCAGGGAAAAAGGAGCCGAACCATGAATGTACCCACGAGTATGTCCAAATACCGGCGTACAGTTTGGTCGGAGATGCCAAAAGAGCGCGCCAACTCACTGAAATTCAACGTTTGCCCGTGGTAGTGAGAGAGCATGATCCAGAACCGCCGCAATGTGTGCGCCGGGATATTGATCCCCAACTGCGGAATGTCTCTCTCCAAAAACGTTGTGACGTAGTTCTTTCGCCAAATCAAAGACCCCTCATCTCCGGTCAGGTAAGATCTGGGAAAACCTCCTCGCAGCCACAAGTGTCGCCAGTTTTCTTCCCCCACGTCTTCAAGGGAAAAGCCACCCAATTGAAAGTAGCCGATTCTTCCAGCCAACGACTCGGAACTCTGCCTTATCAGATCGCGAGATGCACTGCCCAAGATCAAGTACCGCTGATTGGGATTGGTATCCAAAAGGTGTCTAAGCATGGGAAACAGGTCGGGTTTTCGCTGAATCTCATCAATGACAATGAGCCCGCTCAGATCCATTAGTGCCAGCTGAGGATTGTCCAGCAGCATGAGATGCTCGGGATTTTCGAGATCGAAAAAGTGGTTGTATTCGAGCCCCCTCGCCAATGTGGTCTTGCCACACTGACGGGCGCCCAAAATGGCGGTCGCAGGAAATATCTCCATCAGCTCGAGGAGCTTTGCAACATCGCGGCTTCGCTTGAGCATCGCTACCGCCTTTCACCAAGCACAATTCAACATACAATGTTTTCATTGAAATTTCAACATAACGGATCGAAATTTCAATGACAGATTTTCAAGCTACCACCCATTTTTCCTTCTTGCCAAACGGAATGGGGGAACCCCTTGCCCCGAAGCCAACCGATCGATAAAATCCTCAAAATAGAGCGATCCATGGCCAAAGAACGCACTGTCAACATGCCCTGCCCCCTGGTGCTGGTAGCACCAGACGCGATTACTGTGCAATGCATGCAGGCTGTAGTGGAGGGCGCAGGCCTGGGGATCGACAAAGCCATGGTTGGCCACGGAAAAGGCATCGATCGCATCTGTAGAACATTGCAGCAACTCTCTCCTGGCATCTTCGTGATCGCACCGGCTACCAAGTTGGGACTGGGGCAGGTTCGCCTTGTAGAAACCGCACGCGCCCATGGCAGTGCGGTTCTGGCCTGGACCACCGCAACTGTCGACGCCGGTACAAGCGCCAGCGCCCGCGATGAATGGCTCGCTGCGCAATTGGTTGAACAGGCCGGCGCCCGGGTGAGCACCCGCTTGCGCGTCCTTGCCATCGCATCGGCGATTTACCGTTTAGGCAGCGGTACACTATCCTTGAAATCGACGGAAATACCGCGCTTCTCGTTGCCGCCAGGTCGTGCATCTGGATTTGGCGCGAGACTCAAAGCAGCGTTTGAAGCAGCTGGCATTTCGATAGGTCGCCGGGGGAAAGGTCGCCTGGCCGTTGATCTGACGCCCAAGGCCGATCCTGTCCTCTGCATTGACGGCAATGGCGCCCTACCCTTTTGGGATCCAGTCGATTTGGCTGAGGCATGTGGGATCCTGTTTTCCCCTGGCCCCAATGTCGGAGATGGGGGAGATACATCCGAGTTTAATCTTAGATCTAAAGCACTTGATGGGATTGTGCAGCCACCAGCCCGATTGCTGTCCGAGGCCACGTCCAAGCGCGTGCTCGCGTGCGCCGGCATTAACGCGCCAAAGGAGCGCCTGTGTACATCGACCACCGAGGCGGTGCGCTTTGCTGGATCAATAGACGGCCCGGTCGTGCTCAAACTCGTGCGCCCGGCATTCGAAAACAAGGCCGCATTGGATGGGGTTCATTGCAATGTCCAAGGCCCGTCTGCTGTTCGGCGCGCGGTTCACGCGCTCGGGTCCACTGCATCCAAGCTCGGTCCGCCAAAGCCCCTTGGTATCTTGGTATCCGAACAGATATCGGGTGGGGACCGGATGTGGGCTGTGCTCGAAGACCACCGAACATTCGGCCGCATCCTTTTGATCGGTCAGGGCGACCGTCCATCTGCCCCCCCTCTTGCCGCTCTACTGGTGTCGTCCAGTGCCGATCAGGTACGCACCGCCGTATGGCGCAGTGGGGTATCAACGAATGATAAACGACGGGCTGCGTTGGCTGTTGCCATCAGCCGACTCGCGCGCCTGCTCCATGTCCTTGGCCCGCGCATAGACCGGGCTGAAATCCACCCACTCGTGGCAACAGACGATAATACCCAGCACGCACTGGCACTGGATGCCCTGATCGCTATTGCCGATCCAACATCGAGCCGAGAATAAATTTTTATCTGCGACTTGCACACGCAAGCCCCTTGTGGGTATTTTTATTAGTAATTATCGAATTTTTCCTGGTATAAGGAATTGATTATGGATAACTCTCAACTACGACTTGGGGAAATTCTCGTAGAAGCTGGTGTCGTTAAACCAGACCAATTGGAAAAAGCATTAGAAATCCAACAAAAAAGACAATTGCGACTGGGTACAATTTTGCTCCAGGAGGGGTTTGTGGGGGAGCCTCAGCTGGTGCAGGCACTCAGCCGACGGCTGTCGATCCCCTGGGTCAGTCTCTGGCATATCGACATCGATGACGAATTGCTCGAGCTCGTTCCAGTCTCGGTTGCCGAGGAGTTTTTCCTACTACCCATTTATGTTCGCACCACCGGCAAAGGAGAGCGGGCCTTATACGTGGCAATGAACGACCCGACCGATGACTCGGCCCTGCGGTTTGTGGCCGCGTCCGCTGGCATGACCGTAAGGCCGATGATTGCCGGGCCATCTGATATCTCTGCTGCAATCCGCCTCTATTATTACAACGAAGAGGAAGCGTCCGAGGATCCGCCGCCTCCGATTCCGCCGCCCCCAAACCAGGGCATGCCGGCCCGCATCACGCCCATGCCGCCACCGATAACCGGACTACAAACAAAGAACGCACCCCCGCCCACACCTGAACACATGCGCGGACCGAGCGTTCCGCCACCACCGCCCATCAGTGAAGAATCAGCTGCACCTGACAAGAGCAAACCGGCCATTATGCCAGACGCCCCAAAAGATATTTTATCTCATGATATTTCCCCTGAAGTGGCAGTTTCCAAGAGTGATCAGTCGGCGTCTATGCCGGATAAAGCCCCGCAGGTGACCGAGACCGTGGAAAAGGCAATTGCATCTGACGCGCCACAGGAAGACATCGTTCGAACCCAACGAGAAATCGAAAAGCACATGTTCGGGGTCGGTGGTGGCAAGAAACCAAGGGCCATCTCCCTCACATTGCTGGATGGGACGACCATTGATTTTGGCGGGGCTTCAACGACACCAACCCCATCAAACGAACTGACCGCCAAGACCCTCGTTTCAGGTCTCAGGGCAGCTGCCAAGGGAGCGCCCATCGATGGATTGCTGCCCTCAACGCGCTGGGAGGACTATATGGCGGCGCTTTTGGAAGTGCTGTTCCGCAAACACCTGGTGCTCTTCGACGAATTTATGGCAGCGCTAAAAAAAACCAAGTAGGCCCTTTATGACGCTCCCCTGGGGTCGCTCACACCTACACGGCAAAGGACTGGGTAGCTGTGGTTTCCAGGAGGCTTGCAGCTGCGGCCTCTAGCACCTGCGTGACGCGAACTGCATGCTCGGATCCTGTCCGAGGCTCGGATCGGCTCGACACACACGCTGCAAAATGGGCCGATTCAAGGGCCAATGGCTCCCCCTTGGGGACGCCGAGGGTCTGTACAGCCAGATCGATGGGGTGATTGCAATTGGACGCGGCAGGCGGGCGACGGCGCACAGATAGCTGACCTCCTGGATGGGTATCGTCGAAGACCGCGACGCCCTGATCTCCGAAAATCGTCAGGCGTCGCCTTCGGGTGCGAGAGGCTGCGAGGTGAATCTTTGCCGTCATGCCCGAAGGAAACACAAGGCCGATATCGGCACTCGCCACCATTGCCGGGTCGTCTTTTACCAAAATCCCAGTCGCACTCACGTGGCACGGCATTTCCTGGGCCAGTTGGAGAATCATCGCCACATCGTGGGGGCCAAAAGACCACAACACACCGGGCTCGCGGCTGAAGTCCAGTGCGCCGGTGCGTTCGGCGCGGATGGTCCGAACGGGTCCCACATGGCCAGCTGAAATCGCCGATTCGAGTGCTGTGAATGCGGGATGATACAATAGCTGATGCCCGACCATCAACACAGCGCCCATCTGTTGACAGGCGGCTCGAAGCGCCTCGGCATCACACGTTCGAAGTGCAATCGGCTTTTCGACAAAGACATCTTTTTGATGCGCCAACAGCTCGCGCACATGTCGGACATGATCCCTCGCTGGCGTGCACACGGCAACGGCATCTACGTCTGACAAAGCTGGCGCGATCGTGCTTCCCATCTTAGCGCTGGGCGCTATGCATTGAGCCCGTTCCAGCGCTTTTGGATTCGGATCGATGACCCAAGTGAGTCGAACCGATGGATCCGCATCCAATACGCGCACCAGGTTACAGCCCCATCGACCTGCGCCCATAACGGCCGCCCGGATATGGCTTGTGTTGTTAGAGGTGGTGCCGCGCGCAGTCACTAGTTCGTCTTGGTGTTCTTTTCCTCAATCAGCCGGTTGAGCGCTTTTCGATCCGCGTTTGACCGATCGTCGACTGCGTGTACCAGTGCGTCGAGCGCTTTTCGATCTTTGGGCGAGTGCCCAGGCGCATCATCCTGCGAACCTGAATTTGAAGCAGGTGTGTTTGCTTTTGCATCGGTATCACGGGCTGTTCTTTTTGTCTTGCCCGCATTGCTCCCCTGCTGCTTGAGCTTCTGACTGATTTCCGAGGCCGCATCTTTGACTTTTTCCTTGATGGCCCCTTCGAGTTCCTGTGCTTCTTCTGTTTTGGAAATCAGAGTGAGGTGCTCGAACAGGGTCTTGTTCCCCAAGGGAACAAAAAATGCAAAATATGCAAAAATTGCAACTATCGCTAGGGACAGGAAGAACTTTATGAGCTTCCACATACGGCGGATGGTATCTCGGCTGCCCAGACTTGACAAGTATAGAGCCCAAAGATAGCTTGGCAGCGTTTTAATATGCTGTGTAGATTCAGCTGTTAATAACGGATGCGGATTAGCCGAATTAGGAAGCAGGTAGCAATAGAAAATGCCCCTCATGGATAAAAAACCCCTCATGGATAAAAAACCCCTCATGGATAAAAATCTGGTTTGTGTTGGTTGTCAGAAAGAGTTCACATTTACCGCTGGAGAGCAGGCATTCTTTGCTGAAAAGGGGTTTGTTTCTGACCCCAAGCGCTGCAAAGCGTGCAGGATCGCCAGGCGGAAAAAGAGCCAGAAACGCACTGGAGAAGGCGTTTATCGGTCCCCGGCATTCGAAGACAGTGCGCCCTCACATCAAAAGATGCGGGGCAGGCAGTACAGACCCCGTGGTTCAAGTGATTATCGCGCGCCAGCATCTTTTGGAAAATCAGAGCATGAACCTGATATGTATCGTTCTCCGGCGTTTCCAGAGCACAGCGAAATAAAACCCGAGGACGAATACCGGGCCCCTGGCTTTAGGGAATACGAGGACATTGACGCTGCAGCTGAATATCGCGCGCCAGGATATCAGGCGTCAACTGAGGCTTACCACGACGAAAAGCCCCTATTTGCCATCGTCTGTGCCTCTTGCGGTCAAGACGCAATGGTGCCGGTCTTGCCCGAGGAAAAAGAGATACTCCTGTGCCAGGACTGCTACCGCGCCGATCGGGCTGCACGTGCAGCAGAGGACACTGCATCCACTGAATCTGCTGAATCTACCGAAGCAACTGCTGAGGTGCCCGATACGCCCACCGCTGTTGATACCTCGGATGATCCACAGGCATCGGATACCTCAGGTAACGATCTGAGTTAGCACTTCATCAAGTGATGAGTGATGGGTAACAAACTCCCCCTTTGAAAAAGGGGGGAGGGGGGATTTCGTGAATATTCCCGAAGTGTTTGAAAATCCCCCTAACCCCCTTTTTCAAAGGGGGAAATCGGAATCTCCACCCGTCAGAGTAGGCTTGAATGAGCACTAGGTATCCCTCCCTATTCTTCGACTTTGGGTCCGAACAGATAGGCAAAGACAATCGAAAGAAAGTAGAGCACCATGAGGGGTGCGGCGAGCAGTATTTGGGTGATGACGTCCGGCGGTGTGAGCATGGCGCCCATGATGACGGAAATGACCAAAAACCATCGACTGAACCGAATCAGTTGTTTGTAGTTCACAATGCCGGCAAGAGAGAGAAATGAGATAAGGATCGGCAGCTCGAATATCAGCCCAAAGGCGAGCAGTAACCGGACGGCAAAAGACAAGTAATCCTTTACCATGAGCACAGGTGCGAGCTGCTTTTGGCCCGGGTTTTTGGGCACGCTTAGCGCATACGTGTGCGCACCGCCCTCACCTGGTTGATCAGTTGCACTAACCATTGCATAGCCTGGATCTGCTGTGGAGACGCTTTTCCACACCACCTCGACTGGTGCCCCGTTGCGCTGCAATGTGTCGAGGGAGGGCACCTCACCACACCGGGCTTTGTGCCAGCGCAGGGTGAGCGTTGCACCTGCACCGTCTGGGGTTGGCACGGCATCAAACACAGCACAGGATTGACCTAATAAGTTACCGATCCATCGCTCGTACCATGGCTTGACGTCAGCTGATGGGGCAGGGTCCCCGGCGTGTGGGACAGGACTGTCGGGGGTCACTGCATCACCATCCGCACCGCTGTCGGGAACGCCGCCGTCCCGAAATCGGATCGCTCGTTGGGGGGGGCCAGCTGCACGGTCCGGCTTTGCTTGGTTTCGGGGGACATCCGCAATCACGACATCGACCGTAAGCTCTGCGGCCTCATTCCCCGATGCAAAATCAAGAAAAAAGCGAAACCCAATTGGAAATACCACGCTGTAGGCCATGACAGATCCGCCTACAAACAAGAGGGACGAAACCGCTACAAACGGAAGCGCCAAGCGCCGCTCGCGGGGGTAGAGACCGGGCGCGATAAACTGCCATAGCTGATACAAGATAACCGGAGCACCGATGAATACCCCGCCGATGGCCGCCATTTTGAGGTAGGCGATGAACGGCTCGAGCATACTCGAAAAATTGAGCGGCTGGGGTTCGGGGAGCCCATCTACCTGTCTCCAGGCTTCATAAAGCGGTGCCAGTAAAAAGGCCAATATCTGATCCCGAAAGAACCAGCAGACAATCATACCGACGAACACGGCAAGGGCGCTTCTGATCAGGCGAACGCGCAGCTCCTCTAGGTGCTCGAGGAAGGACATTTTGCCGTCATCAGTCACGGTCTTTTTCCTCTGGGGGCGCAGGGGGCTGTTGGGTATGTTTCTGCCTCGTATCAGTTGCTTCTACCGCTGGATCCTCGCTTGTAGGCTTTGACGTGTCTTTGTTAAACGTCTCTTTGACAGCTTCTATCTCCTGCTTCACGGCATCTGCTTCAGACCTGATGTCGTCGTATGGCGAGGGCATGTTTTGCTCGATATCGCGGCCAATGCCCTTGATGATGTCAGAGGGAGACTCCAAATCCTCGACCTCCAATTCGATTTGACTTCTAAGCTCCCGGCTGGCCGAACGCAGGTCAGCGACCACTTTTCCAAATTTGCGAAGCATCGCGGGAAAGTGCTTTGGTCCGACGAAGATCAGAAGGACAAGCGCAACTAAGATGAATTCGGTCCAACCTATCCCAAACACAGTCCGGTCCTAGTGCTGTATCAATCCCGAAATGTCGGGGAAAAGAACTCCCCCTTTCGCAAAGGGGGGCGGGGGGATTTCGTCTTTTCCGCTTTCTCCGTGAGGTGACAAAATCCCCCTAACCCCCTTTTTCAAGGGGGAATTTGCTAACTGGGTCCAACAAGGTTCGTTTGACATGATACTAGTTAAATATCCTTAAATAAGAGATGCCGGTGGTGACATCCCTTGAATGCTACTCGGGCTGACCCATTGTCATGGCTTCTTTGACCGCGCCAAATGCGCGTCTGACTTGGCTTAGGCTCTGATCCTGTCCCTCGGATATCCTTTCGATGCGCCTGGACAGCTCTAGGATGCTCTCGATGTGTTCCTGCTGCTGTCTATGGGCGGCGTTCAATTGGTTCACCATTTGCGAGATGGTCTCGATGGCCTTGGTCACCTGGCGTCCTCCCTTGGCCTGTTCGGAGGTGGATCGCTCCACGTGTTGGGTGATGGATCGCATCTTCTCAGCACCCTTTATGATCAGCTCCGATCCTCGGGCTTGATCGGACGTGGCACCGGCGATTTGTTGTACTGTCTCGGCGATTCGGCTGATGGCGTCGGTGACCTGTTTTGATCCGCGAGACTGCTCGACCGTGGCCCGGGCTATCGCGCGCATCATGTTGGTCGACCGCTTTGCGCTCTCCAAGATCTTGCGCAGGGCTTGCTCAGCTTCGGCCGATACGTTTACGCCCTCGTCTACATTTGAATTCCCCTGTTCCACAGCGGCGATGGCGTTGCGCGATTCAGACTGGATGGCTTTGATCAACTCGGCGATTTCTTTTGTTGAAACGCCGGATCGCTCGGCGAGCTCCTTGATCTCATCTGCGACCACTGCGAATCCCTTGCCGTGCTCCCCGGCTTGGGCTGCGATGATCGCCGCGTTGAGGGCGAGCAGGTTGGTCTGCTCGGCCACGTCATCGATAACATTGAGAATCTGACCGATCTCTTCGATCTTTTGACCGAGGCTGGAAATCACCTCCACTGCTATTTGGCTCGAATCTTTGATCCGATTGATCGTTTCCAGGGTTTTAGAGATGGCGTCTGCGCCGCGCTCCGCATCCTTGGACACGTCGCCGGAAATCGACGTCGTCTCATCTGCATTTGATTGCACCTGGTCAATGGAGGTGTCCATTTCATTGATAGCTGAGGATGTCTCTTCTGTGGTGGCTGAAAGGGCGTCGATATTACCCGCCACTTCTTTGATGGAGTAGGCCATCTCACCGATGGAGCTGACGGTTTCTCGGACCGAATTCCCCATGATGAGCATATTTTCGGCCACTTCCTCATTTGTCGTGGTCATCTCTAGGATAGACGACGAGCTCTCCTCTGCTGACTCGGCAAGGGCCTCCACGTTTGAGGCGATTTCCTTGAGCGAGGACGAGGCCTCTTTCATCGCTTGGGTGGCCTGGTCTGTCACACCCCGCTGTTCGTCAAAGCTCTGGGCCAAATTTGCGATGGAATCCTCGGCAGATGCCACGAGATCCCGAAGTGTATCGGTCATGAGGCGCGTATCCCGAGCATCGGACCGGACCCCGCCGATGAATGCTTCGATATCACGGACAAATGGCTTTAGGGTCACTGGCAAATCAGGCGGCGCAGCAAGACCGTTATCCGTGGCAGCGCGCTTTAGAAAGATCGATAATCTTTCCAGGCCTCTAAAAAAAAGCACCTTCTTAACGAGGAAATATCCCAGCACCCCGGCTGAAAAAAGGATGAGATAGCTGTGCTGAAATACGTCGACAATAGCGGCGATCAGGGCGCCGAGGCCAAGGATCAGATCGACATATCGCACTGCCCCGTATTTTGGGTCGTCATTTGTGTTCATCGCATCATCCGAGGCGGTTGTTCCCGGAAAAACGTAGTTTAGTCGATACTTTAATGGCCGAACTGGGGATGGTCAAGCAAGACGGAGCAATATCTGCCTTTTCCAAGCGACCTAACCCGGCAGAGCCGGAACCAAAATGGAGCGGCTATCTTTTTTATCTCAATTCCTTTCCGAAATTTCCAAAACGCTTCCGTTAAGAGACCAACAAAGTTATAGTAGGTGCGGAAAGAAGGTGCAGTGTGCAACGTCTGATTTGCCCAAGAGAGGGAGGCCAATGACCATCTCAAGAAGAACACCGATGTGGGCCCTTGCGGCCCTATTGCTCCTCGGGTGTGGCCAGGAGGTCAAGATCATCGAAGTCGACCCCACCACTATTTCTTTTACAAAACGATCCCAAAGCCGGGAATTGAAGGTCGTGGCCAAGGATATTCTCGATGCGCCCGTCCCGAATATTCCCATTTCGTTCTCATCTGAAAATTCGCAAGTGGCATCGGTAGATAGTGGTGGCACGGTCAAACCAGTGGGCAATGGCAGTACGGCTATTGTGGCGAAGGCGCCAAACGGCAGCCAAGGGGAGTCCTTTATTAAGGTGTGCCTACCTAACGAGCTGGTTTGCGACCCGAGCGACACCCTGCAGCTAAAGGTGGGCTTGGCAGCGCCGATAAAATGCCAGGTCAAGGACTGTAACGGCGAGCTCATTCGAGGTGCGCCGATCACGTATACTCAGCTGGACAGGACCGTGGTGCTAAAGGAAGCGGCCAATATCTTCATCGGCCTAAAGGTGGGTGATACAGCAGCGACCGTCACCGCGTTTGATTTGGAAACGCGGGTAAAAATCCACGTGGATGAGCAGGCCTTCCTGCCTGGCATGGGACCTGACGCCGGCGGTCACAGGCGAAGCGGCGGGGGTGGTGGCAAAGAAAAGAGCGGCGACGCCTATGGCAAGGGCAAATTCGACCATATTTTGAAAAACATGAAATTTTAAGGTGCCCTGCGCCAACTTGACTTGATAATAAGGCTCTTGATACGTTACGAGGTCAGTTTCGCGATTGATACAAAGGAAGAACTGATGCGTCAAACGGCGATGAGATCACTCCTTGCTCTTGCGGCAATGGCGGTTGTTTTAGTAGGCGCCCCTGGGGCAGAAGCCAACAAGCTCGACATTGCGTTAGGTCAGTTTATTGACTGCCCCAATGCAGACGGATCCAGCTGCACTGCTGATGTGCGCGGCTACGAACAATTCATGATGGCGTACGCCTTTGGCATCTCGCCCAAGCTGCTCGCGCCGGCAGAGACCCTGGGGTACTCCGGGTTTTATATGGGGATCGAGGGTACGCTTACCCCCAGGGAAGGTAGCAAGGCCCTGTGGGATACGGGCACGGCGGGGAATGGCTATCCCGATGTCATGTTCATGCCGGGGATTCACGTGCGCAAGGGGTTGCCCTGGTCGTTCGAAATCGGTGCATCCCTCAACTATCTCGCCCAATCCGAGCTGGTGGGTCTGGGCGGTGAGGTCAAGTGGTCCCTGTTCGAGGGATATCGCCACGGGTTTCGGGGCGGCATGCCAGATGTGGCAGCCCGGGGAACAGTGACGCGCGTTTTGGGCCAGACCGACCTGGATATGACCCTTGTCGGCGTGGATGGATCGATCTCTTATCCATTCGGCATCGGCGGCATGATCTCACTAACGCCCTATGCGGGATTTCAATACTACTGGGCGATCATCCGCGTCGAACCGCTCGTCTACTATGATGAAGAGAATGAATATCAACAGCAACAGGGAGATGCCTGGAATACGGACGGCCTGCCCGGACCCAACCTGGGGCGGGCCCGTCTCTTTGGGGGATTTCGATTTGGCTACGAAATGCTAGCGGTTACGTTCGAACTCGGCTGGGGGCTCAAAAAGACTTGGGATACAAAGAAAACAGACGAGACAGCTTCCCAAGAAGTCGAAGTCGGCAATCAAATTAACATCTCCATGGGCGTGGGCATGGATTTCTAGTCTGTGCGGTTCTCTTAACCTATATAAGTTGCTTCGTTCATCTAGGTTGCTTAGACTGCTGGCGTGCGAACTGAACTGAAAGCAGCTGCGGTCATTGCCATCATCGGGATTTTTGGGGCGTTCTCGTGCGCCAAAAAAGCCCCCCTGCTCGTTCCTGACAGCGCGGCGAGCGATGATCCACAGGTAGAAAAGGCGTTTCGAAAGGCCAGGGATGCATTTGAGGCCGGGCGGCTCCCTGCTGCAGATCGGTCTTTTTTGCGGATCATCGAGCAATACCCAAGGGATCCCCTGGCAAGGGTTTGCGTCATCTACAGGGCGCGCATCGCCCTTGCAAATGAAAAGCCACAACAAGCGCGAGCATTGCTTAGGCCCTTACTCGGCGCTTCAGATTTAGTCGGGGAACGCGCATCGTTCTACGACGGCATCGCCCTCTTTGAAATGGGTGAGAAAAAACAAGCCATCGAAAGGCTCATCCCATTTATCGGGCGGTTAACCGACCCTGACGAAAACCGTCGCCTCCTCGACACACTCTGGCGAGCATCTCTGGATACTGGCAACGTCCTGCATGCGGTCATTTGGCTAGATCAGTATCTCGCGAGTACTGCGCCCGGCAAGGCACGAGATGATGCAGCAACGTCACTCGCTGATATCATTGCCAAAATTGATGACGTTGACGCGTTGGAAAAGCTTCGCGATCGGCTAACCCAAGGGGACGCGGCTTGGTCCCAGGTAATGGCCAGGCTGGCCCAGCGCTTGTTTGAACTGGGCCGCGGGGACGAAGCAAAGCGCGTGTTGGAAAAAGCCGATGACAAGGGCCAGGAGGACGACTCCCTGGCCGCGGCCTCCATGCCGAGCCAAGAGCCGCGCGAGACCACGACAGTGCTTACCATCGGCTGTATCGTGCCCATCTCCGGCCGCTCGCGCCTGATCGGAGAGACCGTGCTGAAAGGGGTAATGCTCGGTGTAAAGGCAATCGATGTCGGCCCTGGCATCGAGCTGTCGATAAAGATGGAGGACTCAAAGGGACTCCCAGAGCAAGCCGCCCAAGCAGTGGATAAGCTGATCTACGAAGAGGGTGCCCTGGCCATTGTGGGACCGGTGGACGGGGCAGCGGCCCAGGCTGCTGCAGCACGGGCCGAGGTGCTGCGGGTTCCCATGATGGCGCTATCCATCCGAGAAGACATAACCGCAGACAAGCAGTATATCTTTCGAGAATTTGCAACCAATCGGAGCGAAGCGCGGGCCCTCGTCGAGGTAATGCGGCAGATCGGGTTAGAGCAGATGGCTGTGTTGCATCCGGATACGGGCTATGGTCGCGCCATGCGAGACCTGGTGGCGGACGAGCTCTCCTTGGAAGATCTCGATTTGAGTGGCGAGCTGCGATACGATCCCAAGACCACATCCTTTGTGGAAGCAGTGGCACCCCTTCCCGACATGGCGTTCGACGCGCTGTTCATTCCAGACGCGGCCCAGCGGATCGCCTTATTAGCACCGGCCATTGCAGCAGCAGGGATCTGGCCCACGGCGCCCGAAACAGAACCAACCGGTCCTGGCCGCCCGGTGCAGTTGTTGATACCGTCGACCGGGTTCAGTCCCGAATTGATCCGGCGCGAGGGCCGGTACCTGCAAGGCGCCATGTTCGCCACTTTCCTCAGCGCTGAAGCGTCAGCTGGGAGCGCGGATTTTATCAACAGGTTTAGGTTGGCATACGGCGGAGATCCGAGCTATCTCGCTGGATTCGGCCACGATGCGGTCGTGCTCATCGCCAGTGCCATTCGGGATGGTGCAGGAGATCAAGAAGCGATCCGCGATTGGTTGGCTAATACAAAGGGCACGAATCTGAGTACCCTGCCCCTGGCCACCCCTTTTGCTGGTTTTTCCAAAGAAGGAGAGCCCCTGGCATTGCCGTGGATTCTCAAATTACAGGAAAGCCAATTTACCCTGGTGGAATACAGTGGCCCCTGACGAGCGCACTTCCTTAAGCCCCTTGCTAAGCAAACAGCGCATCCTTATCTGCGTGGGTGCCGGCGGTGTGGGTAAAACCACCATTGCCGCATCTTATGCGGTCAAGGCTGCCCGCTCTGGCCGGCGGGTGGTGTGCCTGACCATTGATCCAGCCAAGCGGCTTGCAGACAGCCTCGGCGTGACCCCTGACCAAAACGGCGCAACGCCAAAGGATATCACCCATATGCTGGGCAGCGACCGGGTGCCGAGCGGTCGCCTTTCGATCGGCATGCTCGATCCCAAGGAGACCTTTGCCAGGCTCGTACGACTCAAGGCATCGTCGCCAGAGGCTGCGGCGCGTATCCTCAATAACAAGCTCTACCGTTACGTGTCAGGATCCTTAAGCGGTATGCAGGAATACATGGCCTTGGAGCAGCTCGCAGCCATTAGAAGCGATCCTGAGGTCGAACTCATTGTCCTCGATACCCCCCCTACGGCCAATGCCATTGATTTCTTTACTGCCCCGCGGCGTATGACCGAAGCCCTGGACGGCCGACTCGTGCGCGTCATGCGGCGGGCCTATAGCAGCGGTCCTGCGCGCGTTGGGCTTGGTATTTGGGGGCGATGGACAGCCACAGTGCTCAGAATTCTGAAACGGTTTACAGGAACCGAGCTACTGAACGAGATGATGGGCTTTATCGATGCCCTGTCCGATCTGTTCGGCAGCTTTTCCGACCGCGCCCAGGCCATCGAAAAGGTCCTGCACGGGGATGAGGTTGCGTTTTGCCTGATCACGGCGCCAGATAAAGCCACCCTTCGCGAAACACGGGAGTTCCGAGATCGCCTGGCCAGCCTGGGCCTTACTGTGGACGCGATCATCTTCAACCGAGCCCATTGGCCGCGCGCAGGAGATCCACCTGACCACCTCGATGCGGTCCTGCGCCAAGAGATAGTGCGCATCAACGAACACTGGAATAAATCCCATGACTCGGAAACCCCGCTGGTCGAACGGGTCAAAAAGGCCTGGGACGGCCAGGAGATCGTCATTCGCGTTCCGATCCTGCCAAGCGGTGTGACCCGGTTGGCAGCCCTTGACCATTTGGGACACTACCTCTGAGGAAAGACACGTCAGAAAATGACACTTCAATCATCTAAAGCTACAGCATGCGAAGTCGGGCCGATTCGGCCGCCAAGTGAGGCCACGAGCCTGCTCATTCGAGTGAGCCGCAATTGCCCGTGGAACAAGTGCGTGTTTTGCCCTGTGTACAAGGGTGAGAAATTTTCCAAACGGACCGAGGAAGCGGTCATGGCCGACATCGACCGCCTGGCCCAGGCAGCGACTGCGGTGCGCGGTCGCGCGGCATTGACTGGTGAACTCGGCGCGATTTCAGTAGAGACCTGTCTCTCTATTCTCAGAGACCCAGCTGCCACTGAGGATGAAAAGCGGGTGGCCTTGTGGCTTCATCGGGGTGGGGCGCACGTGTTTATTCAGGACGCGGATTCCCTGGCACTGCCGGCAGAGCGGGTAGCGCGCATCCTGACCCATCTCTGCCAGACCTTTCCCTCGGTCAATCGGGTGACCACCTATGCCCGATCCCGTACCCTGGTGGCAAAATCCATCGATCAGCTAAAAACCCTCCGCAGTGCCGGGCTCACCCGCATTCACATCGGCGTGGAGAGTGGTTCAAAAGATGTGCTCGCGCTCATTCAAAAAGGCGCAACACCAGAGCATCACGTCGAGGGATGCAGACGCGCGATTGAGGCGGGGTTCGAGGTCTGCTGCTACGTCATGCCAGGCCTTGGGGGTCGTCAATTCACCCATGCCCATGCAGATGAGACCGCTACTGTGCTCAAAGCCATTGGGCCCAAGCACATCCGGTTGCGAACCATGTGGATCGTTCCTGGATCCCCACTCGACGACATGCATCGGGCTGGCGCGTTCCAGCTATTGGAAGAAGATGACGTGGTGGCAGAGATCATGAGAATGCTCGACGGCCTCGTTGGAGCAGACAGTCAAATCGTATCGGACCACGATTTTAATCTACTGATGGAGATCGAGGGGCATGCAACCGACGATGCAGCGCTTCTCAAACAAACCTGCGAGGCATTCCTCGCCCTGTCACCTGAAAAAAGGGACGCCTTTATTGTTGCCCGCCGCACTGGTCACGCCAGATCTCTGAACGCGTTCCTGAAAGACCCCACTGCCATCCAACCCTTTATTGCCGAGGCTGACCGGCTGAAGAAAATCGGCAGCGGATCCCTGGTCAAGGGCCTGACAATGGATTTTATCCATAGATCGATCTGAAATTTTGAGCAAATACGCCACCTTCCCTCTCAGCGGGGCAGGGGATGAGTTTCCTATTTCTATAGACTATAAGCGTAAAAATATAGTATAATTAAATGTTTTCATTACCAAAAACGCAATGCGTTTTGGCGTATCTGGGTGTAGTACAACAATGAAATTAAACGTCTATTTGATAAAATGCGTCACTTTGCTCCTTTTTTGTTGGGGCTGCGCAGAAGCCGACATTGGCGTTTCTACTGACGAGGATGCCGTCATAAGCTCTGACTCAGACAGTGATACCGATACTGACACTGACTCCGATGCCGATACTGACTCCGATGCCGATACCGACACGGATACTGATACTGACACTGATACTGATACTGACACCGACACTGATACCGACACCGACACTGATACTGACACCGACACTGATTCCGACACCGACACTGATTCCGATACTGACACCGACACTGATACTGATACCGACACTGATTCCGACACCGACACTGATTCCGATACTGACACCGACACTGATTCCGACACCGACACTGATACTGACACCGACACCGATACTGATACCGATACTGACACTGGGACTGAACAGGAGTGCGATCCAATAGACGCGTGCTGCGATGATAGTGGTTTCTATGAATCACAGGGCACGGTCTGCGGCACAGATGACTGCCCGGCAGATGAGTGTACGGGTACTACACCGGATTTGGTGTTTAACACCTACCCTGCCACCTGCGACCTCGTGTGCGACGGACAGGGCACCTGCGATACTGACTGTACATGTGAGGCGGACACCACCGAGTGCGTGCTCCACGTTGACAACGAATGCTGCAGCTCGACCTGTGATGACGTCAGCGGATGCGGGTCTACCGCCGACACCTGCCCGGATGTGTGCACGGCAGGCGGGACCTCGCTCACTACTGGCCAGTCGTGCAGCGGGTGCGGGGAAAACAACGCCAATGGCGGGTGTTCAGGCGGCACCCTCCTGGATTGCTCGAGCAGTTCCCCATACGCATGCGAATCAGCCGCGTGTGGGGGCACGACCTACTACTGCCGTAACCATAACAGTACCTGGCAGTGGCGCTTGGAAACCAACTGCGGCGATGACTGTTGCTCACCTGGAGAGACCACGATCAATTGCCCGGCGGATTGCTCGCCCCTTTATACCACATGGGATACGGGCGATGAGGGATGGACCCCGGTAGGGGATGACGACAACCACTGGGTGTTGGGCACAACGCCCTATCTTACTGATAGCTGCAATAACGGATGGGATACAAACCAGCACTTCTCTTTTAAATACGCCCCATATATTGCCGCAGATTATGCCATCAGCCTGGTCTCGCCTGTGTTTGATCTCACCGGATATACGCAGGCCTATCTAAGCTTTGATTTTTTCTTTCATGAGGACAGCACCGAGGGTGACCCAGGGGATACATTTTCAGCAGCGTGTTACACCGGTGCCTCTTGGATTTCCATATGGAGTGTTTCAGAGACATCCTATGAAGCTGCTTGCAATTTTGAAAGCCCCGCCGATATCCCACTCGATTCAGCGTGCACCAATACCGACAGTGCCCAAATACGGTTTACCGCATCTGGAAACTATACCTTAGCAATATGGTCTTGGGAGGTTGACAACGTTATCGTCCAGTAGGGCACATGCGCCTGATTGGTGGGACGGTGGGTTTGCCGTGGTATACTAATACCTAGCCGGCATTGTCGGTGAATATAAAGGAACGGTACTAACCGTCTTCTTCAGCTGGCGGGGGCATAAGCATGGCAAACAAGAGAGGTGCTTGGGCGGTTTTACTTTTTCTCGTCGCCCTTTTTGGCGCTGGATGCGAAAAGCCAGGGAACACCATCATTATCATCAATGAAACCGACGGGAATACCGACACGAGCAGTGATGCCGATGCAGACTCGGACGGGGATTCAGACTCGAGTGCCGACACCAATGGCGATACTGACGGGGATAGCGATGGGGACACCGAAGATACAGACAGCGACGTGCCAGATGCAGGCCCGATCATTCCGGATTGCACTGGTTGTGAGGCTGTGGGAGCCTCCATTGACCACATGCGATGCGCCATTGACATGTGCGACGATGCAGCGTTCGAGTCGCAGACATATACATCCCCGACCGAAGCGCCCATAACAGATACGTTCAGGGCCATGGCCCGGTACGGAGACAGTACCAATCATCTCGCACCAAAGCTCTACGATGCCTACGCAGTAATGACCTCTGGCACGGCGATCAGCACGGACCACGACATTCAGATAGCGCCAGATGCCAGTATGGGGGACCCGTATTCCCAGGAGGGATATCCAATCTACGATGTCATGGAGTGGCAGCTGCGACTCAAAGCCCCGAAAAACGCCCAGGGCATTCAGATCACCTACGTGTTCTTTTCTGCGGAATACGACGAATATGTAAATACATCGTACAACGATAAGTTCTATATATTTTTAACAGCGCCGGTTACGACCAACAATGTAAAGACCGTCATCAATTTTACGCGGTGCCGGGATCCTGATCAGTACTACGACACGACCTGCACCGAAGCCCAAGCCCTGATCGGCGCCTGCGAAGAAGGCGAGCCCCTGTGCTACATCGCCATCAACACGGCCTTTTCAGAATGCTGTTGGTATAACGACTGTCCAGACGGCACAGCCACGACAGATATTTCCGGGACCGGCTTTTCCTGTGCGCCGGATCAGGCAGCCGAAACCCATCCGAACGGGTCTGCAAACCCAGACCTGGGCAAGGCCTATGGCAGCTCTTCCGGGTGGATGGTCACCAAGTGGCCGATCAGATCAGAAGAAGTCTTTGACCTCACTTTTCACATCCACGACACGTTCGACGCAAGGTTGGATTCCGCAGTAATTATCGATCAAGTCCTCTTCATCATCGGCCCGGTCGACTCAGGCACCAATCCCATATAGACCCCTATTTCAGATTGTCTTACGAACCCACTAGGATGACCTCCCGGGAGCGGGTATTGCGACTCAGGGCGTAGGTGTATTTGCCCGCGTCGATGACTGCGATCGCTTTACCTACTCTTTTTAGGTACCCGGCAATGGCATCGATGCTGGGGATGCCGTCGGATCGATAGGATATGACGAAGGTCGCGTCGGCAAACCTCTCGACGGTGCGACCAAAGGCGTCCTCTATGCGGCGAGGGTCAGACCAGGGACTTTGTCCGCGCCCCTGTAGGGGTTTGTGTTTGTATTTAGTTAGGATTTTCTCAGACCAGGTGTCGGGCGAGGCAAGGCCTTCTAGAAAATGATAGTAATCCAGATAATCAACGCCCGCGCCTTTGCCTGACACATAGGGCGGATCCAGGTAGACAGCGTCATAGCCGCTCGGATCGATCTCTAGCACATCGCCGCAGCAGACGTGGCACTTCTTTGGCGATGCAAAGACCGCCTGATCTGCTTCAGCAGCATAGGACGTCATCAGCTCTGGAAACGGCCGCTCCCAGGTGGTCTTGTTGCCAAAGGACCGCCGCACATCCCGGCGTCGCATGGCCAGGTTGGCCCTGTGAAACAGGTTGTAGGGGCGCTTTGCCAGGCACGCCTGAAACAGGGCGTAAAGGGCCAGATCCCGCTCAAATCCCTCCAATTTGTGAATCCTGGGAAGGATGCCGTCTAAAAAGCGGTTTTCTATGGGTTCAAAAAAGATGTCTTCGAATGTCTGTTCGATGAATCCTGGGGACGAGGTGGTATCGGGCAAACCGGCCATTAGGCCATCAACCGCATTTCCAAGGCAGGCTTGGTTGTTTAAGACGAGCGCCCGCGCTGCAATGGCGTTCGATGCTAGAATGTCGCTGGCAGTGACTGATTTTCCCATGGCCTTGAGAAGAAAGGCCACTGCAGCAGTTCCGGAGAAAGGATCGAGCACACTGTCAAATTCGAGCTGCCCAAAGGTTTGAAACAGCAGACCGAGCAGCTTGCGCTTGCTGCCCAAGTATCTGGTTTGAGGAAACAGTGGCCATACAGCTGAGCCGGGGGCGGCATTGCATTTCATCGTCGCAGGGAGGTCGAGCTGTCGGGCTGTCACGCGAAAATTCCAATCGCTAAGCTGGTTTCGAAACCGGGATATTCTAGGAGATAGCTGATTGCTCGCCAATAGGGAAGTTGCCGTTTATCCCATGCAGGGATATAGAAAAGACGTGGCAAGGAGGGTCGATACGATAGAGGTGAGACCGTGTTTCACATAGCAGTTATTGGCGGCGGTATTTCTGGACTTGCTGTGGCCTTTCGATTAAAGCGCGCTGTTGGCTACCAGGTGACCGTGCTCGAGGCCGAAGATCGCCCAGGCGGAAAAGCCCACACCGAGGTGATCGATGGGTTTACCTGTGAAGCCGGTACCAATAGTTGGCTCGATAAGGAGCAGGCAGCGCGAGATCTCTTGGAAGAGGCGGGGATTTCAGACCGCATTAAACCCGCCAGTCAAAGCGCTGAACGGCGGTTTATCTATCGCGCCAACCAACTCCGGGAAGTTAAGCTGCATCCGCTCAAGTTCATGACGTCGTCTGTGCTGCCCCTTGGCGCCCGGTTGAGACTCGCTTTGGAGCCGTTCGTGGCAAAGCAGACCCAAACGAGCGATGAAACCCTAGCCGACTTTGCCACGCGCCGCCTGGGCAAGGGGGCGTGCGATATCCTGATCGGCCCCATGGCCTCGGGTATCTACGCAGGCGATCCCAATGAAATGAGCCTCAAGTCGTGTTTTAATAAGGTCTATCAATTAGAACAGCAGCATGGCGGTCTGATAAAGGGCATGCTAGCGCTTAAAAAAGCAAAAAAGGCCGCAGGTGAAGACCCCTCAGCAGTCACTGCAGGACCATCCGGGCGCATTACCTCCCTGGAGGGCGGGGTGAGCGATCTGGTTCAAGCGCTCACGGCCGAAATTGGAACGGATCTCAAGCTGGGTGCACGGGTGTTGGGAATTGCACCAGGGGCTCAGGGCGGCTTTACCCTGCATATCGAGGGCAGTGAACCAATGACCGCTGATGCTGTAGTGACAGCGACGCCAGCATGGTCTGCAGCCGAGTATCTCAAACAACTCGATCCAGATGCTGCAACCGCCTTTTCAGAGATCCCCTATCCCAGTCTGGACGTGATCTGCTTGGGGTATCACAAGAACCAGGTACCCCACGACTTGCACGGCTTTGGCTTCCTGGTGCCCCGGGGTCAGGACAAGACCATCCTCGGATCCCTCTGGACCTCGTCGATTTTTCCAGGGCGCGCACCACAGGATCACGTGCTGATGCGAACCATGATCGGCGGCATGCTCGAGCCCCAAGTGGGGGAATGGCCTCCCGAGCGCGTCATCGCCACTGTCCGCGAGGAGCTTTCTGCCATCCTAGGCATTCCCACTGGGGAAGCGCCGGTGCTGACGCGCATTTTTAGACATCCTCGGGCCATTCCCCAGTACCACGTCGGTCACGCACATAGGGTCGCCCGCATTCGGGCCGCTGAATCCCGCCATCCCGGTTTTTTTGCCACTGGCAACGCACTGTTAGGGGTTGGGGTTATCGACTGCATTCGGGAGTCGGTCGCAACAGCACACCGCGTATCCCTGTTTTTAGGGCCCGCGAAAACATAAAATATGTGGATTCAGTTTGAAAGGATGCGGACAACACCGCGACCACTGCAAAAGAGCTCCCTTGGAATGGCTGTACCTGATCCCTCAGTGGCTGAAAGATAGAGCAGAGAGTTGTCAAACCGAATGGGCGCTACGGACAGGCGCACCCGACCCCGGTTGGTATATACCCTGCCGTGCCAGGTCTTGAGCCCTGCCGCCAGCTTGGGGGAGATGGCCGCTAGATATTCGCTCAAGGCGCGATTTCCAGCACTGGCGACCACCAATCCAGCATCATCTGCCAGCACGAGCGAACTAAACCCAGCCCGTTTGGCAGATGCTTTTAGCTGAAACGCAAGCGCGTCACTGATGCGGTCACTGCGTTCCATACGGCGATTTGTAAGTAGATCGGGCATCTTCCCCTCCATGTAGTCTTCTATCCTACATCTTAAGGGAACCGATCCGAAGGGGTCAATTTTTCGGCGATGAATCTATGCGTATCAGGCGTTGCGAGCGCTGCTTCGGGTCAACCAGGCCATGGCGCGGAGCCATTTGGCATGGGGCATGGCAGGGTATCCAGCAAAGATTTGATCCGCGGCAATATCCCGCGTCACCCCGCTTTTTGCAGCTATTTTTGCATCGGCACCGATGTGTATGTGATCTGCCACGCCCACCTGTCCTCCGAGCATGGCCCCATCTCCGATGGCAACCGATCCTGCCAGGCCCACCTGCCCAGCGAGGATAGCCCCTGCACCCACGCGCGTGTTGTGGCCGATTTGAACCAGGTTGTCGAGCTTGGCAGCCTGGCCGATAATCGTGGCGCCCAATGTGGCGCGATCAACGCAGGTGTTGGCGCCGATTTCGACACAGTCCTCAATGATGACCCTGCCGACCTGGCGAATTTTTACAGGGCCCTTTGGGCTGGGAGCAAAGCCAAACCCATCTGATCCAATGACCGCCCCAGGACCGATACTCACGTATCGACCAATACGAGAGCCCCTCAGTATCACTGCATGGGGCCCGATGCGGGTGCGATGGCCGATGTCCACATCTGCTTCTATCACGGCCAAGGGCTCGACAGTTGCCGTAGGCGCCACCCGCGCCTGGGGATCTATAACAGCCGTTGGATGAACACCTGGCTGGGGAGCGGTCTCTGGAAAAAAATGATCTATCAGTGCGGCCAGGCCCAGCAGGGGGTGATCGCAACGGATCACCCCCGGGATACCAGCTTCAACCGCTATCGGCTCTAATTCACGGGTTGTAAGCACAGCGCCTGGTAGCCGGGCATTCCTACTGAGTAGCTGCTTGCGAAAAAATGGGGAGATCGCTGCTTCATGGGTATCGTCAATGGGCCTGAGATCAGTGATCTCGACATTGGGAGAACCCGCACAGTCTCCATTTACCAGAGCTGCCAGTGAAGCAGAGGTAACCATCACAGCAAGAGCCTACACATAACTGCGAGGTCTGAAAAGATGGGTTTGAAAGATTATGGTTAGACTATCTTTCCCGCTTTAGAATAACCATCGTGATGTCATCCCGACAGTCATAATCTTTTAGTTCTTTAAGAATGCCTTTTTTAATATCGTCAGTGGTGTTACCCGCTTTTGCTAGCTTTGCAAATATGTCGAATAGGCGCATTTCACCAAACATACTCATTTTACTACCATTTTTTATGGCTTCGGTAATACCGTCCGTGTAGAGCAGGGCCACGTCGTCTATTTTCATGGAAAAACGTTCAATGGTCAGCAGATCTGAAATGTTTTCCTCAAGCCCTATCCATATTCCATTTGTTTTTACTATCTCGATTTTTCCACTATCTGCTCTGTACACTGGGATGTCTTGATGAAGGCCTGAGTAGCAAATTTCTCCGTCCTTACCAATGGTCAGCACAGTAATGGTCATATATTTACTTTCACCAAATTTCGCTATATTTCGCGTAACGACTTTATTCACAATTGAGAGTAATGTATCGGGATTAAGCCCTGCGCTTTGTTCAATCGCTGTTTGAATGGCTGTCTGGGTCATCATCATGAACAATCCAGCTGGGACTCCATGCCCTGACACATCCCCGATGGTAACCCAGTCTGCCATCTCTGTATTGATGACATCGTAGTAGTCCCCACCGACTTCATCCGCTGGTTGCATATAACCCGAGACCTGGTAGTTCCGAACAGTTGGATTGTCAGGCAAGAGAATGGTTTGAATTTTAGCGGCCAGCTCCATTTCCCCCCAAAGGGCATCCCTGGCCTGCTTGAGTTCCCTGGTGCGTTCCTCTACTTTTTCCTCGAGATTGGCATACAATCGCGCGTTGTCAATGGCGATGGCCGCGTGGGAAGAGAGGATCTCCAACAATCGCACCCCATCGGCGGTAAATGCGTTGGTCGTAAGATTGTTCTCCAGGTAAGCGATTCCCGTCAGCTTCCCCTGATTGACGATGGGGACGCACAGAATGGATTTGGGTTGGTTGTTGATAATATAGGGATCACCGGCAAAGTCACTGGCCGATGTGGCGTCATTTAAAAGCACCAACTCCTTTGTCCGAGCTACGAGTTGGACAATTGCGTGGCAACACGCTTTACTCTCCTCAACAGGCAGCGTTTGTAAAACATCAATTTTATCCGTGGCAATATCGCCAGAGGCCTCGACCAGAAAGCGATCTTCTTCCTTTAAAATGAGAAGCGCGCGCTGTGCACCGGCGTTTTGAATTAATAATCTCATGACTTGATCCAAAAGCTTCTCTAGAATAATTTCACCTGAAATCGCCTGAGAGGCTTTTATCACCGTGGCCATGTCAATGTCGTATTGGGTTGTGGATGCCGATGATGTGAGTGTGTCTTCTTTGGAAATCTCTCCTTGGTGCCTGGAAGAAGCGGCCGAAAGCAATTGGGGATAGGTCTCGTTTAGGTGGTCCACTTTGGCCTTTGCACCCCAATGTTGGTAGGCCTTTCTGGCATCGCGCATAAATAGTGAGGCCAGTCTCACGCTCCCTTTGGACAAATGGAACTTGGCAGCGAGCTCTGAGGCTATCGCTGCCTTATAGTGGTAGCGGCGCTTCTCAAAGGCTGTGATGGCTGTTTCATAGTAGTTAGCCGCTGCTGCATCTTTACCATTGATACGCGCGAGCTCAGCGTCGATCAGGATGCAGTCTTCCTCAAATCCCCATTTTGTGAGATCTTTTCTGTGTTTTAAAATCCTTTTAACAGACTTGCGTTTAATGTTGTCATCCAGACTGTCATATAAAGCGAGCTGGGTCATTGAATCAAAAAAAGAAAACAGTGGATAATGTCCAGTGGACAATGACCCTTCAAGGTGTTTCTCTGCTTGATCGGCGATGTCAATGGAATGTTCTTCAAATAGGAAATTTAATATCAATTTGCAATTATACAAATTGCTCAATGCCGTAATATCGTTGGCCTGTTGATTTGAGAGAAGTCGTTCCTCCTCATCCATAGCCTCTCCGGTTAGGACGGTGGGATTATCGCTTTTTCCTTGAAGATTCAAAACCAACTGCCAGGTAATGATAATCATTCTGTACACGTTTTCCTGGCCGGTTTGCTCGATAAGGCTGCTGTATTTTCTAGCGTCTTTTTCGATGTCAGCCAGCAAATGCCCCGTGATAAACCGTACAAATGCATTCACATAAAAGCTGTACCCAGCATATTCCAGATCGCCGGTATCGTAGCCGGTCTGAGCGTTCTTTATCAGGGGTTCGACAATGGACTCCAACCCATGTGTCCAGTGATGAATGAACGTGTAGTTTAACAGATAGGCCATGGCCTGAAGGTGCCGGGCATTATATTTCTCAATTAGTTTAAGCCCCATCTGTCCAAAGCGATAGCCGGTTTCAAAATCGTACAATATGCCACAGAGGACGACCCCATAAACATTGTAAGCAATCGCTGATTCAGGTGCATTGCCGTATTTAACAGACAACTGGGTCATCTTAAATATCACTGTTGGGTACATATCGGGATTTGCGAGATAAGTAGGCGCGAGAATGGTTTTCAGTAGTGTCATTGCTGCTAGCAGTTCCGGCTTGGTCATATCGGGTTTATCGTAAAGTTCCTCTGGATCCTTAAACAACAATGCCAGTTTTGTTTTCATGAGGCCAATGAGAATATCAACCTGATTGACCTTTGTTTTCATATGCACGCCGAGTTGTTTAAGGACGTTCACGGCCAGTTCTGTCCCCCCATTTAATTCCCCTTGGGCAATGAGGGCCAGAATTTTGGCTTTGTAAACACTGATGCTGTCCAAAACATTCTTTGAATGGTTCAGCACGTCGCTGGCCAGTGAATCCATTAACTCAAAATCGCCAGTATAGCGCGCGCACTCCGTTGCCTCGCTATGCATTTGAACCGATCGCTCGTAATCCTCCTCCCACCCTTGCAGCAAGTCGATGCCTTTTAAGTAAAACTGCAGGGCTGGTAAATATGCTGCAGATGCCCTTGCCTTTCGTCCAGCCCAAAGGTTGAAATCTGCCAATTGATCCTGTTCTTCCTTGGTAGTGATCCGCCCGCTGCCATGATTGAGCTGATTCACGATATAGAAGATCTTCTTCTCCATCTCTGCCGGACTTGTATTGTCATAGGTCAGCTTTCCAATGGTATAGTGAAGGTCAACCTTCCGCTTTTCCGAAATCAGTGAATAGGCTGCTTCCTGAATGCGGTCATGGGGAAACTTATAATAATCTCTCTTCTGCTCAATCAGCCCGTCGTGTATGGCTTCTGTTATATTAGCCAACACGTTCTCGATGCTTTGGTTAAGGAGTATGGAAAGGGTCTCTAGATTGAACTGATTGCCCACACACGCGCAAACCTTTAGCAGCTCAACAGTGTGATCGCTCAGCTTCTCAATTTTTCCTGCCATCAATTCAACGACGTTTTCCGTAACCTGAAGTGCGTTGACGGCGTCAATGTCCCATACCCACCCTTTTTCTGGATTAAATGTGATTTGTCCTTCAGAGACAAGTGTCTGAAGAAACTGCCGCACAAAAAAGGGATTGCCGTTTGTCTTTTGATGAACGAGTTGCGCCAGGGGTTGGGTTTTGTCGTCATTCGATAGTAGGGAATCATTAAGAAAATGGCCCACATCCGCCACTAACAATGGCCTAAGGGACAATTCGTTCAGCCCAACGCCCCTTTTTCGAATGAAATCAATCATGTTAACCAGAGGATGGGTTGAATCCACTTCGTTATCCCGATAGGAGCCAATGAGCAATAAATCAGACGTATCCGGATTGGTCATCAGGATCTGCATCAGCTCCAAGCTCGGCGTATCTGCCCACTGTAAATCGTCAAGAAAGATAACCAGGGGATGATCAGCTGTGGCAAACACGCGGATGAACTTTTCAAAGAAGGTCATGAGCCGGTTCTGTGCTTCTTTAGATTCAAGCACAGGCACGTCTGGCTGGGGTCCGATGATTAACTCCAGATCGTCGAGAATATCTGTAATGACCTTTCCGTTTTTAGCGAGGGCTTGGGAAATGCGCTTTTTCCATTGGTCGATCATCTCCGTGGTTTCAGTTAGCAATTGGCGTGTGAGCTCTTTAAAGGCTTGGATGATGGCACTATACGGGACTTCTCTTCGAATCTGCTCATATTTCCCTGAAATAAAATAGCCTTTTTTGGCAACAATCGACTTGTGAATTTCCTGAATGAGCGCAGATTTGCCAATGCCGGGATGTCCTGACACCATGATAACTTCACAGGCGCCAGATCCCGACGTCTCTTCATCGTGTTGTGAGACCCGTTCAAACGTATCCAGCAGCACGGCTATCTCTTTTTCTCTGCCGTACAGTTTTTGGGGTGGATTCAGTTTTGGAGAGGCGTCAAATCGCCCCGGTTCAAACCGATCAATCGTCTTATTTTTGAGCAGCTGATTTAGGCATTCCTGAAAGTCTGCCTTGAGGCCGAACGCGCTGTTGTAACGCTCGTCAGGCGTCTTGGCCATGAGCTTCATGACGATGTCTGAAACAACGTCAGGAATATCCGGGTTTTTTTGAGCAGGTGGTACTGGCTTAACAGCAATATGTGAATGAATGATTTCCAATGGATCATCTGCCAGGAAGGGCACTTGGTCAGTGAGTAGTTGATACAATGTAGCACCAAGGGAATACAGATCTGTCCTGTAATCCACCGCACGGTTCATACGACCGGTCTGTTCCGGAGAAATGTACGGCAAGGTACCTTCAATAACTTCGGGATGATATACTTTTTCGCTCTCTTTGGTCAGAATCGACGAAATGCCAAAGTCGGCAATTTTCACCTGTCTGGTGGTTAAATTAATGAGCAGATTCTGTGGGTTAATATCTCTATGAACAACATCCTGCTGATGCAGGTGGCCCAATGTGTTTGAGATCTGAATGGCAGTCTCAAGGAAGCGCTGTAGGTCAAACGCGTTCTGTTGGCCGGCCTGCTTAACCGTTACACAATCAAAATCCTCAAATATAATGGCGAATCGGCCCTGGTGTTCAGTAATGCCAAAGGTTTTAACAACCCCCTCCAGGTCGATCCTTTGAATTAATTCATATTCCTGTTTGAACCGGGCGACCTCTGATGGGGAGGGATCTTCTGCGTTTAGTACTTTGATAATCGCTGTCTCGGCATTCCCTTGTTTCCGACCTCGATAGACGATAGAGTGTTTTGTCTCAGCAACTTGCTCAAGGATGGCGTAGTTGGCAATTGTATCCATTGATTTGGCTCCCAAATCATTAATGGTTAAAGGATTCGATTGGGAATTTACCCCCCCCAGCGCGTCGTCATTTAGTCCGCTTTATTAAATAGTTTTAACGATTTACCCGCCTGGTCAAATTTCCAGTTTTTTGAACTTACTGGGGGTGCTTTTTTTAATTTAATTCGTCTATAATATAAAGGAGTGTTGTCATGCTAAAGCATCTAAAAAGATCTGGCTGTCTAATCGCCTTCTTGGTTGCCCTCGGGATCACCTGTGGAGCTGAGATAGGGTGCGAAGGGGCTGACGATGAGGTTTGGGCAAATATTGACCAGACAGCATCCCCCATCACCGGTGACTTTGAAGAGACAAATTACGAAGAATGGCAAGGTGTCTTGGGTGTCGTGACACAAGCCGTTGGGTTGTGTACAGGCGCGCTGATCGACCCTCAGGTGCTTCTCACGTCTTCTTATTGTGCAGCCGGAGAGGTGGGGACGATCAAAGTCTATGGCGGCGCTAATATGGACCAGTTTGTCTCAGACATTGCTGAGATGCAGGTTCTGGATGAAGAAAACAGCGCCTCCTTGGCCATGATGAAGCTGGCTGAACCGGTCGGCCTGATTGAGTGCTACCCGATCCGGCAGCAACCAGTGGAAGAGGGGGAGTCCGGATGGATTGTCGGATATGGCGTAACCGGCAGCGGGGAGACCAATTCAGGCATTCACCGCAAAGGTCCAAGTGAAGTTCAGTCGGTAAATGGAGACGAGTTGGAAATCGGGGGCAACGCGGGCATCTGTGCCGGGGACCTGGGAGTGCCGCTCTTTTTAGACGAGGCCGGCGAGTGGATGATCGCCGCAGTCGCGACCAGCTACGATGAGGCGTGTTCCCCCCTATCTGGCAACACGGCACTGTCGGTGGAAGGACAACGCGCGCAAATAGACGCAATTTTGGTGCAATTCACCGGACATGGATTGGAAGCCACGGGCTGCGGCGACACGGACACCGATACGGACACGGACACCGATACGGACACGGACGCCGATACGGACACGGACGCCGATACGGACACGGACACCGATACGGACATGGACACAGATACAGATACAGATACAGATATGGATAGCGATTCTGATGCAGATAGCGATTCTGACGCAGATAGTGATTCTGACGCGGACAGCGATTCTGATGCGGGCACAGATAGTGATAGTGACGCGGATAGCGACAGTGATAGTGACAGTGATGCGGACAGCGATTCTGATGGGGATGCCGAAGGGGACAGCAGTGATGATGCCGCAGATGCAGGTTGCGGTTGCAGCGCAGTGGGCCTGGATGCCGGCCTGTCTGTGCAGGTATCCCTTGTGAATCAACTATTACGACTGTTTTAGAAAGGCTTTTTTTTGGGGATCGATTATCTAAAATCTCTTTGCGATCTCTGTAGCCTAGCGTTGGTTGCGGTGTGGGTAGCAGCCTGCGGTGAGGGCATTGGAGAAGAACTGCTCACCGAGACCTGCCCGGAAAAGGGGAGATGCCGGGTATTTGTAGACGTGGATGTAAAGAACCCAGGGCTAGGTGAGTGCTGGGACGATGCCTTTGTCTCTGTACAGGAAGGCATTGATGCGGCATATGAGCTAATCGAATCCAAGAGTGAAAAAGGCCTATGTGAAGTATGGGTGGCAAGGGGGGTATATTATACGTTTGTTTCCGCTGAAGAAGACACGATTACGCTCAAGCCGGGCGTCAGTGTTTTCGGCGGATTTAGCGGCAATGAGACCGGGTTTGATGACCGGGATATCCTGGAAAACGAGACCGTGCTACACGCTGCAAAAGGACCGAACAGTAGCCGCAGGGTCAAAACAGTCGTGACCGGTAGCACAGATTCTGTTTTAGACGGGTTTACCATTGCGCATGCTGCCGAATACGGCATGGACAACAAGTACAGCGATCCCCGTGTTTCGAATTGTACGTTTATGATGAATGCCACGGCAGGCATGACTAACGATAAAAGCGCGCCCGTGGTTAAGCATTGCGTGTTTAAAGAAAACGCAAACAGGGGTATGAAAAACCATGAAAGTAGTCCGAGGATTGTGGGCTGTACATTTGACAACAACGGGACTGATGGGCTGCTAAATACAGCAAAAAGTAGTCCTGACATTCGGGATTGCCGCTTCATCAATAATCTCGAAAGTGGCATGTACAACCTGCATGCCAGCTCTCCGACGGTGACGAATTGTGTATTTGTCGGCAATGGTAATAGCGGCGTGATAAACAAAATCAAGGCTGAGCCCACGTTCTTAAACTGTATTTTCAGGGAAAATACCGCCTTCCAAGATGACGATGATTCTATAAGCCCCAATGGTGGCGCTATAAAAAACTATCATTCCTGCGATTTAACAGTAGTAAATTCGCTATTTATCGACAACACAGCCGCTGGCACAGGAGGGGCTATTTATAGCGAATATGAATGCTCGACCATGATCAAAAGCTGCTCTTTTATCGGCAATGTGGCCCAAAAGGGTGGCGATGCCATCTCGACAATAAAACGGCGTCAAGTAACAATTGAAAACTCGATCCTCTGGAATGGCAATCAACGTGAAATATGGAACCCCGACAACTCCCTGATCACTATCAGATGCAGCGATATCGGAGGGGGGGGTGATGGTGCGGATGAGGGCATTGACAATATTTCCGAGGATCCGCTTCTCGACGAGGAAGGACGCCTGCTCAGCGGTTCCCCGTGTATCGATCGGGGCGATATCGGATTGTTGCTGGAGGATATCTCAGATGTGGACGGCAACGGCAATACTGCTGAAAAGATCCCCTGGGATCTCGACGGCATGCCGCGGATTGTGGGGGAGGGGGTGGATATGGGGGCATACGAGTTCGTCGCTGACGACCCCGATGGTGGCACCGGTCTAAGCAAGGCCCTGCTGAGCCGATAAAGCAACACAGGTGGTCAGCCCGGCCATTGATAACCAACCCCGAGAAACACCTGGACGTCTGGTCGGTGCACCCAGCCTTTTTCCAATACCTGGAAGATACGACCCCCTACACCGGCATTGCATCCGAGTACCACCGGTCCGGCTGGAACCGTTAGCCCCACGAGGCCGAGGTAATTGACGCCAGATGTGTGACGCGATGCCCCGTTAAATTCCCCCTGCAGCAAGTGTTCGTATCCGCCGAGCAGCTCCATCCGCAGCTCTAAGTGGGTCAACGGCCATGCATATCCACCGCCCACAAGGCCGCCCAGGGCTTGATGCCCGGCAAATTCGCCAGACGCGGGCTGCCCACTCCAGTTCAGCTGGGCTGAAACATACCAGTCTGTCAGGACATGCCATCGATACCCCAGGACCGCACCCCAGGCAGATGGATAGCCCTCTACCGGGGCCAAGCGCCACTGGCCACCAGTGCTGAGCTCGTGACGCCATGGCCGCGGTGCTATCGCATGTACTGTCTTTTCCATTGCTAGTTCTGTATTAAAAAGGCCGCCCCTGGCGACTGTCTCCTCGAGTGCAACGGTCTCAAAGTCATTTATGCCCAGGGCGGTTGTCCCCTGATCTGAAATGACCGGCTCTGCCCGACGCACTGCATTGTCCGGGGTCATGAGGTAGGTCACGTAGGTCCCTTTTGCCAAGGGCACAAACGCGGTTTCATCAGCAGCCAGGTCGAGTTCCATCACCATTTCAGCGCCCAAGGCATCGAGTACGACGAACCGACCAGACTCGGGGAGGGAGACGGCCAGGCCAGTGTCCTCTATGGCGCTGGACCGGGTCAGGACGATGTCTCCTCGCCCCTCTAGTTCAAATTCATACATGGGGTGCTGGGCACCGCCCATGGTCGTGCTGGTACGGGCCAAGGTCCGGCGGTATGCGTATTGATACGCCTCGGTCAACGTGACAGCCCCATCCTTTGAGGTGTCCCCTGCCCCGCGCAGGGCAGAGACGAGATAATGGGTAAAATAGGCCCCTCTGACTTCCTGGGATTCCTGGCTGAGCTCGTTGAACGCACTCGATGTGATAATGGCATATCCATTCGAGCGGATTTCGTCGGTTACGCGGACATCTGTCTTGGCTTCTCGGCTGCTGTCTTTCATCGATACCAAACGACCGCTTTTGCAGGAATCGAGAAATGCCAGTCGGACATCTGCTTTGGCGCTTTTGAGATACTCGAGCAGGTTTTCAAATCTCAATATGCTGGTACCGAGCTCGAGGGCATTGCCATCCGCATGTCCTGAGTAATAGAACACAAACAGCGTCTTTTGGCCGGTGTCTTTTTTTGTTTCTGCTATCATCGCCTCGATCGCGTAAATGGCCTGCCACACTTGATCTGCATCTGCGTCGAGGAGCAGCTTGATTTGATCCTTGGGAAACCCGCCCAGCTCTGATAGGACCCGGTGCATCCGCCTTGCATCCTGCTGTGCAAATTTCAGCGTTTCACTCCCACTCCCACTCGAATCCCTGGAATCCCGCCCCTGGTTGTTTCCCAGGATCAGCGCGAATCGGGCTGACTGGGACTGGGCCAGAACAGCCTGTGGCACGAGCTTAAGTAGCATCGCGAACAGCGATATGAATACCCATCGATGGTGCTGAAATATCCTCATTTATTTTAAATCACTAATTTTTATCAACTCCCAACACTGTAGTGGCATAGGGTTCAAGGTCGATGCCTTGCTCCAGATCAATAAGTGTGGGCGGTGTTCCAACCTTTGTCCCTATCTGACTTACAATGTCTGCTACCTGAAATATGTCTTTAAAAAACACTGCAATAAATAAAACCCTACCTTTACGATCGTCGATAGTAACGCGACTATGCAATTGACGGCGTCCAGCCGACGGGATTCTACTAGGTTCGACAGCAGGGGGTGGGTCACCCATGGGAAAGACGGTTGCTACCCCGCCATGGTCGTCGATTTGCAGGATCGCGAGGTACCCAGGAGTGCTCGTGGTTACTGCAAAGCGAAGCACATCTCCGGCTATTAGATGGGTCGTCGGTTCCACCTCAAACCCGTGACCCGTCCGATCAGCATTGACCTGCATCGCAATGGTGCCCTTGAAGCGAATCTGGGCGTGATCGGGGATGGTCTCTGCTGGCGGCTGATATGACACTGTCATGAAAACACCTGCGATCACAGCTGCTGCAGCCCCAAATGCCGGGATTAACATACGCCATCGAAACGGCAGGCGTTGACCGGCCGATGGCCGTCGCTGTTGGTCGGTATTCAATCGGGCGCGTATGTTCTGGAGGTTGACGTCACGCCTGTCCCGACAAATGCGCTCATCTGCTTCGAATTCGGCAATGACCGCCTTGCACGCTTGGCAGGTGTCAATATGACCGCTTAGCGCTGCCCGCTCTGCGGCAGGTACCTCGCCCACGTGCCACTGCATCAAACTGAATCGGGAGGGGCAGTCAGTCATTAGTTGCCTCCAGCGCATTGAGATGGGCCATCCGATCCCGGATTTTACTGAGGCGCTTGTTTACAGCCCTGCGGCTGATACCCAGGGAGGCGGCGATCTGGGTTTGATCCATGCCTGTAATGAAGTGGTCGACCACTATCGTTAGGTCGCGCCCATCGAGCCGGTCAATGAGGTGAGAAAGCACCTGGCGAGCTGCCATGGCGCGTCCTGGCGCGTCGGTATTGAGCTCTTCTAAATATTTAATATCCTTAAAGTTCAATGTCTTTCGACGCCTGCTGCGGAGTGAGTCGAGGCACACATTGGTGGCAATGCGGTAGAGCCACGAGCCAACCCCTGCTTTGTTTTCAAAACCCGAAAGTGCGTTGTACGCTTTCATAAAAGTCTCTTGCAGTGCATCTTCTGCATCGGCTTCGCTGCCCAACATGCGGCGGCAATGGTTGTAAATGACCCCTGCATATCGATCGTAAAGCGCCTCCAATGACGGGGTCGTCTGCCTATCCCCGCGGGTCATCTGTTTTCTCTTTATGGACGTATTTCATAGCAATTCTGAGAACCACCTTTTTTACTGGGTATCGATTTTAGCCAATTGCGCCGGTTTGGGCAAAATGCTGTAGCGGATGTTGCGGTCGCTCTAGGTTTGCCGGTAGATGCCCAGTAGATGCTATGACATGCGCCCAATTATGCCAAATCATTTAATATTTAATAAGGCATCAACAATAAACGTGTTGTGGTTGAACACCATTTTATGTAATTATTACTTTTGGACAACTGTTCTTTAATAAGGAGATATTAATATGTTTAGGATCGTTAAAACAATATTTTTTATATCCGTCATTCTTGCCATTGGATGCACCCGGCCCGTTGAAGAATTTCATGCCTCAGCCGCTGACTCAGATGCTGATTCTGATGCTGATTCTGACTCCGACTCTGACTCTGATACGGACACGGATACGGATACAGATACGGACACGGACTCTGACTCTGATACTGATACTGATACTGATACGGACTCTGACTCTGATACTGATACAGACACAGACACAGACACGGACTCTGACTCTGATACTGATACAGACACGGACACAGACACAGACACGGACTCTGACTCTGATGCTGATACAGATACAGACACAGACACAGACACGGACACAGACGCGGACACAGACACGGACACAGACGCGGACACAGACACAGACACAGACACAGACACAGACACGGATACAGATACGGATACGGGCACTGAATGCAATCCATCTGATCTGTGCTGCGATGAAAATGGCTTTTACGAACCCGCGGGAACGGTCTGTGGCGTAGATACCTGTCCCTCAGATATGTGTACCCAAATCAGTACCGTTCTGTGTTTTATCGATTATGATGAGACGTGCGATCTAACCTGTGACGGGGCAGGCATATGCAACGAATCGTGTGATTGCGAGGATGCTATCGTGCCTTGCCAGGTGAGCTGGGAAAACAAGTGCTGTGAGCCCACCTGCGATCCTGCGTCCGGATGCGCATCTGCCGAAATCCCGGGTGCCTGCTCTGATATATGCGGCCAGGGAACCGCGCCCCTCGCTATCAACAGGGCGTGCAATGGGTGCGGCGATAACTGGGGCACCGGTACATGCTCGGCCGGAACGTCCTTCGAGTGCAAGGACAATACCTCTCCCCACGCATGCACCTCGGTCGAGTGCGGGCGCACGACCTACTATTGCCACGGCAAAAACTTCTTTTGGCAATGGCATTTGTCCGATTCGATAGATGATTGCGGAGATGGCTGCTGCAACGGCAATGAGACCACAATAACTTGCCCAGACGATTGCGCGTGAGGCAATGGCATATCGCTGTGCTCGTCAAAACTCTATCCGGGACAAAATGGGTCTGCAGACAAACAAAAAGGAGGCGCGTTGTGCAAACTCTGTTCAGCCGGGGACGGTAGTGTAAAAAGTCAGGGGGAAAGGCGATAATGGTGACCACCCAAATATAACAATGCCCTTTGCAAAAGACAGCGTTCGTTTCCTGAAAGGTACCTGCCGAAATGAATATCAGGCTGCTTTTCGAATATACTGGTGATGTAACCCACCCAGGATTGGCAATGAGACCACGCTTCCGTTTTCTGGCGGATCCACTGCCCTCGGTATCGGACAGTCTTTGTCCAAGCCGACGTGTGTTCTTCTCGGGTTGTAGTAGCGGTCGATATATTCTTTGAAAATCCTAATGAGATGAGACTCGTTTATGATGACGCAGTGGTCCAAACACTCTCGGCGAAAACTGCCGATCACTCTCTCGGCGAAAGGATTTTGCCAGGGGCTTTTTCGAGCAGTGATGACCTCTTCGATGCCCATCGCCTTTACGCGATTACTGAATGTTGATCCGTATATACGGTCTCGGTCGCGAAGCAGAAAACGCGGTGTAGAATCATAGGGGAAGGCGTTTACAACCTGTTGGGCTGTCCAGTCAGCAGATGGCGAATCGGTAACGTTGAACTGCAACACCTTACGACGATCGTGTGAAATCAGAAAAAACACGAACAGAATTCTAAACGTAGCAGTGGGCACGGTGAAGAAGTCACAGGCCACGATATCGGCGGCGTGATTTTTCAAAAAAGTGCGCCACGTTTGAGACGGCGGCTTTTGGGGGCGCACCATGTATCTCTCTACTGTTGACGGCGAAACAACATATCCCAATTTCAGCAGTTCGCCGTGGATCTTTGTCGCGCGCCATCTATTTTCTCTGGACATTCGGTGAATCAGTTCCCGGATTTCGCGGCTCATTTTGGGGCGTCCTGGTTTCCTCTTGCGGCTCTTCCACCTCCAAAACAGCTTGAAGCCTTTGCGGTGCCATCCGATGACAGTTTCAGGTTTGACTATGACCAGTGCGTTCGACCATTGAGGCCAGATTTTTTTTAGCGCTACCCAAAAAGCCCTATCGGCATTGGTCAATTTCACACGTTTAGTGGAGCGCTTCATCACGGCTAGCTGCTGACGCAGGGCCAGGTTTTCAAGTGCGAGTTCACGTTTTGTTTTCCATAGCGAAGTTCCAGCGAGCAGCAGAGATTTCAAGAGGTCGAGCATGAGTTGGGGCTTTTCCTCAACGTATAGGAAAAGTCAATGGGTTTCTGATAGTAAGGAATTTTTAGGAGAGACAACTTCTAAATCCAGGCCTTTGGACCGGGCGCTCAATATGATAAATATGTTGTACCATTCGCGGAGAAAAAACAATGAAGATAGATTTGGATACGATTAAGAACACACCTCCTTGGGAATGGCCCGAAGAAGCATCAGGCGTGTTTCTGAAGGCCCTTCGAGATAGCGATGCAGATGACTCCGAACGGATCACCGCGGCTGAGTTGGCCGGTGATCTGGTGGCTATCAACGACGATTTGGCAGGAGAATTGTTGTCGATTGTGGGAAATGAAAATGAGTCAGTGGAGCTGCGCTATGCAGCGACAATTTCGCTTGGGCCGGTTCTCGAAGAGGCGGACACAGGGGAGTTCGACGATCCGGATGAAGTACCGATTACCGAAGAAACATTTCACCGGATCAAGGAATCGCTCCGCAAGCTATATACTGACGGAGATGTTCCTAAAAGGATACGGCGAGCGGCCTTGGAGGTGTCTGTACAATCTCCTCAGGATTGGCACGTGGGCGCAATACGTGCTGCGTACGCCAGCGGGGATGAAAATTGGAGACTGACTGCAGTGTTCGCCATGCGATTTGTACGTGGCTTCGATAAGGATATTCTCGCTGCCTTGAATAGTCATGATCTCCATATTCGCTACAATGCTGTCTGCGCAGCAGGGAATTGGGGTATCGATGAGGCATGGCCGCACATCACCAGGCTCCTTGAATCACCGGATACCGACAAGCAAGAGCTGATCGCCGCTATTGAAGCCTCGATCGAGATACGCCCGAAAGAAGCGGGAATGTTCCTCGTGGACCTGACAGACCATGATGACGAAGATGTTGTCGATGCCGCCCATGAGAACATGGCGATGGCAGAGGCGATGGCAGAAGCTGAAGAGCATGATGCACTCGATGAGGAGGACACTGATAGCCTCTTCTGACTTTTTCTTTTTGCCGTTCTCTTTGCGACTTTCTTCCAGCCGAGAAACGTCCACCCGTTGGATGATAGAGCACCTATCGCCCTTTTCAGCAGATCAGAGTAAAACGTCGGCTGTTCGTGTGCTATGTTCGCTCCTCGATGAACGAGCTCAAACTGATTGAAAAGCTCCGACTGATTGAAGCGTTGTTCTCCGGCGCCGCGACCGAAGGGGAGCGGGTGGCGGCCGATCGGGCCCGGGAACGGATCTTGGAACGGCTAAAGTGCTGGGAGAAAGAAGACCCGCCTCTCGAGTATCGGTTCTCAATGGGAGATATGTGGTCGCGCAAGGTGTTCGTGGCTCTACTGCGCCGATATGGCATCAGGCCGTATCGCTACAAGCGACAGCGCTACACCACGGTGATGGCCAAGGTCTCCAAGAAGTTCGTCGACGAAACCCTCTGGCCCGAGTTTCAGGAGATCTCAGAGACCCTGAGGACCTACCTCTCGGACGTCACCGATCGCGTGGTTTCCCAAGTGATCCACCAGGACAGCTCCGAGGCAGAGGTCGTGGAGGAGCCGTCCCAGCTTCCGCTCAGCACGGTATCCCCTGCGACGGATCCGAACCGGCAAAACGATGGTAGCTCTCAATCGGTGGATCCCAAAAAGCAACAGGGTGCTGCGGAACCGATGAGCCCATCAACTGCCAAGACTTCAAAAAGCCAGAAAAGGAGAAAGCGAAAGAAGAAACGAAAGCGACGATAGGCATGTTCAGAATGAGCTTGTACCTTCTCGGCGTACACCTGGACACGGGGATCACTATGGTTCAGGTAACTCTGAAAAACGTGCCTTGTTTTTCGCCGAATTTTACCATCCCAATCCAGTAGCCTGTCGATATCGCGTTGATGCTGGCGAAAGGCTATCTCCTCTTTGCCAAGCTTTTTGCAGTCCTTGCACAGATGCCTTCTATGCCCATTTCCCGAGAACTTCTCGTTCGGGCGAATGCAGCCGCAGCACCAGCAGTAGTGACCGCGATATTTTTTCTTTTTACTCATTGGTTCAAATTATCAAATTGCATCGCTGCACGATTGGGCCGATTTGGGTTAGAGTTCAGGCTTGCCCACCATGATCTTTACCCGCTTGCCGATGTCGGTGATCGACCGCGTGTAGTGGAATCCGTCCTTGTGGGCATCGAGTTTCTTGTCCACCAGGATCTTCTGGGCGTCATTCGCCGTAACCTTGGGTACGTTTTTCTTCGAGACGACCCACTCCATCGCGTCGGAGACCTCGGCATAGACACTGTTAACAAAGAAAACGCGCTCGTGAAAACTTCGGACTACTTTCTTGCCCTCGGTCGACCTGTCGCTGGCAGTGAGACCGATTTTGAGCCCAAACGCGGTGGTCTTGAGGAGGACGAATCCGACCAGGACACCGCCGTCATTTTCGATCAGAAGCCAGCGGTTGTACTCGAATAGAGCGTACTTATCCGGGATGTTGAAACGCTCATCAATTGCGCCGTAGGTAGCGGTGTACATATCGAATACCGAATCGAGAAGCACGTCGTCGAGGTCGAGTGGATCGACTGCCTCATAAGGAGACTCAGTCGAGGTAACCCACTCCAGGCGCTCAGAAAGGGCCTTCACGCTAACGCGTGCGACAAGAAAGGTGCTGTCAGCGCTCATTTAGCCGATGCCCTGGGAGGCGTCTTCGGTTTCAGACTCGAGATTGACTCGGCCTGTTAGATCCTCTGCTGCTTCATACAACCCTTCCTTCTGAGCCGAGGCGATGGCGAGTGCGATCTGGTGGCGTTTGAGCAACCGATCAAGAATTCGCAAATCGCTGAGGTTCTCCTTGAGCACACCTTCCGTATATTCATCCAACGGCAATTTTTCGACACGCGCAAGCCAAAGAAGGTCTTCTTTGCTCAGATTCCTCAGCTCTTCGATTTGCGGATTGCGAATGTGTTTCGGTGCACCGCGAAGCAGATTCTCGACAATCATGAAGGCCAGCCTGGATTTATAATCACCATCTAAAAACGGTTCGAAGCGAGCGTACGAGGTCAACATCGCCGTTGGATTGTTGCGCCGTCCAACAGTATAAACCGACTGCGAGCTTTCCATATCGTTGACGATCCCACTGAGCCGAGCTCTAGCGTCGCGAATATTGAGGTGAACAACCGGAGGACGGCTGGTTCTCTCCTGCGTTGCGGTTAAATTTCCGTCTTGAACAATTTCTTTGGCCATATCGTTTCCTCTTCTGAGGTAGCAAAATGTGTACACGATGATCATTGTGTACAAGTTGATCATAATTCCGTTTTTACTTGCCGTCAAGATGTCGCTCGTCAAAACTCTTGTGCCTCGACAAAACTCTATCTGACGTAAAATCTTCGACAAAACACCGCGCTGAATGGAGATCTGGGAAGTTACTTTCAAACTTCAGATGAGAGAAAAACGTTGGATAGTAGTTTCAAATCAATACCTATGCGAAATGAAGACACATGTTGAGCGACAATTAGAAGTTCCCATCGGCGACAATTAGACTTCCCCACATATCGGGTGTCGATGGAAACTGAATAACCGATACTCCTCTTCTGGAAAGGAGGCGTAG
>JAAUYD010123522.1_pt1 | contig 45064 bp, 33 predicted proteins | sample 7278101 | NCBI WGS metagenome assembly JAAUYD01 (sample SAMN14350128, study PRJNA611818) | marine sediment metagenome | isolation source: surface marine sediment (0.6m) | place: French Polynesia: Moorea | collected 2018-08
ATTCCGCGCAACATTGCTACTTCTTCGGAACTGAGGGCGTTACGATTGTACAAACGGCGAAATTTTTCCATCCGCGACTCTGCGGTATGGGGGTAAAGATAGCCGATTTTTAAGAGCATTGCTTGTAAATCTTGGTAATATCCTTCTAACTGTTCGATCGCAGCAGGGATAACGGAAGATTGAGGTAGATCGATTTGCTGAGTTGCTTGATAGAGTTCGTAAGCACAAACAGCAACAGCTTGGGCTAAATTTAAAGATGGATATTCGGGATTAGCAGGAATACAGACGAACTTTTGAGCAAAAGCTAGCTCTAGATTACTAAGTCCTCGCTCTTCAGGGCCGAAAATTAAAGCTGATTTAAGATTATCTGCCAATAACCAAGGTAAAGCAGTTTGCGGCGTTTCTAAGGGTGTGTTGACGCTCCGGGATCGCGCAGTAGTAGCGATCGCGCGATGGCATCCTTGTAGGGCCATTTCGAGACTATCGACGACGATCGCCCGCTCTAAAATATCGTTAGCGTGGACGGCCATTAATTTAGCTGCTTCGGAATTGCGATCGCATTGAGGATTGACTAAAATTAATTTCTCTAACCCCATATTTTTCATTACCCGCGCTACCGAACCGACATTCAACGCTCCGGCCGGTTGGACTAAAATAATGCTTACTTGTGAAAGTAAATTTGTATTCATTGGGATTATGGGTTAAAGTAAACTTTACTTGTTAGGTTGGGATATGGGTACACCTATAACCTCAGCCCCTTTAACTTCTCCGGTAATTTTATAAATCCTTTCGGTTTCAAAGATGTACGATTGACCTAAATCTCGATCTTCAATTGAAATGTTTTTGTGTCTTAATTTACCCTTAATTTCTAAAGCTGTCCCTGCTTCTGGCAACTCATCGTCAGTAAAAATCCAAATAGTACCAGTTTCATCTTGCAGTTGATAAGCACCACTTTCTAGAAAAGAAATACTTCTGGTCACAGTTCCATCAACCGAAACTTGGCGATCGAGATTTTTTCCTTGTTCTACTTTAATTTGCAAAATTTGAGCTATATTTCTGTCGCGATAGAAATTAAATAAGTCAGTACAAGCAACGGTTCCGGCCAGCATCGATGTTAATATACCGATGCGCAGCACTCTAAAATAGATATTTTTCATAGATTTTTCTCTTTAATACATCGATTTAGTTTACTCGGGGTGCTGGCGCGATCGATATCAATCTCGGGATCGTTTAACTATTTTGCCCATGTCTTCTTTAACTGCTAAGATTTTAGACGGTAAAGCTCTCGCTAAAAAAATTCATCAAGAACTAAAACAGCGCATCGAAATTTTGCAACCGCAAAAACAACGCCCCCCAGGATTGGCTGTTTTAATGGTAGGCGATAACCCGGCTAGTGCTGCTTACGTTCGCAATAAAGAAAGGGCTTGTACTAAAGTAGGAATTACTTCTTTTAACCGTCATTTTCCAGCAGATACGACTCAGCAAGAGTTAGAACGAGTTATCGACGAGCTGAATCAAGATTCTCGAGTTGATGGTATTTTAGTCCAGTTACCCCTACCAAAACATCTAGATCCGATACCTTTGTTGTATCGAATTTTGCCCGAAAAAGATGCCGACGGACTTCATCCTTTGAATTTAGGGAAATTAGTCAGATCTGAAATTGGTTTGCGCAGTTGCACCCCCGCAGGAGTAATGCGGCTTTTAAAAGAATATAACCTAGAATTATCCGGTAAACGGGCTGTTGTTGTCGGCCGGAGTATTTTAGTCGGTAAACCTCTAGCTTTAATGTTATTGGAGCAAAACGCTACAGTTACGATCGCCCATTCTCGCACTAAAGATTTACCTAAACTGACCCGAGAGGCCGATATACTAATCGCAGCAGTCGGCAGAACTGAATTAATTACTGCTGATATGGTTAAACCTGGGGCGATCGTCATCGATGTGGGAATTAATCGGGTTGAAGCTAAAGATGGTGGTAAATCTCGTTTAGTTGGCGATGTCGATTTTGATAATGTTGCCGCCGTTGCTGAATATATTACCCCAGTTCCCGGCGGTGTCGGGCCGATGACTGTAGCACTATTATTACAAAATACGGTGGATAGTTACGAGCGTAACGCTTAAGCCAGTCTGAAATTAAAGAGCTTTGACTCGATCGCTCTATTTTTAAGTTATGTGCGATCGAGATTATTTTAAAAAATATTAAGTATATTGTATTGACGATCGAAAAAATCAACTTAAATTTATAATGTATGAGAATATTACGATTGTAAAATTGTGAGTCAAAATCGAGCGGCAAAATCAAATATTGCAGACCCGAATGACTACGAAAATAAGTTAATTAATATTCCAGGTTCAATTCAACCTCACGGAATGTTAATTGCGCTAAAAGATCCAGAATTAAAGATAATCAAAGTTAGCGCAAATACAAAAGAATATCTGGGTATTCCAGCCGATGAATTATTAGAAAAAACGTTAAAGAGCTGTTTAAATATAGATCGAATCGAGGCGATCGCCGACTTTTGGCAAGAAAAATTTGCAAGCGTTAATTCTTTAAAAATAGAAATATTAAATTCAAAAAAACACAAATATTTTGACGCAACAATTCATAGAACTCAACAAGAAATTATTCTCGAGTTAGAGCCAACATTATCCCTTCAAGAGAGTAGTTTTTCCAGTTTTTATAATTTAGTCCGCTCGACGATGGCTAAAATTAAAAAAGTATCGGATTTAAAGGAATTTATCGACTCGATCGCCCGAGAAATTCAAAAAATTACCAACTTCGATCGAGTCATGATTTATCAATTCGATCGCACTGGGGCCGGAGAAGTAGTCGCAGAAGCAAAGCGATCGCCCCTATCATCATATTTAGGCTTGCACTATCCGCCGACAGACGTACCTACACCAGCTAGAAAGTTGTACGAACGCAACTCGATTCGCTACATTCCCAATATGAGTTGTGAGTTTGTAAAATTAATCCCGAATGCAGCTCAAAGCCAACCTTTAGATCTGAGTTTATCGATTCTGAGAAGCGCAGATCCTTGCTGCGTCGAATACCATCAAAATATGGGCGCGCAATCGCTCTTAGTCGTACCCTTAATTAAGGAACAAACCTTGTGGGGATTGATATCTTGTCAGCATCAAACTCCAAAATATTTACCTTACCAGATTAGAACTGTTTGCGAATTTGTCGGTAAATTAGTATCCCTAGAATTAGTCAACAAACAAACTCGAGAAGAATTAGAGTATTTAGTAAAGTTAAAATCAGTTCGATCGGAATCTATCGAAGCGATCGCTAAAGCAGATAATTTTAAAGAGGCTTTAATCGATTGTCCCGACTATTTGCTAGATCTCGTCAGTGCAACGGGATTGGCCGTTTGTTTGGGAGCTGAAATTAACTTATTTGGCAATACTCCAACTAAACAACAAGTTAGCAGTATCCTCGATCGTGCCGATGCTTGGATTAAAGATAGCCTGTTTCAGACAAATTCCCTAACAAAATTAGATCCAGAAGCTGAAGCTTTTAAAGATAGTGCTAGCGGTTTGTTGATTTTACGCTTATCTAAAGCTCGACGCTATTATATTTTGTGGTTTCGTCCTGAAGTAATTCAAACAGTAAATTGGGCTGGAAATCCATCGGAAAGTATCGAGCAACAAGACGATGGTTTCAATTTATCGCCGCGCAAATCTTTTGCTAAATGGCAAGAAATCGTTAAATTAAGCTCCCTACCTTGGCGAGAATGGGAAATAGAAAATGCCCTCAATTTCCGCAACGCACTTGTAGGTATTGTCATCAAAAAAGCCGATCAATTAGCTGGAGTAGTTGAGGAATTGAAGATTCGCAACGAAGAATTAGATTTCTTTGCTTACGCTGCTTCCCACGATCTCAAAGAACCTTTGCGAGGCATCTCTAATTATTGTACTTTTTTACTCGAAGATTACGGGTCGATCCTAGATCCAAAAAGTAAAGCAAGATTAGAAACTTCAATTCAGCTCGGAAAGCGCATGGAAACTTTAATCGATACTTTGTTTAATTTTTCTCAACTCGGAAAAGCTAAGCTGAAATTAGAATTAACCGATTTAAATAAATCCCTCGAGCGAGTCATTGAAGTATTCCGCGCTAGCAATCGAGGAGTTGATTTTGAGATTCGCATTTTGCAGCCCTTACCTTCAGTTTATTGCGATCCGGTTTTGATTGAAGAAGTTTTAACCAATATAATAGCAAATGCGTTTAAATACCACAATAAACCCCAAAAATGGGTTGAAATCGGCTCTTATGTCGATTATTTAGGTCAAGATGTCATTTATATTCGAGATAATGGAATTGGCATTCGCGATCGCCACTTACACACTATCTTTAGACTCTTTAAGCGGCTTCATCCGCAAAAAAAATATGGTGGTGGAACTGGTGCTGGTTTAACTATTGCTAAAAAGATTATCGAGCGACACGGAGGTAAAATTTGGGTAGAGTCTGAATATGGTGAAGGTTCCACGTTTTATCTGACTATTCATTCAAAATAAAATTTAAGAAATATTTAGCTTTGATACGAGTTGTTAAAAATTAAAATGTCAAAAAGCAGACATTTTCAATCTAATTTTTCACCGCGATCGGATGATAACAAAATTATACGAACCCTTATTGATTGTTGAAGATAGCGATGCTGATTTTGATATACTCAAACATCTCATGGAAGAGATGGTAGTGCAAAATTCAATTTATCGCTGTGAAGATGGAGATGAAGTATTAGATTTTATTTATCAACAAGGAGAATACAAAAATCCAGATTTAGCTCCTCGTCCTGCAGTTATTTTGCTCGACCTTAATTTACCAGGTACCGACGGCCGCGAAATTCTCGATCTCCTCAAACAAGACCGCCAATTTAAAGAAATTCCCATTGTTGTTTTTACCACATCTGCCAATCCTCAAGATATTGAATTTTGTTACCAAAAAGGTGCGAACGGCTATTTAATTAAACCGATGACTTTTAGCGAATTAGAAAAAACTATTCGCGCATTCGTCGATTATTGGCTTGAAGTTAACACGCCACCCATTAGTAACTAAAATTTAATCGATTGCAATATCACAAAAATAAAGCAGTTATTGAATTGTAATTAAAGTTAATTTCAGATCTTCTTTATAATCTCCCAACTTGTGAGAAAATTAAATAATAAATCGCGAATTTATTGCTCGTAGTTTTATGACGAACGAGACAACCATACTGATCGTCGATGATTGCTTACAAGATAGAGAAATATACAGTCGATATCTACATAAAGACGCAGATCGACCTTATCAAATTTTAGAAGCAGAACTGGCTGAAATCGGTCTTAGTTTATGCCAGCAAAATCAATGCGACTTAATTTTACTCGATGTTAATTTACCCGACATGAACGGGCTAGAATTTCTAATCGAGTTAAAACGCCAGAATTTAGCCCCTCCTCCGGCAATTGTTTTAACCGGATCTAACGATCGAGAGATGGCCGTACAAGCCATGAAAAACGGCGCGCAAGATTACTTAGTCAAGCATCATCTCCAACCAGATATTTTGCAATTAGCAGTTCGCAGCACGATTAAAAATTTTCAATTGCAAACTCTGCTAGGAAGATATAAAGAAAGACAGCGTTTAATTGCCACTACAGCCCTGAGAATTCGCCAATCTTTAAACTTAGAAAAAACTCTCAATACGATCGTTACAGAAGTTCGTCAGCTTTTGCAGTGCGATAGCGTTTTACTCTACCAATTTACTGCCAATAAAAAGATAAAAATTGTCGCGCAATCTTATCAACCTAGTGGCAATCAAAAAATCAATTTACCAATTCAAAAGCTTCAAGAAAAACTAGAATACGATCGAGAGAGAATCTTGGGTCGCGATAATATTTTATCGCGCAATCCTTTAGAACATTTTCAAGATTCAGGCACTTTGACAGTGCCTATTTTGTGTCGCGATCGCAACCAGTATAACGATCTTTGGGGAGTATTGATAGCCCATCATGCTTCAGAAGCAAAAAGCTGGCAAGAAGACGAAGCTAACATCCTCAATCAATTATCAGTTCAATTAGCGATCGCGATCGAACAAGCCGAGTTATTATCTAAAACTGAGGCAGCATTGCGAAAACAACAAGAACTTAATAAATTCAAATCGCAAATTATTGCCACAGTATCCCACGAATATCGCACTCCTTTAACTTCGATTTTAGCCGCAGCATCGACTTTAAAACAATACTGGCCTCAACTCCAAGAATCGAGAAGAAATTTATTGTTTGAGCTGATCGAAGAAAAATCAAGACACATGGGTAAATTAGTTAACGAAATGCTCGAAGTTAATAAGTTTGAATCGAGACGAGCTAGATTTAAACCGGAATTTTTTGACCCGAGTATTTTTTTTGCAAAACTAATCGAACAACAGCAATTAATAGAACAAGAAAGATATCAAATCAGTTTTAAAACTACCGGAAAAATTGAATATTTTTGGGGCGATCGCGAATTATTGAGGCAAATATTTATTAATTTGATTTCTAACAGTATTAAATATTCTCCAGATGGTGGCAGGATTGAGTTTCACTTGATTCAGAAAAGCTCGAAATTAATTTTTTATATTAAAGATGAAGGAATCGGGATTTTGAAAGAAGATCGCAAAAACTTATTTCAATCTTTCAATCGCGGTAGTAATGTCGGTACGATTCCCGGAACTGGTTTGGGTTTAGCCATTGTTAAAGCTTGCGTCGATCTTCACGGTGGCTCTATATCTTTGGAAAGCGAACTAAACCAAGGTACGACGATCGCGATCCATTTACCCACCAGACAAAAAATAGACGATCGCAACTCTGCCATATCTGGCGATCGTCAAAATCTATTTTACGATTTGTCCGAAAAGGAAGATCGATTTATCTAAGTAATATGTTAACCTGCTTCGCGGCAAGGCAGAAATTAAGAGGGCAGAGAGAGGTCAGTCGGTCTAGGTAGGCGGTTAAATAAGGCTTTAGCCAATCTCAAGCTTTTATCGTTATCTGTAGCCTGATTTTTCAGAAATGGTCTTAAATGTCCTAATCAAAACTCGTACTGCTATAGAAAGACGAGAGAGAACAAATTTTTGTTGAAAACAATACCTCAATTATCCAAGCTGTTGGCAATTTCTAGAAAATTTGCCAAAACAGGAAAAAGATGGTGAATTAGTATTACCTTTGGCATCAAGTCTCATGGTTGCAGTTCAAGAAATACTATTAAGCTGCAATTTTTTTTAATAATCTTAATATGGGTTTAAAAGAGCGGATCTCGCTCGATTTTTTGATGTTTTTTTTCAAAATTGTTCAATTTAATAAGCATATTACAAGAAAAATGTCGATTCAAATTGAGTTGAATTTTATTTAAAGTTTGTATTCTAGTTTACTTAACTTTACTTGAGTGAAGTGTATGCTCTAGTTTTTATTAATAAATATTGAAATAAATTTATTAGTAAATACTTTAGTTTACTAATGTAAAACTAATTGAATCCAACCTTAAGATGAGTAAAAACTACTAAAAACTCGAAACAGCTCAAACAAAATATCAACTCAAACCCATTAATAATAAGGAGTTTGAGCCTTTTTTTATACTCTTTTTATTTTTGTGCCTTTTATCTAAATTAGCGATAAATCTCGAATAAAAATTCTGATCGCGACTCAGAGTAAAAAAATGTAAAAAAAATTTTTTGGATAACTTGCCATTTTCTTGCTTTTTGTTTTATAGTATTAATTAATGTAAAGCACAAACTTAACAGACAACTTAAAAGTTTGCAGGTGAGACCTTCCAAGTTAGATCTCAAAAGGCTCAAAGTTAAAGACACATACTTTAACAAACCAAAGAGCATTTACTTGAAGAGTGTTGATTGAGTTAAAAAAAGCTTTACAAAAATGGTTCTAACGAATCAAATCGGAAGAACCACAAAAATAACATTTGTTTTAGTTAATTAATTTTATCGAACTATGAACCTAATATCTATCGCATCAGCAGTCCTCAGACCAAACTTCTCCACTAACTATGTTTCTCAAATCGCTTGGACTATCTTCCGAGTTGTTGCTGGCGTATTCATGATTCACAACGGTTTGGACAAGTTAGGCAATATTGAAGGCTTCGCGATCGCATACGTTCAATATATCGGCTTACCTTTCCCCATCTTCTTTAGCTACTGTGCAGCTTTCACTGAATTATTAGCAGGGCCATTGGTTGCTCTAGGTTTATTCACAAGACCTGCTGCTTTCGGCTTATTATTCACTATGTCCGTAGCGATGTACCACCACATCAAATTAGCTGGTTTAAGCGTTACTAGCATTGAATTAGCTGGACTTTACGCTTCTTGCTACCTCTTCTTAGCAGTTAACGGCCCTGGTTTATTCTCTATCGACGCAATCATCCACGGTTGGTTAAGTTCTAAATCTAGCGAAATGCCTAGCGAAGTTGGCTCGAATGCTGAAGTTGCTTTAAACAAATAGTTCTCTGTTTCGAGAATATTTGATAATAGTCAGAGAGCGATCGATTTGATAATTGCTCTCTTTAATTTTTTTTTGACTGGGTACGCGACAAATAAACAAAAAAAATCAGACGATTTTATGCTGTTGCGATCGCCTGTCTGTAAATACAGATAAGAAAATAAATACTGGATTACCGATTATTTTAACAGGGAAAAAGCGCCCCAAGTTCAAAATAACTTTGAAGAAAAGCGAAATTAAAATAAAGATTATGTGTAGCAATTTTAATATATGTAACCATAGATTAAATTCAAACTCAAGCTGAAAACCTATTTTTTCGTACGTATTACGATCGCGATCGTTTGTTTGATTGATTTCTATCAATCTTTAAAGCTTTTGAAAAAATCAAATCTTGTAGTAATTACTTAAAATTTGCAAAAATCCAGCTTGAAAATTCGAGTATTTTCACTGAAGTAAATTAAGCAAAATTTAATCGTTAATTTTTGTAAACTCAAGTTATTGGATTTAAAATTGAAACGCTCCTCGAATTCCCAAAAATAATGCTAAGGATCGATTTTCCCAATCTTTTACCTTGGATTGTCAAAATATAGCAAATCTAAACAGAATCAGGATGATTTATTTTTGATTGTCAGATTTAAACCTTCCTTCAACAAAATTTCGTTTAGCCAAATGTTTAGTTTTACGGCCGGTAACTCGTTTGCGCCACATTTTGAAACTGCTTCGCTTCATATATTTTCGCATCACGGCAATTACTTCTTTTTCTGACAAACCGAATTGAAATTCGATCGCAGCGAAAGGAGTGCGATCTTCCCAAGCCATTTCAATCACGCGATCGATTGTCGCCGGATCTAAATTAGTTAGTTTCATAATTTTTTATCACAAGTTTTTTCAAAAATTAGATTGTTTATTTATTTTTGGCGATTTTTTTTAATTTTTCAATAGTGAAGACCGATCTATCCAAGATCTCGACAAGATTTGAATCGATTTTTGCGATCGGGCGATCGACCATCAAACATTAAAGAATAACTACATTAAAAAAGCATAAGAGTTTAGTCTGAAATCTATTTTTCGTTAGACGATAAAAGTAGATGATTTCAATATAAAAACTCTATCCATACATCGATACCCGATCTTAAAAAGAATATAGTTTTTTTCACCGCTAAAAACTAATTAGGCGGTTGCAGTAAGGATCTTACTAAAAATGAAACCATCGAGCCAAGGAGCAAGAATTTCAATTTTTAAGCATTTCAAGTGGGAAAAACACCGATCGCCACAGTAGAAAAAATAGCCAGGAAAAAATATGAATAAAAAACTATTAGCAACTATAGACGGTAACGAAGCAGTAGCTAAAGTTGCCTATCGTCTTAATGAAGTAGTCGCCATCTATCCGATCACCCCTTCCTCACCAATGGGTGAATGGTCGGATGCTTGGTCTGCACAAAAACAAGCTAATATTTGGGGTACAGTTCCCGAAGTAGTGGAAATGCAAAGCGAGGGAGGTGTCGCAGGTGCAGTTCACGGATCGTTACAAGCAGGTGCGCTAACCACCACATTTACCGCATCTCAGGGTTTATTATTAACCATTCCCAACTTGTATAAAATAGCTGGAGAACTGACTCCGACTGTATTCCATATTGCAGCGAGATCTTTAGCAGCGCAAGCACTATCTATTTTTGGCGATCACAGCGACGTGATGGCAGCTCGAGGAACGGGCTGGGCCATGTTATGCTCTGGATCGGTACAAGAAGCCCAAGATTTAGCCGCGATCGCCCATGCTGCTACCCTAGAGACTAGAGTTCCTTATCTCCATTTCTTCGACGGTTTTCGGACTTCTCATGAAATTCAAAAAATAGAACTGTTAGAAGATGAAGATCTGCTAAACTTAATCGACGAAGATAAAATATTTGAATTTAGAAATCGTGCATTAAGTCCCGATCGCCCCTTTATTCGAGGAACAGCACAAAACCCCGATATATATTTTCAAGCCAGAGAAACGGTTAACCCCTATTATTTAGCTTGCCCCGAAATTACCCAAAAAGTGATGGATCGCTTTGCTGAAATTACGGGCCGTCAATATCATCTCTACGAATATTATGGCGACCCGGAAGCAGAAAGAGTAATCGTAATTATGGGTTCGGGTTGCGAAGCAGTAGCAGAAACGGCCGACTATTTAAACTCTTTGGGAGATGAAAAAGTAGGTTTAGTTAAAGTTAGGTTGTATCGTCCTTTAGATAGTAAAAGATTTGTCGAATCTTTACCCGTTACAACTAAAAAAATAGCCGTTCTCGATCGCACTAAAGAACCAGGAGCGTCGGGAGAACCGTTATATTTAGATGTAGTAACTGCTATCAGCGAATATTGGCAGCAAGATACTTTACCTAAAATAGTTGGTGGTCGTTACGGTTTATCTTCTAAAGAGTTTACCCCAGCAATGGTCAAAGGGATCTACGCTAATTTAGCTTTAGATACTCCTCAAAATCACTTTACCATCGGCATCAACGACGACCTGACCAATACTAGTTTAAAATACGATCGCGAATTTGCGATCCGATCTGACGATCGAGTAGAAGCAATATTTTACGGTTTGGGATCTGATGGTACTGTAGGTGCAAATAAAAATTCGATCAAAATTATCGGATCGGTAACGGATAACTACGTTCAAGGCTATTTCGTTTACGACTCGAAAAAATCAGGATCTGTAACAGTATCTCACCTCCGTTTTGGCGAAAAACCGATCCACTCTACCTATTTAGTTAACACTGCTAACTTTATTGCTTGCCATCAATGGGAATTTATCGATAAATTCGATATCCTCAAACCAAGTATTACAGGAACTACTTTCTTACTCAACAGCCCCTATCCAGTAGATGAAATTTGGCAAAAATTACCCGAGACGGTACAAAAACATATTATCGAAAAACAGATCCAATTTTATGCGATCGACGCATATAAAGTAGCCAAAGATGCGGGAATGGGGAACAGGATCAATACCGTGATGCAAACTTGTTTCTTCGCATTATCGGGCATATTACCCGAAGCAGAAGCAATATCCCAAATTAAAAAATATATCCGCAAAAGCTACGGTAAAAAAGGCGAAGCAGTAGTAAGTAAAAATATCGCCGCAGTCGAAGCAGCATTATCCCATTTATATCGAGTCGAAGTACCGACAGAGATCGCAGCAGATGCAAAAGCATTAAAACCACCCATCCCAGATACAGCACCAGCCTTCGTTAGAGAAGTCTTAGGGGCTGCGATCGCCAGAGTTGGCGACGATATCCCAGTGAGTGCCTTACCCTGCGATGGAACTTATCCTAGCGGCACTTCTAAATGGGAAAAACGCAATGTCGGCCAAGAAATACCAGTTTGGGAAGAAGATGTTTGCGTGCAATGCGGGAAATGCGTCATGGTATGTCCCCACAGCGTGATTAGAAGTAAAGTATATCAGCCCGAAGAACTAGAAAACGCCCCATCTACTTTTAAGAGTACCGCAGCGCGAGATAAAGATTGGAAAGACTTAAAATTTACCATTCAAGTCGCCCCAGAAGACTGTACTGGATGCGGTATCTGCGTCGATGTCTGTCCGGCGAAAAATAAAGCCATTCCCAGCCAAAAAGCGATTAACATGAAGCCTCAAGCCCCATTGCGGGAACAAGAAGCAGCCAACTGGGACTACTTCTTAAATTTACCCAACCCCGATCGCCTGAAATTAAATTTAAATAAAATTTCTCACCAACAAATGCAAGAACCCCTCTTTGAATTTTCCGGTGCTTGTGCTGGTTGCGGAGAAACACCTTATATTAAATTAGCGACCCAACTGTTCGGCGATCGCATGGTAGTTGCTAACGCTACTGGTTGTTCTTCTATTTATGGCGGCAACTTACCCACCACTCCCTGGACTCACAACAGCGCAGGAAGGGGGCCGGCTTGGTCGAATTCATTATTTGAAGATAATGCAGAATTCGGTCTCGGTTTCCGTCTCAGTATCGACAAACAAACAGAATTTGCAAGAGAATTAGTAAAATCCCTAGCATCGGAAATAGGGGAAGATTTGGCAACTTGTATATTGTTATCACCGCAAAACGACGAAGCAGATATTTATCAACAAAGAGAGAGGGTCGAAGAATTAAAACAGAAACTAAGAGAGATTGAAGACAATAAAAAAGCAAAACAACTACTCGCGATCGCCGATTATTTAGTTAAGAAAAGCCTTTGGATTGTCGGTGGTGACGGTTGGGCTTACGATATTGGATATGGCGGCCTAGATCACGTCTTAGCTAGCGGCAGAAACGTCAATATATTAGTCTTAGATACCGAAGTCTATTCTAATACAGGGGGTCAAGCCTCTAAATCCACACCTCGGGCTGCGATCGCTAAATTCGCATCTGGTGGTAAACCAGCAGCTAAAAAAGACCTCGGTTTAATGGCGATGAGTTACGGTAACGTCTATGTTGCTAGCGTTGCGATGGGTGCGAGAGACGAACATACATTGAAAGCATTTATCGAAGCAGAAGCATATCAAGGGCCGTCCTTAATCATGGCTTACTCCCACTGTATCGCTCACGGGATAAATCTGACCACCGCCATGAAGCAACAAAAATCTCTAGTAGACTCCGGTCGTTGGTTATTATACCGCTACAATCCCGATCGCCCCCTCAGAGGTGAAAATCCTTTACAACTAGATATGCGATCGCCGAAAATCCCAGTCAAAGACTCGATGCTAGCAGAAAATCGCTTTAAAATGTTGTTGCGCGGCAACCCAGAAGAAGCAAAACATCTCTTTGAAATTGCCGCAGAAGATGTCAAAGCACGCTGGGAAATGTATCAATATTTAGCGAAAAGACATCTAGAAAAGGAACAAAGTCAAACCGAACGCAACGGAACAGAGCTAGTTAACTTGAGCGCAAAAGTTAACAATAATACTGATTCTTGATTGAATCAAAAACACCTGTGGTTAGCGGCTAAAAAACTACTAACCACTAACTATATTCAACAAAAATCTAAAAATTGATAAATAATAATAAGCTGCAACTCTAACGAGATCTTTTAGGGTGTAAAAAGAAAGTGTCTTAGAAAACTTACTTATTTTAAGCCCAATTTGCAGAAAATAATTTTAAAAAACTAGATCTGCAAGAGGAGAACAAATATGGATCTTAGCACTACATACATGGGATTAAAACTGCGATCGCCTTTAGTAGTTGGCGCAGCAGCCCCCTTGACAGAAGATATTAATAATATTGTAAAAATTGCAGAAGCAGGTGCGGCCGCAGTAGTCTTGCATTCTCTATTTGAAGAACAACTAGATATAGAAAGATTAGAATTAGAACATCATCTCAGTTACGGTACGGAAAGTTTTCCCGAAGCTTTAACCTATTTCCCGCAAGTAGACTCAGAAATATTTCACGTCGGTAGCCAGCAATATCTCGATCGCATTCGCCAAGCTAAAGAAACGGTCAATATTCCGATTATTGCCAGTCTCAACGGCAGTTCTTTAGGCGGTTGGTGCGATTATGCCCGAAGTATCGAGCAAGCAGGAGCAGACGCACTAGAATTAAATATATACTATATTCCCACCGATTTAGAATTGAGCGGAGTAGATCTAGAGCAAGCTTACCTCGATATTGTCGCCGCAGTAAAATCCCAAGTAACTATTCCCGTCGCAATTAAATTAAGCCCTTACTTTAGCAACACTGCAAATATGGCTAAAAAATTGAGCGAAGCAGGTGCGGATGCATTAGTATTATTTAACCGTTTTTATCAACCAGATATCGATGCAGAAAATTTAGAAGTGCGATCGAACATTCTCTTAAGCACACCTCAAGATTTGCGTTTACCGATGCGCTGGATCGCCATTCTCTACGGAAGAATAGAAGCAGATCTGGCCGCAACTAGCGGTATTCATAAAGCTACCGACGCGATTAAAATGTTAATGGCTGGGGCGAGTATTACTCAATTAGTCAGCGTTTTATTGCGTCACGGTTTCGGACAAATTACTGCGATCGAAACTCAAATGAAACAATGGTTGCTCGATCGCGAATACGAATCTCTTTCTCAGTTAAGGGGTAGTATGAGTCAGTTAAATTGTGCCGATAAAGATCGTTTCGAGCGAGTTCAATACGTCAAAGCATTGCAAACTTACTCCAGTCTACTTTAAATATGAGTCAAAAAAGAGTCGGTATTCTCACTAGCGGCGGCGATTGTCCCGGGCTTAATTGTACCATTCGCGCAGTAGTTTCTCACGCCATTCTTAACTACGATTGGGAAGTAGTCGGCATTCCTTATGCGACTAAAGGATTGTTAGAGCGACAAGCAATGTCTTTAAATCTTTCTAATTTAGCAGTACACGGGATCGATCCTTTAATTTCCTTGGGAGGAACTATTTTAGGTAGCATCAACAGAGGCGATACTTTAGCCCAAAGCAAAGAAATTATTGCCGGATATCGAGAATTGGGCTTAGATGGTTTAATTGCGATCGGTGGTGATGGTAGTTTAGCTATTTTGCACCATTTAGCACAAGAAGGGAATTGGCAATTAGTCGGAATTCCGAAAACAATCGATAATGATGTGGCTCTAACAGAAAAATCGATCGGTTTTGATAGTGCAGTTAATACTATTACTAATGCTTTACATTGTCTCATTTTTACCGCAGCAAGCCACGATCGCGTTATGGTAGTCGAAGTAATGGGGCGATCGGCAGGGCATTTAGCCCTCCATTCCGGTATTGCTGGGGGTGCAGATGTTATTTTAATACCCGAAATTCCCTATTCTATCCCCGCTATTTGCGAGAAAATCACTCAATTGCGATCGCAAAGAGGACGTAAATTTGCTATTATTGTTGTCGCCGAAGGAGTAAAAACTCAAGAAGGTCAACCCAGCTTTTATATTGATTCTCTCGGTCAAAAACGTTTGCGAGGAATCGGTCAATATATCGCCGAACAAGTCGATTTTGGCAGCCCGGGCAGTTTTGAAACTAGAGTAACAGTTTTAGGCCACGTACAGCGCGGCGGACTTCCTTCAGCGGGCGATCGCATTATGGCTGCTAGTATGGGTAAAACGGCAGTAGATTTATTAGCTAAGGAAAAATATAATTCGATGGTGGCTTGGCAAAATGGCAAACCCACCACTGTAGCTTTAGAAGCAGTGTTAAAAGCAAGTCCGGTCTTAGTCGATCCTAGCGGTTATTTAGTTCAAACAGCCCGATCTTTGGGAACTTATGTTGGAGAATTAGACTCGATCAAATAGCATAAGTATTGACATCGACAGAGCCGATTAAATAATCGTTATTGATATCGAATAGATCGAAATGAGTTCCAGTTTTATTGATCGTATCTTGAATGAAAGAAGCACCCGATAACAATTTATTGTACAATTGGTGCGCGTAGCTGTGATTGCCCCCAAAATTCCATTGTCCGGGTTGAAAAGCGTCGTCCCAATTAACATATAAATCTAAATCTGCTAAGCGACCGTCGTAGCCTAAAGTTTCGCTAGTATGTAAAGCAACTACTCGAGTTGCATCTGCGGCATCCAAACGTTGAGATAAAGGCTTAGCACGGCTAAACCAACCACCCTCAAAACTAGGCCCGGCCGGATCTAAACCTACTATCGTATCGATCGCAACTCCAGTCAAAGCATCGTAGCGATCGCCTGCTATTCCGCTAACGTGGGCCCCCAAACTGTGACCGATTAGTTGAGTTGTATTGGGATTAGCTCCAACACCGATTAAATAATCTGCAATTTGATTTCCTACCGATACGGTAGCATTAACGGCGTTACTATAAAATATGGTATTGGCAGATTCAGACCAGTCTACTGCAATTATATTTGCGTTAGAATTTTGCAAGCGTAAATTATTCGCCATTTCAGTAATCCAACTGTTTTGACTGCTGCTGTTATAACCGTGAGTAATTAGGTAGGTCGATTGACTCGCATTAAAAGTTCCATTCAAATTATTAAAACTAACCCGAACCATATTTAAGCACTTATTAAAATTTATTAAATATGGTTAAAATTCTAGCATCGTTTTTAAATTCATATTGATAAAGATTAATTATTAAATTCTATTGATATTGTCTTAAATACAAATCAATAAATCGGTTATTTATAGCTTCAGAAGTCTACAATAAAAGAATCTTTTTTCTAATCGCAGCAACAGCAAAATTATCCTTAAAATTGCTTTGTTTTTTAAGGTTGCAAATTATTGGCATTGTATTGCTGCCAAATTGATAAATCTTCCGGGCGATCGACATCATTTAGAGTTTGGAGATAACCGATATTTAAACCTAATTTATTAGCAATATTTTTGGTTCGAGCTAAAACTTCTGAACTGCCCCAATTAATATTTAAAAATAGTTCTGGGACTAAAGAATTTAACCCAATTAAATAATAGCCACCATCTTCAGCCGGCCCTAAAACTAAATCTCTTTTCTCCAAACGATCGAAAGCTTCTGCCATTAAAACAGCATTGAGATCTGGGCAATCAATCCCGATAATTAAAACCTTATTGATGCCGCGATCGAAAGAAGACTTAAAAGCGGACATCATTCTATGGCCTAAATCTCCATTACTTTGAGGTAAATAAAGCAAATCTCCACCTAACCATTCCACCATTAATTGTTGCGAACCGCCGGTAAAATGAATTTCTATGGATCTAGCTCGTTTGCTTTGCAATTGTTGTGCTTGTCTTAAAGTATGTTCGGTCATTTCGCGCTGAAGTCGGGCCGCACCTTCGGGCCCTAATACTGGAATCATCCGGGTTTTAGTCTTACCAGCTTCAGGATAGCGACTAAAAATAATTAAACTTTCTGTAATCTTTTCTGGATTCATAATTGATTTAGATCGCATTCCTTGAAAAAAAAACTAATTATCGGTCATAATATTAACCAATTAATCAATAACTTGATATTCGTGCAAAAGTATGAATCATTTATGAAAATAAAAGGTCAATTTTCTCTGGCTTATTTAGCTACAATAATCATTATTATACTAAGTCATGAAGTTAGTTTAGCTAATTATAACCCTCACCAAAATCGAAATTTAAAGCGTAACGATTTTGATTGTGTAGATTCCAATCTGAAAATTTTTGATGCAAAAGCCCACAACTCTCAAGGCATTCAATACTATAAATCAGGAGAATATAAAAAAGCCTTACACTGCTTCGATCGAGCTATTGAGATCGATCCTAAATCCGCGCCAACCTTCAATAATCGCGCTCTTGTCTATGAAAAGTTCAAAAAATACCAAAAAGCTCTTGATGATTACGATCGCGCTATCCTGCTCGAATTAGAGTATCGATCGGCTCTTAAAAATCACCCTTCTGTCTCCTACCTCTTAAAAACCTACCCATCGGCGATCGCCAACTCCAATCCAGTTATTATTACTTACTCTGAGGAACTAACACCATATTTTAACCGAGGCATTCTCTTCTATGAGTTAAAACAATATCACAAGGCAATTGACGATTACACTCGAGCGATTGCGATCGATCCTCAATATAGCCAAGGGTACTTTTATCGAGCAATTGTCTACTTCTTAATAAAAGAGTACCAAAAAGGAATTGAAGACCACAGTCGCGTCATTGCTCTCAATCCTCAATTTGGAGAAAGTTACAGGCATAGAGGTTGGCTTTATTACCAATTAAAAGACTATTCATCTGCTCTAGCTGACTACAATCGAGCGCACCGCGAAGCGGATCTCTTCGAGATCGCTCTTAACCCAAATTATGCATCTCCTCACAGAAATAGAGGTCTTATCTACCAAAAGTTACAAGAGTATTCTTCTGCTCTTAAGGAATACAATCGAGCGATCGATCTCAATTCTAGAGATGCAAGAGCTTATCGCCACAGAGGTTGGCTTTATTATCAGTTAGAAGAATATGATTTAGCTATTATTGATTACACTCAAGCGATCGCTCTGAATCGTCAAGATGCTAAAGCTTACAAAAATAGAGGGATTATCCAGTTAAAATTAAAAAATACTACGGCCGGTATTAAGGATTTAAAAAGAGCCGCTTCAATCTATCAAACTCAAGGAGATAGGGCTAGATATCAAGAAATCATCAAGGCTTTAGAACAATTTAAAAAATAGCGATCTTTTCAACAAATACAATCTTTTCACAGTAAGAAGATTAGTGTCATCTTACCATATTGCAAGTAGTCAACAATCCTAACTTGAAAATCGTTTTTAATAAGCCACTATCAGAAGTAAATGAGCCTGTTTTAAAAAATTACAAAAGCCGCTCGCCTCTATTTTCTTAGAAAAATGTTTTTCATTTTTTAGTAAAAATTGTTAATAAAACAGGCCCCAATAAATAGTAGTGACCGGAACATTCTAAATCGACATTATTCCCCATTTCTGCCCTTTTTTCCGGGCTATAAAAATTTATTCCCCCGCCAAAAAAACGGAAATAATTGAGAGGAAGAACCCCATCAGCTCTAACATAATCTACTAAATAAAAACGTCCCCCACTAGCAAGCACGCGGCTAACTTCTGCAAAGACTTGTTGGGGGTTAGGATAATGTAAAAAACTAATAGTATTAAAAACAGCATCAAATTGACCGTCAAAAAAAGGCAAAGCTTCGGCATTTCCCTTAACAAAAATTAATTGCTTGGGATACTTTTTACTCGCTCTGGCTTCTCGCAGCATTTTCGTAGATAAATCTACCCCCGTACCGAATAGCCCTGGAAATTTTCCTGCAAGGCGGTTTAACAGCTTTCCCGTGCCGCAACCAAGGTCTAATACATTGGCTTTTTCCGGCAGTTCTAAATACTCTAAAAGCCGTTTGTGAAGAGCTTGATAAAATACTGTAGTCAATAAGATATCGTAATTTGGTGCCCAGCGATCGAATAATCTTTCTTTTCTTTGGTAGATAGCATCTTTATTGTTACTATTCATCAGCAAACCTCGCTCGGTATTATGAATCGCACTTGAAGCGATCGCTATTCTTTATCTTAATAGTGGCTGATTATTTATTATGAATCAATTACACCAAAACGAAGATCCTCCAATTACCGTAGTGGTATCGAGAAAAGTTAAACCTGGATGCGAACAAGCTTTTGAGGAAGTTATTTCCGGTATTACTGCGGCTGCAATGACTTATGAAGGACACCTCGGCAGTAATATTTTCCGTCCCAGCGATCGCCAAGATCGAGAATATAAGATTATTTTCAAATTTGACCGTCAAAGTAACCTGCGTCGCTGGGAAGAGTCTGAATGTCGTCGTCAGTGGTTAGCAAGGGCTGAAAGTTTAACGGTAGGAAAGCCGGTTATTCAAGTTTTAACTGGTTTAGAAACTTGGTTTACTCTACCAGCAAAAAAACCGATGATGCCTCCACCTCGTTATAAAATGGCGGTGCTTACTTTTTTAGGTATATTTCCTGTGATTAACATTGTTAATCAATTATTAGCCCCTATTTTGGTTGGTTTACCTCCACTAATACGCACTTTTATTATTTGTTTGATTTTAGTTTCTTTGATGACTTATGTTGTAATGCCTCGTTTAACTCGTTTATTTTCTTGGTGGCTTTATCCTCAGAAAAGACCTCGATCTAATTAGATCTTTGTGTTAGAAAAAGAAGTCTTCAATAGAGCGATTAATTATTACCGAGAAGTGCGATTCCAGTATTATAAGAAGTAATTGCTGCAGAATATTCTTTTAGTTTAGATAAAGCCCAACCTCGCTCGTGCCAAAGTTGATATTCGTGGGGATTAATTTCTAAAGCCATATCGTAGTATTTTAATGCTTGTCGATAATCTCCAGATTGCTTTGATTCTCGAGCGCGATCGCACCACAGGTTTAAATTCTCTTGTTTTTTTTCGCTAGTAGAATCGACTTCTAAAGCAAGATTATAGTATTTTAATGCTTGTTGGTAATCTCCTGATTTGAGGGCAACTTTGGCACAATCGCACCAAAACACCAAGTTGTTTTCTGTCATGGCACTTTTAAATTTTTCTTAAATTAATTATTAAAATTATCTCGGTTTTTTGTTTGTTTTAACTTGCAAATAGGAAATTATTCAGACAATAATTAAATTGCCTATTACCCCATGACTACATGGTAAAGAAAAATACAATTATTACAGTGTTCTTACAGAGAATTTTGATGCGATCGCGATCGCCTTTCTTAAACTAAATATACAAACAGCTTTTAATTGTGTCACAGATCGCCTACGATTGCTATAGTCCTATTTCGATCGAGAGTCGCTCGTGGAATTGCCAGAAGTAGTAAAATGGTTGCAAGAAAGAACAGCTTTAAGAATCTTAAAACCGGAAATATTAGCAGAAATTAGTTCTTATTTAGAAGAAATTATTACACCATCTAAATTTACTTTAATTAGGGAAAATAACCCTCCAGAAAAATTATACATCCTCAAATCGGGTCACGTAGAAACCAGCAGCAAAACTACACCTAAAATTGGATTTCTTCCCGGAGCAGCAATCAATTTAAAAGCATTAATCTTAAACGAACCGATTAGCTATACCGTTACTACTTTAGATCGATCTGCATTTTGGTCGCTCGATCGCGCTGCATTTCAAAAACTAATTCAAAAATATCCCGAAATTTACCAAGTTTTTTCAAAACAATTAGCAAAAGAAGTTAAAAATCTCTCAACTCAACTAATTCAGCAACAAGAACTAGCAACCATTTTAAGACCTTATTTAGTTAATAGAGCTAAAAGGGGAATTATCGGAAAAAGTTATTATGCAACCAGATTGAGGAATGAAATTAAACAAGCATCTCGCAATCGAGAATCCGTGCTTATTTTTGGCGAGCCAGGACTAAATAAAGATAATATCGCAGCTTTAATTCATTTTGGTTCTGCTTATCGCAGGGAATCTGTAATTCAAATAGACTGTTCCAAAGTACAAAATTCAGGAGCAGAATTATTCGGTAGATTTGGCGGCAAACCGGGTTTAATTGAGGCATTAGGAAAAGGAACTTTAATACTCAACAATATTCAAGAATTACCAAAAGAACTGATTCCTGCACTGGTATTGTTACTGAAAAATAATAAATTCTATCCCGTAAGTCGGCGCAAAGACGATTATTTAGTAAAAGATAAAATATGTTCGGCTCGAATCATTTTAGTTTCTGAAAGAGCTAATCCGCAAATTAAAGATGCGATCGCCAAAATAATTAAAGTTCCGCCGATTCGAGTTAGAAAAGCAGATCTAGAAGAGTTATTGAATTATTATTTAATGTTAATAACTCGCAGTAAGGGAATCAAGAAACCCGCAGTAACTCCAGAAGCAATTCGTAAATTACAAGCTTATGATTTTCCCAATAATCTTCAAGAATTAGAAAGTTTAGCGAGACGCTCTTTAATTCAATTAGAAGACGAATCAGAAATTACAGAAGAAATTATTTGGCCCTCTCAAAGCAAGAAAAAACAATTTCGATTAAACTTATTAAATGCTTATCCGAATTTGCGGCGTTTCCTTCGCAGTCCTTGGTGGCCCGATCGCATTAATTTCGGATTTACTTTAACATTATTTGCTTTTATTGTCTTAATTTTATTTTTCGGCCCCCAAACCCGCGATGCTAATTTTGCTCTTAATTTCTTTTGGGCTTGGTGGTGGCCGTTAGTATTAATTGGATTTCCTTTTTTAGGCAGAATTTGGTGTGCAATTTGTCCGTTTATGATTTATGGAGAAGTAACCCAAAAAATTAGTTTATTTTTATTAGGCGATCGCAAGCTGAAAAAATGGCCGCGACGCTGGGCCGAAAGTTGGGGGGGATGGTTTTTATTTAGTCTGTTTGCTTTAATTTTATTGTGGGAAGAAATTTGGGATTTAGAAAACACTGCCTATCTTTCTGCTTGTTTACTACTATTAATTACTGCTGGAGCAATGGTATGTTCTGCTATTTTTGAAAGGCGTTTTTGGTGTCGCTATTTATGTCCGATCGGAGGTATGAATGGGATGTTTGCTAAACTTTCAATGACCGAATTAAGGGCACAACAAGGAACTTGTTCGGCTGAATGCAATACTTATCAATGTTATAAAGGAGGGCCGGAAAAAGGCGAAGGAATGGCAACAGATGGCTGTCCTCTATATTCCCATCCAGCACAGTTAGAAGACAATAAAGATTGTGTCTTATGCATGACTTGTTTAAAAGCTTGTCCCCATCGTTCGGTAGAATTTAATTTAAGACCTCCTGGAATCGAACTGTGGACGACTCACAAACCCCGCAGTTACGAAGTTGCTTTATTATTTTTGTTATTCAATGCAGTCTTTTTACACCGTTTGCCAGAAATAAACGCAATATTAAATTTAAACTTAGATTTAAGCCAATTTTGGACTCATAGTTTGCTTTCAGTAATTGTTTTAAGTTTGCCAGCTTTATTAACAGTATTCGGTTACGGTGGCATAATTTTATTAAATAAATTAAGCAAGAATATTGCCAATCAACCTAATTTTATCGAGCTAGCTTATGGCTATTTACCTTTAGTTTTAGCCGCTAATTTATCTCATTATTTAGATTTAGGTTTGAACGAAGCGGGAAGAATTTTACCCGTCACTTTAGCAACTTTTAACTTAAATTATACTGGCTTGCCCGTCGCCGTAGCAGATCCTGCAGTGATTGCTTTTTTACAAGCAGTAAGTTTAATATTCGGGGCAATTTTATCAATTTTTCTAACTCAGAAAATAGCGCGCAAGCAATTTAAATTGCTCCTACCTCAACATTTAACTACGCTAACTTTAGCGATCGCAATTTGGTCGTCAGTTATTGGATTTTAACAGACCGACTTTTCTGCATCTAGATCTTGTGCCAATAAAAATATAAATCATTAAAATTAAACTAGATATTTTGGACTAATTTGTCGATTAAACTAATTTTATTTTTTAGTTTTTAATAAGAAAATGGATTTCCAAGGGATAGCAACTTACAATTCAATGGCAGATTTTTATGCTTCGACAGGAAAAACTCTAAAACAAGAAGTAGATTTTACAATTCATTGTTTAGAAGAAGTTCATGGCGAAGTACCGGTAAAATCGGCAATGTTTCGGGCCAATTACTATTCGATCGTGATTATGAATAGTGGTAAGGGAAGATTTTTTATCGATAATAATACTTACGATACTAAGCCCAATACAATTTATTTTACCAATCCAGGACATATTAAAGGCTTTGAAGTTCAAGAATTAGCCAAAGGATTTATTATTACTTTCGCCGAGTCTTTTCTCAAACAATATGTTAGAGAAGATATTTTTAATGAATTTCCTTTTCTAATTGCTGAAGTTGCACCACCTCAATACCCCAGTCAGGAAATATTTCAAGAATTTAAATATCTCGGAGATATGCTAATTAAAGAATACGATACCAATTCTATTTATAAATATAAAATTATTGGCAGCTTGATGGTGGTATTGCTGCTCAAAATAAAAGAAAATTTTTGGCAGACTTACGATCCGCTTAACGACTCGGATAGTAGTTCTGAGATTGCGATGAAATTCAAAAGTAACTTAGAAAAACATTTTCGAGATTTGAGAGCGGGTAAAATAGACACTTTATATCAAGTTAAAGACTATGCAGCAGCTCAGTATTTACATCCTAGTTATTTAAGTACGGTAATTAAAAGTAAAACAGGCAAATCAGTTAATCATTGGATTGCTCAAAAAGTTATTGCCGAAGCCAAGGCTATTTTATCGCGCTCCTCTATTTCGATACAAGAAGTTGCCCAAGGATTAGGTTTTAAAGAAGCAGGTCATTTCTCTCGCTTTTTTAAAAAGCATACCGGAATGAGTCCTTCCTCTTTTCGGCAAAATTGACTTTCTTGAAAATTGACAATTCTCTCTAGAAAATATCCATGTACTCCCCTAATGCTTTGTCGCTAAATTAAAACCAACAAGAACAAAAAAACAAAAAAAGCGCGAGGGAGAAGAAATCATGAAATATCGTCAATTAGGAAGTACAGACGCACAAATATCTGCGATCGGTCTGGGTTGTATGGGAATGTCTGATTTTTATAGTGGAAAGAAAGCTAACGATCGAGAGAGTATCGCCACAATTCAACACGCGATCGCATTAGGAATTAATTTTCTCGATACTGGAGATTTTTACGGAGTCGGACATAACGAGGAATTAATCCGCGAAGCTATTAAAAGCGTACCTAGAGAAAAAGTGTTTATTTCGGTTAAATTTGGCGGTTTGCGTAATTGGGATGGTAATTTTATTGGTTTTGATAATCGTCCCGTTGCGGTGCGAAACTTTCTAGCCTATAGCTTGCAAAGATTGGGAGTAGATTACATTGATATGTATTATCCCGCCAGAATCGATCCTAACGTACCCATAGAGGATACTGTCGGAACTTTAGGAGAATTGGTAAAAGAAGGTAAAATTCGTTATGTAGGACTCTCCGAAGCAGGTGCGGATACTTTGCGTCGCGCTCATGCAGTACATCCTATTTCAATGCTGCAAACTGAATATAGTTTGTGGACGAGAACTCCCGAAACCGATGTATTGCCTGTTTGTCGGGAATTGGGTATTAGTTTAGTAGCTTATTCTCCTTTAGGAAGGGGCTTTTTAACTGGTGCGTTTGAAAAACCCTCTGATTTTGCTCCCGATGATTTTCGCGCCCATTCGCCACGTTTTCAAGGGGAAAATTTTCAACGCAATTTAGAATTGGTCAATGAAATTAAAGCAATAGCCAAAGAAAAGGAATGTACTCCCGCACAACTCGCCCTTGCTTGGTTATTAGCCAAAGGAGAAGAAATTATTCCCATTCCAGGTACGAAAAGAGCAAAACGAGTTAGTGAAAATGCTAAAGCTGTCGAAATAGAATTGAGCAGTCAAGATTTACAACGAATTGAAAAAGTTATGCCCTTAGATGCTGCGGCCGGATCGCGCTACCCTGAAGCATTAATGAAGACTCTTAATCGTTAATAAATATTAATTATTAATTTGACAGCACTTTTTCAGGCAAAAAAAATCTAAAAAGTGCTGTTTAATTTTACTGAAAGTCGATCTTCGATCGCCTAAAGTTATTGCTGAGATGAAGGATTATTAATTTAAATTAGCCAAAGTTAGAACGAAGGAAGAAGTTTCTAGCGAAGTTGCAAAGAAGGCCTTTTTGGTCACCGGTAAAGTTATTTTGTTAATATCTGCATAATGATCAGTGATGAATCGAACCGTCTGGCATAGTCGCACCCTTGAGATTAGCACCTTTAAAATTAGCACCTTCTCGGTGAGTTTCTCGCAGTCTAGCCCCTTTTAAATTAGCTTGTCCTAGATTAGCATTGGTTAAACTAGTTCCGGCTAAATTAGCCTCAAATAAATTTACCCCAGAGAGTTCAGCATCGGCTAAAGTCGCTTTACTTAAATTTGCTTTACTCAAATTAGCCCCCGATAAATTAGCCCCTGAAAGATTGGCTAACTTAAAATTAACACCTTTGAGGTTAGCATTAGTTAAATTAGCTTCAGAAAGATCGGCAGCAGTTAAATTAGAATTTTCTAAGTTAGCATTTTCTAAGTTAGCATTTTTGAAAATAACCCCGGGCAAAGTGCATTCTCGCAAGTCAGCACCTCTTAAATTAATATTTCTTAAATCTGCTTTAGGCAAATCTAAACTATATAAAGAAACCCCATCTTCATTTAAATCTTGAAGAGCTTTAATGCGAGCGTAACTAGTGGGTACTTTTGCTGCAGCAGCGCGATCGACAACTTGCCAAGCTTCATAGTGCTTCTTTTGTTTGCGATCGCGACTTTCTAACAAATATAAATTAGCAACTACTAAGATACTAAATCCTTCAATATTCTCAACAGTAATTACAGAGAGAAATTCACTAAACAGACAGCCAATAGTATCATGATTATCGCAAGTATATGAACTGGCAAAATGAACTTCTATCTCTCTAACAGTAAAAACCGCGCAGTATGCTAATAACAAGGATAATAACAGTCGAAAAGAAATCGAGCGATCGATTCGTCTGACAAACGACTCTTTAATCCTGTTCGTGTTTTGTTTGACCCATCTACGCGGCTGAAATTGCACTGTTAACCCTTCCGATGTTATTTGTAGTGTGTAAGACCGGGCATATTTAGGAGTGGGGAATGATTCCACTTGTTCCGTGTAAATTGTTATCCATGACACCCCATATTATAATTCTTGGATGTAATTAGCTTCAGCGCGAATCAAATCGGTACGGGTAATTAAGCCAACTAAGCGATCGCCTTCCATCACGGGAATGCGGCTAAAATCTCGCTCGTAAATTATTTCGATCGCATCTAATACGGGAGTATCGATATCAATAGTAATCGGCGATCTTGTCATAACTTGCGATAAGAGAACGGTTTCCGCTTTTACCCCACCAGTAATACTTTGCTGCCAGAGGAATTCGTTGACATCTTTTTGAGTCACAATACCAATTAGTTTACCCTCATCGTCGATCGTAGGAAAACCGCGATGATCTGACTGAGCGAATATTCTAATTACCTGAGCCATATTCATGCGGTGGTTGAGGGTTTCCACCTCCTTAGTCATAATATTCTTGGCTTTGAGACGAATAAAAGAAGTTGGCACTTGAGAGTCAGCACAATGCAAATCGATCCCATTTAAATTGAGCAAACGCTCGTATAGGGATTTTGGCGAAAGGCGATCGGCCACGAAATAAGCACAAAGACAAGTAATCATTAACGGCAATACTAAATTGAAATCTTGAGTCATTTCAAAAATAATTGCGATCGCCGTAATTGGTACTCTAATTGAAGCGCAGAAAAACGCCCCCATTCCAGCCAGCGCGTAAGCTACTTGCCAGTCTAAGCCAAAAGCCCACTGGGGTAATAAAGCGACTAAATGACCCACAGAAGCCCCTAAAATCAGGGTTGGCGCGAATAAACCCCCTGGCGCGCCCGAGCCGTAACCGACAATTGTCAGACAAAATTGTAAAAATAGAGTTCCCGTAGCTAATTTAATATTTTCTGCGGCTAAAACCTGTTCTAATACTCGTTCCCCGTTCCAAAATTCTGGAGACAATAAAGCTAAAACTATTCCGGTAATTAAACCAGCCAGACTGACTTTAACCGCTAAAGGTAAAGATAATTTATTGCGATAGAATTTTAAACTATAAATTATGCCCTCGTTAAAAATTGCCCCGAGCAGACCGACGCTTAATCCGAGTAAAATATAAAAAGGAATTTCGAGAAAAGTAAAATTAGTCGCAACCGTTGCAATATGGACGTGGGCCCCTAATTGCCTCGCCACTACCGAACCGACAAAAGAGCCGAGAATTGCAGTACCGAAGGTAAAACTAGAAGCATCTTTACGCAAATCTTCGACGACAAACAAAACTCCCGCGATCGGCGCGGAAAAAGCTGCAGCTAAACCCGCACCTGCACCTGCGGCCACAATTTGACGGCGCAAACTAGATAAATGGGAAAAGCGATCGCTTAAATGAACCGCACAAGCAGCACTCATTTGAATTGTCGGCCCTTCTCGACCCAAAGTAAAGCCAGATCCCAAAACCAAAGCGGCCCCGATTAATTTGACGATCGCAATTCTTAAGGTCATAATTACGGGAAACCCTTCTACATAGGCTTTAACTTGCGGAATTCCGCCTCCAGAGGTAGAAGGAGCAAAAGTTTGAACGAACCAACCAGATAATAAACCGGCGATCGCACCAATTGCTGGCAAAATTATTAAAGGGTGATATTGTTCGGCTAAAGTGATTCGCCAGTGGGTAACAAAGTCGATTCCTTGTTTGAGAGCAACTGCCGATAAGCCTGATGTCAAGCCAATCAGACAAATTTCAAGAAAGAAAATTTGCTTGAACGTATATCGCCACCGTCCCAATAACTTGGAGCTAAAAATAAATGATAGGATGTTTTTGCCCTTAAAGCCCATATATATTCAATCAATTCATCAAGACAGGCTACGTTTATATAATTCCCGACAATGCTATTTTTACTGCTAGTAAGCAAATATTTTCACAGCAATTATCTCACTTATCTCGATTAACTTCTGCTAACATTTACTCCAAATTCTACAAAAGTGAACTTCGGTCAATGGCTCGGTTTTGTTTGTCTGATTATCTCCATATACATTTTGTGGCAAATTAGACAAATCCTGTTATTAATTTTTACCGCTGTAGTCCTGTCTACAGCCCTCAATCGGCTCGTGCGTCGCCTTCAAAGCTCGGCTAAAATCAAACAACGTAGTTTAGCTTTATGGCTGACCCTTAGTTTTACGCTGTTAGTTTCAGTCTTATTTGTTTTTCTGATCGTTCTTCCGTTTATCGATCAATTCCAACAATTAATTCAGCTCGTTCCTGATGTTTGGATTCGTCTTAGCAAGCAGTTACAGTTACTAGAAGAGCAATTACCAACTACGATACCAAATTTACCAGAGCTAGAAGGTTTGATCTCCCAAATACCGCCTTTGGCAACGGAATTATTTAAGAATTTCTTTGAATTTTTTCAAAATTCTTTGGCTGTAGTCCTAAAGTTGCTATTACTATTAGTTTTGACTGTAATGCTGTTAGCAAATCCTCAAGAATACAGACAGGGTTTTATTCAGCTTTTTCCTAGTTTTTATCGCAAACGCGCTTCAGAGATTCTCGATACTTCTGAAGAAGCTTTGGGGAATTGGTTGGGAGCAATTACAATTAATTGTATTTTTATTGGTAGCTTGAGCGGAATTGGTTTGTTAGTTATTGGTGTAAAATTATTGCTGGCTCATGCTTTGTTGGCTGGACTGCTTAATTTTATTCCCAATATCGGCCCGGCTACTAGCGTTATTTTTCCCGTTATGGTTGCTTTGCTCGACGATCCTTGGAAGATTGTTGCTATTTTAATTTGGTACGTTGTGATTCAAAATATTGAAACCTACTGGCTTACCCCCAAGTTAATGAAGGAAAGAGCTTCTCTTTTACCTGCGGTAACTTTGTTCTCACAAATCTTTTTTGCTACTACTTTCGGATTGTTCGGTTTAGTGTTAGCTTTACCTTTAACTGTTGTGGTTAAAGCTTGGATCGAGGAAGTTTTATTTAAAGATGTTTTGGATAAGTGGGAAGTAAAAGAAGAAATTCAATTTGCATCTGTAACTTCGGTTTATCCTGAATTGCCAGAGCCGTCAATCAAACAAATTGAAGATAATAAATAGCGATCGCCACACAAAAAAAAAGATTGAGGAATAATTATTAAGAAAAAAATGCAATATTTGCAAGAATCTGATTCTATCGCTCGGGCGATCGCCAATTTAACTTCGGCTAAGACTCTTTGGTTGGATAGTGAAGTTGCCGATTATAAAACTAATCCTCGACTTTCTCTAATTCAAGTTTTGGATAATTCTACGGATCTTAACGGCGATAGTGTGATTATTCTCGACGTACTCGATCGCCCCGAATCATCGGCTCTTTTTATCGATAAGATTATGAAAGATCCTAACATAGAAAAAGTTTTCCATAATGCTAGTTTCGATCTGCGGCTGTTAGGTAAAAATAAGGCAAAAAATGTGACTTGCACTTTAAGGGCGATCGAAAAAATCCCTTATTATCTAGTTCCATTACCAAATACTCAGCTCAAAACTTTAGCAGAGAAATTATGTTATTTTCCAACTGTTGATAAAACAGAACAATCTGGAGATTGGGGAGCAAGACCTCTAACAGAAAAACAGTTAAACTATGCCAAATTAGACCCCGTTTATGTGGCTGCGGTTCATCATCGTTTGTTGCAAATTTCTCAATTAATTGAACCAGAACCAGCAACAGAAAATATTCAGGAACTGACTCAGAGATATCGTGAAATCGAGCATAATTGGAAACAATTAAATACCGAAGTAGAACATATTAAAGAACGGCTCAAAAAAGCGATGGACTCTCAAAATGTTGCTCGATTAAATGGTTTTGAGCTATCTTCTCAAGTTAGAACGACTCAGAAAATAGCTTTTAATGAGTTGGCAGAAATTGCGTTAGCTTCCGGTCAAAATTATAATTTTCCAATCACTCTGACTAAAAAGATTCAAGCAGAACTTTCTGAAATTCTCGATCGCTTGCCGATAAAACAAGAAGAAAAACAGATTTTAACTTTAAAAATTACAGCATTAGCAGAACCTAAAAATAGCTCTGTTTCCCGAATAGAAGAACCGGATTTAGAGAGTGAAGATTTACCTTTCTAAAGTCAGGATTTGTTTGAAGTTCATTTATTTTAATTTGATTTATTTTTGGTTATCTTATACCATTTCTGAAAAATGAGGCTACAAATACAATCAATTATTCTCAAGACCCGTTAATTGTTATCCTGACCACTGACCACTGACCACCCAACTGTAACAATATTAAATAGAAATGGTATTAGGACATATAATTTCTAAAAACGGCAAATTTCTTGATTTTCTTGACCTTTTGGATTATTTTCTAAATAATTTTCCAGCCAATCACAAGCAAAAGCGGATAAATCTCGGGATTTAAAGTTTAAATTCCAAATAATTAATTTTCCAGTTAAGTCAGAAGAAGCGAGGATAGGATCGCTAATTTGAGGACTAAAACTAACGCTAGAAACTCCATTGTTATGCGCTCGATAGGTTTTTAATTCTTGACCCGTCACAGTCCAAAGTTTGACGCTTCGATCTTCGCTAGCAGTAGCAATTATTTTGCCATCTGGACTAAAATTGACATCATTGAACGAGCTAATTCCTTTAATAATAGATTTGAGTTTTTTGTGTTTGGGTTGCCAAGGTAAATACCAAAGCTTGACAGTTTTATCTTGACTAGCAGTAGCAATTATCTTTCCATCTGGACTAAAAACGATGCGATCGACTCCACCATTTTCATAACCATCTTTGAGAGTGGAGATTAAGAGTCCTTCACTATTCCAAAAATAAACAGCTCGATCCCAACCAGCAGTAGCAATTATCTTGCCATCTGGACTAAAACTGACGCTCAATACAGTATCTTGATGTTTGAGAGTTTTTAATTCTTGACCTGTCACAGTCCAAAGTTTGACAGTTTTATCTTCGCTAGCGGTAGCAATTATCTTGCCATCTGGACTGAAATTGACACTCGTTATTTTTCCTAGATGTTCGATCGCGCTGGGAATTTCTTCCCCATTTCTCTGCCAAAGTTTGACTGTTCCGTCCCAGCTAGCAGTAGCAATTATCTTGCCATCTGGACTAAAACTAATATCGTCAACCCTTTTTTGATGGCCTTTCAGTTGTTTAATTAAATCGCCTCGAATCGTCCAAAGTTTGACGGTTTTGTCTTCACTAGCAGTAGCGACGATCTTGCCATCTGGACTGAAAACTGTACTGTAAATTGGATCGCTATGGGCCGGAATTACTTGCAGTTTCTTGTCTTTTAGTTGCCAAAGTTTAACCGTTTTGTCTTTACTCCCACTAGCAATTGTTTTCCCATCTGGAGAAAAACTGACATCCCAAACCCAATCTTTATGTCCGATCAGTGTTTTCAGTTTTTCTCCATCCCGATTCCAGAGTATAATTTTTCTGTCAACACTGGTAGTAGCAATTGTTTTGCCATCTGGAGAGAAACTGACGCTGGTGACTGGTTGTTTGCGATCGTCGAGAATTTTAATTAAGTTGCCATTGAGTTGCCACAGTTTAACAGTTCCATCTCTACTTGCAGTAGCGATCGTTTTGCCATCTGGACTAAAATTGACATCCCAAATCCAATCTTCATGTTCGGCTAAAGTTGTCAGTTTTTGGCCTTGCAAATTCCAGAGTGTAACTTTTCCGCGATTGTCGGTTTGGGTGTTGTTACTAGCAACAGCAATCATCAGGCCGTCGGGACTAAAACTAACATCGTAAACTGCTCCAGAATGTTGCAATGATTTGCCGATCGCTTTTCCCGATCTAGTCCACAATTTTACCGTACGATCTGCTCCAGCAGTAGCGATTATCTTTCCATTTGGACTAAAACTAACATCGTAAACGGCTTCAGAATGTCCTTGAAGGGTGGCGATCGCCCCTCCGCTTATCGTCCACAGTTTGACTGTTTTGTCCCAACTAGCAGTAGCGATAATCTTTCCATTTGGACTAAAACTGACATCGTAAACGGCTTCAGAATGGCCTTGAAGAGTTGCAATCGCACCTCCGCTGATCGTCCACAGTTTGACTGTTTTATCTTCACTAGCGGTGGCGATCGTCTTGCCATCTGGACTAAAACTGACTTTAATAATATCATCTTGATGTGCTTGCAATCGATTTATTTCTCTTACTTTATAAACGGCTTCTTGTAGGAGAAGATTATTTTTTTTCTGTAGTTTTGCTTTGTTAAATAATAAGAGAGGTTTGGTTAATCGATCGAGTTTTTTTGAGACTTTTAAACTATGTATTAAAGCATCGAAATCTTTATTTAAAGTCAAAAGATATTCAGTAGATTTATTCAGAGCTTTAATCTCGCTAATAAAAGTTTTCCGAGCTAAATTAAAGATTAAGAGCGAGCCGCAAATTAATCCTAAAAAAATTAAATTATTTCTAATTTTTGCAGATTGCTGTTGTTTTTCTTTTTCTTCGAGCGATCGCTCTCGTAATTCAAGGGAAGCTCTCAGGTATTGTCTAGTTTTTAAAGATAGTTCTTCAAAATATTCGAGATAAATTTGCTCTGCTTTAGTAAGAGCAATTCCTGTTAAAAGATAACTTTGATTAAATTGCTCGTTTTTCCACCTCGAAGCACGATCTTCGATTTCTCGCATTCCTCGCAACCGTTGTCGATTTTCATCTAGCCACCAGCGCAGTTGCGACCAATTACGAATTAAGATTTCATGAGCAATTTCAACACTTACTTGTGAAGATAAATCATCTTCTTTTTCTTGGGAATAAGCGATATTTAGATGGCGACAGCTAACCCGATTGATTTCTTGAATCGGTGTATTGCTAACTACAATTAACTTAGCATCAATTAGTTTTTGTAAGGTTGATTCTAGCAAATATTTGCTATATTTAGGCACAAATAATTCCGATCTCAAAATACGACGACGAGTATCTTCTTGTGCTTCTCCTAAATGAACCAAAGATAGAAATATCCATTTAGCATAATTTTTTTCTTCATCGTTTAAACCGTCGTAAAGCTGATTGGCTTTATTTGCTAATACGCTTTTTAAACCACCAATTTGTTGCTGATAGCTTTGTAAGGTTAATTTGGCTTCAGTGCGATTTTCCCAAAGTTGTTCGAGTATGGATTGAAGAATCGCTAGCGCACCATTATAGTTTTTAATTTGCTCGACTAAAACATCTATTAGTGCCGGTTCTACCGATAATCCAACACTATTAGCTGGTAGAGAAATAATCCGACGATATTCATCTTCACTGAGACAAGAAGGAATTAAAATACTGTTATTTTTAATTATTTTTGCTAGTTCAGGTAAAGACAGACAAGCGGAAATAAAATCGCTTCTGAGGGCAATAATTATCTTTAATCGATCGCCAGCTTCGCGAATTGCTCCTAAAATTAATTCTAGAAATAAATTGCGATCGGAATCGGAAGTTAGGGTAAATAATTCTTCAAATCTATCGATACTTAAAACTAATATTTTTGAACCTAGCGATCGCAACCAAAGCAAAAAACTATCTACTCCTAAATATAAGATATTTTCTAAATATTGAGTTACTTGTTGTTCGCTCGATGACTTGCTATTTATAGTGGCTAAAGTCGCAGCTAAGGATTTAACAGGCTTATTTCCAGGACAAAAATTGAGGGTGATACATTCCTCGCTCTTTTGTTTGCAATCGGAGTATAAACCTTTATTTTCAAGAATTGGTAATACCCCAGCTTGTAAGATAGAAGTTTTACCACTAGCTGAAGCTCCTACTAATGCTAAAAAAGAACTATTTTCTAACTTTTGAATAATCTCTTGGATCGGTTTTTCTCTACCATAAAAGAAAAAAGCATCTTCTTTGGTAAATGGCTTTAAACCCTTATAGGGACAAATACCCGCATCGAACAATTGTGAGTTTAATTTAGTAGCTAATAAGAGATCTATTACTCCGGTAGCTCCTGATAACCAAGGATGTAAAGGTATTTTTAGACCGAATAATTCTTGCTGTAATAATAATTTTCGCTGTAGTTGAGTAATTAATTCAGCTACTGTCAATCCAGTATTAGATTCGGAGCAGATCTCGACTAAAGTTTGGCTAAAAATTGCCGATAATTCAACAGTAGGAGCAACAGCAATCAGACATTGTTGTTTTTGCGCTCCTAATTGTAAAGTTTCAATCCATTTATTGATATTATTTGCTCCCGGACAATCGAGAATAACGATCTTCTCTGTAATCGGAGATGTGCTTAAATGTTCCAGCAACCAGTCGCGAGATAAACGAATTTCATTTCCCAATATTAATAAATTTGTCCCTGCTTCTGTTTCCTCGATTGTCCCTCTTAAATAAAGCAAAAGAGTTTGAGTTGTTAGGGAAGATAAATAATTAGATATAGTAGTTTTTATTTGATTGCGGTTGGGAACTAAATATTCTACTTCAAATTCCCCTTTAGTTTTTAAAAGTCCGCAAAGATTAATAATATTGCGATCGAGGGATAAACCATTAATAACTAATCCCATTCTTGCAGATTTTTTATGTGATTTTGTGGGACTTATTCCGATGATAAATTCTCCAGCACCTTCAACAATTCTTCTCGGAGTTTGTAGGTTAATTTCTTGTTTTTCTGTATTTGTAATCCCTCGACTGCGTTGTTGCTGGTTAAAGACGCGAATTTGCTGGTTAGTTTTATCAATCCTTTCTAAAGTGCGATTATAAATATAGCGATACAAGCGATCGACTTCAATTACTCCCTCAGAATCAGCCGCTTCCCCGTGCAATCCTCGAATTAAATAATAAGTAAATAAACCATGTCCTAGATCGGAAAATTCTAATGATTTTTCTTCTTTATCGCAAGAAAGTATTGCATAAAATCCTTGACTCTTTGCAGCTTTTTGACGCAGAATATTTATTAATTTTGTGAAAGAAGTATCTGCTTTTTTTTTAATTTGCGATCTTCCTTTTTGAGCGATCGCTAAATCTTTAAAACTTAAACCGCCACTATGACAAGCATCTAAAAAAACTATTTGCTGTTTTGCTTTAGATTGAGCCAGATAATTAGTTAATAAATCTTCGACTTTTAATCCAGTTTTAGAATCGACAAAAAATCCATCTTTACCCGTATTTTCGAGCTGAGTATCTGCCAAACAAAGAATAGGTTTTTGAGTGTCTTTTTCTAAAAAACCGTGACCGCTAAAATAGAAAATAATCGTATCATTTTCGCCAGCAAAGCGGAGTTTTTCTAGGCTATTAATTACATTTTTTAAAATAGGAGTGGGACAATTAAAATCGTGATGAATTGCTATTTCTTTATTTAAAAATTGCTGAGTAGCTATTTCTAATGCTTTACCTAATTCTTGACAATCAACTGCACTATATCGAAGATTGTCAATATTTGGATCTTGATATTGATTAATTCCGACGAGAACGATCCAGAGTTTTGCTTCTCCAGCTTGTAATTGTTCCCGTCTTCCTCTTACTTTTGGCATCTTGTTTCTGCGATCGCTTGCTAAAAACGAAAAATTTCTGGACGATAGTTTTGAGGATAAGGTTCAGTTACCCAAATTAAACTTTCACCAGTTTCTACTGTTATATCAAGATATAGTTCTTCTGTGGCAGTAATCGCTAAATCTTCATTTCCTTCAAAATCTTCACCATCTTTTGTCAAAAGCTTTAATTTAAACCCACCAGGAATTAAACTTCCAGGTGTCAGATTTCGTAATTGAAAACGCCAATTACTTGCTTCAGAATTAATACTTTGAGGAACGATCCGCAATTCGTAATTTTGTCCGGCAATTTCTAATTCTCGAATCAAAGAACGATTTAGTAATTGAGAGTCGATCGCTTTGATTCTGGCTATACTAGGATCTAGTTCTACAATCGACCAACCAACTGTTTTTCCTAATTCATCTATTTCATTGCCAAGCCATTTAAGAATCGACCATTCTGGTATTTTTGAAAAATCCCCTTGCGGACTCTTTTCGATCTGCCAAATATCGAGCAGATTATCTCTTAATATTCGAGCAATTTTATTTAATTCTAATTCTCGTTGCGATCTGCAATAATCTTCCCTTACCCAAAGATTGAGAATTTCCGCTCCTTTTTCAATTTGTTTGTTAAATGCTACGGTTCTAATAATGCGATCGAATTGAGCAATGATTTCACTTAAAAATTGATTAGAATCTTGTTCTGGAGCGATCGCCTTTATTTTGTGATTTTTTGCTAAGATTTCTCTTGCTATTTCTAAACGGTAAAGATAATCGATTAAACTATCGATCGCTTCTAAGTCTTCAAACGCTATTTTTTCTGGAGCAGATATCGGATCTAAAGCACGAACAAATCCCAATAATTGAACTTCATTTAATTGTTCTTCAAATTGAACGAATATGTAAGCTATTCTGCTCTGCTCTGCTACTTCTCGAGGTAAAAAAAACGTCTTCTGTTTGCCAACAACGGGACGACATTCTAGCTTGCTTAAATTTAAAATAAATAAATCTGCCACATCGTGAAAACAGTTAATCGCGCTGTTCCAACTATCTCCTCGTTCTAAATCCGTTGGATAGGATAGTTCTTCTAAAAAATCTTTTACCGCTAAAATAGCTAAAGTGTTTAAATATACTTGTTTTGCTTTTTCTAAACTATTTTGTTTGCTAGCAAATTGACGAGCTAGATGATGAGCCAAGGATGTTAAAGGAATATTTAAACATTGTTGGTAAAATTGATTCATCTTGATTTTGTTTATTCCCAGTTTTGTTGTTCGATTCGCGCTACTATTTCTCGAAGCAGTTTTTTGCATTTTCCCAGACGCTCGTAAACAGTTGGAAGAGGAGTACCTAATTTTAGGGCTATTTCTTTGGGACTGACGGGAGGCTCTTGCAATAGGTTCATTTGCATTAGAATTTGACAGTTACACCTCTTTTGAGATCGAGGATGGCAATTTCTCAGTATCCCCTCTGGATCTATATCGATGTAGTTTCTTACTTTTATGGCAATATTTTTTCTTTCTTGTTGCAAAATTTCTTCTATTCCGCTTAAAGTTGGAGCTGGAATTACTTGATAAAGTTGTGTGACTCGATCTCCTTTTGTCAGGGATGAGTCAAGACTGACTTGACGGAATTTTTTTCGTCTTTCGTCAATACAATCTGCTTTGAGAATCATTCTCGTCCAGCGAATAAAACATTTTTTGATTTGCAATGTATCCGATATTTTCTGACAGTCTAACTCCTCGATATTCAATTTATAACGTTCTGGAAACTTATGAAGGTTTTTACTTACGTATAATTCTGTTTTTTTGAGGGCTTCATCTAGATAAATTTGCAATCCTTCATCTATATAAGTCTTGATTTCTGGTATTTGATCTATTAACAAACACAAACTTTCTTTCGCTGAAGCGCGCTCGCTTTCTTTTCCTAGTAAAGCTGCTTTAAGCAAACAACAAATCAAATCCTGCATTTAGATATTTTTTCTAATAAGAGAACTAAAAAATTTAAATTTGTCGATATTTTACTTTTTTGATGACTGTTTAGCATTTTTAAAGAGAACTATTGGCTTCTAAAAAGTCTGATATTAATCCATTTTAAGCCTAAACTCGGAAGTAAGATTAATTAACCTTGATAATAAGAGAGATTTATTTGAGCTTTTATTCTAAGGAGGATGTAAAGATCGTTTCAAAAAAATTGCCATAAAAGTTAAGAATTATATCGATATAGATATAGAGGGAATAAAAACTCCGGTTATCTCCCTTCAAGCCAACCAATATCAGTTATCTCACGGCGATGAAATTATTACAAGTCCTGAAATGCTCTTTCGATCGCGAAAAAGTCAAACAACCTAGCGTAGTCTCTTTTAAGTCAATCTTGAACCAAACAATAACATTCGCTCGAAACGATCGCCATGAAAATAATGAATTAGAGCGAGATCTATTTAAGAAATTTAGTTGTAAATTTCATCCTGTCTTTAAATCTCAATCTGAACTATAAACTTATCGTAAATAACGATCTATTATGATGCCTTTTATTAATTAATGGGTAATCTGGTAACTGAATATCTTTTTTTTGCTTTTTATTTTTTTTCTTTTATAAGTAAAGGTTTAAAGCTCAAAAAAAATAAAAAAATATTTTGTGTTACCTTAACTAATGTTGGATTTAAATATTTTTTAATAATGAAATACCCACAATTAAAAAATCTCATTAATGGGAGTCAGGTTATTAAAAAAATCGGCATGTAATTCGATCTAATCCTGAAATTGCTACCGATCGAAATTCCTGGCAATTTGAGATATTATACCCAATAAAATTGCAGCAAATTTGATTTTAGATACCCTTCAAAATACAATTACGTAAAACTGAGCTATGAATAACAACCCTTTAAATAAACCAGACTATGTAGGTGTTGACGGACAAAAAGATATTTTTGGCTTTACCTGGAATTGGGGTAAATCTTTTCTTGTTGCTAATTTTAATCCGACTGAAGATGCGATCGATCTGACTAATTTTTGGACTGATTACAATCAATTCGATATTTATGAAGACCCGAATGGCAATACAGTTATCGATTTAAAAGGTCTCAACAACGAAACAATTACATTACAAGGAATTGCTCTATCTCAATTGACTCCAGAAAATATTATCGGTGTTTCCGGTCAATTTCCTTTAACTGGAACTACTCCAACTACTCCAACTACTCCAGCTACTCCAACTACTCCAACTACTCCAACTACAGGTAATATTGTTCCCGATTATGTAGGTGTTGACGGACAAAAAGATATTTTTGGCTTTACCTGGAACTGGGGTAAATCCTTTCTCGTTGCTAATTTTAATCCGACCGAAGATGCGATCGATCTGACCAGTTTTTGGACTGATTACAATCAATTCGATATTTATGAAGATCCCAATGGCAATACACTGATCGATTTAAAAGGTCTCAACAACGAAACAATTACATTACAAGGAGTTGCTCTATCTCAATTAACTCCAGAAAATATTATCGGTGTTTCCGGTCAATCTACTTTAACTCGAACTCCGACACCAACTCCAAACCCAAACCCAAACCCAAATCCAAATCCAAATCCAAATCCAAATCCAACTTTACCAACAATTGCGATCGATAATGTGACAATTATCGAAGGAGATAACGGCACTAAAATAGCCAACTTTAACGTCACTCTCTCAGAAGTTTCCCAGCAAACAGTTAGCGTTAACTTTGCTACTAGCGACGGTACTGCAAAACAAGTCAGCGACTATATCACTAAAAGCGGCACAATTAATTTCAACCCGGGTCAAACTCAACAAGCGATCGCCATAGAAATTAAAGGCGATACTCAAATTGAGGCTACAGAAAACTTTTTAGTTCAATTGAGCAATCCGAGTAATGCTACATTTGCCAACAATACAGCAACTGGAACTATTACTAATAACGATCGCCCCACCAACCCCAATAACAGCAGTAAAGTAGTCGGAGCATACTATCCAGAATGGGCAATTTACGGACGTAACTACCAAGTAGCCGATATTCCCGCCGATAAATTAACCAACCTTTATTATGCCTTCGCCAAAATCGATAATAACGGCGAGGTCGCTGTCTTCGATTCTTACGCAGCAGTAGAAAAGCGTTTTGATGGGGATTGGAATACTCCTAAAGATTTTGCTGGAAACTTCGAGCAACTCAACCTATTAAAACAACAGCATCCCAATCTCAAAACTTCCATCTCGATCGGTGGTTGGACTCTATCGGATAAATTCTCAGATGTCGCTTTAACCGATGCTTCTAGACAAAAGTTTGCGCGATCGGCAGTTAGTTTTATGAAGCGTTACGGGTTTGACGGGATTGATATTGATTGGGAGTATCCAGTCAGTGGGGGATTATCGAGCAATACCTATCGTCCTGAAGATAAACAAAATTACACTCTCTTACTCAAAGAATTAGACCGACAAATACAAGCTCAAGAACTAAAAGATGGTAAAGACTATCAATTAACGATCGCATCTCCAGCTGGTTTTGATAAACTACAAAACTACCAATTGAAAGAGATGTCTCAATACATCGATTTCTTTAACGTTATGGCTTACGACTATCACGGTGCTTGGGAAAAAACAACCAATCACAATGCACCTCTTTATAGCAATCCTAACGATCCTTCCTCAGTGGCAGGGCAATACAATATTGATGCTACGATTCAAAATTATTTAGCTGCTGGAGTATCCCCGGATAAGATAGTTCTCGGTGCGCCATTGTATGGCAGAACTTGGGGGAACGTACAATCTACTGGGGATGGTCTTTTTGCTCCCGCAGGTGGTGCTGGATCGGGAACTTGGGAACCAGGAATTATCGACTACAGCGATTTGTATAATAAGCTGCAAAGCGATCCTAATTACGTTCGCTATTGGGATAATGCTGCTAAAGTTCCTTATGTTTACAATCAGAATACTGGTTTCTTCAGCACTTATGAAGATACCCAATCTTTGGGTCTCAAATTAGACTACGTCAAGAACAATAACCTGCGCGGTGCGTTCTTCTGGGATGCTTCTGGAGACTTGCGAAACAGCAACGATCCTAATTCTTTGATTAATTTGGCTGCTAATCAGTTAGGTGTTATCAATCCTTCACCCCTAGAAGTTCCAGTAGTTGTTTAAGCTATTAAGCTTTCAATTAGACTTTAGATTATGAAGCAAGATTTGAATATTGGCGTAATTTTTACGCCAACTCGCAAACACAATTTAAAAACTGTTTTGTGTGAAATTTCGACTTAATTTCGTTTAATTAATATCGGAGAGATGAGGAGAGATAGATTAATTTTATAGCAGTCGAAGTAAAGGTTATGACAATTTTATCTACTACCTACTACCTACTACCTATTCTCTGCTTTGACAATTAGTGTCCTAATCTATAGTTCAGTTGCTATAAATCGACAAATCTCCCATTCTCTCTATTTCTTTGTGACTGTAAGAGCAAATTAATTTAAATCGCTCAATACAAACATTTAATAGGTGAAATAATGCTTGAAGAAATAAAATTATAAATTTTCAAGTAAATTTTTTGTTTTTTCTTCTGGCTGTTGTTGTCGTTGTAACTCTTCTAAGACACCACTGACAATATCCTTATTTTTCTGTGCTTGTGTGTGTTCTGGATCGAGAGCGATCGCTCGATCGTAATCCTTAATAGCATTATCATAATCGCCAAGTTTATAGTAAGCATTGCCGCGATTGTTGTAAGTATCTGGGGAATCATTATCAATTTTAATTGCTTGAGTATAATCGAAAATTGCTAGTTCGTATTTTTCTAATTGGGCGTAAGCTAAACCTCGATTGTAATAAGCTTCTTGCCATTCTGGAGCGATTTCGATCGCCCGACTAAAATCTAAAATTGCAGCTCGATATTCTTCGCGATCGAAATATTTTTTAGCTCTTTGATAACAAGAATCTTTAACATTTAAACGTATTTCTTTATTAATTCCCGCCAAACATTGATTTAATTTTTCAACATATTCGAGATCTTTTTCAGTTATTACTGAAGCTAATGCCTGTAATAAATTATCGCAATTATCTGGTTGATATAAATCGTGCAATTTTAACCAAGATTCTACTGAATAAATAATTTGTTCTTCAGCCCAGGAGCGATCGGGGAAATTAGTTAAACTTTGAGCTAAGTCTAAAATCAATTCAGGAATTAAACTAGATCTTTCTCCTTCTAAACTCCGATACATTTTTTGATAATATGAAATAACTTCTTCTATAATTTGCTCCCAAAATTCATTTTTAGGAATTTGCGAAGCTAATTCTGGCAGTAATAAAGGTAACAAAGGTGGCAAATTATACTGCACTAAAAAATATTCATCTATTATTAAACCGGCGAACAAGCAATTATAAAATATCAAAAATTGATAAAGATATTCCAAATCTTTTTTATTAACTGAATAACTGATACCTAAATTTTTGACATCAATACCAACGTGTTTTAGTTTTTCTTCTTTCCTTAAAGTAACTAAATTTTCAGCGTTATCACCACCATAAAGTCGGTCTATTTTATCTGGTTTTTCTCCTGCAGCTATTAATTTATATTTAATTTTCAACCAATTTTGAGCGCGTTCTTTAGCAGAATCGTTCAAGATAGCTCGGTAGGGTAAACGAGAAATAACAGGCTCGTAACAATATTTTGACCAATTTAAACCCCAATAACCGAGACGAGAATTGAGATAGTCTCCATCAATTTCAGATTCTAAAACTAAAGTGGGTTCGGATTTTAAGACGCTAAATAAAGCTTTAATACTGGCTTCACTATGAAAAGATTGACTCGTCCAAGTACCGCCTAAAAAATCGATCGGCCTGCCAGAATTGCAATATTGACGAAAAAATTGCCGCAAGCCTTCAGCTAAAGTTAATTCAATATTTGGTAAATTAGAGTCATTCTTAGCAAATCTTTCTAATTGTAGTTTTGGTGGAGCAAAAAAAACTCTCAAGGGAATTAAGCGATCTTCGGGGGGAGAATGAAGAATATCGGCAACCAGCAACCAAATCGGCGATTTTTCAATTCTTTTTTGCTCTTCGATCGTTTTTAAGGCATTTTCTCTGTGATAGCCGACTAATTTTCTTTGTAAGGTATGATTTTGTTGCAACAATTGCAGTTGTAAATTTTTCTGCTGTTGCAAGCACCAATCATGAAAATCGAAATTTTTTTCTAACTTATTATTTTCAACAAGTTGAATGAATTCTTGCAGTTCGCGATCGAGTTTGGTATTAGTTATAATCGTCCAATCTCCGTTATTTTGATTTTGTAAATAATTGAGTTTGAAATGGATTAAATTGATTTGTTGGTACTGTATTGCTAAAGCTTCATGGTCGTCAACTCCATAGGTAAAATATTCTATAACTTTAGGTAATGTGAGCTTTACAGCGTCTACAACCACCATCAAGAGGAATTCCCAGTCCATTCGCTCTCCTTATAGAGGTTACACTATATAGAATTCCCCAAAATGGGGAGCGGATTTTAATTCGATTTATTTTTCTATCGTCAAGGTAACTTTTTAGCATTTCACACGACTTGAGGAAAATCAGATAATTTTTCTATGAAAGCAAAGTTCCGATCGACCCTAAATTTAAAAGGGAAAATCTAGCGTGCTAGTCTGGGGTAGGTTAATTATAGGGAAATCGCGAGAGAAAATTCTTTGGGAAGGAAAACCATTCATACTAAAGCGATAAAAAAAATAACCATCTTCAAAATCGTGTTCTTGAAGTACGTGAAAGATATGACCTTGTTCTAATAATTTTTGACCGACTTGAATGGCTTGAGAACGGGGAATTTGTAAATGTTTGTACAACCAATTAACAGCTTCTTGTCCGATAAAACACTTATGAAAAATTCGCAATCGCCAGCCTCTATCTTTGATTTCTAAATCTGAGTTTGAGTACATTTGGTGACAAAGGTTTCTCGCAAAGGTACTATCTATAGTTAACTCTTTACCGAAGATGGTTTTAATTACTGGTTTTTGTAAAGTTTTAGATTTTAATGACACGGTTGCTAAAAAATTGTCTAATGCGATTGAATTGTACAGATCGTGCCATCCTAATGTTTGAAATAATTTTCTGAAACTTTCTGATATTTTTTCAGATAATGAATTTAAATCGTTTTTTCTTTTGAGGGGAGAGGGATTTAATCCAGCGATAAGTAATCTCAATCTGGAAATAAATTAGTTTTAAATTTTAAAAATCGGCTTGAATTAGCCGAGCGAAATCACTTGGCTTATTTTTTTATTTAGCGATCGCAGCATCTATTGAGTTAGTGATTTTGCCAACTCAAAACTCGATTGTTTATCTTGAAAATATTTAGTTCTCGATTATGAAAACATTTCGATCGAGCAAATCTGCAACAGAGGAGAGACTGCTTTCAAAAATAAATTCGAGCATCGATCTGCCTATTTTCCTTTAACTTCAAACACTGGATTATTTAAAGGCCAGTCGCGAGGTTCGGCTAAAACTTCGCCAATAGGTAAAGCAGTTTCTAAGCCACTCAAATAACGCTTGACCAGTCGATCGTAAAGCAAGAGATAAATCGCCGCGCCTAAATTGGTACAATGGCGAGTAGGAATGAAAATGCGGCGATGACACAAACCCCGAACGCTTCTCGGTACGCTTCCGTCTTCTGGCCCGAATAAATAAACGGCATTTTCAGGATGCTCGAATACTAGCAGATTTTCCGAATTTGGTAATAGTTCTACGGCAACCGGAGTTACATTATCGAAATGGTCTAAAGGGCGATCGTCGAGAATAATATCCACATCTGAAAATCCTTTCATTCTTTCTTCTCTGGGGATTCTATTTTGCTCCCAAACCGCTTTAGCACATCTTTGGCCAGTAATCCAAACTTGAGAAACTCCAAAACAAGAAGCCGCGCGCACTGCTGCACCCACATTAAAAGGATCGCGGGGGTTAAACATCATAATTGCTGGGTATTCACCTTGACAAGCAGCTTTAAAAGGCCATTTAATATTATTTAGATCGGAAGTTTTACTCATGTTGATTGACGGTTGAATTTTGTACTTTGTTAGTATTTCTTAATATATTACTTAAAGCCAATTAAATAAGTTGGAATCGATTTCTAACTAGCTAATTTTAATCTTTATTTACTTAAATTA
>JAAUYD010040994.1_pt1 | contig 45040 bp, 33 predicted proteins | sample 7278101 | NCBI WGS metagenome assembly JAAUYD01 (sample SAMN14350128, study PRJNA611818) | marine sediment metagenome | isolation source: surface marine sediment (0.6m) | place: French Polynesia: Moorea | collected 2018-08
ATCACGCAGAGTGAGGAGGTTGTTCGCGAAACGAGGAATGCTTTACTTTATTCTATTGTAATGATCAGTTCTGCCGCCACTAGTGCGATCAGTACGCCCGCCACGTGACACATATGCCGCCACAGATTCTCGCTGCGCCGGTATGGACAGATCTTTTTCCGCCTGTTCGGATGTGCTGACCCGCAGGTAGCTCACCCAGACGTTGCGGTTACTGGCCATTATTCATTACCCCAGTTTTCGAATGGACGTGGCGGACGCCTGCATCTTGAATTGCCCCCAACATGGGGCCGAGCAGATCGAACTCCCACGGCAGGATATCTTCCGGCATTCGAAGAATGCCTTCTACCTTCAGTTTCGGTTTGGCCGACCGCCTTGTTCCCTTTTTCTTTGATTCTGTCATCTACAAGCTCCTTTTTTTCTTAATTTTCGACTAGTTACCCGTAGAACGCAGTCCTGTTCATCGAACTGGGACTCGGCGCTCCGTAATCTCGTCGTTTCTCACTGATACAAAGCATCCTTACTGCCAGGAGGGGACGCGAGAAAATTGATTCCCAACGAAAAATTGCTTCCAGAAATTCGATTCAACACCTTCGACGTCGCAGTCCTGATTGACGAACTCCTAGTAGATGTGTCATCGCTACTTGATGTTCAATCGCCCCAATAGACTTGATGAGCACATTACCCAGCTTGGTGGTACTGGAGACTCCCAGGGACATGCCGTCCACTTTCTTGAGCGACTGAAACGTGCCGACGAGGGAGCAAGTCGGCTAGCGCTGAATTTGTATCACAAACCCAATGCGCTGCGTTTCGTGCTCAGTTGGATCAAAGTTCCTGAAAATGTGTCTCGCGTCGCGATATCGCTACTGCCTGAGGACAGGGGACCCTATGTCGTTGCCGAGCGGGATGGTAAGTTCGTCACGTGTCTGGGAGAAGGGATGGGGATCGATGGGCTCTATTTCGTTGCCCACGATCGCCTATTGGCTCTTCTTGATCGTTGGGGACAGATAGAAGAAGGGATCGATCACGCAAAGCAACTGAAGTCCGAGAACCTTTTAGACGCCAGCCTAAAGCGCATAGAGGCATCTGGGCTCTCATACACGCGGGAGGACTTGAGCCTCATTGCGCCGCTTCAACCGTTACTTGTTTATGAGATTTTTGCGGAGATCTTCGAAGGAAGCAAGCGTGTTACCTTTGCTTCACAGATCCTATCCCGTAAACACGCGAAAAGGAAAATTGACGACAACACGGCCAAGCTGTTTTGGAACGAAATGTTCCGTGTGTCCCACAATATAGTGCTCTTCGGTATGAACGGAACTCGTGGGATCGAGCCCATTCTCGAGTCTTCCGAGGACCTGGACGCCTTGTGGAATGCACTCAATGCTGCGATGTGGATGAACACATTTCACCACGCATTCAGGGTGATCTGGCTTCTAGGGCGTTTAGAGGGGAAGCTTCGGCAAAAGTATGAACAGGCGCTCTGGCAGCCACAATCGGAGATGGAATGGCTTCTCGGCCTTTTCGGAACCACCATGTCCATGATGAAGCGGGGGACCGATGTGGATACGAGGGCGCGAATGCTCAAGCGGTTGCACCGAAAAATTTACAAGTACATCCCCCCAGTAACTGGCTGGATCGTAAAATATTTGGAGGAAGAGTTCTTTAAGAGACTGGTGTTTGTCCTTACGGACGCGGAACACGCGTTGGAACAGTTTTGCCTTCCGCAGATGCAGGAGGGTCTTTTCGAACATCTGAACCTGCTGCCAGATCCATCGCCATACGTTTTTGAAAAACCTGAAAACATCCCACCACGACTTGCAGTGTCCAACACATTGAGCTTGGCAAGCGAATTCATGAACAATTCGCGAGGACTCGCTTCATTGGTGATGGCTTTACCCACGCTTGTGGACCTTGAGGCCGAGGATATCTATCCTCCCAAATTGCTGGTCGATCTCCTAACACCGCCATGGGATCGGAAGTGGACACAGGTCATCCTCGAACGAGAGACCGAAATGTGGAAGACACCCGCTGCCAAAACATCCAAATCCGTCGGCAGAAACGCTCCTTGTCCATGCGGTTCTGGGGTCAAGTATAAGAAATGCTGTTTGGGCAAAGAAAACCAGGCGTAGCGCCAAGGAGTTCAATAACAGAGGAGGCTCGTATTGGTGATTGAGAAGACGGGAAGCCGAAACAGAAAAACATGGGATTTTGATGAACAGGAAAAGCGCATCAGGCAGATCTTGAAAGGCGGTAAATCCGACGAAATATGGAAATCGCCGCAAACAGTGGCAAGTTATCGGCAATATCTGAAAGAGAACATATGCAGGCCCTGTCTCCTGACCGGTATCGAGGACTTCCCTTGGGAGGAGCGATATGTTTTCGGGTATGGGGATCCAGAGGAGTACGAAGAGCTCAAGAAAACCAGGCCCTCGTATACAGACACTTTTGAGTTGTTGGAAATAGAGGGCGAACCGGAAGAGCAGATTTACGTGACGGTGAAACGCATCAGTGACGAAAAGATATTTAGACTGGAGCTGGATGGTCTTGAAGCTGTTGATCAAGAATCTGATAACTACATGCTACTCCACGATTATTCTGTGTGGCATGTGAATTTTTAGCTGCTGGAATCATTTCCACATGGCTGCCATCGCGGGTCTTCTGTGTATGGAGCATCTATCGGGCGCAAAAGTGAACAAGATGCCAGGTAAAAAGAAAATTTCGAAAAAGGAGTCCAAACTCCTAGATCTGTTGCGAAGCAGTTTGTCAGAAGAGGAAATCCGTCAGGTGTTTGCGGGCGCTCTCTTGTCCCTCGACAAGAAGGGTTTCGACCGGTTGATACAGCATCTGCATCTCGATACCGGAAAGACATTGCGACAAGTGATGGCCTCGTACAAAAAGGGCGTATCAAAATCCAAACCAACGCCGGGTCTGGGCAAGATACGACAAGAATGGGACCGGGCCATTAGCGATTGGTGGGATTGTCTGATGGAATCGGGAGACGAAGAAGGAAAGTATGTCTATCAGGAAAACCATTGGGATGCTCCCTATCTCGATACATCAGCCTTAGCCGAGGATCTGAAGAAAATAGCTGCCAGAATGAGATCCATGATTCACCGGGTGGTCAAAGAAAATGTCGATTCGGAATTCGACTTTTTTGAACTAGCTGAAAAGAGCGTAGAAGAGGTCGGCTCAGGTTTGCCCGAATGGATGGAGTGTTGGGACGATGGTTATTTGTTCGGAGCCGAGGTGACCGGGTGCCTCCTGGAATGGGCTTGGCTAAAGGCTCGCACAAATCAGATAACAGAAGCATCTTTTGAGTTTATCGAAGACGTTCGGGAGCTCGAGTCCTCGAATGACAAAATATATTTGGATGAAGATGCCGTGGTCGGTTTCGTACTGGCCCTGGACGAAGATTGCCAAAGGGATATTTTAGCCGGTATCGAAGAAAACCGAACCGCACCTGAATGGAAGGCGGTATTGGGCAATGTGCGTTCCGGATGGTTTATGTTGCACAAAGAATTGTTGAAGCGATGGTCGAAATCGCGGCATAGTGAAATTTGCCGAGAAAATATCCAAAAAGACTGGAAACTAGCACTCCCGGTTTTGGAGGGTCTTATTAAAAAAGGTGCCTTTGAGGAAGCCTCCGCCATTGCCGAGGAGGCCCGTAAGGGATTGTTGGATGACGAACTGTGGGAGCCGACAAGAGATCTGCTCATCTGTCATCGGCAGCATTATTTTTTTTACAGCTCTGAAGAGACTCTTGTTCGATTCTTCAACCTCTGGTCGAAAACTGCGGGAGGTCTGGGTAGAAAAGAGCTTCAAGCGGCTCTTAGCCTTCAAGCCGTCATGGTGGCCAAATGGAAGGATTGGGATACGGTTCTTTCAAAGTTTGACAAGAGTTCATCAGCCGGATTCGAAGCGCTCGTAGACAGATTCTATGAGCAATGGAAAAACTTAACCGCAGAGCAAGCCGAAAAATACACCGTCGACAAAGACTGGGGCATCGAGGGGAGTTGGATTCCGATCCTCATAGACGAAGCGAGGGCAAAGAGGCGTAACTCGAGGCGCTTTCACAAATCCATGCGAGAATGGCTCAAGCAGGCCAGTCACCCTTCCGAAAACATGAAGCACTTGCGTTATTATCTTGAGAAGTTGACTTGGGAGTTGAATCGCAGCTCGGCTATCCGAAAAATCTCTCCCGCCTTATATCAAATTCTCTCATCCCGATACAGTGAAAGTGATTTACTCGATAAGTCTATGAAGAGGTGGCTCAAACGACTTGATGGGTCGGCTCTGTTTTCCGATATCATGGCGGTGTGGAAAAAGGGCATTGTCCATCTCGTACCGGATCCGGCCGGCGCCCGTAATTCGAGATACGATCACCATGCGGAGTGGTTAAAGGCACTCTTCGAGCTGAATCACCCTGAATATGACCGAATGGTCAAAGAGTGGAGGGAGATCCATCGGCGTCGGATAAACCTCTGGAAAGCCGTTTCGAAGCAGGGGTTGCCTGTTCCAGGAAAGAGGTAAGTAAACCATGAGTCCAAAAATTCGCCGCAACGATCCTTGCCCCTGCGGAAGCGGCAAGAAATACAAGAAATGCTGTCTGGAGAATCGCTCGCAGCAACGGCAAACTACACCACAAGGTAGATTCCGTTTTGAACCCGGGAGCTATGGCCACCCTGAACGTTGCATGCCATCCATCGCGTGTCTTCGGGATGGAGATGACTCCTCGGAATATCACTTCGTTGTGGTGAAACCTGACACCGTGCTTGATAGTCCAGACCGCGCCAATGCAATTGCCACCGAGGATTTGACCGCAGCTTTTTCCACGAAGAAATCGACCGGCGGCGATGAGGCTGTTGCCATATTTCTAAGAGAACGCGGCTACGTGACGGTGGATGACTTCAATATTGTCGATTCCAAATCAGAGTCAACCGCGTCCTGGATGGATGATGATGGAGTACATTTTGTGGCTCCAAGTGTCATATAGCGCCCTAATGGATCACCCCAAAAGCGGCCCTCGGATCCGTACCTTAAGGTTAACTATTGGGAGTACGCATTCTTCTTTTCACAAACAAACCCCCGCAATCACAGGGTGAGGAGGTTGTTTGTGAAAAGAAGAATGCTTTAGTCTACTTTTAAGTATAGATCCACTCTGCCGCAATTTGCTGGATCCGTTCACCCGCTATATGACACTCCAAGCCACCACGCTCCTACTCTTGAACAATTGGATGCGGCGAGCAAGGTGTATCAGAAGAACATTCGCAAATCGCCGTTATGGGACGAAATGGTCAAAGAGTTTGGGGAGGAAAAGGCTGAGCAACTGCTCTCACAATGCCGTGTAGAAGAACGTCATTGAACCTATGCGAATTCTGTTGATACGCATGTTAACCAAGAAAATGGAGAGTTTTCCACTTGGGATCCGTAGCAGAAGTCAAAATTCCTCAAACCTTCCAACCTGCCGAAAACAAATAAGAATCCCAGTTGCATCGGTTCAAATTATTTTACTCTCAGCCTGATTTCGGTTGGTCAAATCAATACTTTGGGGAGCTGACAAAAAATCGTGCGAACCGAAGCACGGATTAAGTTAACAGAAAGCCTCGAAGACAACCTCTTCGGGGCTTTCGTCTTTTTAGTAAAGAATTCAAAGGCTTTGCGGCGTTCGCCTCCACGCAGAACCGCTAATATTTCAAAACCTGAGATCACCGCCACCACCGGTTTTCTCTCAATCTGGGCCGATTCTCTGCTCTCAGGTGCAGAGAGCGGGGCAGAAACGGGGACAAGTGGTTAACTCAAAACGCCGATTTTGGGGTGAAAAGTGATCTCTGGTTGACAGCGATATCCCAGGATTGAGCAAGGCCACTACATCACCCCCAGTATCCAGCCCTCAACGTCTTTTGCGACGGCGCGTTCCTGGAAATGGAGCTGGGGGTGGAAGTACGTCTGCAGTTTCCCGCTCAGATCGGTCTCTCGAAGCCATGCCGAAGCTGAATAAGCATCGTGCTGGTCTGGGGTTCGGCCTTCCCGCGGGTAGCTTTTGCTCCACAGGGATGGGTAGACCTCAACAAGAGCGGAGCGCCCCGGAGGAACATCCCAGCCGTCGAACGGCCAGCAGTGGATGTGATCACCGACTTCCCGACGCAGGTACCGCAACCAGGGTAGACCGGCGTGGGTCAACTTGGCCACCGAACCGGGAACGTCGAAGTGAAAAACTGATTTTGCTCCGGCACGCTCCTCTGTGAATCGTCTCCAGCGAGAACGCCCCCAACGGGCATCACCATTGCCGCAACTGCCGTTTCGAACGAAATCAACGCACGTGTGATCGCTGTCGGTAGGCCAGTGGGCCTGGAAGTCATCGAGAAACGTTTGCCAGTCCGGTAGGATGTGGTGGGTTTCGAAATAGCGTATTGGGAAAGAGAACGAGTGGTCAATGCCGACGATTGTCGGAACATCTTCTCGAAAAACCTCCACCAGCCAATGCGCGAGGCCCTTGCGCGTCCAATATTTTCGGGGACTCGGTGGTGGTTGCACTTCTACTGGTGCAGACTCTCTGTCGGCTATGTATGCACGCAGGCCTTTCAGACTCTGTTCAGGAGTTTGCGCCCCCGAGTAGTCGATGCCTATGTAGCGTTCAAAGGCCGGAGAATGGGTCATTGTTCTTCTTTCTTCCCGGCCTCCAACTGTTTGAGCATTCGGTCGAAATCGCTTTCAAAGAGCCGATCCTGGACGATGCGGTATTTTTCGAATTCGGATTCGGCGTGGGCCTTGGCCAGTTCTGCTGTCACTTTGCCCGCATCTTGAAGGATTTCCCGGTCCCAGAGCCTAAGGAAACCGCTGAGTCGCTTTTCCCAATCCTCCATGGTCATGGGGATTTTGCGCATGGCCTGAAGTTCCGCCATGTCCAGATAGGCCGATACGATCCGTTGCATCTGCTCAAGCTCGAATTCGGAGAGATAATTCTTGGCAATGGAGACATCGTACTTGTGGATTTTTCCGTTGGGCGCTCCTTCCCAACTGGTCAGCCCCATGCTCTCTTTTTTGTGATCCGCGCGATCCACTATGATTTCGGCGGCCGTATTCCCGTGAACCGCGTAGTGCATCTTGTTTTGAACAGCCGCGAAGAAGCGTTTGGTGGCTGCGGCGGTGGGATCGTAGTCCAGCGAGGTGGCGTAAATGTCCGTGACTTTTTGATAGAACTTGCGCTCGGAAAGCCGAATTTCACGGATCTTTTCAAGTTGGCGTTCAAAGAACTCATCGGTCAAGTTGCCGCCGTGTTTGAGACGTTCCACATCCATCGTCCAACCCTGAATCGTGTAGTCCTTGACAATCCGGTTCGCCCACTTGCGGAACTGCACGGCACGTTCGTTTTCAATCTTAAAGCCCACGGCGATGATGGCCTGTAGGTTATAGTGCTGGGTGTTGTAGTTTTTGCCGTCGGTGGCAGTTATTAAGTATTTCTTAATAACTGATTTTTTCTCCAGCTCTTTGTCGTCGAAAATACGTTTCAGATGCTGGTTGATGGCTGGAACCGAGACGTCATAGAGGGTTGCCATCATCTTCTGGGTCAGCCAGATATTCTCGTCCTCATAGCGCATCTCCACACTGGTTTCGCCGCCACCCCCGGCTGCGACAAAGGTCAAGTATTCAGCAGCCGATGAGCGAACGATGGATGTTTCTTTTTTCTTCATCGTTCACCTATGGATTTCGGTTCTTGTTTGGCTCATAGGCGTGTTTCCACTGTTTTTGACGACACCATAATATGCTTCTTCCCAAAGTTACTCCTCAATCTCAACGTCTTCTTTCATCCCCAGTTCCCGGAGGGCTCCTATCGTCTCTTCCACCTTTGATGTGGCAATGCCTCCAGGGGGAGATACATCAACAGAAAGCGTCAGTTTGAGCCCGTTAGATGTAGCGAATCGCGACAGAACCTTAGTATAAAAATTCATCCATTTTTGTGGTGGCACTTCTCCCGTCCAACGGAATCCAGACACTTCAGCACCAGAGGGTGGTTCGGATACTCTCGTTTTGGAACTGTCCGAATTAGACGTAGCTGTCAGTCCGGTTTGTACACCTGTTCTATCTTTGGTAGCCAAATTAACATCGGCCCTTCTTTGTTCATCTGATGAATCTTGTGGAGGCGGTGGTGTACTCGGTGCCTTTCGTCGTTCGAGATATTCCTCTGCTGCTTCTTTTTGTATCAAATAAACATCCTCAGAAATTTCGACGTCAAAAGCATCCAAAGATGCCTTATAGAGGAACGGGATATATTTCCCCTCAGTTGTTTTGACTACGTAAGCAAACACGCCGCCATTGACTCCACGTGAGATGGTGTCTTTTACCAAATCAGAATTCAGTAATCTCGGAAATTTGGGAGAAGCATAGAAAGCATCTCTCACGGACTTGGTGCTCCATTCCGGCAGAGCCGGTGGCCAATAGCGATTGAGGAAATTGGGACTAACCCCATCAACGACGATGTCTTCCTGTTTAAGTCTGGTCAAAATCAGTTCGACCAATGTTCCAGCCGAGCTGGAATGGACTAGACCGAGGTCGACCCGCTGTAGAGAGTTATCATCGGACAGCAAGAAAACATTTTTGTAGGCTCTCCAAACAGATTCCTTTAAATCACGCTCTGATCTTTTTAAGTTCTCGATGAGTTGGCGTCGCTGGTTTTCATCTAGCTTCAACTCCTCAGTCTCAGACTCAATTTCTTTCCAAGCCAGGCATTTGCGGACCTCCTCGGTGAGTGTTCTCCTATCGTCCGCCACAGACCAAATGAGTCCACTTTTGAAGGTTCTTGATGAAGTGCCGCTTTCTACCGACATTCTTTGGATTAGACTCTTCGTAGAGGGTTCGGATGCGTTGTGCTCTGGTGAGAGGACTACCAAGCTTAATATCGGCCTGTCAGGGATCTGCTTGCTCTGTTCCGGGAAAAACACTTTTTCTATGCCTGCTCCAGATGAAAACACTTTTTGAATTTCGGTTCGTAGTCTTTCCTCAATAAGCTGCTCACCAATACTGGCTCTACGGTCAGAGAGCAGTTTGTTGAGATTTGCTTGAAAGCTGAACCTGTAACGATTCCTTTCTGATGTCAGGAAATAGCAAACGTCAGATAACGCCTCGAGGCACTGTTCTACATTTCCGATATCCAATCCGGGTTCCGCCATTGCGAGGCGTACTTCGGGTAGAGTGGCCTCTCCTCGTCGCTGCCCACCGTTGGATTCAAACAGAACGACAGTCGCAATCTTTCGATGAAGTCTCCCTTTTTTGACTTCAGCTGACGCCTCCTTGTCTAGACGAACAGAATGGGCGTGATCCTTTCCCGAAATATCAGTTGTGACAGCCGGTTCTAACCGTGATTCACCAAGCTGTTCAAACACGGCAGCGCGAAATAGCGGATCTTCGAGAGGCGCTGTACCAAGGGAAATGAGAGGATCCTTATGGGCTCCTTTGTACCCTTCGCTGTACGCCTTTGAAACCCAAAGCGCCAGCAATCGAAGAACGCCGCGAGTCTGTTGAAAACGTGCTAGGCCTTGCCATTTGCGTTCGAAAACCGAAAGCAATGAAGGATGAAACGGGTACGAAGACGTGAGTGCGTCTCGGGAATTCTCAACCGGAAACCAACTGGGCAGCTGATGTTTGTTGGCCTGAAACCATACCTCGTATTCTTCGATGGTTTTCAAAGCATCTTTCGGCAACCCGGTCCATTCAAAAAGACGCCGCCTGATTATTTCTGAAGTCTCCGATTCCGCCGACATAATGACGGCTTTGCCAAGTCGATCCAGTAGCTTTTTGTATCGCTCAAAATCCGACTGATCTTCGACTGTCATTTCGAGTTCAGACGCGGGGATAGATACGGCAAGGACAACATTGTCGCGTGAACGTGATACTTCGGATAGGTTGTGTAGGAAATTGTACAACTGAGACGAGAGTCCGCTTTTCCGACTGCGACTGACATAGTTCATAAGCTCATCGAGAAGAATCAGGGCGGGCTCATTCTTGGGAAGCATTTTTTCGATAACATCCCCGCCGGGTGCGGTCAGATCTTCGTCATGCTTAGCAACAAGATTGAAACCTTCTACTCCTCCCAGTTGAAACGCTATCTCTCCCCATGGTGTTTTTCTTTTTGGAGATCCATCTTCACCGCCACGTCCGACAATTGAGTCGAATTCGGTGCCAACAAAAATCGCACAACGAGCGTCCGGTATAGTCGAAACGCCAGCGTCGCGCATGATTCCCGCAACGCCTTTCCAGGATTTCGCTTGCTTGCCACCTTTTGCCAGATGATACAGGAGCGTCAACGAGTGTGTTTTTCCGCCACCAAATTGGGTGGACAGGTTGAACACCGCCGAGGTTTCGACCTTAATGCCGTTCAGGCGTCGAACGGTTTGAACAGCCAGATCATGGAGGTTCTTAGTCAGAAAAGTGCGCTCAAAGAATTCACTGGGATCTTGATAAACATTAGGGGCTCTGCCATCGCGTACATGATCTAGATGTACAGCGAATTCCGACGCGTCGAGTGGCTTACCCTCTCGAAGGTCTTCTCGAGGAGTGATAATTTTGTACCAGGGTTTTATAGTCATTATTCAGTTCTCCTGATTGTCCATAGTAGTTTCTACGTTGACGACACCGGAGGCAATATTGAGAATTCGGTCAAGCCTGCGATCTCTGAATTCCCGGTAAATTTGTTCATCCCAGGACAGGAGTGCTGGGTTAGCTGACTCGTCTGCTAGGAGCAAATGCTTCTCAATTTGTATCCCGGCGTTTTTGAGTCTTTGAAAGTAGCTAGCGGGTTGCTCCGCACGTTTTCGAATATTGTCAGTAGCTCCGACAAAACGGTAGTTGCCAATGCTATTGACTTCGCTCGTTGGTAAACCGAGATGTACTTTCAATCCATGCTGCGGATAGATGTGATCAATATGAGGTGAATTGCCTTTGAATCGCACATCAAATGGCCCTGTCCCAAACTGCTGTACATAAACGAGATGAAGCAGAATATAACGGAGTCGTGTTTCTCGAACATGTTTGTCTGTGAGTTCTATGAAGTGGTCCCGTTCAAAATACTTTTTAATTTTATATATTGGAAACCCATCGATTAATTGCTCGCCAACAATTCGGTGCATCGAATTAACTACGTTATACGCACTCATTTTATGCGCCTCGTCCACAATAACGAGATCCCAGTTAGAACGAAGAAGGCTCTCGTTGGCATCCTCCACTCTGGAAATCCACGAGACGGATGTGACAACCTGATTGCGTTCCTGCCACGGATTCTGTCCGTATTGAGTACGCAAAATTTCCCCTCTCATCACGTCGAACTGCTCGCGAAATTTGTCTTTCATTTCCCGCTGCCACTGAAAAGTGAGGTTTGCGGGAGCGACAATCAGCGTTCGTTTTACCAATCCGCGAATCTTCAGCTCTTTCAGAAGCAGTCCAGCCATGATGGTCTTACCTGCTCCTGGATCATCAGCGAGCAAGAAACGAATGCGCGGTAACTTGAGGAAGTATTCATAGACCGCTTCTAGCTGGTGGGGGAGTGGATCAACCCTCGCGATGGAGAGTGAAAAGTAAGGATCGTATTCGTAGGCAAGTCCGAGTCGCTCTGCTTCTATCCCAAGTTTAAAATGATTGGGATCTCCGTCGAAAGGCAGATCTTTCGGGGTGATAGCAAGTTGTGCAAGTTGTTCAGTATCAAGAATCGGATCCCGTAGTTGCCCTGTCTGTAGACCTTTTCCGATGAGTTTTATGGACGTTCCCATCGGAACAGTAGTCACGACTTCAACGGGCTCCGGCAGAATAGGCCCTTCGACGATGACCCCAGGCGACAAATCATCAAAAGTCGGTGTGGTCATTGTTCCCCCTATCAGCTTTTCCTGCAGAGGCAGCTTGTTCATTCATCCACTGGTCGAAATCCGTCTTTCGAATTCTCCACTGGCCCCGAATCTTAAAAACAGGAATCTCGCCGTTTTGGGCCATGGAATACACGGTTTTCTCAGCGAGTTTCAAAACAGCGGCAATGTCTTTAATTGTGAGTACTTCTTCACTCATCGTCATTTTCTCCAAACCGACAAAGTGGGCAACCAGCTACACTGAAGTTTAACAGACTCCAACATACTCCAAGAGAAGAATATTGTTCAAGAGATTTCCCTAAAACAAAGGCATTTTCCATGTATTGGATAGGCAGGACGTTCCGATAACGACTATCCACACGCGATCAAAAGCAAACAGGCATCATGCTCGTACTGTAATCCGTTGGTTTCGCTGTGATTTCCATTCTAACGTGCTGACCACCCTCCGCAACGCCCTCTCACTGGTCGGCTCCAACCCGTCTACCCGCTCCATGAACAAAATCTTTTCCTGAATATCGGGAGCCAGCATAAGGAGGTCAAGCAATTGGGAGACGCGGGCGCGGGTCAGACCGAGTTTTCGAGCGGCGTCAGCGCGGTCAATATATTCGCCGTTGTCGATGGCTTCCTGGAGTTTATGGGCAAACGCGAGCATGCGGGCCACGCGAGCGGGTTTCCGGACAGGTGTCCTTGGTGTCGGCGTTTTCGGCGCATCGGTGGTGAACCGCTGGCCGTTGCCCCGACGAATCCGATGAATCGAACTCGTAATGACGACCGTCCCATTGCGTTCCTGGTCATCTGCTTGTTTCTGCGTGGCGGCATTGGCACTCATACAGTCGTCTCCACGGCTGTATTTGCGGGGAAGCGTTCAGGAGGATCATTTCCCTCGTGCTGGTCTTCGTCCGCAAACAGATCGGTGAGCACCGCTGTGACCGTGTCCTCCTTCTCATTCATGGTGACCGATTTGACCAAGATGCTGACAAGCCGTACTCGGTTCATCGGCGTCATCGTCTCCCAGACGGTATCAAATTTTTCCACCGACTCGGCCAGCCATTTCCCCTCTGCCTCGGCTCGGTCCAGCTCCATCAGGCTCCACTCGACTTGCCGCAGCCTGCTTTCCGCTTGTCCGAGTTGTTCTCCCACTTCGTTGATCCGATTTTCCATAAGCTTCGCGGCGGTCCCGTTCATCGAGGCGACTTTGTCCACCAGCCGACGTCCTTCGTCCGAGAGTTTGGCGATTTGCTTGGGCAGCTCTCCCCGCTCTATTTTCAACTCTTGGCGCTTGTTCTCCACGGATGTCTCCAGAGATTTGACTATCTGCTTGGATAGGGCTCCACCAATGGACTCATTCCTGATGCGGTCCACCACAAAGTCCTCGATTGCACTGGCTGGGATTTGGCGGACATCGCACTCTTTTGCGCCCCTCTTATCCCTCTGGACACATCGATAGTATCGATAGACCTTTCCCTTTTTTCGCGTCGATGCCGGTGTCATCGCGGAGTCGCAATTTCCGCAGCGCAGGATTCCGCGGAGCAGGTATTCGGGATTGTTCCCATAGCGTCGACCGCTCTTCTGTTTTCGATCCAGTGCGGCGCCGATCCTTTTGAACTTCTCTCTGTCAATAATGGCCTCGTGTTCAGCCTCGTGGAGCTCGTCTCCATAGGGCATGAACCCTGCGTAGACACCGTTTTTCAGCACGCGCAATACGGCGTCTTTCGCCCATTTCTTTCCGCCGCTGACATTTCCGTTTTTAGCTGTGACTCGTTTGGTTCTTCTTCCCACAGCATTGAGTTGCTTTGCCACGGCCCGGGCGGATTGATATCTGTCATACAGATCGACGATTTCCCTGACGACCACCGCTTCAAGGTCGTTGATGACCAGCTTCTTGTCCAGGACATTGTATCCTCACGCCTATTCTGCTAGCAGGCCACTCGTCACTCGATGCAGCACTTGATGTGGTGCCAGCCGCAGGACCAGGCCTCGCTGCAGCCAGTGGTGACCTTTCCGCCGTAGTTATAGTTGGTATCTCCGCACGGTCCGGTGTAGTATGCCCAGATTTCATCTCCCTCTCGCAAGCAGGCACCGCATTCTTCTCCCTCTTCTAGCTGGCAGCCACTGGGAATTTTTTGCTCCGGTGTGTTCCGGTATAGGTGAAAGGTACTGGTATAACGCCAGTTGTTTCGATGCCCCACGAAGGCGTTGACCACCATAGGACAGTCGCCGCTGTTTTTGTATGTCTCACCCACGCCGCAGCACCCATCCCCATCAGCTGAAGATTCCCGGCAGCTACTCCAATCACCCCACTCACAAACCGCGTTGCAAGTGCGCTGTTTTGAACCGCATTTTCCACAAGGTAGATGCTCGATTTCTCCGGCAGAGCATGCACCTTCGCCCCTACAAGCGCTCCATTCTCCCCAGAACCTGTTCGGGCCGCAGGTTCTGCTTTGAAGACCGCACATCCCACATGGCCTCTCCTCAATGCTGCCACTCGACACGCAGGGTTCCCGGATACAGCACTTGATGTGATCCCAGCCGCAAGCCCACGTTTCACTGCAGCCATGGGATACCTTGCCCGCGGGATTGTAATAGGTATCGCCACAAGGTCCGGTGTAATAGGCCCAAATCAGGTCGTCCTGTCGCAAACAAGCACCGCATTCGACACCTGTTTCCAGCCTACAGCCGCTGGGCAACCGCTGCTCTGTGGTATCTTCGTACATTTCATACGTCGCGGTATGGCGCCAGTTTTCTCGATGACCCACAAACGCATCGACAACCATGGGGCAATCATCGCAATTCAAGTACGTCTCCTCACCGGAGCAGCACCCGTCCCCACAATACGGAGTGACCGAGCAGTCACTCCATGGCCCCCATTTTCCATCCACGCACTGCCGCGTTTGAATGCCGTCACCACAATCGCCGCAGGGAAGCTCCTCGGTGTTCCCTTCGATGCAGCTGGGTTCGTCGCAATCACTCCAATCTCCCCAGGCACAGTCGTCTATAGTGCATTCGCAGGTTCTGGTTTTTGTTCCATTGGCGCCGCAGTCACCCTTCTGGACCGAATCTGGCGGATAGCAGCCCAAGCAATCCTTGGGACAGGATTCCTTGGTTTCACCGAGATGGGATTCACAGCCGCCAGACCCGCACACAGCCCCGCAGTGACAATCTTCGGGGCAGCTGAAGCAGTCCTCTCCCCGATCCGGTTGACATCCGTCGTAGCCACACGAAGTTTCTACCTCCGCGGTAAAATCATCGCTCCAAGGAATAGAAAACTCGGCGTAGGGATGACCATTGCTGCCTGTTTGCCCCTTCTCGGCCATGAGATCTTCTTCGGTCACTGCCCACGCGAAGCATTGATACCCCTGGCAGTGTGGTATCCAAGAAGTGTGATACCCCTGGCTGCGGGGTGTCTTCAGAGCTTGCTCGAAGTGAAACGCTTCCATCAGCTGATCATGGGTGATCGCACCAGATGCACGTGCTTTGGCAAGCGCTGCCCCCATGCCGTAACCGTGCCCCCTAGCATAGATCATCAACCTCCGGTCAGCGCAGACAGTGCCGTTGGTCCAGATATGCTTGGCATGAGGTTTCCAATGACCGTCTCCCCCTGTTGCCATCACCCAGTCATCGCAGAGCGCGGGTCGATCGAGGACACCCTCGGCGGGAATGTACTTCTGCCACTCGACGAATCCCGGATCGTCAGCGGCCACTTCGAACATGATCTCTTTTCTCTGGGTTAACCAGGCGACGACCTGATTGACGATTGCGCGCACTTGGCGCCAGATTTCGTCTTTGCTGCAGATGCATCCCACCCCCCCGGATTCTATATCACATTTAATTCTTGATTTTTTGTAAGCAGCTGCCCACAGTCTGTTCTTGCTGGCATTCAGCTGGTTCCAACGGGTGGTGGGTTCTCCTAGTATCTTCGAGAACATGTCGACAAAGAACGCCTTGGGGAAGTGAACCGGCTCAAGATTGTGGTAGCCGGCCAAGTCCCAGAGCCAATTGCAGCAATTGTTGCGATTGGCATGTTCGGCGTACAAGTATTGGGTAGAGATATCAAAACCCCGACCCGAGAGGTTCCGCGTGTGGAAAGCGGGGCTTTCGGCGATTTCCACGAGTCGCCTGGCTTCAGCCGAGATCAATGGATCGTCGGCGCTTTTTATGAGCCCTGAATGGCGCAGCGTGAGGCCACCCTTGGGATGGCTATAGTTCTCCCAACAACCGGAACCGGGGGTCTTTGCTTCGCTTAGTGCAAGGGGATGAATCGCGTGCAAGTTGTTGCACATTAAATGGCGACCCAATATGGGTTGGACAGCCCACAACAACGATAGCGCGTCTTGGTCGTATTCGGTGATGATCGCATCCCCGAGCCAATTGGATAGTGTTCCGGCATTGTTGTCCATCTCGCAGATTTCTACGCAGCTCGCGCCTACGCTCTTTTTGCAGATCTGTCCGTGGCTGAATCCCCATATCCCCGGACGATAGCCTCGCTGGTGCAAGTACACGCCTTGTATAATATTCAGCGGACCGGTGATCGCGCCCTGCCCAGAGTCGTGGGGATTGAACAGCAAGATGTCGCCACGGCGGGCCGGAAAATTGGTCTTGCCGGTAACCGTCTCCTCGCATCCGGGAAATTGGGCGGCGGTGTGGACATTGTAGACGCATTGCCAGTACTCGGATTTGTCGTCAGGTGCATCGGCAAGCCCAGCGCAGCAGTTGATCGCCCAATTGAGATTTTCCCCGGCCTCTTGTGCCGCCGCCAAGCAGCAATTCGCTCGCTCTCGCCCGGTCGCCTCATCGCAGACCGGCGGTGGCTGCTGATCGCACTCCCATTGCCCCCAACACCAATCGCCGGCCGGGCCCGGTTCGCAAGCGCGGACAGCGCGATGGGAACATGAAAGCTCTGTATGATTGAGGCAGGTACTGCAGTTCCCTGTTTGGCAGCTCTCACCAGCTGGCCCTAATGGCGCGCAGCCAGTCGGCTCATCCCAAATCGGATCGTACGGTGAGCCATCGCAGGCAAACGGAGGTGCCGGTGTCGAACGGCATAAGGGCTCGCTGGTTTGAGGATCCAGCACGAGCTTGCAAGCGTGCGGGGTGTGGGACTGCCCGATGGTGGCTGTCGCGTTGCAGATCACCTTTCCGCACTGTCCACAATTCGCCGGATTTAGGGTATCGCATTCGCTTTCGTTCCGGCACTGATGACTCCATTGACTCCAACATCCAACAGTGGCTTCGCCGGTCTCAACCTTGAGGCACTGGCGAACCTGGTAGCCGCAATTACCGCAATAGCGAAAGTCGTACTCCGGGGGATCCGATTGGTAATCGCAGGTATAGCCCATCGCCTGACCCTCGAGTATCGGGCATTGAGCCCCGTCGACCCGGTCCGGAATGTCATCGAGTTGCTCACAATCCGCCTGGCAGTCCTCGGGGCAGATGGCGCAGTTTTCATCCGCGCTGCACTCGCCGTCCGAACACCCTTTGCACTTACCGTCCACACCGTCATTGCCCCAGGGGCCCCAGTTGCAGTTGTCGCAGGTTCGGTGCCAGGTTCCCGTACTACCATTGGCCAGCTGGCAGTGTTCGGTTTGCACTTCCCCGTCTGTGCAACCTTCGCACTCGGCCCAGTAGCACCCGGTGGGTGTGATTTCTTGTTGACCCAGCCAGTCCGAGGCCACGCAGGTTTGGGTTTGGCAACCCGACTCACATGAACGGGTAGCGGCATAGTCACAGCCGAATTCATGCCGGCATTCGCTAAAGCGACTCCAGCAGCCTTCCCACTCCTCACCAGCGGGCCAGGGAAGACACTTGCGGACTTCGAATCCGCATTGTCCACATGGCCGATAGTCGCGATCGGCCGGTATCCACTTGTGGTCATTCCAACCACCAGGAAAGCAATCCGCACGCTCGGGCAGCTCGCCAGGGGCGGCTTCGCACGCATCGAAGCTCACATCGCAGGCACTGCCATTGCAATCCTCACTGGTGGCGCAGGTTTCCAGTCCGTCGCACTTCCCATCACCTTCCCTCGAGAATAGGCAGTCTCCCCAATCACTCCACTGCCCATCGATACAGGTGCTCGTTCTGATCCCAGTATTGCCCCGGCAACCCTCGCGTTTGACCACTCCCGCTGGACACCCCTCATCTTCACATGCCCCCCACGGGCCCCACGTGCAATCGGCTTGACATTCCCTCTTTTGCGAGCCAGAGGGACAGTTGTCTATTTGGGTTTGGACCTGCCCCGGTGGGCAAGACCCTTCTCCTTCGCACGCTCCCCATTCGGCGTCCCATTGGCATTGGTCACTGCAGTGCTTGTATTGGGTTCCGCAATTGCCACATGTCTGCGTCTGTGGCTCATCGTTAGGGGAACACTCTTTCTCGTCCTGGCACTCGCTCCAATAGCAGCCAAAGGGTGTATCGGGGTCGAGATATTCGTCATTGTGGTTCTCGGTCATCCACAGACTGGCCAGGCATTCGTTGTGGCCGCATTTTTCGCCGCAGGGTCTGGTCTGCGGTATTTCCTGCCCGCTCGAGGTGTCGATTTTACAAGCGGCTTCGTGAAAGCACCGATGGCCCGCATCCAGACTCCATTCGCTCCAACTACCGCAGCTATTATGATGGAGCACACGGCAATCGGGATTAGAACAGCAGCCCGGCGAGAATTCGACACACTTGCGCACCTTGAAACCGCAGAGGCCGCAGGGGGCGTAGTCGAAATCAGGACCCCCGTCCTCGGCGGGACGACAGAGGGCTCGGTGCATCGGTTCATTGGGTGTCACGCGACACTCCGCGCACATCATCGACACACAATCACAGGCCAGACAATCCGGACAAAGTCCCTTGAACTCAGTATCCTGGTTACAGAAACCATCGGGGCGACCATTTTCACAGTAGTATTCTCGAGGTGATTCCCCCCTTGGGCTACTGGCCTCACTGGCGCCTTCTGGGCGGCTGGCATTGTGCTTAGTCGATTGCGCCGACTCGGTTGAGGAGGCGGCAGAATCAACCTCGGCGGGTGAGCCTTGCGGCAAACGACGTTCGAGCGTGGATTCGTTGTGACATGCCGAAATCCCCATCGCAACGACCCAAGACAACATGACAAAAAAGCACCTTCGTCCCATGGCAGCACTCCTTCCATTTTTCGAGTTCCCATTTATCATTGCTCTCGATTTCAAGCCGGTTGCCGCGATAGTATCCATGGACGCTGGTGTAAGTTGTCAGGAATTTGTTAGGAATTTGTTAAAAATATATATAGGGGCCAATGCCTAGCGACCACCACACAAGAAGCGCCCTCTGGTTCTACTTGACGGTCTGCGGGGTTGCCTTATCAGTGGGTCTTTATGGATTCTACCTCTTACTCCATCGACCAGCCTTGCCGAGGCAGCTGGATCGACAGACACTGATTGGGATTGATGGTATCGATATCCAAGAGAACACCGATATTGAATTCGCCCTGAGCCGGCGTGTTGTGGGTGACCGCGTGACCTTGCAACTTCGTGCAGGTGGCGGTGATTCCTTCACGCTGGCCAAGGTGAAGCTCGTACCACATTATTCCCAAGTCCCTTTTCCGGTCATCTTTCTGTTGACCGGCTTGTTCACTCTTTTGCTCGGTGTGGTCGCCATTTTATTGCGAACGGGTGATCCAAAGGCGCGTGTCTTTTTTGCCGCCACTGTTGCTTTTTCGTATTCGGTGATGGTCGATAGTGGATTTTACTGTCTTAATCATAGTGCGTTCTCATTCATTCCGGGGCTACTGTATTATGGACTCTATCCGCTTTCTCCAACATTGCTGTTCCATTTTTCCCTGTGTTTTGGGGATCGCAAGGCCTTGTGGCCGAAAATCATTGCGTACGCCCTGGCGTTCCTGTTCATCGTCGTGTTCGAGTTTTCATTTGTCGCCACTGTCGCCGCGGATTCAGTAGCGTATCATCGACTTTTTCAGCGTGTGCTGTATTACTTCAGAATCCACATCGTGGTCGCCTGTTTGCTGACCGCCATTCATTTTGTCGCCATTTACGTCAAATCCACGGATAAGCAGGCAAGAGCTCAAATAAAGGTGATCTTTGTCGGTCTTTGTCTGGGCCTCGCCCCGTTTATACTGGCCTTTCAAATGCCCCAGGTACTCGGTTTTTCACCACTCATTTCAGAAGATATTTCAATGATATTTATGGGGTTCATACCGATTACTTTCCTTTTATCGTTCATCAAATTTGATCTGATGGGTATCAAGGTCGCTTTCACTAACAGCTTGGTTTATGCTGTTTTGACGATTGCAACAGTTGGCATATATCTTTTTTCCGTCACCGTTATTCAGAATACCCTCGCGAAGCACTTCGACATACATGCGGTCACGGCGTCTTTGATCGGTGCTCTGCTGGTAGCCGCTTTATTTCATCCCCTGCGAATCAAAATACAGGACATCGTAGACCGAACCTTTTATAGAAAGCGCCAAGATTTTAAACAGCTCGCCCTTGGATTTGGCGAACGGACCAAGCACATAAGTTCGATATCGGAGCTGGTGGGATACTTTTTATCCCAGCTCGAAGATGCTTTGGCTTTGGAACGTGTCGGAGTGGGCATCTATCATCTTAAGGACGAAAAACCAGTGACACTCGCCGAACAGGCACGGAATGTGAACTCTAGTCGTGTTGACTTCGTTAGATGTATCGATGATGCACTGGCCCCCGGATTGTACGTTGGTCAAACTGGCCGCTTTTTGCAGATCGATGCGTTTCTCGCTGAACACTGCTTTGAGGCGATCTTTCGAATTCCATTTGGCACCGCTGGCCTTTTCGGCATATTGGGTCTCGGCCCAAAGAAATCACATCGACCTCTGAACAACGAAGAAGTGGTTTTTTTAACAAACATATCAGTTACTTTGGCCATCAGTCTGGAGCGGATCAACCTACTCCAAGAGGTGATATTCGAACGGGCGGAAAAGGAGAAATTGACCGAGCTCAACCAGATGAAAACAGAGTTTATCTCCACCTTATCTCACGAGCTCAGGACGCCGATGAGCGCCATCCAGAGCATCACGGAGTTGCTCAGCGGACGGGCGATCGATGACGAAAATAAAAGAATGGAGCTGATAGAGCTGATCGCCGAGGAGAGCGCCAGGTTATCCAGGCTATTGCACAACATACTTGATTACGGAAACATCGAAAGAAGCGGCGAACATTACTGCTTTCAAGAAGAAGAGGCCAAATCGATTATTGGAGACGTACTAAAGTTGTTTAGCGAGCGACTTAGGGATGGTGGCTTTTCGGTCAGAGAATGTCTGTCAGCTGGGCCGGTGATAGTACATGTGGATCGCGACGCCTTTAAACAAGTGCTGGTTAACCTAATCGACAATGCCATCAAATACTCGACAGTTCGAAAAGAGATTGACATCTCGCTAACCGAAAATAAGAATCACGTCGAGATTTCGGTGCGAGATAGGGGCCAGGGCATTGCCGAGGATGAACAGGACAAGATATTTGAGGGATTCTACCGATCGAAAAAGGCCAATGGATCGCATCGCGGTGGCGTGGGGCTGGGGTTGAAGATTGCTTTCCATATCATGGCGGCGCACAACGGTAGTATCAGTGTATCGGGACGGGCTCACGGTGGCACCTGCTTTGAGCTCCGTTTTCCAAGACGATGATGAAAATTCTTGTTATCGAAGACGATCTGGCGCTTAGAACGTCGATCGTCACCACCCTCGAGCTGGAACGGTTCGAGGTTTACTCGGCAACGGATGGAGAGCAAGGTCTCGAACGTGCGCGAAGGGAGCGGTTCGATTTGATAACGCTCGACCTAGTGCTGCCATCAATGACCGGGATTGAGATCTGCCGTCAATTGAGAACCGAGGGAATTACAACCCCGATCATTATATTGACCGGTGAGCGGAAAGACGAATTGGACCGGGTACTTGGTCTTGAATTGGGTGCAGACGATTACATGCTCAAACCCTTTAGCTCGAGGGAATTGGTAGCGCGAATAAGAGCCGTGTTGCGCAGGACCCATCAAGTGCCCGCGGGTCGATCGGATTATACATTCGGTAATATCCGGATTGATTTTCGGAAGAAGATTGTGTGTTGCGGAGGGAAGGAGCTCCACCTCACCGCCAAGGAATTTCGTCTGCTCGAGTACTTTGTCGCACACGAGGGGGAAGTCATCAGCCGAGAATCGCTGCTCAACAACGTATGGGGATACAACAACTACCCTTCCACTAGAACCGTGGATACCTTCGTGCATGGATTGAGGCGGAAGGTGGAGCGAGAGCCGTCCAAACCCAAACACATTGTGACAATCCATTGGACCGGCTATAAATTCGTAAAATAGTCTGAACGGTACCTTAGAACCTATCTCAGTAGGCACTCCCGTCGCATGGCGACCGATCCACTTCGCATTGCTGCGTTACTCCTCCGCGCCTTGCCACCAGCAAGACTTGTCGTCCTGCCTTGCACTGCTCGTGTCTCAATCACCATGCTCGGTCCGGCCTACTGAGATAGATTCTAAAATGCAGACAATTAAAGCTACTACATTTATTCTTTATCGACTCTTCAATAAGAATTACTACATTTGCCGTTTTTTCGCACTTATGTAGCTAGTGCATGCCAGTCGCTAAATCGGGTGGGAAAAATCTGAATCTTGCATAAAAACTACTCAAGCCGCTGACCATTCTGGTCGATAGGTGACCTGAGCTCGTCAGGATAGAATAACTCGGGCGCTTCTTCCAAAACAAGCTTCCCATTATCAAATTCATATAAGGCGTCCATGAACGCAATGGCCCCATCCACGACCTGATCCACATAGCCCTGGAGCTCTTGAGCAGGTGGCGTTTTCTTGGTCGACACCTCAACTGTAAGACTTATGGTGTTGTGTTTGGAGTAAGTATAGTCGATAAATTCCCCAAAGGATTGAAAGTCATTGTAGCTCTGATCGATGTAGGTTATTCCCATAGCATCGGCAATGGCCTTGCCGATGGTGTAGAACACGTCTGCGTCCTCGGTCTCGTTTCCTGAATAGCACCAAGGCCATAAAATTGCCCTCATGCCGGAGTGATAGGCGGCTGCACCGGAAAACGCAACGTCGTCTAGTAGATGCTTCAAAGCTGCGGTCTCCGGTGTCTGAAAAGCCTCGCTTTCGTCCATGCCCGGGTAGGCGTAATCCCGGTTGAGATCGTCGCCCTTTGCGTTTCCCCTTGTATGGGCATTGTGTCCATCAGGGTTGAGTACGGGTAGAACATATAGTGCGTAGTAGTCCATCACTTTATCGATCACTGGGTCTTCCAGGTGCCTCAGCAGGTAATCGATGACACCAAGCAGCGTGTCTGTCGCGGATTTCTCGTCTCCATGATGCGTCCCGATGAGCAAAATCGCCGGGGGATCTTGGTATCCAGTGAGGTTGATTGCCAGGTAGTCGATAACTCTATCTTGCCCTGACGTACCAACCACATTGTATTGAATGTATCCAGGCGTAGCCTCTGCGACATCCTGCATGTACTTAGTGATTTCTGCGAGTTCATGGTAATCTTCAAAGGTAATATCGGGCAGGTTATTCGGATCTATTTCAGTATCGGAATCAGAACCAGTATCCGTGTCCGATGCACTGTCTGTATCTGCCTCAGAATCGGAATCCGTGTCGGTCTCTGAGTCCGAATCTGAATCACTATCTGAATCTGAATCACTGTCTGAATCTGAGTCACTGTCTGAATCTGAGTCACTGTCTGAATCTGAGTCACTGTCTGAATCTGAGTCACTGTCTGAATCTGAGTCACCCTCTGCTGGGGAGACAGGGGTGTCTGTTTCCTCACAGGCCCAAATACCAATCGACCAAACCGTTAGAATGCAGCAATACACCCATGATTTTTTCTGCTGGAATTTCGTTTTCATCGTTAAAATCTTCTCTTAAATCTTTAGGACTCGCGTAATCACCAGCATCTCGCCAGCGTTCAGCTGGTGAAAATGGCGATTAGACCTGCAATTATCTGTCTAGTTGAATGCGACTTGTTGTCCCCAACAAAGGCACAACCGCAGCCCCCGGAATCACGATGGCTCCCGGCTGACCCTTGATCGTCGTCGTCACTGTCACTGTCTCCATCACTATCACTATCGCCGTCACTGTCACTGTCACTGTCACTGTCGCCGTCAGTGTCACTGTCACTGTCACCGTCGCTGTCGCTGTCACCGTCGCTGTCACTGTCACTGTCGCCGTCGCTGTCACTATCAGCATCCGTGTCAGTGTCGGCATCCGTGTCGGTATCTGTATCTGTGTCTGAGTCCGTATCCGTGTCAGTATCCGTATCAACAGCGCCGACAGAGATACTCTCGATGTAGGTTACGCGGTTCTTTGCAGTGATGGTCAAGGTCAGGTTGCCATTGGTTGTGTTGAGCGGTGGGTCAATGTCGATAGTATCAGTTGCACCGGTAGCATAAACGGTACCGACGATCTCACCTGCATCGCTCAATGACACTAGCGCGCCCTTGGTGTCGCACTCCACGTCAAAGGAGGTGGCACCCAGCTCGATATTATCCGCGTGAGAGATGACCATATCTGTCAGAATATCCGTGTGAACAATAAGCGTTGGATCCCCGAACAGTATCCAGGTATCCGCGTTATAGGTATCTCCGCCACCATATTGATCCAACATTTTCGAAATAGAGTTGATCGCCAAAGCACCGGCGGTCCATTTGATGTGTGCCGCTTCAGTAAGAATCGCAACAAGCTCCATCTGGCCGAGGTATGGCGGATCCCAGCTCTGGCTGGTGGACGACATCCACGATAGTATGCCGCCCCCTGAGGATCGCTGAATGGATTCCGCGACGCAGGTTGCGTTTTTAAAATGGCCGGGGTTGCAGCCCAAAACCCAGATATGCGGGTACATGCCCACATTGTTTAAGGCTGCCCCATCGCTAGTACTGAATTTGGTCGTATAAAGGGATGTTTTGCCTGCGTGGCCGCTGTAAACCCAGATCCCCATACCGCTGTTAAATTGATCGGTGACCATTTGTGCATTGGGGTTCCCCGACGCATCCTCACCGCCCTGGCTGCCGTCATAGAGTTCTGGTATCTCGACGTAAGTATAATCCATCAACGGGGTTCGGATTTTGTTTCGGCAATGGGACCAATCAGTCTCCCCCCAATCATTTGTTTGGCTATCATTGGATCCGGCGACGAGGCCCTTATTCAGCCAGGTATCGGTCGGCGTCAGCTCCTTTTCATAATACAGGGTTCGCTCTACTTGGGTCTTGATGTGCTGGGTGGTCTCGCCGGAAAACCGACCCACAAAGAGCTCGGGATAGTTGTCGTTACCATCGATATGTCCATAGACGTTGTCCCCGGGACCGTTGTCAAAGGCGCCTTTGACATTCTTAGAAGTTATATGCTCGTAGTCCCCAACAAGCAGCACGAACATTACTTTCTGTTGGGCATAGGCATCTGCTATGTAGCTCTTGATACTATCGGTCTGGTTGCCGATCGTAGCGATGTCCACCATTTCGGTTGGAATCCCTTTTTGTTTTTTCCATGCCACGAACGGCTCCATTTCCGCCATGAATTCGTCATGGGAGATAATCAGCAAGTTTCCCTTTTCCTCAACCGGATCGTATCGCTCCTCAGCGTAATTGAGAAAATGTCGACTGTAGATGTTGTGGAAATTTGCTTCGACAGGCCCATGGATACGGTTGCGCGTAAATGGATTAACACCATTATCACTCTTTTTTGAGATTTTAACTTCGATTCGGCTATATACGCGCAGTGTTTTTGAAATCGGATTGTACTGAAAGGGATACACACGCACCACCTGACCGCGGTGATCCCTGAAAATGTAAGGCGTCTTGAGATCAACAAGCGTACCGGGGAAAAATGCATCGGCCTGATACGTTGGGCCATATTCAAACGGAACTGTTTTCGGGGCGATTGATCGCGGGAGACTGCCTTTGGACGGCGCGATATTGATCTTCTCATACTCCCTAAATTCTGAGGCCACGATCTCTGCCTGCATCTTTGCTCTATCGGGCACAATGAGAGAAAAGGCAATTTTGGCGAGCGCCGGGGCTCCGGTGATGTGCATCGGAGTGGCATCAGGTGCGCTGACAACCACCGCGTCTCCTTGAGGGGTGGCTACGCCTGTTAGGGAAAAACCGTCCAATGAGATACGTACCCATGTTGTATCGCCATGCGAGCGGATCAGCTGGGCAGTGGGCAGCGTACCTTGCTGCAATGCTCGGTCACTAACGCCCGCGTTGTCCAATGGCACCCACTGATAAACAGGAGGATAGAAGGGCTCGATCCCCGTTACAGCGACGGTGGGCAGAATGGTGAAGGTAGCGATACCAATGCCGATACCAATGATATATGGCCACAACACCGGTTTCTTTTGTTTGTTTATAATTCCCAACATGGCATCTCCTCGACAATAGGTTTTTTATACCTAAAGAAGGGTAGCGTCATCGTTCCAGGATCTTCCAAAAACCACAAATCTCTACGCACGAGGAGGGACGCCACCTGCCAGTCAGGCCCTTATCCAAAATGCTGCCTCGCTTGATTTCGACTCCCATATAAAGGATAATTCTAAAGATTACTGTGCGCCCGCGTCTGCTATTTTTGGAGAACTCGGCATTCAGGTATGAGGTGGCACCTCGTGAAAACAACCATGCGGGATTTTATAATGACAGCGCCAGCAATGCTGCTGGCCGGCGTGCTTTGCGGTTGTGAATACAATGGCGTGCCACTGCCCAATCTGGTCGACGATTCTGGTCAGGTAGATACCGGGACCGATACGAACGACGGTATTGCTTGTTCGGCCGGCGTATTCAAGTGGGAGATTTGTTGGATCATGGGGGAATTGAATCAAAACTGTAACGACGCGTGCGAACCATGGGGCGGATACCATTCGGATGCATCACAGTATATCGGATCGGTCGATCAAACTGGTGATATTAACGGCGAAGCGATGTGCACGGCGATTATCGTCGAGATGGGGTACAGCGAAACGATCAAAAGATGTACACAAACCCACGGTATGGGTTTGGGATGCCATCTCTGGCGAGGAGAAAGTTTTTGGTGGTGCGAACATCATACATTTGATCCCACCTACAAAGACGATCAAGCACAACTTGTCTGTGGGTGCCGTGGTGACGAACCGCATGGGGGATGGAGAGACTCAAATACGGAGCAATAGAATTGCGCGGACCTTTAAGCGGTTGAAGATGAAGCATACGCAAGTCGCTCTCAGAGCCGTATTGGCGATCGGCTTTTTTTTTCTGCAAAATAGGATTGTTCTGGCGAATCAACCGGACAACCCATCCCAGGTCCTGGTAATAAAAGTCGCTCAAAACGACCCGGCAAAGCAAGTAGAAGACAAATTCATTACCCAGCTCGCACTGTCATTACCTCAGTTTCGAGTAACGTCGATTGTCGAAACCGGCGCCTTCATCGAGCTCTCTTTAACGGATCGTCTTGAGAAGATTAAACAGTTCGCCAAAACCCATAACGCCTTAGCAACCCTGTGGATCGAGGGTACCCGGGGCAATGTAATCCTGCTGAATCTTGTGGCCCTGAGCACAGGACAGGCATTGGTGCGGATCGTCGAAGCGCCTGAAGGGCCTAATTGGGCGCTTGAAATGGCGCTGGCGACCCAGGAACTGTTGGGTCAGGCTTACTTGTTCAGTCAGGTGCCGCGTCGGGAAGCAGTTGAGCAAGTCGTTACCCAAATGACCAGACGAGCGGTCACGACGCTGGACAACCCGAGAGCCGTGACCTCCCAAGTCAGCTTTCCAGCGGTCTCGATATATCCACGCGGCGTGGTTCAGCGGGGCCTTTATGGTCACTCTGACTCGTATTGGATGTTGGGTGGTGGGATCGCTGCCGAGGTATGGCCCAGATTCGATTTTTTTCTCAGGGCGGATGTCTATTTTTTAAAGAGTCCTGTCACCCAGGGCGACTGGGGCCAGTTGTCGGCGTTTGGTCTGCAGCCCGGATTGGGTATCGGCTACGTCTGGCGAATACGTCGGTTTCTAATCGGCCCGATCATCGCGGGCAATATCATTTGGCACAGAGCAAATGTGTCACTATATGCCTCCGCGGAAAACCGCGCGTACGCCGTCTGGATCCCGCGGCTTGCCACGAGTGTCGTTTTGGGAGTCGGGGTGGCTGACAACTTCTTCATATCAGTCGAGCCCGGTATTGGTTTGCTGCAAAAGCAGGAGGATTTCTATTTGGATCCTGGGGAAACGGTATATCGAACCCCCTATGTCGACTGGAGTTTGGCGTTGGGATTGAATCTGTTTCTCTAAACGCGGCCAACAAAATATAGCGGAAGATTCCGCTACTGCTGAACTACTGTAATGATGAAGCGTGCGATGCCAAGTTGTGGGTTAGTGGAAAACTCAACCGAGCTGACAGATGAAGAATTAATGACAGGCCTGGCAGATGGCCGTTCCTCCTGCTTGGGAGAGCTATATATTAGACATACCAGGGCGATTCGCGCCGCGCTGTATCGTTGGATGCCCGAGATGACGCGAGCAGATATCGATGATGTGACCCAGGATATTTTTATGGCCCTTGGCAAAACGGCAACCAACTATCGAGGTGAGTCCAGCTTCAAGACTTGGCTCTACCAGATCGCGCTGAGAACTGTCTCAAACTGGCGGCGGAAAACTTGGGTGCGCCGGCGCTTCTTGCGGGACCGCAGAGAGCCGGTAGCGATGGCTTTGAGAGAGAACGCCCATTCTCCAGACAGCCGTGCAGCGTTGCGTCAAGTGGTGGAGCATATGTTTTCCAAGCTGTCATATGATCAGCGCCAGGCATTATGGTTGCATTTTGTAGAGGGATTTGATGGCGACGAAATCGCCCAGATGATGCACGTGCGACGGTCAACCATCTACACTCGGCTTCACAGAGCGCGCCAGGCCCTTGTAACCAGCATTCACGCAGATCTTTGGAAAGCGCTGCTAAGCGAGGGGGGACAATGAAACTCTGTTCTCAGTTGGATGCCTACTACCACGGAAAGCTACCCCCGAGTGAAAAAGCAGCTTTCGAACGCCATCTGGAACAATGCCATGGGTGCAACCGGACATTGAAAAAATGGCGTATTATCAAAGAGGAAGTTCAGGCAATCGGGGCCGAGACAATTGCTGCAGAGCCAGATTGGAGCGAAACTGTCCGTGACCATCTGGTAGAACAAATCGATAAGCATATGCACCGTCCCGTATGGTTGCGTCCAGCCGCACTATGGACCCAAGCAGCCGTGCTTTTATTTGTCATTATTGTTGGGGTGCTGATGCAGCAGTTTAAAAGCAGCAATGGGACTGTGAAAAGCGACGAAACCGTGCTCGACATCAAAGGCACAATGTTCGCTAGCAATCGTGTGAGACCACAGCACCAAGTGTTCACCGAGGGGGCCTCCATTCGAATTGCTCAACAGAATCGCGCGATTATTGAAATCGGCCGCGACCGGATCGGACTGAGCGAAAATAGTGCAGCAAGGATTGTCAAGGCAAGATCGAACCAGACTCAGCTTGCGTTGAAGTCCGGCACCATGGCTTGTGAGGTAACGCCCCGGAGCGGCAGCGGATCCTTCGTAGTCGATGTTCACCGGGGGGACGAGGCGGCCAATCGGGTTTCCATTCGAGTCATCGGAACCCAGTTTTTGCTCGTCGTCAAAGAATTTGGAGAACTAGATGTCGCGGTGCTCAGGGGTGTTGTGGAGATTGTGGGGCTATCAAATGGAACCATGAGGATCTACGCTCCTGAACAGATTACCATTTTAAAAGGCGGCGAGCATGTAATCGGCAAAATTGCATCTAATGAAACGAAAATGCTCGAACAATTGCTTTCAAGCAACCCGACGCCGGCAAATTCTGATGAACAAGACCCGAGGGAGGTCGAACCGGCAACCATTTCAACGGATTTCAAAAGCCAAATAGCAGATAGATTCAGCCCAACCAAATCACAAGACAGCATCGACAAAATGAAGATTTGGCAAAACTGGGTGCTGGCTGGTCAGCATAAGAAAGCCGAGCGGGCGCTAAGAAAATACTTAAAAAACAACCCGAAAAACGTCGAGGCCTGGTTCTTACTAGCTGATTGTCAAAAGCGACAAAGAGATTTTTATGGGGCTGTGGCCTCATACGAGCAAGCCATGCAATTGCCTGGGCGCGCTGCCAACACAGCGCGATATAGGGCCGGCGTCCTCCTACAGGAAGCATTGAGCGACAATTCAAAGGCGATTGTGTTTTTCGAACAGTTTCTAGCGCTTAGCAGGAAAAATCACCCCCTCCGGGCAGAAGGGATGTTGAGGTTGGCCAAGTCCCTCGAGGCAACTGGAAACAAAAATCGCGCCCAAACAGTGCTGAAGAATATACTGAAGCACTACGAATCAACTGCAGCCGCAATCCAGGCCAGACACCTTCTGAAAGGGCCTTAGGCTTCAAAGGAGGTAATGATAGTAAAAACAAATGCTCTTTCCTCGGCTTTCAAATTGTTTCTAATGATATTAGGTTTTTTAATTAGTTCTATACATCTCCTGGAAGGAATCCAAAATTGAGTGCGTAATTAAAGCCTTGCCCTGTACCAATTTACAAACGATAGCCGCACGCGGCATCTCAATGCTATGCAGGCTCTTCCAAAGTGAGACCGCGAAAAGTGTAGTCTGAAAGCGGGTTTGCGGCCACTGGCGTTGGCTTTCATACTAACTATGAACTCGGCCTGGGGCACCTCGGGGGGCAGAGTAATTATTTTCGTAAAGAATCCACCCGTTTTTGAAAGGGCATTCCACTAAGCTCTATAGTAGGCGCGCTAAAACAGCACGACCATAACTGCATGCAGGAAATCATGTCTCGTGTGTCTCAATAATACGGGAGGACGTATGAAATAAGAAAAGGAAAAATGTAAACCTGGACTGTCTTGTATCTCCGGGGTTCGATTTAGCTTTATTTATCGGCCTCCCCAAGAAATTTGTCCAGCGGGTGGATTGGTGTGTGCGTGTAAAGAATTCTCAAATCAGTAGAGTAACCAAACCTTTCGTTTTTGTTTGACGAAGGGCCAGCTCATAGGAGGATTTAATGGTATCAAAAATTATATCAGCGATACTATTCGTATCGATTGCCACTGTCGGCGTTGGACTAATGGCGGACGACTATCCCGAACATCCCGTGGCAAGGCAAGTTTCGTTGGGTTCGCCGTTCTGGTTGTCTTCTGTCTCCTATCTTTGGGATTACTCAGGAAATGAGCCCACCTGGAACAATCGAAAATACAAGACAATCAAAATTTTAGGCCCCTGGGAAGGCGGTCCGGAATATGTGATTGTTAAATCAGCCACGTTCTGGGGCGCCGATCCCAAATTGTACTACAAAAATGGAAGCTCGTGGGCCTACCTCAGTGATGACCACGGCGGTAATTTGCAATTTAAAACCGTGATTCACTTCAACGGAGAAATGCCAGATGTTGCCGTTGAGCTCCTATTCAACCACTATTCTATCAGCGATACTGCCAATTATACGATATCAACCCAGGTACATGACGATGATCCTCAAGAGACCGGCTGCTACTACCTCGAAGTATATTCCGACGGATCTATGACAAAAGTTTGGCACTGATATTTCTAGTGGGGTGAGTCAGAAATTCATGGCACAGGATTTTCCTGAATCCCTCATGGGGCGCGCAAGTTTCCATACAAAAACCACGAGGACCAGCCCTGTCGTTTTTTTCATGATACCTCACATGAGCTTAGTAAGCGCCTCTGGAAGCTTGCCCTTAACCGAATGCAACCCGCAGGATTGTCTGCCAGGCCTTTGCTACATGCCGCTCCTTTGTCAACCTCGATCCGATCGCCATGCGCAAAACATATGTTGAGCCGAGAACGGCATGGGTTAAAAAGATATCGGTTTGCCCATTGATCTTTTTCAAGAGCTTTTTGTTTAAATCATTGAGTGCGTCTTCGGATTGACCGTTGTTGAGTCGGAAACACACCAATCCCAAGTCCACAGGAGCCACCACTTCGAAATGGGCATGTGCTGCAACCCATGATTCGAACAGCTTTGCCAATCGGATGTGTTCGCGGATGATTCTCTGTAGCCCTTCTACGCCATAGGAGCGAATAACAAACCACAGTTTTAGCGCCCTAAACCGCCTGCCCAGTTGAATGCCCCAGTCCCGATAGTTTTTCACGCTGGTATCCACGGGTGTTTTGAGATATTCGGGCTGGATCTCAAAAGCGCGAATCAGGGCACTTTCATCCCTCACAAAATAGGCTGAACAATCAAAGTTGGTCAGCATCCATTTGTGTGGATTGAAGACCAGAGAATCTGCCTGTTCGACGCCGTTGAAGATCCACTGTTTTTCAGGAAGTATCGCTGCTGTTCCAGCATAGGCAGCGTCCACGTGAAGCCAAATGTCATTTTCACGGCAGATGCGTCCGATCGGCACCAGGGGGTCCAGTGCAGCCGATGCGGTTGTCCCGACTGTTGCGACAACGCATGCCGGGATCAATCCATTTTGCCGGTCTGCAGCAATTGCCTGTGCCAGGGCCTCTGGGATCATGGCAAAAGAAGCATCGACGGGGATGTATCTGAGGTTTTCCCTGCCATAACCGGTGATCTTCACGCCCTTTTCAACCCCTGAATGCGCCTCTTTTGATGCGTACACCACGAGCCGGTCAGTCACCCCTTGTTCGTTTGAGCGAAATCCCGTTGCCGACTCCCTTGCGCAAACCAGGGCACACAGGGTCGCTGTGGAGGCAGTATCCTGGATGACACCCGACATGCCCTCTGGTAATCCGAGCATTTGGCGAAGCCAGTCGATGACCGACTCCTCCAACTCCTGGGCGGCTGGTGATGTCTGCCAAACCATACATTGGGCACCCAAGCCAGCGGTAAGCAACTCTGCCAGAATTGAAGGCGGACTGTTCGAGGCTGGAAAATAGGCAAACCAGGAGGGGTGTTGCCAATGGGCCATACCCGGCAGCACGATCTCGCAAAAATCCTTGAATACCCGATCGAGCGGTTCCTCCCTATCTGGCGGATGGATCGGGATCTGGCGCCTGATCTCCCCTGGCGCCACGTGTGATGTGACAGGAAAATCCTCTACGCCATCCAGGTAATCCGCCACCCAATCAATGAATTGATACCCATATTTTTTAAATGCATCCTTGTTCATAGCCCGCCATTTTTGGATGAAAAAGACGACAAACACAATTTTTTTTGAATTTCATCTCAAGCTGAATGAGACGCCAAAGATTGATCATACACAGATATGAGATGGGTGCCTACAACTTGACGACTTGACCGCGAGATCTTAATTCTATCCTTATGAAAATCACTCTAATGATAATCGATGCGTTTACGGACAAGCCCTTCTCAGGCAATCCGGCGGCTGTGTGTTTGATGGATGAGCACAAGGACGAAACATGGATGCAGCATCTCGCTGCTGAGATGAACCTGTCTGAAACCGCATTTGTCGTGCCGCGAGCATCTGGATTTGATTTGCGCTGGTTCACACCAAAGGCCGAAGTGGATCTCTGCGGCCATGCAACCCTGGCAAGTGCCCATGCCCTGTGGGAGACTCGTCTGCTCAATCCGGACGTGGCAGCAGCGTTTCACACCAAGAGCGGCCTTTTGACCGTGAGGCAATGGGGCGACAGATACCAAATGGACTTCCCGGCCGAACCGGCTGAGGCATCTGCCCCGATAGCTGGTGTGCTGCAGGCATTAGGTGTGGATGCTCTCTGGACCGGCCGAAATCGCATGGATCTTCTCATCGAGGTGGATTGCGAAGACACGGTTCGCAACCTGAAGCCCGACTTTGGCAAGCTCATCGACATGGGGACAAGAGGTGCCATTGTAACAGCAGCATCCGATACCAAAGAATACGACTTTGTCTCCCGATTTTTCTGTCCAGGACTGGGGATAAATGAAGACCCGGTCACTGGTTCGGCCCATTGCTGCCTCGGACCCTACTGGCAGGGCAAGCTCGGCAAATCAGAACTCAAAGCCATCCAACTATCAAAACGCCGCGGCATCGTGGGCATACATGTTCAGGGCGACCGCGTGCTTCTTTTTGGAAAAGCGGTTACCGTACTAAAGGGAGAACTGAGCTCAAATGCAACTTAGGCGCAAGCACGACGCATTGCTGTTCCTCCTCCTCCTGTTTGGCGTCCTTTCTGGATGCGTAAAGAGCGAAGTGAGTGAAGTACCGAAAGATGCGATCGTGGTCGATGTGCGCACACCAAAAGAGTATGCTCAGTGGCACTATCCAGGGGCAATCAATATTCCAGTTGATGAGATTGAATCCCGCGTAGAAGAACTGGGAGATCAAGATCAAAAGATTGTCGTTTACTGTCGCTCCGGACATAGATCTCGCACTGCCAAAAAGAAACTCATCGAACACGGCTTCGCTGAAACCTTAAACGGCGGATCCAAGTCACACATGAAGAAGCTGGCACCCAGGTAGGCGGCAATTCTCGTGCTCTAGGTTAGCTCTCACTGATACCTATATCATTTTAGTACACACATCGGATAATCGCTTTAATTTTCCATGGGTTCCACCACGCCCTATACCGTTTTGGTACGGCAAAACCCCTGGATGTGAATGCCTTCACAGACATTAATTAGTTAGTAACTGGCTGTAATCAAAATGGATTTCCCATTTTCTGCAGGGTGGCACATCCATTGCTCTGGCTGGGTAACACAATCGGCGTTGCTAGGTGTTTAGTAAAGCAGATTGGGCCTGAGCACCCGGTAAACGAGAGGATAGCATGCTGCGCATCACCACAACCAAAGAGAAATTCTCACTGATATGGATTCCCGTGTGTCTCGTTACGGTTAGTTTGCATTTGGGTCTTTTTTTTGCGGGCATAAGCTGGACCGACGACAACCCTCAGGTGCCGTATGATTCGAGCCAGATTGCGTTTCGCACCATCCCCTCGGTTCCCAAACCAACGCTGCAACCGGAGATAGCACCCGAAGAGATTGCGCTCCCTACCCCAGAAAAGAAACAGCAGATCAAAACGGTCAAAGAGAAGGGGCGCTTAAAGCCCAAACCCAATAATTCAAAACCAGCGCCTCAGCCTGAGCAATTACCTGACGTGCCGGTCAAGCCGGTATTCGGCGTTACAGCGAATTCAGTTACGAATGGTAACAGCGGGGTGGCCGTCGTCCGGGTGGGGAACACCTTGGCGAAAGAAATGGAAACGGCTTTCACGAAACCCCAAGATGTATCAGCCCTGCCGCCAACCCCAAACGGTCCAAGGATCGATCCTCACCCTGTAAAAAAGGAGAAAAAATCGATTGTACCAATTCCCGTATACGAGCTGAGCCAGGTGCCCACGTTCAAGAGCAGGGTTGAACCCCAGTATCCGGATCAGGCCCGTCGCGATGGCATTGAAGGGACCGTTCAACTGGAAATTTTGATCGATGAGAACGGCCGCGTGCGCAAAGTAAAAGTGATCAAAACACCGGGTTACGGACTGGAAAAGGCCGCTATTGTGGCGGTTAGTAAGTCTCGATTCAATCCAGGCGTGATCAATGGCAAGGCTGTGCCGGTCAAGATCAAGATCCCCTACAAATTCATGTTGGATGTATAAGCCGTTTAAAGAGGAGACAAACGAGATGTTTTTCAAGTGGCATATTAAACCCTATATCGTGCTCGCGGTAGTCTTTTGCACCAGATCTGCATTGACCGACGAGCAGACTGAAGGACAAGAAGATGCGTTCGAAGTTGAGATCGAATACGCAGACGATGCCCTGCCAGAGGTCAAAACCGAGCCGGAACGTTCAGTCGATGAGACCCGTAAGGCGCGCGCGATCAACTTTGTCGGGCACCTTTACGAAAAGGGCTCTCGCGCCCCCATTGCCAACGTAACCGTCTACCTCAAGGGCACCGAGTACGAGGCGCAGACCAATGCTGCGGGCCGATTCGCCTTTCGCGATCTACCGCCACAAATCTACACCGTTGTCATTCCAACGACCGCTTACGAAAAGGTGGAAACCCAAGAGGAAATACGCTCAGGCGAGAAGACAGCGGTCACGTACTATTTGGAACCACTCGTCTATAGTGGCCTTGAAGTCATTGTCCGAGACAAGCGCATCGAAAAAGAAGTCTCCCGCACGACAATCAAAATTGAAGAGGCCAATGTTCTCCCTGGTTCAGGTGGCGATCCAGTGCGGGTGATAGAGGCGATGCCAGGCATTGCCCGCGGTGGTGGTGGCGGTAGTGACAACACCCTCGTCATACGCGGCGCCAACGCAGAGGACTCAAAAGTGTACCTCGATGGCCACTGGATCCCGATGCTATTTCACTTTGGCGGCGCCAAGTCGGTTTACAATGGTGCGCTACTCAAAGAGTTCGACGTCTCCACTGGTGGATTTACCGCTGAATACGGCCGGGCAACAGGTGGCGTGGTCAATCTCAAGTCCCGCAATCCCCGCAGCGACCGGTGGGGTGGCTACGTAGACCTATCCATGATCGACGCCTCTGCCATGGTCGAAGGACCGATCACAAAAGATATGGGCCTGGCCCTGGGTGTACGGCGTTCGACCCTGGATTTGATCATGGAAGGCGCCAATATCAATGAAAAGATCGACGGCCTGAATTTCACTACCTACCCGGTCTATTACGACTACCAGGGCAAGTGGCACTATCAGATCGATGCACAGAATTCTATTTCTATCGATGCCTACGGTCTGTACGACAAGATCGCGTTTGCCCAGGAAGCGGTCGATGATGCAGACCCCACCTTGACGGGTAAGGCCCAATTTATCAACGAATCCTACAATGGGGCGATGCACTACCGGTACAAGAACGACATCATCGAGTCGGATTTCTCACCGGCGTTTTTGCACTTTGGTCAAAAAAGCAGTTATGGCCCCTATTTCCTAAATTGGAACTGGTATGCGGCGGATATTCGAGAGGATCTGCGGATAAAGCTCGGCGATCACAATACCCTGGCCGTGGGCATACAGCTGACATCTTGGAGGCTAAAGTTGGCGTCCAATATGGTTCGCCCGCCCAAAGAAGGCGATGTAACGTTCAATTTCAGCAATGCCGAGCATATTCGGTCAGACATCCATGACTACGATCTCCAGACCGGGGCCTACATTCAGGATGAGATAGAAGTTGGACCACTGATGATCATCCCCAGTGTTCGCTTCGATCACCTGGCCAGCATTAACGCCTTTGGCATCGGACCCCGCGGTGCTGTGCGCTGGTCAGTGGTCAAGCCGTTTGTGCTCAAGGTCGCCGGTGGTCTGTATCACCGCGCCCCTGATGCGGATGAATACATCCCGCCCTTTGGCAACCGAGACCTTAAGTACGAACGGGCCACTCACGCGATCGCCGGATTTGAGTGGGCCATCACCAATACCATCGATTTGGATGTACAGGGCTATTACAAATACATGGACTACCTGGTCACTGCGATCGATGATCCAAACATCGATAAGAGCTACAACAACAGCGCCAAAGGATACGTGTATGGTGGGGAGCTGTTGCTGCGGCACAACTGGACCGACACCTTTTTCGGCTGGGTGAGTTACTCCATCTCCCGTTCCATGCGCAACGATGGTCCCAATACCAAATACCGCAGATTCGACATGGATCAGACCCACAACCTGGTTGCGGTTGCCTCGTGGCAGTTCGCTAGGGGATGGCGCCTTGGCGGCCGGTTTCAGCTCACCAGTGGCGAACCCTACACAGAGATTACCGGCAGCGTGTTCAACGCGGACAACGGCACCTATTTGCCAATTTACGACGAGGCCAATATGAACGCCAAGACCCGGCCCATGTATCACCGGCTCGACCTTAGGCTCGATAAGGAGTGGCGATTTGACGTCTGGGTGCTGCACACCTACCTGGACGTACAAAATGTCTACTATCACAAGAACCCAGTCGCCACGGTGGATAACTACGATTTTTCAGAGCAAGTTCACCAGACAGATATTCCAATACTGCCTTCGATCGGCGTAACGGCTGAGTTTTAAGGGAGAACAAAATGAAATCGATAAATGAAAAACAACCCGCACATAAGCTTGGAATACTCGGACTTATCTCGCTCATCCAGATGATAATCGCCGGTTGTGGCCCTGAGTTCGACGACCCAACCATGGCTGTTTTAAAAAGACCGGAAATCCTTTCAATCGTGCTCGAACCACCTGAGGCTGCTCCGGGAGAGACAGTCAAAGCTTCGTTCTTGATGGCTGATAGACGAGGTGTCATCCAAGGTAATGCCAATGTGTGGCTGCCAACGGATGGAAGTGGTGAAGCGAGCGAGTCGGAAATGGTTGCCCTTTTAGATGAGATGGGCCTAGACCTCGAATCCCTTGGAACAGCGGCGATCGAGTTTCAAGTGCCCCTGGCGGGGAGTTTCACCTTTGATGAAGACGGGCGCTCAGGGTTGACGATGGGCCTGTTCGCAGCGATCGGCAGCACGCCGAGTCCTCAGACCCCAGTGGCTCAGATCCTCGAAACCCTGGACAGTCATGTGGAAAGAGGTGATGTTAAATCTGCCCTGCGCACCCTTGTCGTTTCAGAGCGCGCTGATCAAAACCAAAACCCTTTAATTTTGGGCATTGTCGCAGGTGACAAACAAGCGCAGAACACACGGCTTGCAATTGCACGGAGCGAGGACTCAGATATAGCAGCGACCCGGCAGCTCGCAGCAGACAACCCTTTAACAGTCAAAGCCGAACAGGAGGTCGTTTTTGCTGCCACAGTGCAAGACGACGGCAATCCAGAACTATCGCTTCGCTATCAATGGATATCGACAGGGGGTGACTTCGGCGGTCTGAGAGAACGGGTACAGGCGTTTGAAGTGCCCAAATACAAACAGCTCAGCCCTGGCGAAATGGACCAGACAGGTCAACAGAACGTCGATCCGCGACTGGATCCCAACCTCCACCCAGTGTGGTTGATCGCACGCGACAATGGCACGCCAGGTGCACTTGGCCAATCCTGGGCCGAGTTCTACATCAGAGTAACGCCTTTGCAATAGGGACAAACAGGGCTGAGGAACAGCCTTTAGAAAAGGAGACAGAAAATGGTAGATCGTTTGTTAAACATGGCGCTGATGGGTGGTGAGCCCATCCTTTACGTGCTCATCGGTTTGAGCTTTGTTTCGATCGCTGTGGCAGCCGAAAGATACGCAACCTATCTTCGCAACCGGATCGATTTACCCGATTTTACGACGAGGATCGTCGGCCTGCTAAACAACGGCAACTATGACGAGGCACGCGAGCTAGCCGCATCAAATCGCTCGGCCGAAGCTCAGGTGACGGCAGAGGGGCTGGCAAATTTTGACAAGAGCACCACCGTAGCAAGTGAGTTGATGGACGCCATGACAATGAAGCAACAACAACGCCTGGACAAACGCCTGATGATCCTCGGCACCATCGGATCCAACGCACCGTTCATTGGATTACTAGGCACGGTCTTGGGCATCATCAAGGCGTTTAACGACCTAGCGTTCAACGCCGAAGGGGGAACCTCAGTGGTGATGGCAGGCATTGCCGAGGCATTGGTAGCCACTGCGATCGGGCTCCTGGTGGCCATCCCAGCGGTTGTATGCTTCAACTACTTCAAGAATCGCCAAAAGCGCATCTTAAGCAACATCGAGCAGCTCAAGAAGACCTTGCTCGCATTCATCGGCAACGAGCATTCTGATGATGATTCGGCGCCTGCGCGCAAGGCAGCATAAGGGAGGTCGTTATGTCTCATGGACAACAGCATCAAGACGAAGAGATCACCGGTATCAACGTGGTTCCTCTAGTCGATATTGTGCTCGTGCTGCTCATCATCTTCATGGTCACGGCCAATTTTATCGCCAAGCCGGCCATTGACATGGAGTTGCCATCTGCAGACACCGGAGAGAGCAAGGATCGCAACCAGTTCTCCCTGTTGCTCGGGCACGACGGTTCGGTTGCCATTGGTGAGCGTATGGTGGATGGAAAGGATATCATCGGTGAGTTCCAGCAAATATTCGACACCTATAAAAATGAAAAACGCGCCAGTGCAGAAGCGGAAGGTAAGAAAATTACAGACAACACTGCGACATTGATGGCTCGCAACGCGTTAACCATGGTGATCCAGGCCGATACGACCGTCTCCCACGGACGCATCATCTATTTCATCGATTCGGCCCGTAAGGTGGGTATCCGAAAGTATGCCTTTAACGTCGACCCCGCATTAGGTCGTGTCCCGTAATTCACGGCAAGAAAGGAAATGTAAAGCAATAACAATGGGTTGACTGGATCTGCCTGTTCACATAGGTGCAACACTTTCGTCGTCCCCGCGCAGGCGGGGACCCATGTAACCCATTGTATTTATTTTGTATTCTAGATTCCCGCCTGCGCGGGAATGACGATCTTGTATGAATTACGGGACACAACCTACTGCTTCGGTACCAAAGACCGACCGATCCGCTCAACTCTAGAGTGCGTTACTCCCCGCTGACGATAACTGAAATAATCGAGATCGTTGACATCTTTCAAGGTGTAGTGCGTTTCGCCGTCTTTCCCTTAACGGATTTCGTACACGTTGTCTGCCACCCTCGGAAATGCTGTTACACTTGGGGCGTGCCCTGGAATTACGAACTTGTCTTGCTTTACAAGCGAAAGCATCTTTTTAAATTGGAGTACGTCTGAAGTGGGGCTCCCTGTCGATCCGGTTGATCGCAGCGTCTTGATATTTTCATGAACGTATGCGTTGTCTGAAGCAAGAATAACCGATCCAACTGCGGATTCCGTGGAAATTTCGATCCATTGAATCCCTGCTGTGTGTCTTCCACCGATATATCCTTTGATGCCAGGTAACATTTGTTGATCTCCGTTAAGGATTTTTAGGCGATTCTTTTTCGCTAATTTATCGATTGTTGAAAGATCCGATCGCCTGTACCCCCCTTTTGCTTTCGCTTTTTTCGTTAACTTACGTGCGAAATCAAGCTCCTGCCTTTGGACGTAAACCGTTGCTCTCGTGTACGGAGATAAGTTTCCACAGTGATCCCAATGCAAGTGCGTCAGCACAATATCAGTAATGTCTCGAGGCTGTATTCCAGTGGCTCCAAGCAGTTTAGGTACTGGCTCAAATCGCCTCAGTCCCCATTTTTTTGCAACATCTTCCAGGGCAAACCCGGTGTCGATAAGTACAGTTTTCTTTCGACCGACAGCCAACCAGGCCATCCAAGCGAACGACACTTGTTTGTCTTTTGACCCCCCGGCAACCACGGTAGATTCTCGCATCGTAGATCTTCCATAATCGAGCGCGAATACACGCCAACCTTTATCGGGGCGTAGACCAGATTTAGAATTGCAACATATCGATAAAAATGCAGCTACAAGAAAAATTAAACTGACTTTCAAATACCTCATCGTGTCACTCTGGCATCAAGAGATCTCCTTGAGGTTAAGGAGAGCACGGAACCCTTGTTTTTTCAAGCACGATCCGCTACGACGCTGTCTTCTTTGATGGCTGACGACTGGCCAGTACTTGGATCATTAGTGCAGACACAGCGTAAATCGCCAGCGCTATCACCACGGTTTTGGAGTAGCCGATCTTGATCCCAGAATAGAGCGCCAGCACCACGGCCAGGGCGCCTGCTACCGAGTTGATCGCAAAAAGGTACGGTACCTTGGCCCGCATGTGCCACCCAGCGGCAACCATCAGTCCCTTGGGGAAGAACACACCCATCATGAAACCACAGGCGCAGATCAGCGCGACGCCGAGGACCTTGCCGATGGTAAAGGGCAGATCGAGCATCTGAATCGCGTCCGGTGTGTATACCGCAGCCAGTGAAATCGGTATCAGCAGTGCGGCTGCGCTCGCCGGCCGGAGGCGGCTGGCGAACATGCCTCCCACGCCTGAGCTCACCAGTAAGAAACCGAGCACCAGGATCAGCGTCATCGACGGCGAGACGAACACGTTCTGATATACTTGCAGCAACATAATCTCGATGAAGAAATACCCGAAGCCGATCATCACATTGTATAGGGCCAGCGCCAGTCCGCGCTTGTGATCCGCTCGGTGCAGCGTGCCGCCGAGGCAGAGCGCACCGAACACGGCAAAGATGGCCGCCAACGCAATCACCAGGTCGGCCACCTCGGGCACGTCATGGGTCGAAAGTGAGGCAAAGGGTCGATCGTTCGTGAGAATCGAGCTGTCAAAGCCCTCCTCCTCGAGCTTGGAGAGATCGCCCGACTCAAGCCAGCCAAACAGATCAGACAGCTCACCCACTTCGGCCACACCCTTGAGATAGGCAAGCCGCGAGATGGCCACGACGTCTCGATACCATGTCAGGGTTCGTTCGCGCCGCTCGCCGATGAGGGGCTCTCGGGTTACGATCATCCCGTAATAGTATCCTTCCCGGTGTCTGAATTCCTGGGTGTCTTTTTTGTAGGTGAGATCGATTTCGGGAAACCGCCCTTTGATGCCAGCCCAATCCCAAACAAAAAAGTGGTGCGACGGATCCTCAACACCGCGCTCCTTGAGCGTGTGCCATAGCGTGTTGATCATCCGGTAAAACCCGAGCATCCCGCCGCGGTTAAACGGCCGCTCCTCGAATAGGATGTACCCGTCCTCGGTGAGATGATCGAAATACATGTGGTAATTTTCCCGCGTCTGCAAGTGATCCGGTCCTGAACGGTATCCGATGGTGCGGCCCGAGTGGGTGTTGATCATTGTGATCATGTCATATGTTTGATCCGTACCCTTGAATACGGAGAGCGCATTGCCTCGGATCGGATTGAGCCCACGGTATGCCTTACCGCTCTGTTTGTAGAAATCCTTGGACATAATCTGAATGATGCCCGGATCAATCTCAATCGCGGTAATATTCTTGACCGGCGTGATCTTCTTGACCGTTTGGGTAATGCCGCGCGCCGCCGATCCTATAATAAAAATCTTCGGTTCCGGCGTCAGCCCGTGGAATACACGCCGGTCGGCCGTGGGCCATTCGATCTTATTCTTTTTATAGTGCGGGTACTCCTTATGTACTTTGCCGCGAAAGTGATCGTTTCCGTAACCGTTGTAGCAAACCGCGTAATGGCCCGGCTTGTTTTTGTAGGTCAAGAGGTCGATGCGACCGATCAGGCTGTCATAGCTGCGCGCGATTCGTTCTGGTTCCTTCAGCCGATACACCTTGCGCTTGGCATAGTCATTTGTCGTGAACAGATTCACGACGTTAAGCGTATCCCGGCTGACTTGCAGCCCAAACAGCACGCCGCCGAGCAGGGCCAATGGCACCAGCACGACCAACGCGGCGCGCCGGGATTGCTTTGCTACTTGTGGAGCAGTGACGCAGCGGATGATCCCGAGCAGCGGTATCAGGGTTAGGCAGATCAGTATGATACCCTCGCTGCGCAGGAATTCGTACAGTATAACCGTCGCAATAACGCCGAGGCCGGCGCCAGCCATATCGTAGAGGTAGATTTTATCCGCAGCATAACGCCGAAACATCAAAGAAATGAACAAGACCGGAAAGAAGAACAGGATAGAAATAGTAGCCACAATCAGCGGCAGTGACGGGAACCGCATCATGATATAGCAAGTAAGGTACAGCGACAGGGTAGCGCCAATGGAGCAGGCCAGGTAGACCCACTCCTCCTTGCTGTTAACCCGGCTTGCGACAAAGGCGCCAAAGCCGATGCCGAGTACCGCGTAACTGATCACCGACGTTGCTGCAAAGTAGTCGAAGATAAAGTCAACAACGTGGAACAGCACGGTTTCCAGCAAGAGGAGCAATGCTGCAAAAACCGTGACGTACAAAAATCGGACTGTGATCATTGCCCCACTCCTTTTTCTGCCACGTCGGCTTGCTGCGTTGCTTTGTTTGCAAGGTTCAATGAAACCTCGAAATGATGGCCGAATTCGTCAACGCGGATAACCAGGTGTTGCTTGAGTTTGGTATTGAACTCGTAGCCCTTCCAGAGCAAATGCCACAAGACGTCACCGATGTCTTTGGCGTTGGCATACCTGCCTTGGAACGCGTTGGCCAAATTGTCAGTGTGGATCGGGTAGAGGCGAAGCATGCCAGCGAGCGCATCGTCTTGTTCGTGCACCTCCATTCGAGCGGCCAGGCTATATGGAATTGAACCTCGACGCCGCTGATACTGTCCTAGCAAAGTAAAGACGAAGTTACCCAGTCCGTATACAATCCACCGACCTTTGTAAGGCTCTACTTGCTGTATCATATGCGATCCATGACCAATGATCAGGTCAGCCCCGGCATCGATCAGGGCGTGGGCCATTTCCCTATCTTTTTTGCCCGCCCACCTGTACGAACGGCCCCAGTGGGGGCAGATGACAACAAACGGCGCAGGCTCTTCGGCCTTTAGCATTTTTATCTGCTCAATCAGCGGTTGCTGCTCGATGACGTGCACCTGCGGTCCCTCGACATCTCCCTGTGGCGTGCGTGCTCGTGGGTAAACGCCCTGGATGACTGCCATACGAAACGTCTGTCCTCCCACCGTGCGCTCGATCCGGTATGGCCGCGCTGCATCTTGGGCGTGAACGCCAGCGCCGAGGGTCGAGATACCAGCGGTCGCCAGCGCATCGAGCGTCTGTTGCAACCCTTTGCTGCCAAAATCAAAGGCGTGGTCATGGCCCAGGGAGGCGACCGTAACGTTGAGCTCACGTAAGCGTCCCGGTGTCTTCGATGCGTCAGTCCAGTACAGGCGCTCCTGATAACGACGCGCCTGGGGTGGCGGCGGAATAACGGGTGTTTCGAGATTTAGCAGCACCACATTGCTGGCCAACAGCAGGCTGCGCAGCTTTTCAAAGGGATACGCTGGGTCTCGCTGCGATGGAATATCCTCAGGCGCGTCATTGCGAAAATTCTCTCCCGGATGAGTGTCGCCAAGGAACAGTACCGAGAACATACCCTCGTCACGCTTAACGAATCCGCCGCCAGGGGGGGGCACCGGTGTGCGCGTCCCCGGGTCTAGACCAGTACCACTTTGAGGCGGGCTTGATAATTCAAATACTAAGCCAACCGAAAATAAGAGCAACACTGTGAGTATCAGAATATCTCTACCGCGCAACGCCGGCTCCTTTCTCAAGGCTTCGGTGGGTAACAAAGTAGACGTTTTCTGTTGGCTTCTCAACAGATAACTTCAATTTCGAAGCATTGATGTCCAAAACAGCTCGGAACTCGACATGTGTACATTGAAATCATTGAAGAAAACGGTCATTCCCGCGCAGGCGGGAATCCAGGCTCCCCTTCACGTGGATTCCCG
>JAAUYD010138751.1_pt1 | contig 44913 bp, 41 predicted proteins | sample 7278101 | NCBI WGS metagenome assembly JAAUYD01 (sample SAMN14350128, study PRJNA611818) | marine sediment metagenome | isolation source: surface marine sediment (0.6m) | place: French Polynesia: Moorea | collected 2018-08
AATCGAGGAGCGGCTTACCTGGCCGGTACGAGCCGTTCTGTCCGGAGGGGGCGGGGCACTTAGCCCCGCTTCCTACCGGGATTATCTTCACCCGATAAAATTCGTTTGACATATCACTAGGTACTCGGGGTGAATGGACCAGCGTCTCATGGTTCGAGATCCCCATTTCCGGCCATGACGCTCTCAAGGAACTCGGCAGTCTGGGAGCTCGGCACGGAAAAATAGATACCCTCGGCACCTGAGAGGCCGGCGGTATTAACCCCGACCCAGGCGCCGGTAAGGGTGATGAGGGGCCCTCCTGAGGAACCTGGATTGATGGCCGTGTCGGTCTGGAGAAACTCTACATGTCGGCCTGGCACGGTTTCCTGGTGCTCCTTGAGATTCCGTCCGGTCTGGCTAATGATGCCGTGGGTTACGGTGTGGCCGAGCCCCAGGGGATTGCCCACGGCGATGACCCAGTCCCCGACACCTATATCCTCCGACGCCCCCATTGGAATGACCGGAAACGCGCGGTTTGGATTCACAACTTTGAGCAGGGCGAGGTCCAGCACCGGATCCCGGGCGAGCACCTGGATATCGAAATCCTCATCATCCTGGTTTCGGGCGGTGATCTTCGTGGCATTCTCGATCACGTGGTTGTTGGTAAGCAGTAAACCGGACGGGTGAATGAAAAAGGCCGAGCCCAGCGCCTCTCCGGGTACGGTAAACCGCAGCCGGGACAACCGGAGCCTGTAGGTGGTTTCCGTCTTGGTGTAGATGCTGACAACCGCAGCGCTGACCTCGGTCGCTACTCGCCTGATGAGTTGACTGGTGAGGGGCACGTCCTCTCCGTTGCTTTCTTGCCGTGTCACAACATCCAACAGGTCTTTACCGCGTAGTTCCTGGGCCGCCGGCCTGAGCAGGATGGGGTCGGTCGGTGACACGGCAGTAGGTTGAACTCGCCGAACGCCAAAGCACCCCGTGGAAGCGAAACCCAATATAACGGATAAAAGAACAATTGCTTTTCGAGCCCTCATTTTCTCCTCCAAAGCCCTGTTGACATCCAACTAGGCCATATACGGCGGATTGCTTGGTGCATCAACGGCTTGTTTGAAGGCTGCCCAAAGTGACCGGCTGTCCCTTAGGGATCCCTTAGGGACGACCCCTTAGGGAGACCCCTTAGGACCGTCCCTGAATCGATCCTGAATCGATCCTGAATCTCTTGCAAAATCAGATGAAGCGTCAATTGAACATCCACTTTTATTCCAATCTGGAAGCTGAGACTGCCTCGATACAATCGTCGCGTCGGAGTTGATTTCCACGTCGGAACTGGTCTCGCTTCTGCTCGTGATATCTGGCTTCATGAACCCCTTCATCTGTTCTTTGTAGCGGCGCAATAAACACATCGGTATCATTTCAGCTCCTCCCAGAGGGTATGGTCGACCAGGCCGTACGCCTTGAGCTCGGAAGCCAATCTCAGGCCGAGCTCGCTCGGGCCATCGCTGCCCTGATCGGCGCTGCGGTGGATGTGAATCGCCAGGTCTGTTGCTAATTCATTTCGGCGGTAGAGTGCCAGCACCATGGATGTTTCCCCTGCGGTTTGGATCGAAGCGTCGATTCGCTCGCTCAGGATTTCGATGGCGTTCGCTGCCGATCTCAATTGGATGATTTCTAGCACCTTCATAAGGCTACCCTCATTTCTCCAAGTCGTCAGTTCGCTTGATGTCGCAAAAGGGAACATTGACACCCAGCGTTACTGCCCACAAGCTTCCACCCCTTCTTGCCTACGATTGTCGGCATTTCGCGATTATGTCTGAATCTTTTTTCCGATATAGAAAACGTAGCCATAGAACTCTTTGTATTTGCGATATAACTCGGCTTCGTGTCGTAAATTTGCCATGAGTTCTTCTGCAGCTCTGTTACCGGCGTGCTTTTCCAAGAAGTTTTTTTGATGAGAAACCTGTGGCCTAAAAAAATGCTCCGTCCAACAGGTTTCGGGCAGAACAAAAGTAGCGATTGGGAGATATCCAGCATTCTGCATTTGGGCGACCTTGTTTGGAATCGTGTCTATTTCTGGATAAGCATCCATCCAAAATTGCTCAATTTCAGCGGGTCTCATTTTTGTAAACCACGATGCCTCTGAAACCGCAATATAGCCTCCGGCCTTCAAATATTTTCTCCATTCGTTTAGGCCGCGGTTGAATCCAATATTGTAGATTGCCCCTTCTGACCAGATTACATCTAGCTCCGCTTTCTGAAAGGGAAGGTCATCCATCGAACCAACAATACCTCTGGCTCTATCCTGAAGGCCCCATTTTTGCGCATGAACATTGAACAGGTCTATAAAACCGGGAGACAAGTCGATGCCTCTAACAAACCCTGATGTGTGCTCTGCCAAGACCATCGTCTGACCACCGGTGCCGCAACCCAGATCAACAATTTGTGAGTCGCTCGTGAGTTTGTCGATAAAGCCCAACGCTTTGATAGTCTCTGCTGGGCTGCCCGGCCCCTGTCGCGGAATACCTGAAAAGTATTCCCAGATGAGTTCAAGGTCAAATTCGTGAATTGTTTTGTTTTCGTCGTTCATGATGTTCACTCCCAATTGTGCGACAGCGCATATATTGTGCGTTACTTTTTTTTGTTTGCGCCAATTGCCTTCTCTTCCTTCAAATGAGTTTTTCTGGGTGCTCATTGGCTCCCTCTGTTCTCTGTTTGGGTACAGCAATGGTCGTGCCAAGGTGAAAAAATCAACATTTTCAAGTGGTTGAGAATAGCATGGTGGTGGAATTGCGGTATTCCGCGAATTGGATTGCGGTATTCCGCGAGTTTGGGCAAGGTTGAGTTTGGCCGCCCCATGCTCATGGAGGAGTTCTCGTGATCAATGAAAGCGATTTCTGTCGTGAAGCAACTTTGAAAATCTGTAGTACCTTTGAGGTCGAGCAAAGTCTTAAGCATTGCTTCGATATGCTCGCGCAGCATATGCCCATTGATGTCCTCTATCTGAGCCAGTATCAGGAGGACCTGCTTGCCATGCGGTTCATAGCATCAGCCCGAAGAGATTCTTGTTCATCTATGGACACACTCCTGCGTCTACCCGAAATCGACAAAAAGAACGCGGCGGATATGGACAGAATCGCTCAGGAAAAGACCGCCCATGGTGTTGTCGTCTTCAACCGCTGCGATGAAATGCCGATGAATGAACACATACTGGATCTCCTGGACCTTCCTCCCAGTTCAGCCATGAGCCTCCCGCTGATGATCGCTGACCAGTGGATTGGCAGCTTGGATCTGTTTGCTCACGGCCAAGATCATTTTAACGGTGAACACATACGTCTTTTTGCAACACTGCGCGAGCCCATGGCGCTGGCCATGGCAAACTCATTGAAGCATCGGGAATTGCTGCAATTGAAAAATCTGCTTGTAGATGACAACAAGTATCTTCAAAGGGAGCTCCTGAGATTATCCGGATCGGAAATCGTCGGTGCAGACTTTGGCCTGCGCGAGGTGATGCGGCAGGTGGGACAGGTGGCGCCCACTGAGAGCCCGGTTCTGCTGTCGGGTGAGACCGGAGTTGGTAAGGACGTGATCGCTAATGCCATACACCTCGGGTCCCAACGCCGTGAGGGACCGTTTATCCCAGTCAACTGCGGCGCCATTCCGGATTCCTTGCTTGACAGCGAGCTGTTCGGGCACGAGAAGGGAGCGTTCACCGGCGCGCTATCGCAGAAGAGGGGCCGTTTCGAGCGCGCCAACAAAGGAACGATCCTGCTCGACGAAATCGGCGAGATGCCCCTCGAAGCCCAGGTCCGATTGCTCAGGGTTCTGCAGAACCGTGAGATTGAACGCATCGGAGGGACCAAGCGCATCTCACTGGATATTCGAATCATCGCCGCCACGAATAAGGACCTCACCGCGATGGTCAAAGATGGGCGCTTTAGAGAAGATCTGTACTTCCGGCTCAATGTGTTTCCGATCCGGGTTCCGCCACTTCGTGATCGGACGAGTGACATCCCTGCACTGGTACAACACTTCGTCGAAAGCAAAGCCCGTGAGCTCAAGGTGGGTGAAATCCCGCAGCTGGCCGAGGATGCTCTCGACGTATTGATGGCTTACCACTGGCCGGGCAACGTGCGCGAGCTGCAGAACGTGGTCGAGCGGGCGATGATCCTACACCAGGGTGAATCGCTGCGCTTCGACGATCTCGGTCTTTCGCCTGCGTATACCGTCACGAATGGCTCAAGCGCAGCGAGTGAACATTCTTTAACTCTGGACGACGTGATCGTCAGCCACATCAAGCATGTCCTCGATATGACCGAGGGAAAGATCCACGGTGCGGGTGGCGCCGGTGAGCTGCTGGGAATCAACCCAAGCACGCTACGAACAAGAATGAAAAAGCTGGGAATCCCATTCAAGAAGGGCTAACGAACGCGACAATTCCAGGAAGTCTACTCGAGAGATAGATGGGTAGGATGAATGGGAATGAGAGGCATCAATTCGTGAAGCCGAGCGCAAAGCCTCAATTGGCAGATCTTGGTGCTGCCGGGAATTGTCTTGCTGCTGGCCTTGTCGCTCAAGTTTCTAAAAATGCGCGACCATTAATACCCACGAATCCAATGTGTAGGAGAGATTAATAAACTTAGGGATTACACCCAGGGATAAACTCAATCAGCAAAGTTCAAGCAACCAGTAACGTGAATCTGTTGAAGTTCAGTTTGATTTCCTTTAATGATGCGATCGATATGAATAGGGCCACCAAGATTAATATCGTCTACCTCTTTATAGCCATAATCGGTGTCGTCGTGCTGCACGATCTGTGGACCAACGATCGGTCGGTTACTCCCGTGCCCTATAGCGAGTTCAAGACCCTTGTCTGCGAAGAGATGTTGGGAAACCGGTGAAGACGTGCTGTACCTTCTGTTAGCCAATCTCGTCGCTGGCTGCGTCGCACCAATGCTGACCGGTCGCCTGCGGGGCGTGACGCCCTGGTTGCTGGCCTCGGTGCCCTTGGCCTCGGCTGCCTCCCTGGTCGCCAGTGGCCTGGGCCGGACCGATGGTGTCCTGGCGCAGGCGTGGTCTTGGGTTCCCCTGCTGGGGGCCGAGTTCGCGCTGCGTGCTGACGGGCTATCTTTGCTCTTCACGGCCCTTGTCGGACTGGTGGGCTCCCTGGTGGTGCTCCATGCCGGACACTACCTTTCGCGATCGCCGCTACTGGGACGCTTCTATTTCCTCATCTTCTTGTTCATGACCGGCATGTTCGGTCTGGTGCTGTCTGACAATATCTGGTTGCTCTTTGTCTGCTGGGAGCTGACCAGCATCACGTCCTACTTCCTCATTGGATTCAAGAGCGAGCAGCAGTACGCCCGTGACGCAGCGCGTAGGGCCCTGTTGACCACCGGCGCAGGCGGGTTGGCCCTGCTGGTCGGGTTGGTGGGATTGAGCCTGATGGGTCGCCGGGCAGGGCTCGATCCACTAGAGGCCGCCACGCTTAGTTCCTTACTGGAGCTGGGCTCTCGGCTGACCGCCGATCCCCTCTACCCGCTCACCCTGGTCCTGATCCTGATTGGCGCCTTCACTAAGAGCGCCCAGATGCCGTTTCACCACTGGCTGCCCGCCGCCATGGCCGGGCCCACCCCGGTCTCGGCGCTGCTGCACTCGGCCACCATGGTCAAGGCCGGTGTTTTCCTCTTGGCGCGACTGCAGCCCGCCTTGGGCGCCAGTGATCTTTGGACCGCGATCCTGGTGCCGGTGGGAACTGTCACCATGCTGGGCGGGGCTCTGTTGGCGGTGGGGCGCACCGATCTGAAGGAGATTCTGGCCTATACCACGATAAGCGCCCTGGGCACCTTGGTCCTGCTGATCGGCCTCGGTTCGCCCGGTGCTCTGGCCGCGATGGTGGTCTTTCTCACCGTTCATGCCCTTTATAAAAGCGCGCTATTTCTGGTGGCCGCCAACATCGATCAGCGCACCGGCACGCGGGACCTGACGCGCTTGGGTGGGCTGCGACGCATCATGCCGCTGACCGGTCTGGCAGCGCTGTTGGCGGCTCTGGGACAGGCCGGAGCGCCCCCTGCTTTGGGCTACATCGGCAAGAAGTTGGCGCTGCAGGCCAAGCTGGAGCTGGCCGCTTTCGATGAGTGGTTGGTTCTCGCCGCTGTACTCACCAACATCGCGATGGTGTCTCTCGCCCTGGTCATTGTGGTGCGACCCTTTGGCGGTGGCAAATCCGTTAGTCTCGAAAAGGGCCACCCAGTGGCGGCGGGCATGGTCGTCGGACCATTGGTGCTGGGGCTGCTGGGCGTGGTGGTGGGCCTGGTGCCGGCGGTCTTCGACACCCATCTGGGCACGGCTGCGGCTTCGGCAGCCGCCGGACAGGTCGTGGTGCTGGACCTGAAGGTCTGGTCGGGATTGAGTCTGCAGAGCCTGCTGCTGATGGGGTTGAGCCTGGCGGTTTTCGCCGCGGGTTACCTGCTCTACACCAAGCTGCATCTGTTTCAAGCTCGCCCGCTTTTGCCGGCACCTTTGGTCCGTTTCAGTCCCACCGTGCTCTACGATCGCGGCCTCAGCACATTCTTGAATCTTTGCAGCCGTCTAACAGGGCTGATCCAGGGCGGTTTGCTGCGCCGCTACGTGGGGGGCATCGCCCTGGCGGCCGGGCTCGGGGCCCTGTTCTGGCTGGTGGCCGCCGTGGTTGGACAGATCCTGCTGCCGATGGAGGGCATCACGCCTCACGGCTTGCTGCTGTTGGCGATCATGACGGCCGGCGCTATTGGTGCTGCGCTGATCCGACGGCCCATCGTGGCCGCTCTGTCTGTTGGGATGACCGGATTGGGCCTGGCCCTGATGTTCGCGCTTTACAGCGGCGTGGACCTGGCCATCACCCAACTCCTGGTGGAGACATTGATGATCGTCATCTTGGTGGCCGTGTTTTCGCGCCTGCCCAGTGGTTCTCCGGCTGCCGGCCCGAGGTTCTCTCCCTTGCGGCTGGTTGTGGCCGCTGTCCTGGGCACGGCCGCCACCCTGGCCGTGCTGCTCACCGTTGCAGAAAGAACCGCCTCGGAGCTGAGCCGTGAAATTCTGTCGAGAGCCTGGCCCGAGGCTTACGGGCGCAACGTCGTCAACGTGATCCTGGTGGATTTTCGCGCCATGGATACCCTGGGCGAAGTGGTCGTGGTGGCCGCCGCCGCCCTCACGGTGGCCGCCCTGGTGGCGGCGGGGAGGAGAGCAGGGCCATGAACTGGATTCCACTGCGCGTGATTGCCAGTCCTGTTTCGATTGTGTTGCTGGTCATGTCGGTGCTGACGCTGGTCCGTGGCCACAACGAGCCAGGGGGCGGTTTCATCGGCGGGCTGCTCGCGGCCTCGGGTTTCCTGGTTCACGCCCTGGCTTTTGGTCCGGCCCGCGGGCGCCGCCTGCTGACCGTGCCGCCGCCGGTTCTGCTGGGCCTGGGCATCCTGACGGTCACTGTCAGCGGGCTCTTCGGCCTGCTGCAAGGCCAGGCGTTTCTCACAGGCCAGTGGTGGTTCGAGGTGCCCGGTCTAGGCAAGCTGAGCTCGGTGCTAATCTTTGATTTGGGGGTGTACATCGTCGTCTGCGCTGCTGCGTTGCAGCTGTTGCTGTGGCTTTTGGATGCGCCGTCCGTCGATTCCGATAAGGAGGGAGAGCCGTCATGACCTTGCTGTTGACCCTGCTCGTCGGTTTGCTGTTCACCCTCGGGATCTACTTGCTGATGGCGCGCACCCCCGCCCGCCTGATCATTGGTCTGATGTTGCTGGGCAATGGCGCCAACCTGGGCGTCTTCGTGGCGGGCGGATTGACTGCCGGACAGCCGCCATTGACAGCCGCTGCACAACAGGCCCCAGCTGCGGGCGCGGCTGATCCGGTGCCGCAAGCCCTGGTATTGACGGCGATTGTCATCGGCTTCGCTGTAACGGCCTTGGCCGCGGGACTGATCTGGCGCACCCAGGCTGACCACCCGGACAACGACCTCGACGCCATGAACCGGAGCGAATCATGACCCCGATGCCGGCCCATTGGCTGCTCCTGTTGCCCTTGCTGGTTCCCTTGCTGGTGGCTGGCCTGGCCTTGACGGCCTGGCGGCGGCGGCGATTGCAGCAGATCCTGAGTCTGTGTGGGGCCGCCGCGCTGCTGATCACTGCGGGATTGATCCTGGCGGCCCTGCAGACCAGTCCGCTCCCGGTGGTCCGGCTGGGCAGCTGGCCCGCGCCAGTGGGCATCCCCCTTGGCGCCGACCACCTGACCGCGCTGATGCTAGGCCTATCGGCTCTGATGACCGCGGTGACCCTCGTCTATCTGGTCGGTTCGCCTAGCCAGGGACCCTTTTTGGTGCCCCTGATGATGGTGACGGTGCTCGGGGTGAACGGCGCTTTTCTAACACGGGATCTGTTTAATCTGTACGTCTGGTTCGAAGTGCTGCTGGCCGGCAGCTTCGGCCTGCTGGTGGTCACCGGTGGCAAGCTCGGCCGCGAAGCCGCCGTCAAGAGCCTGACCCTGAACCTAATGGGGTCGCTGATCTTCCTGCTGGCCGTTGGGGTGACATACGGCCTGGCCGGAACCTTGGACATGTTCGAGCTGCAGCAGCGCTTGGCCGTGCTACACGCCGAGCGGCCCGCCGCCGTCACCGGGGTGGCAATGCTGCTGCTGGCCGCATTTGCCATCAAGGCCGCCCTGTTCCCCTTCCACTTTTGGTTGCCGGCCAGTTACCATGTGCCATCGGCAGGGATTTGCGCGCTCTTTGCGGCCCTGTTGACCAAAGTGGGCATCTACTCCTTGCTGCGGCTGCTGACGCTGCCCTTCGGCGCTGTCGAGGGTCCTGAAACGGTGTTGGGTGTGTTGGCGGGACTGACCATGCTGGTGGGCGTGTTTGGCGCTGTCACACGCTTCGAGATCAAAGCCATACTGGCCTGGCACAGCATCAGTCAGATTGGCTACATGGCCGCCGGATTCGCCCTGTTGGCGGCGCCGTCCGTCGAGGTGCGCCTGGCCGGCCTGGTCGCCACTGTTTTTTTCGTTTTGCACCACGGTTTGGTCAAGCCGGCCCTGTTTCTGGTGGCGGGGCTGGTAAAACAGTTGCAGGGCAGCACTGATTTGGGCCGCCTTGGTGGTCTGCACCGCAGCCGACCGTTGCTGGCCGTTGCGTTCCTACTGTCGGCCCTGTCCCTGGTGGGCATCCCGCCATTGTCCGGTTTCTGGGCTAAACTGGGCCTGGTGCAGGCCCTTTTCCAGGGCGGACAAGGCTGGCTGTTGGCCGCCGCCCTGGGCGCCAGCGTCGTCACCTTGCTGAGCATGGTCAAGATCTGGAGCGAAGCCTTTTGGAAGCCCCTACCAGAGCGGGAAGAGTCGGTCTCTCCCGTTGGGGCGCCGCCTGTCGGCCGCTGGGTAGCCACCCTGGGCTTGGTGGCCGTGGTGACCCTGCTGGGGCTGATCCCTCGGCCGACTCTGGATTTGGTCGAACAGGCTGCCGTGACACTGAACGCCGACCGCGCCCGGGCCGGCGAGACCGAGCCCGCTCTGGCAGCCTCTGCAGAGGAACGGCGATGAAAGTGCTGCGCAAGATTCCCCTGGCCCTCGGTTTTGTGGCCTTTTTCACCTGGGAGCTGGTGCGCTCGTCTTTGCAGGTGGCTTACGACGTGGTGACACCCGCGAATCGGCGCCAGCCGGCGATCTTTTGCGTCGAGCTGGATGTGAAGCGCGATATCGAGATCGCCCTGCTGGCCAACCTGTTGACCTTGACGCCGGGCACCATGGCCCTAGGGGTTTCCCAAGACCGCAGCAGCCTGTTGGTGCACGCCATGTTTGCCCCCGATATTGCCGCGCTGCGCCGGCAGATCAAGGACGGTTACGAGCGGCGCGTAAAGGAGTTGCTGGCATGAACGCAGACCCCGCCGTCGCGCTAATCCTTGACGTCATGATGGGGGGGGTGGCCCTGGCGATGGCCGCCGCCGGGCTGCGCCTGCTGCGCGGGCCAACCAATGCCGACCGCGTGATGGCCCTGGATGTGCTGACCATCTCAGCCGTGGCCGAGGTAGCCCTGCTGGCCTGGCGAACCGATGTGACGGCCCTGCTGGACGTGGCCGTGGCGGTGGCTATGGTGACCTTCATGGGGGCCGTGGCCCTGTCTTGGTATTTGGAACGAAAGGGCGAGCCATGAGCGAATTAGTTGTGATTGCGGCTCTCTGTCTGGCCGGCTTCGGTGTCTTGATGGTGTTGCTGGCCGCGGTGGGCCTGCTGCGCTATCCCGATGTCTACACCCGTAGCCACGCCGCGGGCAAAGCGGCCACCCTCGGTGTCTGTTGTATCATGCTGGGGTGTGCCCTGGGCCTGGGCGGAGGTGCGATTTTGCGGGCGCTGCTCGTGGTAGTCTTTCTCTTTGTGACCATTCCTGTCGGAGCCCAGCTGATCGTCCGGGCTGCCCTGTGCAACGGCGCCCGCCCCGCCAGCGACACACGGTTGGATCCGGACCTGCACGAGTCCGGCAGCTGCGGGCTCGAAAGGCAATTTGTTCATCGAGATGACAAGGAAGGCCACAGCCGATTCAAATGATGGTAACTCGGCAGTGTAGTCAAGCGGGGATCGTCAATCGGCTTGCCAATGGTAAAGTGATAAAGGCTCTGATACGCATTTCCACGGAGGCCGAGCAAGGCGTGAAACGGATCGTCGAAATAACATCCGATCCCCGTTCCTCGTACATCGTGGGCCTCGGCTTCCAGATACAACACTTGACCGATCATGCCGGATTCCCAAAAAAGGGACTTGTACTCCCACGGTGCCGCTTCCAAGGTTCTTTTAAATTGCGCTACCATGCCAAAGGAAACAGCACTATCGCCAGCGATATCTTGGAAACAGCTAATGTCGGCAGCGTGCTCTTGAAAATCGCCATCTTTCAATAAATAGAGTGGAACGCCTGATCCGACGGGTTCCCACAAAAAGGTGGTGTCCATGTTCGATTGAACATCTGCCAACTGGGCTTTCACCCGCGAATAGTAGTAGAGCCCAGGCGGCAACTCGCGAACCCGATGAACGAACAATACCAAATCCAATCTCGGTGGAGCCAACGCGACATCAAATGGTGCGGCATCACACCGAGGTAGCGTTTTGTCCAAAATGGACAACAGAACGTCGCGGTGAATGTACCCCTGACGGTCAAACTGCTGGGCGCTACGTCGCTCTCGAATAATGCTGGTTGCACTCTTGGCTACCGATGGCTCCTCACGAAAGGACGTCGTAGCCATCGGGACTGGTTTCATCTGTGTCGAAGGCCTGTCCAGATACCTGGCGGTATCGTAGATGAGATCCCATCGCGTCGTTTGGGGACTGAGACGTTCTGGTTGCCCAACAAACATCAAGTCCGTGTATGACTGAACGAGCGAGTCGGGAAATCTTCGGGGGATATCGTGGCTTGTCGCATCATGCACCCATACCATCAAATCCGCATGCTCTTCTTCATCGGCATGCCACTTCACACGGTCAAAACCGAGTAGCCGGCCGATATCGCGATCAGACATGTCGCAAAGGTATGTCACCCGCCAGCCAAAAAGATTGGCTGCGATGCGCAAGGCGGCCAAGGCGTGGCCCACATCGTGTTGCGTGTATCTAAGCGCCCGTTCCCCATATTTCCACGCCTCTCTCCAGAAAATGCTCGTCAAGGCAACAGCAAACCCAGCGTTTGAGAAATGCGATCTCGTCGCCTGCCACAATTCCGCCCCGATGGTCGCACGTTCGCTCAATGCATGATGGTAGGCATTGTAGTGGACAACTCTCGCCCTTCCATCAACCACTGGCGGCAACAACAGATGGCACTCGGTGGGGTGCAGGTTTCCACTGGATGGATTCATCCTCAGCGCCCACGTACTGTCCCCAAATGATTTCCATGCTGAAATACCGAGCGCTAGCTCGAGAAATCGCGAAATGGTGGTCAAGCTCATTTCCGCCGATGATCGCCGACCGCGTCGATACAGATCCGAGTGGGTTCCCTCGGGATCCGCCCCGTGGAATGGCAAGTCGACTTGCGGGGTACCCTTCCAGAAACGAAACGGGTTGGGTTGATTGTCCCAGTCCATGTACCCCGGTGAGCGGGCATACCTTCGGGGTTGGTGTTTCGTCGTTTGATGATAATCGTTCACCTGTTTCATAACAGATTCGTCCTGACTGTCTGGCAGACTCGTTCACGCCGACTCCTTTGTCATGCGGAACTCTGGATCAGGAAACACGCCTTGATGCAACTTGGTTTCTCCTGCTAGCCAGCTGATTAAGATTGTTACGGCTGATAAATCGCATGTGCAACCTCGTGTGCATATTTACAGCTGTCGGGAGCGATACCCGAAACCGCACCACACTAAAATGATGGTACCCACAATGGTGTAACCACACGGGCACTCACAAGGGGCACCACGGGCACCCACCAGGGGTGGATTCAGTGGCCGCGTATTCGGTTCCACAAGAACTGCATTGCCGCTCCAGCATCATCTACTTGTGGATCAAGCCTTTTCAACAATGCGCCGGACGGATTCGTTACTAACTGCCAATTGAAAACGTACTGCCCTTGCCTCTCTGAGTCGGTGTGAATCTCGCCGAATCTGAGATCGCTGAAAATGAGATGTCCCTCGCTCGATTCCTCAACGGTATACCAGCCGTTTGAGAACCAGAGCAGCTGATTCACCGCTTGGCTATCACTAATCCCATCAAGTAGCCTATCGTTACTACTTACGAACTTGAACTCAATCACTGAACGCGTGTCGAATAAAGAGTAGTAGCCGACATAGTAGCCATCGGGGACCTTTGCAGTGGCTCGCCAAAGCACAGTGTTGAACAAGGTCGGCGTGGTCATTAGTCTTTCGTAAGGAATATTCTGTTTGGCAAGGGACTCACTCACGATGGAACGGACCTGGCCTTTGATCGCTATCGTCGCGGCCATGTAGATGGTGCTAGCCGCAAGTCCGGTGAGAATCACCGCTCTTCTGGCAGGAGGAGACCGTCTGAGAAACAGTGCCACTGCGATTCCAAACAACAGAGGTGCCGTGTAGAGAGGATCTACAATAGAGATGTTGTTGAAACCAACCTGATAATTGCTGAAGGGCTGAAATACCTGGGTTCCATAGACTGTAAAACAGTCCAAAAGTATCGCCGCAAGCAAGCATGAGAGTGACAGCACACTCCAACTTTTAATGGATGCTCGGCGACCGTTCAGCCGGAACAGCACGAAGCCCAATACGGGGGCAAGGGCGCAGTTGAGGAGCAAGGAGTGTGATAACCCGCGATGCCACCCCAGCTTAGTGACTTCATCCATTAGCGGATAGAACAGAACGTCGAGATCGGGAATAGTACCTGCAACGGCGCCCCATAAAAGAGCTCTGTTCCCTATCTTTGGCCCCAGGACAGTTTCACCTACCACTGCACCTAAAGCTGCTTGACTTATCGAATCCATATTCTACACCGCCTATCAGGAATCCCCTTGGTTCTAACTCTTACCCTGTTTCGAGTATGGGGAGAGTTCCGAGAATTTCAAACGAATAGTACACTGGGTGGCGGTCATGGAAACCCTTCGCTTATCAAAACTCTATTCCTTGTTGGGCTTTGATGCCGGCTTTGCACGGATGTTTGATCTCCTTCATCTCGGTGACGAGGTCGGCCAGCTCGATGAGCGCGTCGGTGGCGCCGCGGTCGGTGACGGCGATGTACATTTCTCTGCCGTAGAACGCACTGCTCAAGAGTTTACGATTTTCCCCCATCGATGTCGCTGCCAGCTGCGCTATCCGAGGCAGAATTAGATGCCGAGCCAGCATCTGGTGTATCAGTGGCGGAACCTGTTTCTGTATCTGTCGGTTGCTCATCGGGCACACACTGTTCGGTGAGGAAGGCATTGCACGATACCAGGTATTGACGACCCTCGGACGCAATGACGCTCACCGTTTGAATCAATGCCAGGACCTTGAGCAACGCGCTGAGACCCAAGTCATCGGTGGCCATCCACAAGGCTGCTTCGCTCCAGTTCGACGCGGCGCTGAGTAGGTGCGTGATGTTGCACTCCGCTGATTGCCATTCCATGCAGGCCGGGTAGAGATGGCCACTGGAGCTACCGTTCAAAAACTGGCTGGCGCCGGCACCTACTACCGGTGTGGCCTCCCACAGGGCAGATAGGCTCAAGTCGGCAAGAATGGTGGTATAGAGGGATGTGAGGCAGTTCATCCCACACTCGATGGTTGGTAGATCATGGGTGGTTCCCCGAGTTGCCTTGGCCGTCTGGGAGAGTACTTCAAAGTGGGGGATACCGGCGAGCTTGACTGAGGTGGTCAGAGTTGCGGAAGTAACTTCATATGGGGTACCAGCGATCCATGCCAGGTTGAGCAGCTCCCAGTCATTGACGATGGTTTGAACGTCTGTTTGCTCGATCACCGAGGTGAGCTGGTCGACCAGTTCTACTAGCTCTAATTCCAGTTCTGAGCCGAGGGCCGCGGTATTGACCTTGCCATCCAACTCACCTATCGCGTCATCTACGACCCTGAGATAGGCTAGGGTTGTCTCGGAGATTTCTAATTGGTTGACCGAATCTCCTGACTCGCCATCACCGGCACACGCTGCCCACAGGAGACACCCGACGAATAGCCCAATGTGCAATCTCGGTTTGTTTCTCATCTGATTACTCCGGGATGAAAATCTCATTTTCATCTGATTACTCCGGGATGAAAATCTCATTTTTACCTGATTACTCCGGGATGAAAATTTCAATTTGTTTGATGGCAGCGCCGTGTTGGTCGATGCCACCGACCACGGCCACCATGCCGTTGGGCAATAGCTCGGCTGAGAGTAGATAGCGGCGAATTCTCATACTTTGGGTCGCTGTGATAGTGAGCGCGCCCGAGGTCTGAGCACATGTCGCACCCAGCTTGACGAACCGCGGGTCGAGTATCTCCACCGAGGGGGTTGGCTCAGGTGGATCGTTCGACAGTAACCCACCCATGACCATCACCCTGCCATCGGGCAATCTAATGCTCGCCCCATGCCACCTTGCCTGGTTGAGCGAGCCGATGGGGCAGAGCAGCATGCGAATTGGATCAAACAAATCTACACTGGCTGAAGCAGTGCCCGCTTCGTTCTGGCCGCCAATGAGGATGACCCGTCCATCGGACAGTGTAACCGCGTCCACGAAGGCCCGTGCTTCGCTTTCTGATGAATGGATATCAAAAGTATTTTTGTTGGGATCAAATGTAATAAAGGCCGATGACGGCTGACCAGCAGGATCGAGTCCACCATAGAGAAGGCCGATATTTGCCGCCGCGGCGCCGGCCAGTCCCTGTCGTGGCGCGGGCATGGCCAATTGCACGACAGATCCATTTGCGCGTACGATCTCGGCCATCGCCGTGGGCCCGCCCGTTTGGTCTATACCGCCTGCAATTACACGGGTTTCGTTAAGGGAGAACACGGCGGCGTGGGATCTTGCGGCACTCAACAGCTCGCTTTGAGTGCTGGTTTGGCCTTGGAGGTCAATAAAGTCCACTGTGCCGAGCAACCCGTAATCGTCCCTACCACCGTAGATGGAGATACCCCCTGTAACTCGCGCTGCTGCAGCAAAAGCCCTCGCCGACTGCAGACACATCCCGCCGGACGAGGGACCGCAGTCAAAAAAGGACGTATTGCCACTGGTCGGATCGTAGCGCTCAATCGAGGTGAGTAGGTCGAGGGGGCTGATCATGGTACCCCCGGCAGCACCGCCAGCGACGAGTAGGTCTCCGCCTTTGGTTAACAATGCAACGTGGCCGAACCGCGCTTGGGTGAGACCATATCCTGGGGCGATGGAAAAACGCCCCACGCGGCCGATGAACAGATCTATCTCCTGATTTCCCTCGTTAACTGTAAAGGGCAGGGAACGTCCACGAGAGATGACGTAGCCGTCTGCTCCGGCCAATCCCTCGACAGTGATAATTCTCCGGTCGCCTGCTGGAATCGGTGGCAATTTCGACGAGCTGCCGGGCTGAAAGTCAAAGGTTTGCTCGACGGGGTTCATGTTTGCGCCGCTGACCCGGATGCGTAGATGACTGACCAGCGACATGTCGAGTGGATCTTCTGCGACGAGTGGGGACTTGATGAGAAAGACCTCCACGGTGCCGACACTGTCGTCACAAGCCGCAAAGCAAAAGCAGATGAGCAGCCCGAGGGAGATCGTACGGGCCAGGCTCAATGATACACCACTACGTCCACGTTGCCAGGATCAGCAGTGGCTGTCGCTGCAATGGCAATGGCAGTTCCTGCGGCGACGACACCACCGGCAATGGCGTAAACCCACCACTTTTTGTACCAAGGTGGCGGCTTCGTAACCTCTTGGGGGATGCCACATGCTTGACGCACGCGGATCTGCAGGCGACGTTGTTCACCGGCCAACCAGCGCTCTTGGGCTGCGATGTCGAAGGGCAGGCGATGGCGAATCTGTGGTTTGGTGGTGGCCTCCTTGACGAGGGAGATCTTTTCGCTGAGGATCAACCCCTCCTCATCCCTCCCCGCGGATATCCACAGGATTCCCTCGACCTGCCACTGCTTGGCCAGTGTACGCAGCCGAGCGGGTGGCGGGACGGGAAACAGGATTGGACCGGCATTGCGGCCTGCTGCAAAAAACGCCTGGGCTTGGGGCGAAATACTGGGGCCGGGGCGCGCATCGCTATCCAATGAGAGCGCTTTGCGATAGTAGAGCAGAGCCGTATCTTGCTCTCCGGCATCAATGGATGCGGCCCCCGCAGCGATGAGGGTCTCCACGACGATACTCGGATGCAGAACAACCATGTCGGACTGCACGGTGGCTGAAGCTGCCTCTCGCCAGAGGCGGGCTGCGGTGGATAGATCGAATTGCAGTGCGGCTTGCTTGGCCCTATCGATCTGGGCTTGAATGTCATCGGGAATAGTGACAGTTCGGTCGGTCGGCACCCTGGCGACCATCTCTTCGACCATTATCAGTTGACACTTGGCCGTTGTCTTCTTGGGGATTACGGCACGAGCCACCCCAGCTTCCCGACTCGATCCCCGGGGCATGGCAATTACAGCGAGGCGACAGCCCGTGGCACCATTATTAGCGGATAGCAACGGTGCTGGGAACACGGCTAGTGCGATGAAGCACAACGACCCGACAAGTGATACTGGTACCCTTTCGCGTTTTGGCATCATGGTGATTCGTCTAATTTTACGCCAATATTGGTCTCCTCCCAGGCCCTGACCGTGACTTGGCGGGTCAGCCTGAGGTTCAACTTAGGGTTTTCAAATACAAGGGTATGTACCCCAACGGTCAATTGTACTCTTTTATAGGGCGTATGGCCATTCAGCCGCTTGCCATCGACCGAGACATGCGACCAAGGGTAGGAATTGATATTGAGCCAGCCCCACTTGGCTACCGAGCTGTTGTCAACTGCTGGACCATCTGTCCCGCGGCTGTCTTTTACCACTGATCGGAATGGTCGGTTCTTTTTTTTTCCTGGGCTGGGTTTGTTTTTTTGCTTGGGCAAAATGCTGCGTTGCTCTGTGGATTGAGTGGCTTGCTCAATAAGTTTTAGGGGCGGGGGAGTGGCCTTCTTGACCGGAGTCTTCGCTGGCTCTGGTTGCACGGCCTTTTTGCCCGGAGAATCTGTTGCAGCGATACGGGGCTCGGCAATCGGGGAACCTCCTTTTTGCCACAGCAAAGCAGCCGATCCCAAGCCGACAATGAATATCGCGGCGATGATTGCCAGGCGCCTCTTGAGGATCAGCCGTCCTTGGGGTGTGTCTTCTTGGCGCGGGGAGAGTGGCATTGTGGGCTCGACGAGGAAGTTGACGGCTGAAGACTGAGTATCCGCCAATAAAGCGGAAGAACCATCGGCGCCTGAGGGGGATTCCATGCTGTGCTTATTCGTGTCCTCGCTTTGGGGAAAATACTTTTGCACCGTGATGGCCAGATCTGACTCGGTATAGGAAAAATGAATGTCGTTCAGCAGCGAACGCAACTCGATTTCCGCGGCAGAAGCAGAGTCGATTCTTGCTGCGGGCGTTTTGGCCAGCAACCGCAGGACGAAACCATCCAATTGATGGGGAATGGACGGAACTTTGGTCGAAGGTGCCACTGGGATCTGGTTTTGAACCAGCTTGAGGGTTTCTGCGTCGGTCTTTCCTACGAGGGGAGGGGCACCCGTTAGGCATTCGTAGAGCACCGCGCCCAGGCTGTAGATATCCGCAGCCGGTGAGGGCCGCTCGCCAGCGATAACCTCCGGAGCAATGTAGTTGGCCTTGCCCCAGATAGTCTCCCGACGCTGCGAAGAGAGTAGGTCGGCAATGCCAAAATCAGTGAGCTTTACCTGACCGCCACTGGAGATGAGGATATTGTCCGGGCTGATATCCCGGTGAACGATGCCGGTCTTGCTTATCTCGACGCCAGCACAGGCATGGGCATAGGCCAGCGCCTGGCATACCTGACGCACAACAAATAGCACATCCTCGACAGGCAGCAATTCACCTTTTTGGCGCGTCGCTGTTAGCAATAGGCGCAGGCTAGGTCCTGGCACGTATTCCAAGACCAGAAAAGGCCGTGCACCTTCTCGCCCGAATTCAAAGGCGGCGGTGATGTTGCCATGGGTTAGATTGAGCACGATGCGCGCTTCTTCGAGAAAACGGGCTTCGGCCTCGACATCGCGCAGCGCATCGAGGGGCAGGATTTTGATCACCAGCAATCGTCCTGGACCCACTTCCTCGGCCAGTCGCGCGGTGTAGACTTCGGTCATGCCGCCACCGTGCAATCTGGTGAGCAAGATATATCGCCCGAGTTGCCGGGGTAGGGATTTGTCGAGGTCTTCCAAGGAATGTTCACTCGCGGGTTTCATCGGCTCTATCTTTGACAGTTAATCTGTCTCGACTATCAGCAAGTACTCGGCACTGGCATCTGAATACAATTCCAGGAGGTGCTCGCCTTCTCCGGAGACAGATAGGTCATACGTTAGTTTGCGATCCTCGCCGGCCCGCTCGAAAATATCCACGTCGACCAGGTGGACCCGCGCCAAGTCGGGATTCAGCGTGCAATTGGGCTCATAGGCCTGGATGAGAAACTCCGTGCCCGAGGAAACCATTTCACTAAAAAACAACCGCACCCGCAGCTCGGTTTCGGCCGATTCCGTTGCGATGACGACGCTACGCGTTCCAGGGAACGTTCCGGTGACATAACGATCCTCCTTGAGGATGCACCCCGATGGCACGCCGCAGACCCAGTAGGCGTCATCGCAGAGGTCGATCAGCCGATCCTGGACAAATGCTTCTTCAGCGCTCTGGCAAGCGCTGAGCATCGCACATGCGAGCAACGCACATCGATAGATAGTCTTCACTACCTCCATGGAAATAGTTTATCACAAAGTGTGGCTCTGAGAAGAATGGGTCTCCATTTGGTAGTGTATGCTGCTTCGGACGCATTGGGGGGTATACCCCTCACTTTTGGGAGCAGGACGGTAAGCTGTTACCCATCGTGGAATTAAAAAGATGTTTAATTGCAGTATGTTGTAGCGTTTTCTCCGATTCGGTATGCATTTTGCTCATAAAGCGATTAACAACTGGTTCTTTTGCCTGGGAGATTTGCAATGAAAAACAAAGCGCCGTTGGTCAGCGTTGTCGTAGTCGGATTGGCCATGGTTGTGTCAGGGGTTGCACGCGCACAGGATGACGCACCCTATGAGTGTGATAACAACTTCGACGAGTGTGGAACGCCACAGCAATCCGGCGGTGGTGGCGGTGGTGGTGGCGGTAGCATACTCGTCAACAACACCGATCTCGGCGATGCCTATCAGTATGCCGATGATTATGATGATGACGGGGTCGAGGATCCATATGACAATTGTCCATTTATCTCCAATCGCGATCAAGCAGACGATGATGCCGATGGTGTGGGCAACGGCTGTGATAATTGTCCTAGTCAGGCCAATGAGGATCAGGGAGATATCGACGGCGATCGCATTGGCGATGTCTGCGATGAGGACATGGATGGCGATGGCGTCCTCAATGGAAGCGATATTTGTCCGGAAAACCCGGATCCCCTACAAAAGGACACGGATGGCGATGGCTTGGGCGATGCCTGCGACGAGGACATGGACAACGATGGTGTGGTCAACCTAGAAGATAACTGCCCCTTGGTGGCCAACCCAGACCAGGCAGACGACGATCCCGACCAATTTGGCGATGCCTGTGATGACGATGACGACGGTGATGGGATTCGCAATGCCCACGACAATTGTACCCAAGTCGTCAATCCCACCCAGGACGACAGCGATGGGGACACGCAGGGCGATGCGTGCGATCCGGATATCGATGATGACGGCTTGCCCAATCCAAGTGACAACTGCCCCGCTGTCGCCAATCTCAGTCAATCGGACCTGGACAGAGACGGCCTTGGCGATGCGTGCGATGCCGAGTTTTGCTACGTCGTGATGGGCAATGTGCAGCGCTGCCTCAATCCCTCAGATATTTTCAAGGTGTACAGTCCCAATATGCTGGGAGAAACCGGTGAAAGCATCAAGCTACGGCTGTTTGCCAATCGGGTCAATCAGCCGCTGCGCTATACCTGGACCATCACCGGGCGCCCAGCAGGATCCCATGCAACAGTGGCGCACCCTCGGGGTGCGGCTACTATCTCAACGCCTTTTGAGTACCACTACTTAAAGGATCGAAAAGTCGAATTTGTACCTGATAAACCAGGGACATATCAGATTCACGTGGTGGCTGAGCTCGTCTGGACGGACGAGGTCACAGGCGAGGCCAATGTCAAAGGGGAAACCCAGGTCCAAGTTACCGTTGAAGGAGATGCGCTGAGCTCGCCCAACTGTTCGGTCACAGCCGCAGGAAGCTCCGCCAGCGGATGGTATATGCCGCTGCTGCTAATGGTCTTTTTCAGCCTGGCAATGGTGTTTGCTCGACGAAAAAATTAAGATTAAAAATATATAGAAGAATATATCCGACCGCTCGATAGATAGGAGAAGCGTACTTGGCGAAGTTATCCGAGATACGATTGTCACTGAGGTTGGTCAACAAATATATTCTCATCTGTGCAGTGCTGGTTAGTTGGGCCTGCTCTGATGCGGGTCTTCAGCTCGTCCCTGATCCAGTGGTCTACGTGGATGACAAGCTTGCGGTTACTGGGCAAGTATGCACCGGACCGGCCGATGAGGTATCCTTTCCAGTAAAAATTCTGATCATCATGGATCAATCGGCCTCACTCCAGTGCACAGATCCGGGGAACAATCGCTTGACCGCTCTCAATCAGGCGTGCGGTGCGCTCAACAGCCTGCCCAATGTGCAATATGGGGTCATTGGGTTTGCTTCCTGGAGCACCATTACCTCGTTTGCGGGTAATTGGGGGGTGGCCAGTGAAGCATTGGCGCCGGAATCCGGACAAGGGGGACCAGCCACCGACTACCAGGGTGCCCTGTCTACTGCGCTGCGGGTCCTAGAGCAGGACATGATCGAATCCGGGCCAGCAGAGCGATCGCGGACCAAGTACGTTGTTTTATTTTTGAGTGATGGCATTCCTGAGCCGCGGTGTCGAGCTGGATGTGATGACGGTGACACCACGCCTGATAGCCTTTATGGGGTCTGTAATACAACACAAGAGATACCCGACGGCGTCTATGTGGACATGCTTTCCCTGTGCCCTGATTATAATCAACCCGAGCAAATCGTGCAGAAGGTACAAGATATCATGTCCCTTGGCGATTACTACGGCGTGGGCGATCTGCAACTTAATGCTATCTTGCTCTTTGCTTCAGAAGCTGAAATCCAAGCGGTTTGCGGCGATGTGAGCCAGTTTGGGTATGATAAGGACGAAGCAGTACCCCTCCTGCGGGCCATGGCCGAAGAGGGGCTGGGCACGTTTCGCGATGTGCACATCTCCGCTGAGCTCGATTTTCTAGATTTCAATTACGAATCCCTCATCGCTCCCTACCAAGCTGCCGAGTTCTTTGTAGTCAATCTCAATACCGTGCCAACCGAGGCCGGTGTGGGTATCGATTCAGACGGCGATGGTTTGGCCGATGACTTGGAATTTGCTGAGGGACTCAACCGCCTAGCCAGGGATTCAGATGGGGATTGGTTTGGCGATCAGTTTGAGCGAAAATTTGCCGCTAAAGGGTTTGATCCATTGGACGGATCTGTACCGGCCATGGGCTGTGCCGATCGCTCTGACCGGGATGCCGATGGGTTGCTGGCCTGCGAGGAGGCATTCTTAGGCACGGACCCCCGCTTGCCTGATCACGACGGCGACCGCATTCCCGATGGTATCGAGCTGCGCTTTGGTACCGATCCAGCGGTTCACGATACGCTTATCGACCACGACTTCGATGGTCGTCTCTCTGGCTCGGAAATACGCGCTGGGACTAGTCCCATCTTAGCCAACGAGGCAGATGCCTTGGCCGATCAAATCTATTACAGCGTGGATCAAGGACCGATGAACGTGGATGACACGCGCTGCTATGATTTTTCCGTACAGGAAATTACGCTGGTACCCACGCTGGCTATTCCAGATATCCCCGTGAGCAAGGGGCTCAATCGAGTGATGATTTACACCGAGGAAGAACCGCAAAACACCACCGCGACCCGTGGTCGTTTCAATGTGGCCTGTATCCACGCGCGCTACCTGGGTGATACCTACAAGGATCCGCCCAGCGGCCTGATTCCCAACTTTTCCGCACTGCGCTTTGTCGAATTGCAGGAATTTAACCCTGCCACTGATTGCTTGGGGGTAGGAGACGACCCGAGCTCCTTGCTGGACGGGGGACTCCCCCAATGATGCGATGGATGCTGCTGTTTATTGCCTGGGTCATCGCAGCGTGCAGCGACGCTTCCCTCGAGGTGGTGGAAGATGCAGAAGTCGTTGTTCCGGACAACAAGCTTCAGGTCACCGGAGAGGTCTGCACCTTGAACCCCGAAGAGCTGAACTTTCCCTTGCGGGTGCTCTTTCTCGTGGACTGTTCCGAAAGCATGGAGGTCACTGACCCGCCGGATCTGCTCACCGGTGAGACCGGTCGGGAGCGAGCCGTGCGCATGGCTGCTGAGGAGCTGCTCAGCACGGCAGGGGACGTCAAAGTGTCAGTGGTGCGCTTTTCTTCTGAGTCCCAGCCGCTCACAGCCGAGCTTTCCAGCGGGGGATTGCCTGAGAGCTACTTTACCAATGACCTCGACTACATCCTCGCCAAGTTGCCGCTGCTGGCCGAGACCGATCGGACGACCAATTTTATTCGCGCTCTGTCCGAGGCCTATGCCGAGATCCGACATGAATTAATGAAAACGAGTCAAGAGTCCCTCGCCCTTTCGACGTACAGCGTGATCATGATTACCGACGGCTTACCCGACGTGGAAGGCGATGAAACAGCAGAAAATAGCCACGAGAATATCATCGAAGGCGTGCAAGGGCTGATGGAGCTGGGACGGCTCTTCCACGTGGGCAAGCTCACGGTCAACACCGCTCTGCTCTCATCGGGTAGCCCCCTTGTGGATATAGCGGCCAGTGATTTGCTCTCGACCATGGCCAACCAGGGCAGTGGTACGTTTCGATCTTTTGAAAATGGTGGAGAACTCAATTTTCTCTACGTAGATTTGACCACGCTCAAGCGCGTCTTCACACTAAAGACCCTGGTCGTCCAGAATCTCAATGCCGCAGTGTCCCAAGATTTTGTGTTGTCCGATTCAGATGGAGATGGGTTGAGTGACGCCATTGAGGCGTTCATCGGCAGCAATCCCTTTGTACCGGACAGCGATGGCGATGGCTGCCGGGATAGCGTGGAATACAACTTGCGCAATGCTGGTCTCGATCCCATCGACCCCGATGATTGCCAGTGCTTTGTGGCGGACTACTGTTTTGATGAAGACTTGGACGGGTTGTGCGATTGTGGAGAAGATCCGCCGGGATCCTGCTGTCAGGACTTGGACTCGGACGGGCTGTGCGATTGCATCGACCAAGACGCCAATGGGTTCTGTGATCCGTCGAACTACGTGGATTTAGATGGCGATGGGCTCGTCAATTGCGAGGAGCGATATTCAGGGACTAACCGCAGTGGCCCGGATTCAGACGGCGATGGCCTACTCGATTTTCTCGAGCTGCGCTTTGGTACCAGCCCGGATCTAAATGATCTTGCAGATGACCTGGATTGGGATGCCGTGCCCAATGGGGAAGAAGTACGCACTGCAACAGATCCCCAATTTGCGAGCACGATCGGTCGGTCTGACTTGGCGTATCGATACAAAGTGGAAGAGACGGGTACCGTGGGTACCAGCACCTGCTACAACTTCGAAGTGAGCAATATCACGCTCACCGACCTGCTCCCAGCAGCAAACCACCAAGCGACAACTGGGCCGGGCGGTCAGGGATTCAGTGGACTCAACCGCGTCCTGATCTATGCCGGAGAGGTGCCCTTTGACGACCACGAGAGCTATGCGCGGTTTCGCGTGGCCTGCGTCACTGCTAGCTATGAGTCGGCGGGCAATTACAAGAATCCCCCCTCGGGACTCGTACAAATCGGCAATGCCCATTTTGTCCCCATCGCGACCTTTGATCCCATGCGTGACTGTATCCCGCCGGGAGGACAATAGGAATGGTGGCAATGTACTGCAGGAGGACAGGTATGTACCGCGTCTTGGCGCTCGGCGTTTGGCTCCAATTGTCGGTTGTAGGATTGCTGGCCTGCAACGGGTCGGGAGATGATACATCACCGGACGGGGGTACCGACAGCGAAGGGGAATCGGCCTGTCCCTGGGACGATGACGACACCTTCAGTACTGCCAATGCGCTCACTCTCGGAACCGCAGCCCAGGGATATATCTGCCCCAGGGCGGATCAGGATTGGTACGCCCTATCCACTGCTCCTGGTACTGATCTTCTCACGGTGACCCTGGCTATTGATGCAGAGCTGGTCTCGCCAATCGGTCCGACTTACTCGGTGTGGAGCGCCGATGGAGCGAATGTGCTGGCTTCCCCTGAGGGCAGCGAAACAGCGGCACCTGCCGCGCCCATGACCATCACTCACAGTCTGCCCAGCGGTTCGTACTTCATTGCAATCAAGGATCGGGGGGACGATGCCGAGGATGAGCGCCATCCCTACCTGCTCACCGCCATATCTGCTACGGATGCCGATCCATTTGAGCCGAATAACGCCATGGAAACCGCTGCGACCGTAACGGGTACATCCCTGGTGGGGAGCATTTCGTTTCGCGGAGACCAGGACTGGTTTCGCATCGATTCGATTGGGCGGGAAATTCTCCACATACAACTGACCATGCCGGTCGCAGGGATCGATCCCACGTACCAGGTGGTCGATGCCGCTGGAAATTTGTTGATCTCCGATGTGAATGCTGCCGGCAGTATACAGCCAACCGACCTAGAATATTATCAGGCGCTGGAGGCGGCTGGTACGTATTACATTGTTATCGCCGACGATGATGGCTTGGCCAGCAATGCCGAGGTCAACTACACCCTAGGACTAACCCTGATCCCTGATCCAGACGGCAACGAGCCCAACGATCATCCTCACGCGGCCACGCCCCTTCCCGACCTGAGCTGTGCCGAAGCGTGGAGTGATTGGGCTCAAGCCGAGGGGTACTTGGCATCGTCGGGCGACATCGATTGGTACAAAATTAATGTGGCGAATTCAGCAAGGGGCATCATCGAGCTCAGCGCCGTATTTGATACATCCCAGGTATTGCCGGCAGATCTGCAGATGTCGGTGAGAATCGTGCGCGGGGTCGACGACAAACCCTGCGCTGTGGATCAGGATTGTCATCAGCTGACGACCACCTGCGAGTACGACTTGGATTGCCACGGGATTGGCAATACCTGCCTCGCCGAGGGGGTGTGTGCCGGAGCTGGCGTATGTCTGCCGGGCGGCACCTGCGGTGGGGCCATCCTCGCTGAAGCAGCCAGTGAAAAAGAATTGGGCAAGGTCGATCTGACCGCCCCGCTGTTTGGTGAGCCCAACATCTACATTGCCATACAAGATTACCAAGGGGATGCCTTTTCTTTGGGCCATCAGTACATTCTCCGTGCGCGGGTGCGTACTGACGCAGACGCCCTCGAGCCCAGCGAAGCGTATACAGCCGGTCCGGCCGGTCCGGATGACCGACCCGCATCTCACATCGTTTTTGCGAGGGAAATACCAGTGCACAATTGTGTGGATGGGGTTGACTGTTGCAGTGCGGACACTTGGATTTCAGGGTATCTCTCCTATAAATACGATCAGGATTGGTATGCCTACCAGCATCCCTGCCCAGGGGCCGACTGCATGGTGCGGGTGCTGTATGAATTCGACGCGGGCAATGTCGACCAATACCTGCGGGTATTTCGAGGCACTAGCGCCTGGTTCGACAACCTGTCCGATACGGTGGATCAGGCGAGTCACGATGCGGTAAGCGGTTATTTCGGCGGACTCGATCCGGCTGACTACTGTTTTTATGCATACTCCGGGCACGAGGGAGAGCCGTTTTGGTACTACCTGACGGTTCGGGATACAATTTATGTATCAGAAGGCAATGAAGAGCATGGAACCTGGGACTGGAATGCGGACCAAGCGTATCGGATTTGCATCGAGAAGGTTGCCGAGGGCTGCCACCCCCCGTGTGAGCTATACGATGATGGCTGTGGCACACCTGTACAGGATAAGTAGCATGCGCGTTTTTTATTGGATTGCTATGATGGCACTGTTTGTCCTTGGCTGCTCTGATGGAGAGGAACAGACTGCAGATACAAATGAGCCAGAGGATACAAGTAGCGAAACCGACACCGAACAACATCAAGCCCAGTGGACCATCGAACAAATCGAGGACGCCAGCGTCGGCCTGCAAGCGCGGGTGGCCACATCGTCCAGCGGTACTGTGGCGGTGGCCTACTTTGCCCACGAAGCCTATGTCGATGGCATCTGCGAAGAAGTGGAAAACGCCCCACCAGAGCGCCTGCGCTACGAGTTGCGGTATGCCGCGCGCCTGGGTCCCAATAATTGGGCCACTGAGCGGGTCGATGCCCCGGTGTTTCCCTTTAATCCCAAACGCCTAGACCTGGCATTCAATGCGCAGCATTACCCAATCATATCCTACACTGGCGGTGATCCCCAGGACCAATACTGCGGTGGCAATGATGCCGTGCTAGCCATTTTCAATGGCCAGAGTTGGGATAGGGAAACTGCGTCCGCCGAAAGTGGTGACTCCAACACTGGCCTGCCCGAGAGCGATAGTGGATTTGTTGTTGGCATTTCGCCGGCCCTAGCCATCGATGCCAATGGCCAGCTAGCGGTGCTCCATCGCGACGCCCATTTCGGGGCCCTGCAACACGATGACAAGTATCGCGCCGATGCGGAGTTTGCCTGGCGTGTGGGCGGTTCCTGGATCCACGAGGCGGTCGATCCCGGAGAAGGGGCGGGATTTCACAACGAGCTAGTCTTTGATACCCAGGGACGGCCCATTGCCCTTTATGCGATTACCGTGGATGCCCAAGGCGTGAATCGCCATGGTGTGTGGGCTGCGCGCAGAGAAAGTGATGGGACTTGGCATCGCACCCGCATCCACTCCGGTGCGATTTTTCAGGAGATCTCCGCTGGGATAAACCCCCTCACCCAACAGCTGACCGTCGCCTTTTACTCGGCCAAGGATTATGCAGTGCGGGTGCGCACGTTGATCGACGAAAATCGGTTTGTCGACGCAGACGCCTGGTTGGATGAAATTGTTGGGAAGTCCCAGTATGATGAAGGGCAGTACGTCTCCCTTGCATTTACACCCGCGGGTAATCCAGCCCTGGCCTATCACCGCTGCAAGCGCTACGATCCGGATAACGAGGCCTGTGATCAGAACGACGAAGCCCTAATTTTCGCTCTGAAGCAGGGTGGCAGTTGGCAGTACGAAGTGGTACGGGAAGCCGATGTGGGCAGCTGTGGGGAGTATGCGTCCCTCGACATTGACGCCAGTGGCACGGCCTACATTGCGTTTAATTGCACTGTAGAACTAGAATCCGGATTTGCCTTTCGTCCATTTATGGCCAGCAAACCCTTGGGGAATGACCAATGAGAACCAGCTTGAGGTGCGCAGCCATTGTTGTTCTTTTGTCGCTTTCCTGTGAGGATGACAGGGAAAACTATCTCGAAGGCAGCATTACCAAATCCTACGATATGTCATTTGACAGCACGCGGGTACGCCTCTACGAGAGTGAGCTTTCCATCGAATATATCGACGATTCAGCCAATGGGGAGATGATTCCCCTCAGGGTTAGCTTGCGGGTGGCGGATGCCCTGCCTCAAACCGGTGGTGTGTATGATCTAACTGTGGTGGGCACTGTCTCTCGGGGCCCGGGGTATGGTTCTGAATTACCCGAGCTGGAAACGGGTGAATTGACGCTCAGTGCCTACGAGGACGCAGCAGGTGCCGATGTCACTGGTGCGTTTGACGCGGTATTTCTCTCTACTGAGGGCAACCGCAAGTCACTGCGAGGCGGGTTTTCTGCGGAATTGGAGATAGTGAAACAGTGAATCAGCCAGCCAGCAGATTGATTGTTACCATTTTAGTAATGAGCCTCATCCTCGGTTGCTCGGATGCATCGCTCTATATACCGGGCAACGAAGATCCAACTGCCGATCGGCTCGGGTTAACGGGTCGCGTTTGCACGGACGATCCGCGGGAGGCGGGCTTTCCAGTGCGCGTCATTTTTCTCGTGGACATGGCTGCCGGGCCCATATTTGCATCGTTTGATCCCGAGCTCATCAGATTGCAGGCGCTCAAAGACACACTGGCGATTCACAGCGGCAACGATGCCTTTTCGTTTGCCGTGGTTGCTTTTGGTCCCCGGACCAGGCGACTCGCCCCCCAGGAAGGGCATTTCACCAGAAACCCGGGAGAATTGGAAAACGCTGTTGCTAGCCTGGCCAACGCCGAAGGTTGCCTTGGCGGGATCTGCCGAGATTATCGCGATGGGTTTGCCCTGTCCCGCTCCCTCATCGAGGGAGATTTGGCGGAAATGATGGCCGGTGAACGCAATCGTACCCAGTATGTGGTTGTGTTGGTTACCGGTGGGCCCCCAGATCCCTTGGCTTGCGAGTACGAGTGTTGCGATCCGACTTTGGAAGAATGCGACGCGTCAGAGTGCGTGCCGTCCATGGCCTGCACCCAAACGTTGATTAAGAACGACGTGCTCGACATTCGCGAAGACATCAAAAACTGGGGCGCTGCATCGTTTAGCACCCATGTGTTGTTCCTCGCCGCTCCGGATCCCGAAGTGCCCAATCCAGAAGAGCTGCTGACGCAAACAGAGGTGCTGTTACAGGACGTGGCCTTTGTCGGTGCCGGGCGGTATGAGCGGTTCAATGCTGCCGATGCCATTACCCTCGACCGCATTGGGCTCAAGAGACTCTCCTCACTGTTTGAGGCCAAGTCTCTCTTTGTTACAAATGTAAATGTATTGCCCAGCATGGGAGAGCCAGTGGTCGATAGTGATGGGGATGGACTGGCTGACGTTTACGAACAACAGATCGGCACCAATCCCTATCACCGGGACAGCGATGGCGACGGGATCGGCGACCTGGTGGAGACCCTGCTGGTTTTGGGTCCACTGCAGCCGGGCGGTGTACCGGCGGTCTGTGCCGAGCTCGGCGGTCCCCCGTATTTGGACATGGACGTTGATATGCTCAATGATTGCGAGGAGATCCTCCTGGGAACCGATCGGTCGTTGCCCGACTCGGATAGCGACGCGGTTCCAGATTGGATTGAGGTAGCCTATGGCACGGACTATCTCTTTGCCGATGCCCTGGGTGATAGCGATGGTGACGGCGCGTCTAATGGTGACGAGGCTCGGGAGCACACAGATCCCCGATCCAGCGACGCGGCCTCCCATTTGAGTAACGCCTATCGCTACGATATCACCGACGAGGGTTTTCTCGTCGAACCCTCCCTATCCCCGCCCCAGCGCATCACCGGTGTGACGTTTCTCAGTGCAGGCACGGAAACCACAGGCGGTCTTGGTATGCTAGACTACACGCCCACGCCAGTGCCCACCTTGCGCTGGCGCGATCCTCAAGACAACGAACTCGGCGTGGCCGTGGAGATCACCGACCCTGGCCCATATGATTTGCCGTCTTCATCCGTCGAACAAACCGGATATGATCGTTGGATTCGCGTGGAGGTCGATCCGGCCCTCCTGCCCCCGCAAATGAATCAAGAGCTCTTGCTGGTAGAGCTCAGTGAGCGGCATTGCCTCTCGTTCACCTTTCGCAACATTCGCTTGGTCGAGAGCGGCGCAGCAGCAGGCTCCGGTGGCAAAAACAACGTGTTTATCTTCTTCTCCCAGACGCCCAAGGGTCACCTAACCCAGCCCGGCTTGTTTCGCGTTGCCCACATCCCCGTGACCTACCACCCAGACACAGGTCGTGAGCCAGCAGATCTCCTCGTGGAAGTGAAAAACGAAGAATTCGTCGCAGTGGGCTACTGACGCGCTGTTTGGAATATCTTGATAAAGAGAATCAAACCATCACTCATATTTTTCTATTTAATCGTTTTCTATTAATAAAGATGTGCCCACTTTGGGTGCGCTTGGCAGAATTTGGCCTATAATTTTATGCATGGGTGAGCCAAGGAAAATTGATTGAAAATCTAGACAATTATTACATTTTTTAGTGGCTGGCGCACCTGTTGGGTTCTTTCTGCAGCGTGAGGAGGCGATAAAAAATGGCGATTGTTGACCTTTTAAGCAGAGGCGGGTGGATGATGTGGGTCATTTTGGGCATCTCGATCATAGCCCTGGCCATCACCATCGATCGGGTATTTGTGCTCTATCTCCGCTCCAGCCTCAATGTGAGTGGATTTCTCAAGAAGGTGATCAGTCTGATCGAGACACGCAATTACAGCAAAGCGATTGAAACCTGTAATATCAGCACATTGCATCCCCTGCCGCGGGTGCTCAAGGCGGGGATTGCCAAATCGAACCGCAGAGAAAAAGAGATTGAACGAGCCATGGAGACCGAGATGCTTCGCGCCATTCCCAAGGTGCAACGGGGCGTTGGATTTTTAGGGCTGCTCGGCAACAGCGCCACCCTGCTCGGTCTCCTAGGTACGATCTTTGGATTGATTCGGGCGTTTTCCGGGGTGAGCGCGGCCAGCGCAGCGGCGCGGCAACAAGTACTGGCCGAGGGAATTTCCATGGCCATGTACACGACGGCATTTGGCCTGATTGTTGCGGTGCCCATTTTGTTTGCTCACCAGCTGCTCACCGGCAGGATGGATAAGATTCTCATTCAAATCGAAGAGGGTGCGTCCGATCTGCTCGGGGCCTTGGCCGGCAGACTCCAAGATGTCAATAATCCACCCAAATCCAAGGGTGAACACGCGGCTTAAAAAGAAGGGGTGTGCCCATGCTCTTTGGTCGATACAAGCGCGCACGAGAGGAGTTGGAAGTCAATCTGATACCGGTGATGAATCTGTTTGTCACCCTAATCCCCTTTTTATTATTGGCAGCGGCTTTCTACCACGTGGGTGTGATTCCTACGTCGCTACCGTCGCAGACCGATGAAACATCGGATGTGGCTGGTGATACCCAGTCTGTCACCGTCAACCTGGTGATAGAACGTGAGCAGCTTCACGTCAGCGCAGCAAATGCGGTGCTCGACGAAACACTGCTCGCCGCCCTTTCCATGACTATCGAAAAAGGTGACGAAGGGTTTGATTTGAAACTGCTGACCAAAGTGCTCCATGAAATAAAAAAAAGGTTTACCAAGAGTGATACCGTTATCGTACTGCCCAGCGACTACGTGGAGTACCAGGATGTGGTGCGAATTCTCGATGCCACCCGGGAGATAAAACTCGATGGTGAAAGCGAGACTAGCAAGCGGTTACCACTTTTTCCGGTGGTTGTTTTATCGAGAAAGGTCTAGGCCATGTCAAATGAACTTTGTTGGGTGAAGATAGCAAATTCCCCCTTGATAAAGGGGGGAAGGGGGATTTTGTCACCTAGCAATGCCAGGGAAAATGACGAAATCCCCCCAGCCCCCTTTGCTAAAGGGGGAGAAATTTTACCTGACATTGAAGGCTTGACGGAGTACTAGGCCATGTTGATGTCGAAAAGGAGGCGGGTAAATCGCAGACGGATGGTGCTGCAATTGACCTCCCTGCTCGACATGTTCACCATCATCCTCGTCTTTTTGATGGTCAGCTTTCAGGCCGAAGACAAAGACTTTGTGCTCCATGCCGGCGTTAAGCTTCCCGCCAGTGACGCGAAGAGTCCGTTTAAAACAGGTGTCAATATGGCTATTACCAAGCAAGCCGTATTGATCGAGGGTAAGCAGATCTATGCATTCGAAGAAGGTGGATTGGTGTCTGACGAGCAGTATGCAACCGGCAGAATCGATAGTGTTGTCGCCGGGGTCAATGAAACCTGGAAAACCCTGAAGCGGGGCCGCGACGAGGAGAATATCGTCGTCATCCAGGCTGACAAGGATTTGCCCTATCGCACCATCCACCTGGTGATGCGCAGTGCTGCCCACGCCGGGGCGTTTCGGTTTCGTTTGGTGATCGAAAAGGAGTGAATCGTGCGCGCTATCAAGATTATTGCTACCGTTCTTGCGTTGATGTTCTGGCTCGGCCCAGTTGATCAGGTGGTCATGGCTGCCCAGGACACAGATGCGGTCACCAAAAAGAAATCAAAAAAACGAAATGGAAAGGCCAAGGCCAAGCGCGCGGGCGCCAATGGACCAAAAAAGTTGGACGAAACGCCATATGGCGAGGAAGTGCCTCCAGCAGGGGAGGAAGGCCTCTCCAACCAAGAAAACGATGGAGGAGACGCCCCGGAAACCTTAACGGATAACTTGGACCCACAAGCTGCCGAGGGATCCTTGCGCAGGTCCAATCGCATGGAGTTTGACGAGCGACTCGTCAAAGGTCAGGCCGCCAAGTCCGGAGCGGTCTACTTGTTCAAGCGAACACCGAGGCGATTGCCCGGTTTGGTGCCAATGCGCAAGAGTTATCGCAAACGCATCGTCGCGCCCGTGTTGGGACAGCGGGAATTGAAACCAGCGGTATTCGGCGATGCTTCTTCGGCAAAACCGGAGCAAGAAGACAAAAAGAAGTGGCCGGCCTCAGAGGTACCCGGGGAGCAGCTGGTGCCCGATGACGCGAGTCAAATGGTATCCAAGGAGGTATCCGGGGAGCATCCGGTGACTGATGACGCGAGTGAAGTGGCATCAAAGAACGGGCATTCAAAAGCGGGCAATAAAAAACCAGCGAAAAAGAGAAAGAGAAAGAGGCGGGGAGGCACCAAGTGACCAGCAGCCAATTGGGTGGGCCAGTGGTGAAGCTTCGGCTACTCAGAGCCGGGACAGTTGTGCGCACCTACAAATTGCGTAAGGAGGTTGTCACCATCGGCGCTGCCGAGGGTTGCACCGTGCGCGCTGCCGGCGATCCCAACCTAGCGGCGATCCATGCAACCGTCTACATCGAGGAGGGTGAGCTGACAATCGTGCCCGAGCCCGGGGCCCAGTTGCTGCTCAACGGAGAACCCGCAGATGTTGTCATTCCGCAACCCAACGATGTGATCAAAGTGGGTCGGTTGGCGTTCCACGTAGAGCTTGCGCAAACAATGGAAAGCCTCGCACCACCCCCAGCACGGGCCGCGGCTGGACATCAGCGATCAAAACCGTCAGTGCCGCGCCCCCAAGCACCAGCAAAAGAGTCGCTACTCAAGCAAACCAGGCCAGAAACCCCCTCCGAACAAGCGCTGTTTAAAGAGGAGGAGCACAAGCCATCTCACCCTGAACCAAAGGCAACCATTGACGAAGACGATCTCAGTACGACGTACGCAGACGTGTCGCAACAACCGAAGGTACTGGACGACGATGAACTTGTGACCGCCTCCCAAGACGGTTCATATTTTGATTTCGATGAAAAAAATTACTTTGACACAGATGATGACGAGGAAGACGAGCTTTTATTTGAGCCTCCCTTTGATCTGGCAAAGATGCTCCTGCAACCAGGCGACCCAGAAGGAGCCGGGGCGATGGAGCCCTACCTGGCTGCTCAAGTGGTGCGGGTTACCGGCAATCAGCTGACTACCGCGGCCAGTGTCCTCCCGGGCCAGTCCTATCGCTCAAATACTGGAGAGGTGGGTTGCAGGGTGGTCGGCAGTCGTGTGCAACTCATTATACAAAAGGGGCTTGACGGCACTCGCTTCACCGAGCAGGGGCAAGCACCACTCGCAGCAGAGCCGGACAGAGCAGGCCTGCAACGCGTCTTTCTTGGGTCGGGAGATCGGGTAATGCTCAGGGGAGATGAAGGGACGTATCAAATCAGCGTCTTTCGTCCTCCCCTCGCACCAAAGGTAAGACCGTTTAAGCCCAATCCGCGATTTGTCTGGACAATGCTCTTTGCTGTCTTGGTGCACTTGGTGGCGAGCGTGGCTGTGGCCATGTTGGGCCTGCAGGAACCGGAAAAACAAGCGAGCAAAGAAGAAGAAGTGTACGCGGTGGTTCAGATGGATCACAAACAGCCAGAGAAGCCACCCGAGCCAGTCAGAGAAAAGAAGATTCGCCGCAAGGACACGTTGTCGATGTCGGAAAAGGCACCTGCGATCTCCAATCGCACGATTCGCAGCATCAGAGAGCGAGAGAAACCGTCCAAGAGCACTTCGGTCAATAGTTTGCTCCAAGTTTTGGCTCGAGGGAGTGGGACACCGGGGAAGAGCGACAAGCTCAAAGATCTTATATCCAATATTGACGCAGTGGCATCATCGGGCAGCTCCGGGTCCTCGTTCAGTATTGCCGGCGCAATTGCCGGTCTTCCAGGAGATGGGGTCAACATTGCCCGCCAAGGTGGCGGTGGGATTATTTCCACCTTGAGTGGGGATCAGGTCGCGGGCAAGGGCACAGGCGTGGGGACACTTACGAGGAGCAAGAAAAGAGGGAAGGTTCGCGGCAAGGTAACCAAAATGTCGTCCAGTGCGCGCGTCGGCGGTAGCCTCAGCCGCTCCGAAGTGCTGCGCGTGATCAACAGCCACATGCACGCGATTCAGGCGTGTTACGAGCGGGCGTTGATGCGCAATCCGACCCTCAGTGGACGCATCGCCTTTGATTGGACTGTGAGTAAAACCGGGCGGGTCAAAGGGGTCCGCGTGCGCTCTTCTACCTTGGGCAATGCCAAGGTGGCCGGTTGTATCAATGCGCTGATTAAAAGATGGAAATTTCCGCGGCCCAAGGGAGGGGAGGCCACCATCACCTATCCCTTCCTATTCCGCGCGGTGAACTAGCATAGTGTGGAGGCATTTATGATCACCATGAGAGTTGCTGTAGTCGCTACCCTGGTGGTTGCGATAGTTACCGGCCGTCAGCTGGCCGCCGAAGAAGCAGTAGCGTCTGGACCCAAGACCCTGGCGGTACAAAATCGACAACATGCCATGACCCACGAGTTCAGTGCCTGGGTGGGAACACTGCCCCTTGATGCTTTCGAAAAAGGGCTAACATTCAGTGGTGCCTACACCTTGCATTTTACCGACTTGATCGCCTGGGAAATAGGGCAATTCACTTACTCCCACGGCATTGAAACCGCGTTAAAAGACGAGTTGGAAAATGTATCCGTGGAGCCAACCCAGTTTGAAGTGGTTCGTTACTATGCCACCTCGAGTATTTTGTTCAAGCCGGTCTACGGCAAGATGTCCCTGCTCAATCGCGCCCTGATCTATGGAGAGGTTTTTTTTCTGATCGGCGGTGGATACGGCCAACTGACGATCGAACGCCGGGCGGTCGTCAATGCCGGTGCTGGTGGGCGAATCTACGCCGGGAAATACGTGTCGTTCAGAGTGGAGCTGCGCGATATTATGTTTGTCCTCTCCGATGACATTCAGAATGAATTGTGGATCGCTGGCGGGGTCTGTCTGGGCTTCGGATAAGGAGTCATCATGTCTAGATACTTGCTCCTAACACTCTCCTTGCTCGGCTGCGCGACGACGGTGCCAACCCAGAAAGACGCGGCCTTTTCCTTTGCCGTTGAGGCGGTAAGTGAAAAATCCTATACCGACGGTGCCAAGGCTGCCTGGCTCTTTATCGACGCTGCTGATCCCGATGATCCTCGCTATGATCGGGGGTTGCGCCTACTTGCCCGCAGCGCAGAAGAATTGGAGCTTTTCTGGGCTGCAGGCATGCTCTATCGAGAAATCGCCCAGGCCCGGCGTAACATGGAGCTGGTGCCGGATGCGCTCCGGGGCTTGGAACGCCTCAAGACTGTCGGTGCCTATGATGAAGATACCTTTATTACTGCCTTTATTGCCGGCGAGACATTTGGCGAGCTGCCACGGGATCTACGGGCATTTGTTGATTACGAACAGGGCCTTGACTTGGCGCGACGCGGCGCAGACGAATGGTCGAAAAAACGGTTCAACAGCATTCCTCAGGACAGCCCCTACCACGAACGTGCTGCTTATGTACAGTCTGTCCGCTTTGTGGCCGAAGGTCAGATCGGCTCGGCGCGAGAGATACTCAACCAGCTCGGTGAACAGGAAGATTTGGAACAAGAATTGAAACTAGATGTGGAACGGACCCTGGCTCGACTCGCCTTTGAGGAGGAGGATTTTTCAGTAGCGCTCGATCACTTTGAAACGCTGAAGGAGCTGGCCCCCGACGATCCAGATATTCTGCTCGAGATGGCTTGGACCCACTACTACCTCGGCGATTCCCGCAAGACCCTCGGACTGTTGGTGGCCCTCGACGCGCCCGTGCACCAGAGTTATATCTCGCCGGAACGCTACTTGCTCGAAGCGCTCGCGCTGCGCCGGTTGTGTCAATTCGGCGCGGCCCGGCAGGCGGCAGTGGGGCTAGAGAGAAAGTACGCCGAGTCCTTACGCATGTTGAGCCAAGGGATTTTGCCCCAGGACATTCCCGAGATGCGCGCTGCCGCACAAAGGCGAGGTCAGTCAAAAGCCAATGCTCGCTTTCTGGCCCGGCTTCATAGCGAAAAGGAATTGGTGCAATCCTTGAGCGATGATTTGGGATCGGCGTTGGCAGCGTATCTTCACAACCTCTATTCCCGAGGTCTCGCTGAGGCCGGTCGACGAGAACGGGAAACCATTAACGCCGATCTCGATGCCCTCACCGAGGAGCTCCTCGCCGCGCGTGAGGGAGTGCGGTTGATCGTCCACGAGCTCGGTGTCTCCTTGCTGCGCGGTCGTCGACGACCGGCCGGGGCGTTGGAGAAACCTGCGGTAGATGTACCCCTTACTGGTGAATTGGTTTTCTATTCGTTTGGCGGGGAGTACTGGACCGATGAAATGGACGACCTGGTCGTTATCGCGGAGGACCGATGCATCGACTAGCGCTCAGTGGATTGTTAACGGTATGGGCATTATTCGCGGCGTGCGCGACGGTCAAACCAGTGGTGCGCGATCAGCTCATTGTCGAGCAGCTACGCCTAAGAATCACAAAAGTACGAAATGCAGTTGCCGAGACGCGATCGGTGATTGCCGCCTCACGGGGTGCACCATACCTGCCCGAGCTCTATATGCGCCTGGCTGAACTGCTCAGTGAAGAGGCGCAGTATCACTACATGGTGGCCTACGAACGGGAACAGCGGCGTACCAAGTCCCTGCACGTGCCCCAGGTCCGCTTTCTCAAGGAACAAGCCCTGGGTACCTATCAAATGATCCTCAAGCGATATCCCCAAACCCATCTGGCCGATCGTATTCTGTTCAATATCAGCCATGAGCAGCGCGAGCTGGGGAAATTTGCCGAGATGGAACAGACCCTCGAACGGCTCGTTGCCGAGCATCTGAATAGCCGCTATAGACCCGAGGCCCTCTTGGTGCTTGGGGACTACCATTTCGACAAAACCGCCTTTGCCAAGGCAGAGGCACATTATTCTGAGATCGTCAAGCTCAAGGAGTCGCCGCTCAGCGGAATGGCCCACTACAAGTTGGCTTGGGTAGCCGTCAATTTGGGCAATTGTAAACGCGCGCTCACCCATTTTGAAAAAGCCATTGAGACGGAGCGATTGGCCAGCAGTGCAAAAAAGGAAGCGCTGGAAAACAACCCGGTTGCCCCATCTGTGCATATGAAGTCAGCCGCTGAGTTTGCCATTCCGCAGATCGACAGCGACAAGCATTCATTTGCGGGGCACAAGACGATAAATGTCCAACGGGAAGCCCTTGTCGATCTCACCTATTGCTACGCCCAGGAGCGCAAACCCGAGAACGCAGCGGTGTACTTACGAGGTTTAGCCGCGACCCGCGATGCCTATGTCGCAGCCTTGGCCAAGATGGCCAATCGCTATGCCCTCATTGAGCAACCCCGCGGGGCAGCTGACGTCGCCAGGGAGCTGCTTCGTTTGGCTCCTGACGATCCAGAGCGGCTGGACGACGCCCGGATGTTGCACGGGGCGCTGGTGCGCATGAAGGACTATTCTGTCGTGGGTGAAGATGTCTACCTCATTTTGCAAGCCATGCGACGGCAATTGCTAAAGCCTAATCTCGATCAGGCTGCGGCCGATCAAATCACCAATGAGTTCGAGATGATTGCTCGCGACTTGGCAACCAAGTCCCACGAAATGATGGTGAACAAGGGCGGACAAAAAAAATCAGTGTGGACCAAGACACCAGTCGCAGCAGCGGAGACCGCCCGTGCTTACAAAGCCTATCTCGATGTGCTTCCCAACACTGATCATCGCCTGGAGATTATCGAAAACCTAAGCGAAGTGTTGATGGAGGATGGACAATACTTGGCAGCCGGCCATCGATATCGGGAAACCGCTGAATTGCTCCGCGATGGGGAAAAACAGCAGCGGGCCAGACAAGATGCCTTGTACAATGCGGTTGTCGCCTACCAACAGAGCCTTGAATCCGAAGGCGCCAGGCAGCACCTGGAACGAATGGCCGCTCGCGCTGGATTGCGCCAAGCTGGAGGTCAATACCTCTCCTTGGGAAAGCCGGAAAAGGCCAAGGCAGAGAAAATTAAGTTTGCCATTGGCCAGGCATTTTACGACGAGGGCCGTTATCTCGAAGCTATCGACTTGCTCACAGCGCTGGTCTATCAGTACCCCAATACCGAGCAAGCCGAGGCATCTGTGCATATGGTGCTCGACTCCTATCGCACCATCAACGATATTGGCGGCTTGGTGACCTTGGGACGGCGGTTTCTGGCTGAAAACAGCCCGCTCTCTAGCGAGATTAAAGGTCAGATCCGCCCCATCGTTGCAGCAGCCGAACAGAACCGGTTGGACGAGTTGAGCCTCGCCGCATCCGGGGAGCAGGTCGGCGGTATGGAACGGCTATTGGCCTTTGCCGATCGCTACAGGAATACGGGTCTGGGCGAACGGGCCATGCTCAGTGCCTTTGTCGCGGCCCGGGCGGGTGGGGATACGGCTCAGCTGTATTCACTCGGCGAGGAAGTGATCAAGCGATTTCCGAAGTCAGATCAGGCGGCTGGTGTGGTGGGTACCATGGGTCGCACGGCAGCCGGGCGATTTGAGTTTGACCGAGCCATCGAATATCTCGAGCGAGCGGCCGCCATGAGCCCCAATCAACGCGCACCACTCCTCCTCACGGCAGGGGAGCTGCGAGAACAACTCGCGGATCGGGACGGCGCATTGAAAAACTACCGTGCGGCGATAGCGGCCGCTGGAGAAGGGCCTTCTCGTTCAGCCGCAATCGTCCACCTCGCCGATCTCATCGAACGTGGGGGAACCCCCGCGCAAGTTGTGGCAACCCTCCGGCCACTTGCTGATCCGCCGGACCCTGAAGTGTCGAGCCGGCTGGGACTCGCCTTGCTGCGCACGGGAAACTATCAGGAGGCAGAAGATTTTCTGCGCGGTGTTGTCGAGGGGGCAACCGAAGCCAGTGCTGCTGCCCAGGCCAGGGCCAACTACGGCATGGCCGAGGCCATGTTGCAAACCCTAAAAGAGTTCAGGCCCCTGCCCGAGCTCGATGCCATCGAAGAAGCGGTGGGATTGGTGGATGTGGTCTTGCAATCTTACTTGGGTGCGGCACGGCAACCAGATCCAACGTACTCCCAAGCGGCCCTTGCACGGCTGGCCACGGCGGCTGAGATCGGTGCGCAAAAGTTGGAAAACATTGCCCTGCCCACCGAGCTATCCGCACAAGAGCGCCAGCTAATCGAACAGGCGATGAAACAGCGGGCGATCCAACTTCGCGCGGACAGCAAGGAAGCCCTGGCCGAGTGCGCGCAGCGGGCCAAGGCATCCTACCTGTTGGACAATGCCGGTCGCGCTTGCTTGAGCGGCAGGCCACCGGAGAGAGATCCGGTTCAGCATCAGCCCCTTAAACCGCGTAAGCGGCCGCAGGGACTCAAAGATCTCGCTGAGCAGCGCAATCGTCTTTCGAAGAATCCCGAGGATCTGGAAGCGTTGCGCAATGTAGGTAGCGCTCTGCTCAATGCAGGAGATGCCCATGCCGCACGCTTGGTGCTGGCGCGCACCGTCGAAGCCGGCGGTGATGCCGATGATCTCAATCGACTGGGCGCGGCGGCCTACCAGGCAGGGGACATTATTGGCGCCCTGGAAGCTTTTGGTCGCGCTAAGGAAGCCGGTTCTACTGCAGCGGTGCTCAACTACGCGGCAATCTGCGGGGAGCTCAACCTCGACGGCCTACAACAAGCGATCCTAAAAGACGCCGCAAAGGAGACAAAGGGACACATCATTCCCCCAGCTCGGGAGCTCAGCCAGGCAGCATCGCGAGGTGCAAAATGAAATGTTTGCTATCAGTAGCGATGTTGGCATTAATGACATCGTGCAAGCCAACCAACCTCAAAGAGGCCAGCGAGGCGCGTTTTGACGTCGAAAAATTCGATCTTCGAGATCCCAGACTGTCCGTCGAGGCGAGACGTTGGCTTGCCGACGCCGAAGACGAGGTGGAAATCGCCCAGGCGCGGGTTGACGATGCTCGCAGTGCGCTGGCACGGGTGCGGCGATATCGGGAGGATCTTATTGCGCGACTGAAAAACGCTTGGGCCAAAGGAGGGAGCCTGCCCGAGGGGAAGGCCGCCTTGGATGCGTTCAATACCTATGCTGACAGACGCATTGTTTTGGCGCGAACGACCTTGGTCGTCGCTGAGCAATCCCTGGCCTTGGCGGTGGTACGATTGGCCCAGGCACGTGCCGAAACAGCGGTGCGCCATGACTTGGCAGTATACGACATGGCGCCCATTATTGAGGAGCTAGAGCGATTGAGAGCAGAAGTCAACGCAGCGTTACGGGAACTCGCGTCCCAGAAAGTCGAAGTGGAGAAGTCAGCTGACGCGACTTGGCACACTTTTGTCCAATTTGTGAACAAGGGTGGCGATACCAATGCTCTTTGGGGCATACAGCAGGTGCGCTAGTTCCATGGCAAGCGAAATTTGTCGGGTAGAGGTAGCAAATTCCCCCTTGAAAAAGGGGGTTAGGGGGATTTTGTCACCTCGCAATACCAGGGGAAAAGACGAAATCCCCCCGGCCCCCTTTGCCAAAGGGGGAGGCCTTTTACCCGACATTGAAGGCTTTGGGGAGTACTGGAGATGGTGAGCAGTAGTCAGACAGTTGGCAGGCCCAGCCCATGAAGACATCACCGGACGATACGGCGACCCAGGCCTTGCCAGCAGCATCTCCGCGGGTGCGGATGCAGAAAATGAGTCTGGTGATATCTCGGGGACCCGATGCGGGGCGGCGAGTGCTGATCGAAAAAGACCGGTTGGTTGCGGGGAAGGACCCCGCATGCGAGTTGTTCCTTGCCGACGCCACTGTGTCGCGCAAGCATTTCACCATCGAACGGCAATATGACGGATTTGTTATCCGCGATTGCAAATCGACCAACGGCACGGTCGTCGACGATATTCGCATCAATGAAGCCTTCCTGGCGCCGGGATCGCGCATTGTCGCCGGTAATGTCGAGCTCTTGTTTCAACCCATTTACCAAACACACGACGGGGAACTGCCGGGTAGTGAGTCATTTGGTTCACTGCGGGCGGCCAGCAACGCGATGAAACCCATTCTTGGCTTGCTGCGCAAGGCCGCCTCTAGCGGTACCACTGTCTTGATCCGCGGCGAAACCGGGGTTGGTAAAAGCGCGCTGGCCCGGGCACTTCACGATGAGGGAAAGCGAAGTTCCGGGCCATTCGTCGTGTTCGATTGCGCAGCGGTGCCCCCGACTCTGATTGAAAGCGAGCTGTTCGGCGCAGCCAAAGGTGCCTACACAGGCGCAGTGAAGTCCCGCCCTGGTGCGTGCGAACAAGCGCAAGGGGGCACGCTTTTTCTCGATGAAATCGGTGACTTGCCCCAAGAGTTACAACCCAAATTGCTACGCGTCCTCGAAGAGAGGGAGGTCCGCCGGCTCGGCGCGACCAAGCCGATTTCTCTGGATATACAGTTGGTTTCGGCGACCAAATTCGACCTGGCAACAATGGCGCGGCAGGGAACGTTTCGCCGAGATCTCTACTATCGCATCGCTGTGATCGACGTTGAAATCCCACCTCTGAGGGAGCGGCGCGAGGATATTCCCCTGCTCAGCGACCTATTTTGTAGGGATGCTCAAAGAGGGGATGTTTGGGAGAGACTGGCCCCGGCGCTGAGGGATGAATTGCTCAGCTATTCATGGCCGGGGAATTTAAGGGAATTGCGCAATGTGCTCGAGCGGCTGCGGTGTATCGGTATCGACGGCATGCTGCCCGAGCAAGCAGAGATCGCCGAGGGCGATGCCCATTTGGCATTTGATTTCAATTTTGATCGCCCATTTAAGGTGGCCAAAGAGGAACTCATCGACGCCTTTGAGCGGGAGTACCTAGCCAGGCTACTCAATCGGTCCAAGGGACGGATCGCGCCGGCCGCGAGGGAGGCGGGGTTAAATCGCAAATATTTCTACGATTTACTTCGCAAACATGGTTTACACGGGAGGTAGATATGAAAAAATACGTTGTCCTCTTTGCTCTCCTGATAATGGCTGCCTGTGAAGAGGATGCCTTGTCGCCACCGGAGATTTGGATCGATTTAAGCCCGGTTAACCTCGATGTGCGAGTCGTCGATCCCGAATTGGGACCTAGAACATTTGATTTGCAGCTGACCAATCGAGGAGAAGAAACGCTGAAAATAGAATCGATGGTCGTGCGGGGTGACCAGAACTGCGCCTTTTCGTTCGATGGACCAGACACGCTCGTGATGGGTGAAAATGGATCCGCGTTCATTCGCGGGTACTATAATCCAATTGTAACGGGAGAGGATCAAATTGCCTTAGAGGTCAATTCCAATGCCCATAATTTTGCCACCCTGGTCGTTCCGGTGTGTGGCAAAGCAGTTCCGCTGGGAACCACCGAACCCATCGATCCGCCAATCTGCCAAGTTCCGCCTCCGGGTCAGTCCAATTGCGTCGAGTGATACCGATGGGGTGCCGTCAACTGATGTCCATCCTTTTTGCTGGGCTATGGGCAATGGCCTGTGATTCGAGCCTACTGGTGCCTCAGGGGATACCGGGAGATGGCGGGCCAGATGAATTTGAAGTGTTGGACGCGTCGGATAACCGTGTGCTACCTTCCTCCTGCACCACCGCAGCGGACTGCTTTGACGGAGATCCCTGCACCCTGGATCGATGCAACTCGGGCCTGTGTGAGTTCGACCTTGTGGCCGTTGGGTTGACGCCCATCGCCATTCCAACTGCGGCTCCGGCGCGCGATGTGGCGCTGGCGCCCGGCATCGCATATGTCGCTACGGGGGATGAGGGAGTGGCGCTGATAGACCTGTCCCAGCCAACTGCCCCGATAAACACCCGGGTGATAGCGACCCACGCCAGCGCCCTGGGCATCGATGCCGATGAACGCAGTTTTGTCGTCGCCGAGGGAGCCGCTGGTATGGAAACGTTTTCTGTACCCGATATGACCGCCCAGTCTCGGGTTCGCCCCGGGGTGGACCAAACCGTGAATATCGATGTAGGGCCTAGATACTCGCTGGTTTCGGGATTTACAGATGGCGTCACTGTAATGGATTTGGCCAACCTGAACGAACCAACCCGCGTCGCCGTGCTCGACACACCTGGGCGAGTAGTGGATGTGGCTGGCTCAGATGTGGCGTTTGGCTTTTTTGCCGATTCCCTGGGCGGGGCGCGGTGTGTGGCGTACGATACGCCCGAAGGACCGCAATTGGGCAAGCCCATTCCCTCAAAGGGGCGGGTGGTCTCGGTGGACGTTAGCGGAGACACGGGAATCGTCGCCGAATATGGAGCTGGATTTGGTGTCGTTGACCTCTCTAACCCGCTGGCACCGACTCGATTGGCCCGCATGCCCAGCGCATCGCCGATAACCCACGCTGCTCTGCTTGGTCCTCAGACAGCCGTTATCGCAGAAGCATCAGGCCGGGTAGCTGTTTATGATTTAAGAGATCCCTTTCGGCCAGCAACGGCAGCCACTTGGCAGGCGGCTGGCATTCCTTTGGGTATCGATACCCACGGAGGCCTAGTAGCCCTAGCTCTGGGAGGTCATGGTGTGACCTTGCTGATGACGGGCTGTGTCCCTTAGGCCATGCTGAGCTAAATACGAACCCAAGAGGTTCATTGAGCAGCACAGGTTCGACTGCGATCAACCGACAGGAAAGAAATTGTTTGCAGGGCGTCCCACCCCAAACCGATAGGCACAGGAGGGACCCACACAGCATTAATATATGCATAAATTGCATCGTTTCATGTATTTGACAATTTAACAACAAATAGCCTTGACAAGGCGTTTTTACAAGTGTAATGAAAATTGTATTACTTAAGTAAACATAGTCTCACGATTGAATATCAAGTTGGGAAGGAGAGCTCGCTGGCCCGCTAGTGGTCTAATCGGGCAGCAAGGGAGATGCGCTACACACAACAGTTCGAAAAGAAGGGGGGACGCACGCAGGAACAAAAATAACAGAAACATGCAGTCGAGATGAACGGAAGGGGGGACGCACGCAGGAACAAAAATAACAGAAACATGCAGTCGAGATGAA